>Ga0181520_10000248_pt1 | contig 118750 bp, 97 predicted proteins | sample PEATcosm2014_Bin_29_FD_132451 | JGI IMG/M metagenome (GOLD analysis project Ga0181520, IMG submission 132451) | Peatland microbial communities from MTU Mesocosm Facility, Houghton, MI, USA - PEATcosm2014_Bin02_30_metaG | ecosystem: Environmental > Terrestrial > Soil > Wetlands > Peat | place... | reverse complement strand
TGCATCCTCGAATTCGATCACGATCCAGGCGGGGAGCAACGCGCAGCTGAACCTCAGCCTCACAGCAACCAACTACCCTGGGACGGTTTCGTTTGCGACCAGCATCAGCTCGATCGATGGCACGCCTTCGGCTGTTTCGGCGAGCGCGCCTTCGGTCAGCTTCGCCTCTAGCACGACAGGAAATTCCACGCTGACCATCACGGCTACGAAAAGTGTGGCCAACCGATCGCCGCGGCTTCCGTGGAAGAGCTGCGGGCCGGTGATGTTCTGTGCAGTGCTGCTGGGTGTTCCGTTCGCGCGGCGCAGAAGTCAATTGTTGGCCGTGCTACTGACGGCGCTGGCGGTCTCGGCGGCGGGCTTGCTAGTAGGTTGCAGCGGGAGCGGCGGTAGTTCGACTCCATTGCCACAGACGTACACCGTCACCGTGACGCCGACAGGATCGGGCACGGTGATGAACCCGGCGGCGATTAGCGTGACTGTGACCGTTCAGTGAAGTTGCACTGAATTCGCGCCCGTCCGCACCAATCGTGCGCGCCCATGAAGCGTTGGGTGCCGCGGTTCCTTCCTTGTTCATGTATCCCTCCCGGAGCGATTTGGAATGAGCGTGGGAGGGAGCGTATGCGCGCCGCCAAGGTGATCAGCAAGGTGACGGCTGCACATAAATCGCATTGTTTATTCAAAGAACCTTCGGAAAGGAAGGGAAGCATGCCACACACACGAAATCGGAAAGACCGGGGTATTGTGGAGAGGCCTGAGGGTTCAGGCATATGGTGGATCGATTACTACGCCGACGGAGTTCGGAAGCGCGAAAAGGCAGGCCGTAAAGGTGACGCCATCAAGCTGTACCAAAAACGCCGCACTGAAATCTTGCAATCTGTAAAACTCCCCGAGAATATGCGTGCCGCCGGAGTGCGCTTCAAAGTGCTTGCCAACGAGATCCTTGCGTACTCCAAGATCCACCACCGCGACACGCGAAATGTCGAATCCCGAGTCAGCAAAATCAACTCAGAGTTCGGCGAGCGCATAGCCGACAAGATCAAACCTGCTGAGATTGATCGTTGGATCTCCGAGATCACGACGACCCCAGGCACTGCGAACCGGTATCGCGCGACCTTCAGCCTCATCTTCAGGGAGGCGCTCCGCAACGGAAAGGTTACTTCCAATCCGGCGCGGCTGGTGCGACAGCGGCACGAGAGCGGCGGACGCATTCGATTCCTGCGCGACGAGGAGGAGGACCGGTTGCGCGGCTCCATCAAGAAGTTGTTCCCGGAGCACCAAGGCGAACTGACAATCTCTATTGGAACCGGCATGCGCTTGTCAGAGCAATACGGTCTAACCTGGGGGCAGGTGGATTTTGGACGCAAGGAGGTGCACCTTGCGAAGACAAAGAACGGCGATGCTCGCGACGTTCCGATGAACGCAGATGTGCTCGCGGCGTTTCAGAGTCTAAAGGAGCAGACAGGCGCGAAGAAGGGAGTTCGTGTATTCGGAACCAAGAGTCCTCGTAAATGGTTTGAGGCAGCCAGGGAAGATGCGAAAATCGAGGGTTACCGTTGGCACGACAACCGTCACACGTTTTGTTCGAGACTCATCATGGCTGGAGTCGGCCTTAAAACCGTTCAGACGCTAGCTGGCCACAAGACGATTTCGATGACAGCCCGATATTCCCATCTTGCATCGAACTCGCTCCACGAAGCGGTTGAGTCTCTCTTGAAGAAGAAGAGAAGAGGCCGGAAAGCGGGCAAGCGCCCGCGCCGCATTGACCCCAAGAGACGGAAAACACGAACGGACACCACAACGGACACCAGGGATTCGTAGAAAATTGACCGTTTTGAATCGTGCCAAGAAGTGCAATAAAATCAATAAGTTGTGGTACCGGGAGGGGGACTTGAACCCCCACAACCATTTCTGGTCTGCGGATTTTAAGTCCGCTGCGTCTGCCAGTTTCGCCATCCCGGCAATGGATTGATATCAACAATTTAGCACGGGTACCGGACCAGCCCAAAATTCCCGGTGCCCAAATAGTGCCCACCAGTTGACTGCTGCTGGCAGACAGAGAGCAAGTTCACCAGCAATCCGTCTCGTCGCGTTTGACCGCCGCAGGCATTGGCGGGCTCACGGGGGTGCTCGCGCCGTCCCATCTGGTGTAAGGCAATCACCGTCGTCGCCTGCAAGGAAAGATTGCTGGTGACCAGCGTGGCGGCCGCTCCCGGCGCCGGCTGACGATCTCGAACCGCACCCCGGCGCCGGTCTTTGGCAGCGGCACAAAGCCCGGTTCGTCGATGATCAGCGATTCGTGCTTGGACAAACGCTTCTGGAAGTGCCGCAACGATTTCTCAATGATTTCCGTCTTCGCCCATGGCAAGTTCACAATCAAGAATCGGCAGGGAGCCTTCTCAGAACTTGTCTTTGCGAGCCGGGATGAGTCAGCCGCGCCCGCACACAAAGAAGAGGGCCCGCGGTCAACGGGCCTTCCTTCCTGCGTATGCAGCCGAACCCATCCTTACTGGCGTGCCTCCGGTTGTTCCGTCGAAGCGGCAATCGCGGCAATGGGAGCGGTCTCGGCAACCTCGGGCAGCGGATGTTCCAGCGCAATCTGCAGCACCTCGTCCATCGAATCCACAAAGTGCAGTTTCATCTCCTGGCGCAGATTCTCCGGCACCTCGGCCACGTCCTTCTCGTTTTCCGCCGGCAGAATCGCTTCCAGAATTCCGGCGCGGTGAGCCGCCAGCAGCTTTTCCTTCAATCCGCCAATCGGCAGCACCTTGCCGCGCAGCGTGATTTCCCCCGTCATGCAGATATCGCGGCGCACTGCAATCTTGCTCAGTGCGCTGGCAATCGCCGTCGCAATCGTAATCCCCGCCGACGGGCCATCCTTCGGAATCGCTCCTTCCGGGACGTGCACATGAATGTCCACGTTGCGATAGAAGTCGCGCGGGATGCCCAGCCTCTGCCAGCGCGAGCGCAGGTAGCTCATCGCTGCCTGGGCTGACTCCTGCATCACGTCGCCCAGCTTTCCGGTCAGCGTCAGTTTGCCTTTGCCGTCGATGATCGCAACCTCGGTGGTCAGGATGCAGCCGCCCACTTCGGTCCATGCCAGTCCCGTCACCAGCCCGATTTCGCTCTTCTCGTTGGCCGGCGTATCGCGGAAACGCATCACTCCCAGGTACCCGTTCAGGCTCTCCGCCGTAATGTTGCAGGAGAATCCTTCACCTTCGCGAACCACCGAGCGCGCCGTCTTGCGGCAAACATTGCCAATCTCGCGCTCCAGGTTGCGCACCCCGGCTTCTCTCGTGTAGTAGCGGATGATGCCGCGCAGGGCATCGTCCTCAAACCGGATATTGGCTGTCGTCAGCCCTGCCTGTTCGGTTTGTTTCTTCACTAGGTACTGGCGCGCAATCTCAAGCTTTTCCGGCTCCGTGTACCCATGCATCCGCAGCACTTCCATGCGGTCCTGCAAAGGGCCTGGAATGGTGTGCAGCACATTCGCCGTGGCAATAAAGAAGACCTGCGAGAGGTCGTACTCCACGTCCAGGTAGTGGTCCACGAACATAAAGTTCTGTTCCGGATCCAGCACTTCCAGCAGCGCCGACGAGGGGTCGCCGCGGAAATCGTTCGACATCTTGTCCACTTCGTCCAGCATGAACACCGGATTGCGCGTCCCGGCCTTCTTCATCATCTGCACGATCTGTCCCGGCAGCGCCCCGATGTAGGTGCGGCGGTGTCCGCGAATCTCAGCTTCGTCGCGCACTCCACCCAGCGACATACGCACAAACTTCCGCCCCGTAGCCTTGGCAATACTCATTCCCAGCGAGGTTTTGCCCACCCCCGGAGGTCCAACCAGGCAGAGGATCGAGCCCTTGGGATTTTTCACCAACTGGCGCACCGCCAAAAACTCAAGGATGCGCTCCTTAATCTTTTCCAGCCCGTAGTGATCTTCGTTCAGCGTGCGTTCGGCAAAATCGATATCGCGGATTTCCTTGGACTTCTTTTTCCATGGCACCGCCAGCAGCCAGTCCAGGTAATTGCGGGAGACGGTGGATTCGGCCGACATGGGCGGCATCGCCTCCAGTTTTTTCAGTTCCTGGGTGGCTTTCTCCAGCACTTCCGGCGGCATTCCGGCCCCGTCGATCTTCTTTTTCAACTCGTCGAATTCGCTTTTCTCACCGCGCCCCAGTTCCTTCTGGATGGCCTTGATCTTCTCGTTGAGGTAATACTCTTTCTGGGCGCGCTCCATCTGCCGCTTTACCCGCGACTGGATGGTGCGGTCCATGTTCAGCTTTTCAATCTCAATGTCCAGCACGTCGGAGATCCGGGTCAGCCGCTCGGTCGGGTCAAAAATCTCCAGTAACTCCTGTTTCTCCTCGATGGCGAGCTGCAAATTCGCGGCAATCGTGTCGCTCAGCCGTCCAATGTCATCCATGCGGACCGTGGCCGCAATCGTCTCCTGGTTCAGCGATTGGCACAGCTTCACGTACTGCTCAAACAGCGAGGCCACGCGCTGCATGGTCGCTTCCACCTGCGCCGTAATCTCCTGGCTATAGCGGTTCACCCGCACCGACGACATGTAGAAGCCATCGGTTTCGCTCACCTGCAGAATGCGAGCCCGCTCGATCCCCTCCACCAGGACTTTGATATTGCCGTCGGGCATCTTCAGGCTCTGCACAATGTTCACAATGCTGCCAACCTGATAAATCTCATCCGGCTTCGGTTCATCCACGCCGGGATCGTGCTGGGTGGCCAGAAATATCCTTTTGTCTCCCGCAAGAGCCTCTTCCAGGGCGCGTACGCTGGACTCGCGGCCCACCACGAACGGCGTCATCATGTACGGAAAGATGACCACATCCCGGATCGGCATCATCGGCAGCCTGCGGGTTTCAAACTTCTCTTTGATTACGCTCACGCAGCCTCACTTCCCTTGTGGCAAGCTAATGTGGCAAGCAAACTATGCATTCCGCTCAAACGTAAATCCGCCTCAGTCCCAGCAATTGAGTTTGAGGTTACTACAACGTCATATCGGCGGCAATACACTCAGGTGTCATGCAATCCTGCAGCCATGCCCGGAAAGTATTGTTTTTGGGAATCCGAGGCCCGCTCCGGGAACTCGGGAACAACCCGTATCTGGAGTCCTGCCATTGGCTTGCAACCGGTCCCAGAACCAAAGTGGAGCAACCATCGCATCCGCAATCCCGTCCAGCTGGCCGCCGCGGCTGGTTCCCGTTCCCGGCCAACCCGCCTAAATAAGCAAAAGCCCAACCATGCGAGGCTGGGCTTTTTACCAATCTTCCGGCTCCATGCACCCTAGGAAGCCTGCTTCTCAACTCGCGGCATGGAAACCGTGCGCTGTTCCACCATCTCGCGCGTCACCTCAAACTCTTTGATCTTCTTCTGCCCGGGGAGCTGGTACATCAGGTCCAGCATCAGCTCTTCCAGAATCATGCGCAGTCCGCGCGCCCCCACCTTGCGATTCAGGGCCTCGCGCGCAATCGCCGTCAGCGCTTCCTCGGAGAAACGCAGCTTCACGTTCTCAAACTCGAACAGCCGCTGATACTGCTTCACGATGGCATTGCGTGGCCGGGTCAGAATCTCAACCAGTGCCGCCTCGTCCAGATCGCTAAGCACGCCCATCACCGGCAGGCGGCCAATAAACTCCGGAATCAGCCCGAACTTGATCAAGTCCTGCGGCTGCGCCAGTTGCAGCAACTCGTCGTCGCGCTTGTGATGGATACCTTCATCGCGCAGCGCGTCGTCTCCCGTCCGGAATCCTACGGCGCGCTTGCCAATGCGCCGTTCGATCACCTTTTCCAGTCCCACAAAGGCTCCGCCCACAATGAACAGGATGTTCGTCGTATCCACCGGCGTAAACTCCTGGTGCGGGTGCTTGCGGCCGCCTTGGGGCGGCACGTTGGCAACCGTGCCTTCCAGAATCTTCAGCAGCGCCTGCTGCACGCCTTCGCCGGAAACGTCGCGGGTAATCGAGGGATTCTCGTCCTTGCGTCCGATCTTGTCGATTTCGTCGATATAGATGATGCCGGTCTGCGCCCGCGCCACATCGCCGTCGGCGGATTGCAGCAGCTTGAGGATGATGTTTTCCACATCCTCGCCCACGTATCCGGCCTCGGTCAGTGTCGTCGCGTCCACAATCGCAAACGGCACGTCCAGCATCTTGGCCAGCGTCTGCGCCAGCAGGGTTTTGCCGGTTCCCGTCGGGCCAATCAGCAGAATGTTGGATTTCGACAGCTCAATCTCGCTGGTGCGCTGCCGGTTCATGTAGATGCGCTTGTAGTGGTTGTAAACCGCCACCGCCAGCTTCTTCTTCGTCCGCTCCTGCCCAATCACGTACTCGTCCAGGAACGCCTTGACTTCCTGCGGCTTGGGCAGATGGTTGGGGCCGGTCGGCGTCTGCGTCTCGCTGCGGTCATCCTCCAGAATGGAGTTGCAAACCGCCACGCACTCGTCGCATATGTAGGCCCGCGGATAGTCGGAGGGAGATGAGATCAGCTTCGCCACCGCGTCCTGGGACTTGTGACAGAACGAACATCGCAATACTTCGTCAGAACCAGACCTGGGTCTCACTGACAACTCCTGTTGCGTTCCCGGTTCGCCGGCGATCTAAGCGCAGGCCCTCGGCCCTGTGTGCTGCCTTCCGTCCAAGTTGCCACTCCCGCAATTGCCCGGCCAGAATGCAACCCTGCTCGTCCAGCCTGCGGGGGACACGGGCGCAAAACGCACACCAAGCCTATCCCAATTGTCATTTTCCGCTCAACCCGCCCGCTAGTAAAGGATGGGAGCTCAAAAAGCTACCCCGCATTCCCCTTCAGTAACGTTACTCCCACTATTTATGCTTGTAGATGATGTCATCCACAATGCCATATTCCTTGGACTGCTGGGCGTTCATGATGAAGTCGCGCTCGGTATCGCGCTCCACTTTGTTCAGAATCTGCCCGGTGTGCTTGGCCATCAACTGGTTCATCAACTCCCGCATGCGCAGAATTTCGCGGGCGTGGATGTCGATGTCGGTAGCCTGTCCGGAAATCCCCCCGCCCATGATCAGCGGCTGGTGAATCAGGATGCGCGAAGTCGGCAGCGCGTAACGCTTGCCCGCCGCTCCCGCCGCCAGCAACATCGCGCCCATCGAGGCCGCCTGCCCAATGCAAATCGTCACCACGTCGTTGCGGATGAATTGCATCGTGTCATAGATCGCCATCCCCGCCGTAATCGAGCCGCCGGGCGAGTTAATGTACAGCGAAATGTCCTTTTCCGGGTCCTCGGCGGAGAGAAACAGCAACTGGGCAATGATCAGGTTTGCAACATTGTCATCAATCGGCGTGCCCAGGAAAATAATGTTATCCCGGAGCAACCGTGAGTAGATGTCATAGGCGCGCTCGCCCCTGCTGGTCTGCTCAATCACCATCGGCACAAGCATAATGATTCTGCTCCTTTAGGAACCTGGAGGCGCAACCCCGCTCCAGTCCCGGTAAGACCGCTCCCCCATTGTTTCCATGGTAAGCCGGAGCGGCGAAGTGCAAAACTTCTCCCGCCTACCTACTCGGACTGTCCGTAGAGCCAGGTGAGGGCGCGATCGCAGCGCATCTGCTGCCGCACTCCACCCAGTCCGTTCTTCTCCTCAATTTGTTTGCGCAGGGCCAGCGGATTTTGCTTCGACTCTAGCGCCGCCGCCGAAATCTCCCGGTCCAGTTCCTCGTCGCTTACTTCAATGCCTTCCAGTTCCGCAATCTTTCCCAGCAAAAGGTTGGCGCGAACGTCCCGCAGCGCGCCCTCGCGCTGTCCCTCGCGCAGTTTGCTCAGATCCATGCGCTTGATGTCTTCCGCCCTCAGCCCCTGTGCCACCAGCGAGCGCAGACCGCGTTCCAGCCGAGTGTCAATCGCGTCTTCCACCAGCAAGTTGGGCACGTCGATGGGAAACTTCGCCGTCAACTGTTGCAGCAGCTCTTCCTTCACCTTGTGTTCGGACTGGTGCTTCCTTTCAACGGTCATCGCCACGCGGATGCCCGTGCGAAGCTCCTCCACCGTGCTCATCTCCGGCTGTCCCAGCTCTTTCACCCAATCGTCGTTCAGCTCGGGAACCAATTTCGTCTTGATGCCCTTGACTTCCACGTCGTAGTGCAGCGTCTTGCCCGCCAGCCGCTTGTCGGCAAAGTCCTCGGCGTAGGTCACGTCGAAGCTGCGCGTCTCGCTCGCCTTGGCTCCGCGCAGGTGTTCGCTGAAGTCCGGCAGCGTATTGCTGCCGCCGATCTCCACCAGCACATCGTTCATTTCCACCGGTTCGGCGCCGGCGTCCTGGCTGGTGCTCTTGAATGCCACCGACCCGTAGTCGCCGTCCGCCAGCCCGCGATCCTCGTCCACGTTCGCGTAGGTCGAGCTCCGCTCGCGCAACTCCGCGATCGCCTTCTCCACCTCTTCGTCGCTGATCGTGACTGCCTCGCGCGGAACCTTGATCTCCTTGTAGCCTTCCACCTCAAACGGCGGCAACACTTCAAAGACCGCCTTGAAGCGCAGCGGCTTCTCCTCTTCCACCTCGAGCTCCAGCACCCGCGGCTGGCCAACCGGAACCAGGTTCTGCTTCTTCGCCTCCTCGCGGAAGGCGGAAGGCATCAGATGCTCCACCACCTCCGACTTGATCTCGTCGGCAAATTTCTTCTGGATAATCGTGGCCGGAACCTTGCCGCTGCGGAAGCCGGGAATGCGGGCGTGCTTCTGGAAGCGAGCCACGGTGTTCTGCCACGCGCGCGTTACCTCTTCGGCAGCTACTTCGACCAACAGTTCGCGCTCGCAGGGATTCTTGATTGCTTCGGCGGTTACATCAGTGGTGGGTGTCAGATCGGTACTTGTCAAAGGGATAGCCTTAAGTCTGTTGAAAGATTTGCGGAGGCCGGAGCACGCTCGCTCAAACGGCGAGCACATGCAGCGGCGCCAACGCCAACTGCGACCGTCTCAGTGTATGAGACCAGACGAGCGCGGGTCAAACCGCCGCCCAACATTTTCCACCACGCCGCTTCTTCCCAACGCCACCGCCGCTTTCTTTTGCCGCCACCGCTGCTCCTCCACTTGCTCCTGCTCCGGTCTTTGTTCCTGCCTCCTCAAGCTCCCAAACCGGGGTTTACACTATCTCCCTATGCTGCCGGATCTCCTCACGATCTTAGAGCAGGAGGTGGTTGCCTGCCACCGCTGCCCCCGCCTCGTCGAATACCGCCAGCGCATCGGAGGTGAAAAGCGCCGCGCCTACCTTGATTGCACCTACTGGGCGCGTCCCGTCCCCGGTTTCGGCGACCCCTATGCCCGCGTCCTCGTGCTTGGACTGGCTCCCGGAGCCCACGGAAGCAACCGTACCGGCCGTCCCTTCACCGGAGACGCTTCCGGCAAGTTCATGTATCCCATCCTGCACCGCCAGGGCTTTGCCTCCCAGCCAGTTGCCCTCGGCCGCGACGACGGCCTCAAGCTCCACGACCTCTGGATCACCGCTGCCGTCCGCTGCGCCCCGCCCGCCAACAAGCCGCTCCCCTCCGAGTTGGCCAACTGCGCCGAATTCACCAGTCGCGAACTCGCCGCCTTGAAGAAACTGAAACTGGTCGTCGCCCTCGGCAAAATTGCTTTTGACGCCTACCTCGGCCACCTGCTCGCCCAAGGCATCATCACCCGCAAGGCCGCCTATCGCTTCGCCCACGCCGCCGAATACACCATGCCCAACGGCATCACTCTCCTGGCCTCTTACCACCCCTCCAACCAGAACACCGCCACCGGCAAACTCACCGTTCCCATGTTCGAATCCATCTTTGCCCGCGCCAGGGAACTGGCGGCCAGCCCTCCTGCAAAACCGTAGTGGCCCGATGCCTCTTTGCGGCCGACGCTTTCCACATCAGTCCATGACTGGAATCCCGCCCATGCTCTTGCCGTCGCTCGCGCCGTGAGCCCGTTATCCCGAGCCACGCGAGGAACCCGGCACACCGCTCAAATCTTCTTCGCGGCATCAGACACTTCTACCAGCGACCGGTTCGCCATTGACCTTCCAGTAACTCAACATTCTCGAAAAATGAACTACCATGACAATCGTTCCCGATCCCGCGGAACGATTGTCAAAGCGGTAATCTTTGCTTTTCAAAGGATTGTCCATCTTGCCAATGGTCATCCAACCGATGGCCAAAAATTCGGGGGAAATGTGGGAGAGGTTACAGCCTGAAATCAGCGCCGCACGAACCTTGAAACCTGCGAAACTTTGAAACTTTGAAACCTTGCACTGGGCTCCAGCCGCGCATCGCGAATCTTGTCGATTTCGATCACCGCAATCCACTCCCCCGGCGTTGCGGCCTGCCACACGATACGGCCGTGCAGCAACCGTGCAATCGCCGCCGCCGGCAGGTCCTGATGGAAGTCGAAGTAGCGGCTTTGCACTTGCGTCCACCCGGGAATGCGCTGGAAGAATCCGCGCGGCGGTTCGTACTTGGTGGAAAACGCCACCACCACGTCGAAGTTCTCCTCCTGTTCCGCGGCGCGCAGAATCTCCTCGCCAGTAAAGCTTTCCAGCCGCACCACCGTCAGCGGGTTTCGCACGTAGCCCAGGAACGGGCGATTCAATTCATCCGAAGCCGGCCACGCGGTAAGAATGCGCTCCCCGGCATAGTGCTGTTCCACGTAATGTGCCGCCTGTTGGTGCATGCGCACGAAACGAACCCACGTCAGGTTGTCTTCCGGTGAGATGAACCACGGCGGATTCAGCAACAGCGCCGCCACAAACGCCGCCCCGCACCCTGCAATCCACCACGGCCAGCGCGGCGCGTAGCGTCGCAGCACGTTCACGGCCAGCAACACCACCAACGGAACTGCCGGGATCATGTAACGCGCCAGCAGCGCGCCGCCGACCACGGAGAACTCCACGGCCTGCGCCAGCACCACCAACCCCAGCAGCAATTGCACGCTGGGCGCGATGGCGGGCGTAACCGCGTCGGCAGCGGGCTTCAGTCCGCCTGCTTGCCGCGCATTCCACAGCAACAGCAGCGCCGCCGAGGTCAGCACGAACAGGTTCATGTAGCCGCTCGCATCCCATAGCCGCATCAACCCGGCCAGCAGAATGCGCAGCGGCGTGATCGTGGCTCCCACGTTGTAGCGCAGGTAGTCAGGATTGCCGAAGATGTGTCCGGTGCGGTGGAAATGGTACGCATACCATCCCGCCAGTGGCAGCAGCGCCAGCAGGTAGGAGGCACACTGCGGCAGGGAGCGCCGCGGCAGGCACCACTTCGCTGCCCACCCGGGCCACCGGCGGTAAGCGAACCAGCCCAGCAGGTCGGCGCCAAACAGCGTAAGTGTCACTGCCACCGTGGTTTCCTTCGCCACCGCCGCCAGGGCCATGAACGCAATCGCCTGCCAGCGCCGTCCGCGGATATGCGAATCCAGCGTCCACAGCACCAAGGCAAAGGCGGCAATGTCCAGTTGCGCCATCGCCGACTGCGAATACACCGTGGGCGAGAGCGCCGTAAGCACGACGGCAGCCGTCGCCACCGGGGCGCTGGCCACCAGCCTGCCCAGCCGCCAGAGCGCGGTGAACCCGAAGGCTGCTACCAGCAGCATGGCCGTGCGGGTCACCAGCGGCGAGTAGGCAGTGACTTTCCAGCAGAGGGCCAGCCATAGCATCACCAGCGGCGGATGAGCGTTCGACAGCGTGGTATGCGGAATCAGGTCGCCGGTAAGCAGGATGTCGCGCGCAGCGGGAATGAAGTATCCGGCCTCGTCCCAGAAATAAGGCAGCCGGAGCAGCGGAAGATGCAGCAGCCAGAGTGCGACGAAGATCGCCCCAAAAACCAGCACTCCGGCAGCAAGCGGGCCTGGCGTAAACGCGTGCGGTCTTCTGGGCGCCATGGCCTTAGTGGATGGGACCGCTCTGCGCGTACTTCGGATCGATCTTTATTTCGCCGAAAGTCTGCTCATAGTTGGCCACGTTCTGCTGCAGCATGAGCGCCAGCGCCTTGGCCTGCTGCGGGCTCAAATAGATTCCCTGAAAATTGAGCAGATCGATTCCCGGCCCGTTTCCCGGTAAAGCCTTGCCAAAGGCGAGAAAGAAATCCCACACACTCATGCGGACCTGCACACTATTGGAATAGCCCTCGCGATAATCGTCGGAGTTCTGAATCCGAATCTCGGTTTGATCGTTGAAGTTAGACATGGGACAGTCTCCGAGAGACAGCCTACCAACTTTGGCGCGGAATGGCACGCGGCGGAAGCATTCCGCCGCCCGCGATCCCCTTTGCAGGTTTGCGGCAGATCGGATATGATCCCGAGTCCAGTGGGGCATGTGAGGTGACGATGCGGAGCTTGGAGCAGACGGGGTTAGTCACAGCGAAGCCGTTTCTGATCGAACAGGATTACAGCCAGTACACAACGGATCAGCACACGCTTTGGGGTGAGTTGGTGCGGCGGCGAATGGCGCAACTGGAGCAGTGTGCCTGCCTCGAATACCTGGAAGGCTGGCGCGTGCTTGGCCTGGAGCAGGAGCGGATTCCGCATCTGCCGGAAGTCAGCGGGCGGCTGGAGAAACTTACCGGATGGAAAGTGCAGGCGGTTTCCGGCTTCATGCCCTCGCGGGCATTCTTCGAGATGCTGGAAGCGAGGCTGTTTCCGGCCACCACCTGGCTGCGCAGCCGGGAGTCGATGGATTACACGCCGGAGCCGGACATACTGCACGACGCGCTGGGACATCTTCCCATGTTTGCCGAGCGCAGCTTTGCCGATGCCGTGGCCGAGTACGGGCGCGTGTGCAACTCGATGGCGAGCGAAGAGAAGCTGGAACGGATGGTGCGGCTGTTTTGGTATACCTTCGAGTTCGGCCTGATCCGGCAGGGCGGTGCGGTGAAGGTATACGGCTCGGGCGTGGCGTCTTCGCAGGAGGAGTGCACGAACGTGCTTTCCGGCGGCTGCGAGATCCGGGATTTCAGTGTTGCCGAGGTGCTGAACACGACCGTAAAGGTGGACGAGATTCACCGGCGCTTATTCGCAATCAACTCGTTTGCCGAGTTGTTAACCGCGATTGCCGAAGCACGCGCGATCGTGGACAAGGCGTGAAACGAAGGATTCGTCCGGCTTGAGTTCGCCTCCAGGTGCGTGTTGCCGGAGGCATGAAGAGGCTCTATCGCCGGCAGTGGCGCATTGTTTTTTCCCCAAGGTTACTTCCCGAGGCGGGTCCGGCTGCTCCCAGCGATAGAATTACGGCCATGGCAACCGTTCCAGGATATCGCGGACGCCTGGCTCCCTCGCCCACCGGGTACTTGCATCTGGGCCATGCGGGCACGTTCTGGCAGGCATTTGAGCGGGCGCGGGAACATGCGGGCGTACTCATTTTCCGCAATGAGGATCTGGACCCGCAACGCTGCCGCGCCGAGTTTGCGCGGGCGATGTTCGAAGACCTGCGCTGGTACGGGATTGAGTGGCAGGAGGGTCCGGATGTAGGCGGGGCTTTTGGGCCCTATGCGCAGAGCCAGCGGCGCCAGTTCTACCTGGATGCGTGGAGCAAGCTGCGGCGTGGAGGATGGATCTATCCGTGCTCCTGCTCACGCAAGGAACTGGCCCAGGCGGCCAGTGCGCCCCACGATGACAACGACGAGCCGGTCTATCCGGGAACCTGCCGCAATCGGAAATCGGATGCGGCGGCCCCAGCCGGAGTGAATTGGCGCTTCCGCGTGCCTGACGGGGAGCGCGTTGAGTTTGTTGACCGCCGCAAGGGCAGGCAATCGTTTGAGGCGGGGCGCGACTTTGGCGATTTTCTGGTGTGGCGCCGCGACGATGTTCCGGCCTACCAGTTGGCGGTTGTGGTTGACGACGCGGCCATGCAGGTAAGCGAGGTGGTGCGCGGCGAAGATCTGCTGCGCTCAACCGGGCGGCAGATACTGCTGCAACGGGCCTTGGGGTTGCCCACGCCAGAGTACTATCACTGTGACCTGGTGCTGGATGAGAGCGGCATGAGGCTTGCCAAGCGCCACGATGCCCTCAGCCTGCGCACGCTGCGCCGCCAGGGGCAGACTCCGGAACAGGAGCGCGCCCTGTCTTTTTCGAAAAAATGCACAGTAGATTGCGGAAAAAAGTGACTCAAGTCACAGAGTCCCTGGCACCCGAAGCCGTTATTATTAGAATGCGCGCGGGCAAGAATTTCATGGCTTCAGATCCGCCGGACCCGCAAATGCGCAAGGAGACCGTTCGTGGCCCATGTCATCACTGCCACCTGTTTGAAAGACAACCTTTGTGTCGACGCCTGTCCCTCAGAGGCCATTCACCCCTTGAAGAGCGAGCCTGCATGGGAGACCGTGCCCCAGCTTTACATCAATCCTGACGATTGCATGGATTGCGGCGGCTGCGTAGCAGAGTGCCCGACGAACTCGATCTATCCTGCCGACGAACTGCCCGCCGACAAGCTGGATGCGGCCGAAAAGAACGCTGCCTATTACAATAAATAACTCTCGTAATTCGGCCCTGATGAGCGTAGCACGCGCCTCCCCGGGCGCCGCGCCCACCTATGCGAAGGAAACGAATCATTCCAGCGCGCTCGCGCCGGAATGATTCCTGCCGAGGTCCCATTCCCCGTTGCTCTCCGGCCGTCAAGGGGTGGAAAATGCAAAGGTATTGATTCGCTTCGGCCCGGAGCCTGAACCTTGAACTATCCATATTGGCAACTTGCGATCCCAGGCGGCATGTTGATCGCGTTGGTCGCGGTGCTCCATGTTTTTGTTTCGCACTTTGCGGTCGGCGGAGGCTTCTTCCTGGTTGTAACCGAGAGTCTGGCACGGCGGCAGAAAGATGCGGCGCTGCTCGACTACTGCCGCCGCCACTCCAGGTTCTTCGCCCTGCTTACCCTGGTCTTTGGCGCCATCAGCGGCGTGGGCATCTGGTTCACAATCGGACTGGTAAGTCCGGAAGCCACGTCAACGCTGATCCATACCTTTGTGTGGGCCTGGGCGATCGAGTGGGTCTTTTTCTTTGTGGAGATCACGGCGGCGATCATCTACGCCAAGACTTGGGACAGCCTGCCGGCGCGCGATCACCTGATCGTGGGCTGGATCTACTTTGTGGCGGCCTGGATGAGCCTGTTCGTCATCAACGGGATTCTTACGTTCATGCTGACGCCCGGGCGCTGGCTCCAGACCCATAGCTTCTGGGATGGCATGTTCAACCCCACGTTCCTGCCGTCGCTGCTGGCGCGCACGGCGGTGAGCGCGATCCTGGCCGGCATTTTCGGCTACATCACCCTGCCCAGGCTCGAAGGCCGCGAGAAAGTGGCTCGCTGGGCGGCGCTGTGGATCATTGCCGGAGCGCTGGCGATGCCGCTGGCGCTGTGGTGGTACTTTGCCCGCATTCCAAAGTTCTCCCAGTTGTATCTCGATGGAGCTCTGACGGGGGTACGCCATGCGGTCAGGGGCGGGGTGGGATTTACCTTGCTGGCGCTGGGGATTGCGCTGGTGTGCGGGGTATGGAAGCCGCGCTGGATGCGGGCTCCCGTGGTGGCGCTGCTGCTGGTTTGCGGCCTGGGAATGATCGGTGCGGGCGAGTATCTACGCGAATTTGTCCGCAAGCCGTGGGTGATCAATCAAGTGGTGTACGCCAACGATTTGCGCGCGGCGGAAGTCGGGACGATGCAATCCAACGGAGTCAGCCACAGTGCGAATTTTCTGTTGACGGACGACACTACAAATACGGCATACGGAGAAGATCTCTTCCACCTGCAATGTGGAAGCTGCCACGCCGCCGCCGGCTATCGCGGCATGAGACGGCGCGTCGATGGCTGGGACGCCGAATTCGCGGCCGATGTTCTGCAACACATCCAAATGATGCACGGGACCATGCCTCCGTACGCGGGCAACGAAGAGGACCGCAAGGCCCTGGGAAACTACCTGGCGTCGTTGAATCCCGCCTGGAAGTTCAAGATCACGGACGCGAATCGCCTGGAAATTGGCGAGATGGTGTTTGCCTCCCGCTGCGGGCACTGCCACACGGTGAACGGAAAATTCAGGCCATTGCGTGGAGTGTTTGAAAACCAGACGCCAAGCCAGGTACAAGACATGTTCCCGGTTCTGGGCGCAATGAGCAGCGATATGCCGAACTTCAATGCGCCCGATGACCAGGCCCAGGCACTGGCCTTCTATATTTCGCACGAAGCCAGCAAGCCGATATCGGTTAAACCGGCTCCAGCGGAGATGCCGGCCGGTGGCAATCACTCGCAATTGCTCGGTCCAGTCCAGTTCAGGCGGGAGGTGCGCTAATGCGGACGATTCCCATTCCCCACGTCGATCCTTTGCCGCTGCCGGGCCCGGTGTGGCTGTTTACGGCACTGCTGCTGGTGGTGTTCACCCTGCACCTTGCGGCCATGAATTCCGCCCTGGGAGGCGGCCTCTGGGCGCTGTGGAACTACTTGCGCGGACGCCACTCCGAACATCCGTATTCGCGCCGGCTGGCGAGCGAACTGGCGGCCATGCTGCCAACGTTTCTTGCTTTTACGGTGACGCTGGGAGTGGCGGCGCTGCTGTTCGTCCAGGTGCTTTTCGGAAATTTCCTGTACACCAGTTCGATCCTGATCGGGGTGCTGTGGCTGGCGGTGATCCCGCTGGTGATGCTGGCCTATTACGGTTTCTATTACTTCTCCTACACGGCGGAAAAAGGGAAGGCAAGCGGCGGATGGGTGCTGGCGGTCTCAGTATGCGTACTGCTGGGTATCGCATTCACCTACGTCAACAACATGACTCTGATGCTGCGCCCGGAGCGCTGGCTCGGAATGTATCGCGCTCATCCCAACGGATGGAATTTGAATCTTGGAGATCCCAGCTGGTTGCCGCGCTACCTTCACATGGTGAACGGTGCCATTGCCTTGTTCTCCGCGATTCTGGCGCAGGCTGGCATGCGCAAAATGAAGCTGGATGCCGGATACGGGCGCTGGCTGGCACAGCGCTCGGCACTGGTGTTTGCCGCGTGCACGGGACTGCAGTTTCTGTTTGGAATGTGGCTGCTGCTGGCGATTCCGCGCGAAATTGCGATGGATCTTCTGCGCGAACCGCTGGCAGGTGCGGTCTTTGGGCTGGCGCTGATGTCGGTCATTGCGGCCATGCTGCTGATTCTGCTGGGGAGTCTCTCGGAAAAACCAGGTCCGCTGGTTCATGTGGGCTTTGCCATGTCACTGCTTACGCTCTTCCTGATGGTCTGCCTGCGCTACCTGCTGCGGCTGGCTTCCCTTCGGCCCTATGCAAATCTGGGCGCATTGTCCGTGCGCCCGCAGGCCGGGGTCATTGTGTTATTCCTGATTCTTTTTGTTGGCGGACTGGCGACCGTGGCGTACATGCTCTGGCTGGTGGCGCGAAGCCGGAAACCGCGCGCCGGTGTGGCTGCGCCGTCCTGACGCCCCGGCAGCGGCGACCGGTAACCGGGCGGCCCACTGGGCCGCTCGGAATTTTATCTGCAGAATGCGCCGGGGTGGGTGAAAAAGAGTTGAGATCAGCCCTCGAAAAGGTTGACGTGGCTTGCCTTGAAGACGCATACTTATACGGTCGCCTGAATAATAATGCTTCCCCGGGAATCCCATGTCAAAGCTATCGCGTCAAAACCTGATTCTGGATCTCGTGCAGCAGGAACCGGTGGCCAACCAGGAACAGTTGCGCAAGCTGCTTTTCCGGCAGGGATTTGACGTGACCCAGGCAACTTTATCGCGGGATATCAACGAACTGGCCCTGGTGAAGACTGCGGCAGGCTACAGTATTTCCCGCGGCGACCAGCCATCGGAGCCGGGATATCACTCGGCGGGGCGGCTGGTACGCGAGTTCGTGATCGAGGTCCGCGAGGCGCAGAACCTGCTGGTGATCAAAACCGCAACCGGCTCGGCGCAGCCGGTGGCGGCGGCGATCGACTCGGAAGGCTGGGCGGAAATTGTGGGCACGGTCGGCGGCGACGATACGATCCTGGTGATTTCGCAAAACAAGAAAAGTGCGCACCGGATTTCGCTTCGGATCAAGGGAATGATGCAGTGAGCGCGGCGAAAGTAAAGACCGCGGTGATGGGAGTCACGGGGTACGCGGGATTCGAACTGGCGAAGCTGCTGTTGCGGCATCCGCGGGTGGCAACACCGCTGTTTCTTTCGCGTAGCGGCGAGGCCGCGGGGGGCCGGTTGGAAGGTTACTACCCGGAAATCGGCGGCACGGGAAGCTATCCGCTGGAGCCGTTCTCGTGGGAGCTGCTGAAGTCTTCCGGGATTGAAGTTCTGTTTCTGGCGACGCCGCACGAGCTTTCGCGGGAGTTGGTTCCCGAGGCTCTGGCAAGGGGATTGCGGGTTGTCGATTTGAGCGGTGCGTGGCGCCTGAAGCAGGCGGCCAACCGCGCCGTGTACGGGTTTGAGGACCAGAACGCGGAGTTGGCCGCGGAGTTGGACCGGACGGCGGTTTATGGGCTTCCGGAACTTCATCGCGAGGAGCTTCGCGAAGCCGTTCTGGTGGCCAATCCGGGATGCTATGCCACCTCGGTGATTGTGCCTTTGGCGCCGCTGGTGCGCTCAGGACTGGTGGACACCGCGCGGGGCGTGGTTTGCGATTGTAAGTCGGGCGTTTCCGGCGCGGGCAAAAAGCCCACGCAGAAAACGCATTTTGTGGAAGTAGCCGGCAATTTTTCGGCATACTCGGTTTTTGGACATCGTCACACGGGCGAGATTCTGGAACAGGCGGGACTCTATGCAGACGAACTTATCTTTACCCCACATTTGTTGCCGATCCCACGCGGCATTCTTTCGACGATCTATCTAGGGCTAACCAGGCCCGTGACCGCGAAGGAAATAGAAGCCGTGTTGCGAGAGTTCTACAGCGGCGCCCAATGGATAAGAATCTTTGAGCATGGCAAGCTGCCGCAGGTTCAATACTCGCTGCACACGAATTATTGCGATGTGGGGTTTCAACTGGCCCCGGATAACAAGCGCCTCATCGTGGTGTCCTGCCTGGACAACCTGATGAAGGGCGCGGCCGGCCAGGCGCTGCAGAACCTGAACGTGATGTTCGGGTGGAGCGAGAGAGAGGGATTCCAGTGATGAAGCTCGTAGTGAAAATTGGTGGTGCGGCGCTGGAGGACAAGGCGCTGCTGAAGAAGTGCGCCCAGGCGGTTGCCGACCTGGCAGCCGAAGGGCACAAAGTCGCGGTGGTGCATGGTGGAGGCAAGGCGTTGACCCAGACGTTGGCGCGGATGGGCAAGGAGTCCACCTTTGTAAACGGGTTGCGCGTCACCGATTCGGACACGCGCGATGTGGCGCTGATGGTGCTCGCCGGACGCGTCAACAAGCAACTGGTCGCGGCAATTACGGCGACGGGACAGGCCGCGGTTGGGCTGTGCGGAGGCGATGGTGCGGCGTTTTTGGCGCGCAAGAAGAAAACCAAAGGAACCGACCTGGGCTTTGTCGGCGAAATCAGCTCGGTGGATTCGCGCTGGATCGAGGCAATCTGGGATAACGACGGAATTCCGGTGATTTCCAGCCTTGCCCTCGGCTCCGACGGCGAGTACTACAACGTGAACGCTGACCAGATGGCTTCGGCATGCGCTACGGGCTGCCAGGCCAACGCGCTGATCTTTCTGACCGATGTTGCGGGAGTAAAGGGCGCCGATGGAACGGTGATCCGCTGGCTTTCGGCGAGCGATATCCCGCAGTTGGTGAAGACCGCCGTGGTCTGCGGCGGAATGCTTCCCAAACTGCAGGCCTGCCAGGATGCGTTGCGTTCGGGCGTGCACCGGGTCCGCATTCTGCCGGCGCTGGAAGCCGAGATGCTGCCGGCGTTCTACCAGACAAAGATCGAGTGTGGCACGGAGGTCATGGCGTCGTGAGTTTGAGCAAGGTAAAGAAAGCGGAAGAGAAATATCTGCTCCACACCTACGACCGGCATCCCGTTCTGCTGACGCACGGCAAGGGCGCATATCTGTTTGCCGATGACGGCGGGAAGTATCTGGACTTCCTGAGCGGAATCGGCGTGATGGCCCTGGGCTATTCGAATCCGTCGATCACCAGGGTTCTCAGGGAGCAGGCGGGCAGGCTGGTGCATGTTTCCAACCTGTTCTACACCGAATTTCCTTCCGCGCTGGCGCAGAAGCTGGCCAGGCTCTCGGGTTTGGACCGGGTGTTTTTCGCCAACAGCGGCACCGAGGCCTGGGAGGGCGCGCTGAAGATTGCGCGCGTCGTGGCCAGCAGCAAAGGACTGAAAAAACGGACCCGGTTCCTGGCGCTTGAGAACTCCTTTCACGGGCGCACCATGGGATCGGTGGCGACCACGCACACGGAGAAGTACCGCAAGCCATTTGCCCCGGTAATGCCGGGCGTGACGTTTGTGAAGTTCAACGACGTTGCAGATCTGCGGCAGAAGTTCGACGAGGACGTATGCGCTGTCTGCATCGAGACCATTCAGGGCGAAGGCGGCGTTCATCCGGTCAGCCTGGAGTTCCTGAGCACGGCGCGCGAGTTGACCCAAAGCAGCGGCGCGTTGTTGCTGCTGGATGAGATTCAGTGCGGCCTGGGGCGCACGGGGAAGATGTTCGCGTACCAGCACTACGGCGTAAAGCCGGACCTGGTCACGCTGGCAAAACCGCTGGCGGCAGGGTTGCCCCTGGGAGCGATCCTGGTGACAGAGGAAGTGGCGGGAGCGATCCATCCCGGCATGCATGGCACCACATTTGGCGGCGGGCCGCTGGCCTGCGCGGTGGCGCTGGAGGTGTTGAGGATCATCGCGGACGAGAAGATTCTGAGCCACGTGAAAGAGGTGGGCGGATATTTTCTCGATCTTCTGCGGCAACTGGATGCGCGCCACCGTTGCATTGTGGATGTGCGCGGCGTTGGGCTGATGCTGGGTGTGGAGCTGGATTCGGCCGACCTTGCCAAGGCCGTGCAGAAGACGATGCTCGACGACAAGATCATCATCAATCGCACCCACGAAACGGTCCTGCGTTTTTTGCCGCCGTTTATAGTGACGAAAAAGCAAGTTGAGTTGGTAGTGAAGACGCTCGATCAGATTCTGACCTCCTGCGCGTCATCTGGCGACGCTGCGCCGGCAACCAAGCGCAGCCCTCGGCAGAGGCTCCCCAAGGCACCAGCGAGCGGCGCCCAATGAAGTTCCCGGACTTCGATCCGGATCTGAACGTCCAGGAGGACAAAGCCATGGCAACACGACCCGTGGAAAAGAACATTGTGGACAATGCCGTGCAACCGCCGGTGCTGACCGATCTGACGTCGATGAGTGAGTTGACCCCTGCCGGAGCCCAGGGGCTTCTGGAGCTGGCAGTGCTGATCAAGGCCAGGCCCGCGGATTTTCGCACCGCGCTGGCAGGGAAGCAGATCGTGCTTTTCTTTGAGAAACCATCATTCCGCACCCGGCTGACCTTCGAGTCCGGCATCTACTCGCTCGGAGGCCATGCCATGTTCGTGGATCAGTTGACCTCGCGCATCGGCGAGCGCGAGCCACTCAGCGACATGGCGCACAACCTGGAGCGCTGGGTGGATGCCATGGTGCTGCGCACTTTTGCACACAGTACGGTGACCGAGTTGGCGCGCTTCTCGTCGATTCCGGTGATCAATGCCCTGAGCGATTTCGAGCACCCCTGCCAGGCGCTGGCCGACTTCATGACCTTATACGAAAGATACGGCGACCTCGCCAAGGTCCATCTGGCGTACGTGGGAGATGGCAACAACGTGTCCCATTCGCTGATGCTCGGAGCCGCGTTGTTTGGCTGTCACATCGTGGTTGGAACCCCCAAGGGATTCGAGCCGGATGACGGGGTGCTGGCCGCCTCACGCGAGATTGCGGCCGGGACCGGCGCAACCATCCAGGTGGTCAACGATCCCATAGAAGCCGTCGCGGACGCCGACGCGGTCTATACCGACGTCTGGGCCAGCATGGGGCAGGAAGCCGAGATCGCAGAGCGGGCGAGGATTTTCGCGGGTTTCAGAGTGACGCCCAAATTGATGGCAAACGCCGCCGCGGGGGCCGTGTTCATGCACTGCCTGCCGGCGCATCGCGGCGAAGAAGTGGACGCAGCGGTGATCGATTCACCCTGCTCGGTTGTGTTTGACCAGGCGGAGAACCGCCTGCACATTCAGAAGGCGATCCTTCTGCAGCTATTGGGAGGAGGCGTTCGCCGTTTCCCATCAAGGAGTATGAATGTCTAAGAAGAAGGTTGTACTGGCATATTCGGGCGGTCTTGATACTTCCATCATCATCCCGTGGCTGAAGGAAAACCATGATTGCGAAGTGATCGCATTCGTGGCCGACGTAGGCCAGGGCGAGGACATGGAAGAGGTCGCGGTGAAGGCGATCAAGACTGGCGCATCCAAGGTTGTGGTGAAGGATCTGCGCGAAGAGTTCCTGACCGACTATGTCTGGAAGTGTCTGCAGGCTGGCGCGGTGTACGAACACAAGTATCTGCTGGGCACGTCGATGGCGCGCCCGATCATTGCCAAGTACCAGGTGGAGGTTGCGCTGGCCGAGGGCGCCGAGGCGGTGGCGCATGGTTGCACCGGCAAGGGCAACGACCAGGTTCGCTTCGAACATGCGTTCCAGGCGCTGGCGCCGGAGTTGCAGATCATCGCGCCATGGCGCGAGTGGACGCTGAAATCACGCGAGGAGTGCATCGAGTACGCGGAAGCGCGCAAGATTCCCATCGTCGCCAGCCGCACCAAGATTCACTCGCGCGACCGTAACATCTGGCACCTTTCGCACGAAGGCGGCGAACTGGAGGATCCAGCAAACGCGCCTCTGGATACGACCTGGCAGATTTCCAACTCGCCGCAATCAGCTCCGGACCGGGTGGAAGAAGTGGAGGTTGGCTTCGAGAAGGGCGTGCCGGTTGCAGTGAACGGACAGGCTATGGGCGCCGCGCAACTGCTGGAACTGCTCAACGAAATCGGCGCCCGCAATGCGATTGGCCGCATCGACCTGGTTGAAAATCGCTTCGTCGGCATGAAGTCGCGCGGCGTCTATGAGACTCCCGGCGGCACCCTGCTGCTGCTCGCGCATCGTGAACTGGAAGCACTTTGTCTGGATCGCGATCTTTCGCACTTCAAGCAGCATGTCGGGCTGAAGTATGCCGAGCTCGTCTACAACGGGTTGTGGTTCACGCCTCTGCGCGTCTCGCTGGATGCATTTGTCGCATCCACGCAGGCGGAGATGACCGGCACCGTGAAACTGGCGCTTTACAAGGGCAATGTTGGCATCAGCAGCCGCAAGTCCGAATATTCGCTGTTCAATGCCGACCTGTCGTCGTTCACCATGGGCGAGAGCTATGATCAGAAGGATGCCGCCGGCTTCATCAAGATTCTGGCGCTGCCCGCGCGTGCCCGGGTGCTGAACGCGAGGAAGAAAAACGCAGTTGAGGTGACGAAGTGAAGATGTGGTCCGGGCGGTTCAGGCAACCGCTCGATCCTGAATTTGAGCGCTGGCAGAGATCGTTTCCCTTTGATCAGCGCCTTCTTCAGCAAGAAATTGCAGCCAGCCGCGCGCACGCGAAAGCCCTGCTTGCGGCTGGCGTTCTTTGCCAGGAAGAATGCGCGACCCTGCTCGGCGGCCTGGACGTACTGGCCCATTCGGGCCAGGATGTCCTGAACGACGAAGAGGCCGAGGACGTTCACCACTTCGTTGAGAAACACCTGCAGCGCATTGTTGGAGAAACAGCGCTCAAACTGCATGCAGGGCGCAGCCGCAACGAACAGATCGCAACCGACTTACGTTTGTTCGTGCGCGATTCCTGCGACGCCATTGACAGCCTGCTGCTGGAACTGGTGCAGACGGTGGCCCAGCGTGCCCGGCAGGCGGGGACGGCCGCGATGCCCTCCTACACCCATCTGCAGCGCGCCGAGCCGGTGCTGGTAGCGCACTGGCTGCTTGCCTATTGCGAGATGTTTCTGCGTGATGCCGAACGGCTGCGCGATTGCCGCAAGCGGCTGAATTTCTGCCCCCTTGGCTCGGGAGCCATTGCCGGTGCGACCCTGCCCCTGGAGCGCGCCGTGGTGGCCAGGGAATTGAACTTCACGGCTCCCACCGCCAATAGCATGGACGCGACCAGCGATCGCGATTTTGCGATTGAATTTGCGCAGGTGCTGGCGATCGTGGCGATGCATCTAAGCCGATGGGCGGAGGAGTTTATTCTCTTCTCGACCTTGGAGTATGGCTTTGTGCATTTGCCGGAGAGCTACTCGACAGGCTCCAGCGCAATGCCGCAGAAGCAGAATCCCGATGGGCTGGAGTTGATTCGCGGCAAGGCGGGAAGGATCATTGGCGCCTCCCAGCAGTTGCTGATTACGCTGAAGGGACTGCCACTGGCTTACAACAAGGACATGCAGGAGACGCAGGAGCCAGTCTTCGCGGTGGCCGAGACCGTAACCATGATGTTGCGGATTGCCGCGGGCTTCATGCGCGAGGTGCAATTCGATTATGATCGTATGGCGCGGGCCGCAACCTCGGGCTACATGAATGCGATGGCCGCTGCCACGTACCTGGTGGGCAAGGGCGTGCCGTTCCGCCGGGCGCATGAAATTATCGGCCGGGCGGTTTGTCTTGGCATGGGGCAGGGGTTGGAACTGCACGAAATGGCGATTGCCGATCTGCGTTCGGTCAGCGCGGCATTTGACGAAGATTTTTACGCCAGCGTAACCCTGGAGGCCGTTCTGGACTGTCATGATGTAAGCGGCGGCACGGCGCGCCTGAAAGTGGCCGAGGCGCTGGCGGCAATGGAGCAGCAGGTGAAGCAGCGGCAGGAATCCGAGGCGGCCGATGTACGCGCGTAAGGCGTTTCTGCCGGATGCGGAGCAGCTCCTCGGTTTGATCGCCGGCTTCTCCTCGGATGGTTCGCTGCTGCCAAGATCGCTGGCAGAGATCTGCGAGAACATTCGCGACTTCACCGTGGTGGTGGAGGGCGAGGAACTGCTTGGCTGCGGCGCGCTGCATCTGTACGGCACCCACCTGGCGGAAATCCGATCCATTGCCGTGTGGCCGCACTGCCAGGGAGCCGGCGCGGGGCGTCTGCTGGTGGATGCGTTGCTGGAAGAGGCCGAGCAGCATCACGTAGAGTGCGTCTGCCTGTTCACGCGCATCCCGGAGTTTTTTGCGCACCTGGGGTTTGGCGAAGCAAAGCGCGAGGAACTGCCTGACAAAATTTACAAGGATTGTGCGATCTGTCCCAAACTGCATGAGTGCGACGAGGTGGCAATGTATCGCGGCGAGTTACCGCAATTCGCGATTTTGCCCAGACCTGCGAAGCTGCAACTGAGGATGGGACAGCCGCTGGTGAAACTCGGACGATGAATCTGCATGGGCCGGATGAGCCGGTATACCTTCCCGCGGGATTTTTGTGGTCGGCTGCCACGGCCGGCATCAAAACAAGCGGCTACAGCGACGTGGCCCTGGCGGAAGCTCCGTTGGGCGCCAGCGCGGCAGCCATGTTCACACGCAATCGCGTGGTGGCGGCGCCGGTAGAAGTGGGCCGGGCGCATTTGCGCAAGAGCAAGGGCCGGGTGCGCGCCGTGCTGGTCAACGCAGGCAACGCGAATTGCGCCACCGGCAAGCCCGGAATTGCAGCCGCCGAGCGCAGTTGTGCCGTGCTTGGCACCGCATTGGAAGCCGCTCCGCAATTCATCATCCCATCATCGACGGGGATCATTGGCGTACCGCTTCCCGTGGAGAAGCTGGTTGCCGGGGTACCCGCGCTGGCCGCTGGCCGCTCCGGTGATGTGGACGCGCTGCGATCCTTTGCCGCGGCCATCATGACCACCGACACGCGCATGAAGCTGGCCTCCGCGGAATTTGCGGTAGGCAAGAAGACAGTGCGCATTGCCGGGGTGGGCAAGGGATCGGGGATGATCCATCCGGCCATGGCAACCATGCTTGTCTACCTGTTCACCGATCTGGAAGCGGAGCCAGGAGCTTTGCAGGGCCTGCTGAAAGCGGCGGTCGATACGTCATTCCATGCGATCTCGGTGGATGGCGATACATCGACGAACGACACGGTTCTGCTGCTGGCGTCAGGCGCGAGCAGGGTGAAGCTCTCCGGCAGCGGCGTGGAAAAGCGGTTTGCGGAAGTATTGCGTGGCGTGTGCGGTTCACTGGCGGAACAGATTGTCCGCGATGGTGAAGGCGCAAAGCATCTGGTTCGGCTGCAGATCCTTGGGGCAAAGTCCGTGACTGAGGCCCGCACGATTGCCCGCTCGATCGCGAATTCTCCCTTGGTCAAGACGGCATGGGCCGGGAGCGATCCGAACTGGGGACGAATTCTGTCGTCGATTGGCAAGAGCGGGATCGCGGTCGATCCGGTAAAAATCAACATTTTCTTCGGCGCGCAGCAGGTCTGCAAGAGTGGGATGGCCCACAGCTTCAACGAGAAGCAGGCGCACGAATATCTGAAGCAGCCGGAATTCGAAATCAGGGTGGAACTGGGGCGCGGCAAGAGCGCGCTGGAGTTTCTCACCTGCGATCTGACGGCGGAGTACGTGCACATCAACGCGGACTACTCCACGTAGAACGGGTGGTGTACTTCGTGGATTCCGGGGCTCGCCAGCGGCGGGCCCTTCGTGCGATAAAGACTCATGACGCATGCTCGGCTGGTGGCGATGGCGGAGGCCTGGTTGCGGCGTTCGCGCTGCGGCATTGTACTCAGCGAGCAGGGCTGCTCCAGCGGTGAAATGCCGGACGCAATTGGCTGGAAGGGCAGGAACCATTCCATCGTGATCGAGTGCAAGATCAGCCGCGCGGATTTTCATGCGGATGCGGCCAAGGGGTGGCGCAGGAATCCTGAAATTGCGCTTGGCTGCGAGCGCTACTACGCCGCCCCGCAGACACTGCTCACGGCGGACGAGATGCCGGAGGGATGGGGATTGCTGGAGGCGCAAGGACGCGAGCTGAAAGTGACGAAGAGGTCGCAACGCAAACTGCGCCATCCCGAAGGATTGATGAATGAGATGAACCTGCTGCTGGCTAGCTTGCGGCGGGTGGAAGTGCGCATCGAACCGCGGCGGATCAGCGATTTCCTGAAGTGGAAGAACCGGATGGCCGTCTACAACGGCGGCGCGCTGCCGGAAGGCATTCTGGCTCCCGAGCAGGAAGAGAACTCGCACCTGGTATGATCCCGGTTCGGGCTGCCGTACAATTCAAGAATCATGTTCGCAAAGATTCAGCGCATTCATTTTGTTGGCATCGGCGGCATCGGCATGAGCGGAATCGCCGAGGTGCTGCTTACCCTGGGATACGGCGTCAGCGGATCCGACCTGCGTGATTCCGCGACCACCGAGCGGCTCAAGAAGCTGGGAGCCCAGATCTTTGTCGGCCACGCTGAATCCAACGTTCAGGGTGCCGAGGTGGTGGTGACCAGCTCGGCGATCGCGCGCGACAATCCTGAGGTCGCCGAGGCTCGCAAGCTGCACCTGCCGGTAATTCAGCGGGCCGAGATGCTGGCTGAGTTGATGCGCCTGAAGTATGGCATCGCCATCGCGGGAATGCACGGGAAGACGACGACCACCAGCCTGGTCGCCTCGGTTTTGGCCGCCGGTGGGCTGGACCCAACCGTCGTGGTGGGCGGACGGGTCGATTCGATGGGTTCCAATGCACGGCTCGGCACCTCGCAATACCTGGTTGCGGAGGCCGATGAGAGCGATCGTTCATTCCTGAAGCTCTCGCCGATTCTTTCCGTGGTTACCAACATCGATCGCGAGCATATGGACTGTTATCGCGACATGGAGGACGTACAAACCACCTTTGTGGAGTTCATGGACCGGGTACCGTTTTACGGAACGGTGGTAGCCTGCACGGACAACGATGCCCTGCGCAATCTGCTGCCGCGGGTGGAGCGCCGGGTGCTCAGCTATGGCCGGCGCGAGGATGCCGATTTCCGGGCGATCGACGTGATGACGGAACATGCGCCGGGAGCGATGCACAATAGCTTCGCGGTGGATTTCAAGGGCCGCGATCTGGGACGGTTCGATCTGTTTGTCCCCGGGGTTCACAATGTTCTGAACGCGACGGCAGCAATCGCCGTGGGCATGGGGCTGGAAATTCCGGTGCCGCTCATTCGTGAAGGCATCGCGCAATTCCGCGGCGTGGATCGCCGTTTCCAGCAGAAGGGAAGCGCTGCCGGGGTTCGTGTTGTGGATGACTACGGTCATCACCCCACGGAGATTCTGGCAACGCTTGCCGCAGCGCGGCAATGGCTCGGTCCAGAGGGCCGTATCCACGTTGTTTTCCAGCCGCACCGCTACACCCGCACGTACCTGCTGATGGATCAGTTTGTCTCGGCGTTTGCGGATGCGGATCGCCTCCTGGTGCTGGATATTTATGCGGCCAGCGAGCAGCCGATTGCGGGGGTCAGCGGGCTCGCCCTGGCGCGGATGATTCGTTGCAAAAACGGTCAACCCGCTGAATTCGCGGCCAGTTTTGCTGCCGCCATTGACGCGGTCGTCGAGCAGGTACAACCTGGCGACGTGGTGTTGACCTTGGGAGCGGGTTCGGTTTCACAACTTGGTCCGCGGATACTGGAGGCGCTCGCGAGACTTGAACAAGCAGCCGGAGCCTGACCCGGCCGGTGGAGCGGAGCGGTCGAGGCGCCTGCGAGGACGGAGAGCGCCGCGCCAGGTTGCCGAGTTAAGAACCGCGTGGGGGAGCCTTCATAATCAATAGATGAATTCACTGCAAAAGCAGGTATAGTGAGCGGATAAGGCGCTTGCTGCCTGCATTATTCCTATGGCGCGCAATCAGGAACCATCTTCCGACGATCCCCTCTACCGCCGCGGCCAGGCGGGCGGCAACTCCTTTGTGGACGATGCTCTGCCGCCCGATGCCGGACTGATGGACGACGAAGACGAGGACGAGCAGCAGCAGTTTCGTCGTGCCAATAAACGCGTTCCGGTGCGGCGTGGAGCGCTGCCCCGTAAGATGGCGTCGCGGGTGCGGGCCTTGGTAATTGTGCTGCTGGTGATAGCGGCGCTGGGCGCAGCCGGTTATGAGGCCTACAGTTTTGCTCTGCATTCCCGGCGCTTCCGGGTACGCAATGAATCGGACATCCAACTCGCAGGCGAGGCCCTGAACTCGCGGGCGCAGGTTCTGGAGAAGATGCACGAGGACATTGGCCGGAACATATTTCAGATTTCGCTGGCGGAGCGCAAGCAGGAGTTGGAGAAAATTTCCTGGGTTGAGTCCGCATCCGTCATGCGTCTTTGGCCGAATCAACTTCGCGTGACGGTGAAAGAGCGCATCCCGGTGGCATTTATCGCGCTTGGTGAACACATCGAACTGATCGATGCCCAGGGCGTGCTGATGGAGATCCCGGCGGGCGTCCAGAGCGACTACTCATTTCCGGTCATCACGGGAATGAATGAGAGTGAGCCACTCTCCACGCGGGCGCCGCGCATGCGAACCTTCATGCGGCTGATGCGCGAACTCGACGGTGGCGATGGCCTCACGCAGGCCAAGACGCAATATTCGCGCGATGTGGACGAGGTCGATCTCTCCGACCCGGAAGACGTGAAGGTCCTGGTGAAGGGCGGGTCCGGGCCGATTCTTCTGCATTTGGGCAATGAGGATTTTCTGCCGCGCTTCATGGTGTTTCTGTCGAATGTGCAAAAGTGGGAACAGGAGCGCGGTAAGCTGGAGTCAGTAGATTTGCGCTATGGACGAGAAGTGATCCTGAATCCGGACAGGCACGCCGCTCCGCCGCCGCCCTCCCCGCAAGCCACAAAAGGCGACGCCGCGCCACGGCCACACGGGCCCGGGAAGAAAACCAAGAACGGGCGCCTCGCGGAGAAGAAGCCAAAGTAGATGGGTAAGCGAAACGAAAACATCATCACGGTCATCGACCTGGGAAGCGCAAAAACCGTGGCGCTGGCGGTGGAAACCACGGAGGCGGGCCTGCGCTATCGCGGTCACGGCATTGCGACTTCGGCGGGCACCCGCCGCGGCGTGATCGTGGACCTGGAGTCGGCTACCAGGAGCGTGTCGGAAGCGGTGGCGAACGCGGAAAAGTCCAGCGGGCTCACGTTGGAGTCAGCCGTGGTTGGCATCAGCGGCCCTCACATCCATTCCGTCAACAGTCACGGCGTGATCTCGCTGGGTCCGCGGGCGCGCGAGCTGACCAGCGCGGACGTGCAGGCCGTCGGAGACCGGGCGCGGGAAATTTCGATTCCGGAAGACCGCGAAATTCTGCACCTCCTGCAGCAGGAATTCGTGGTGGATAATCAGGACGGCGTGCGCCATCCGGTAGGGATGCTGGGCCGCCAACTTGAGGTGCGCGTGCATGTCATCACGGCGGCGCACTCGGCGGTCCAGAACGTGATTACGGCGTTGAACCGCGCCGGAATGCACGTGGAAGATACGGTGTATGAGGCACTGGCCTGCTCCGAGTCGGTGCTGCGTCGCGATGAACGCGAACTGGGCGCGGCGGTGATCGATATTGGCGCCGGCACTTCCGATATCGCCGTGGTGCAGGAAGACGTGATCATCCATTCGGGAGTGGTTCCGCTGGGAGGGATCAATTTTACCCGCGACGTTGCCTATGGCCTGGAGACTCCGCTGATCGACGCCGAGAACCTGAAGCTGCAGTTTGGCTGTTCGATGGTCACCCGTATCGGCGAGCAGAATGAGATTGAGGTGCCCTCGGTTGGCGACCGCCCGCCGCGCATGATGCGGCAGCGAGACCTGGGTGAAATTCTGGAGCCACGGGCACGGGAGTTAATGGAACTTCTGCGCAACAACCTGCGCCACGCGGGGGTTCTGGAAATGCTCGGCGGAGGCATCGTACTCACCGGCGGGGGAGCGCGCCTGCCCAGCCTGACTGAAAGCTGCGAGGATATCCTGCGGCGTCCGGCGCGCGTCGGTTTGCCGATGGGAATGGCGCAGCTTCCCGTGGAATTGCAGGAGCCCGAATTCGCGGCTGCGATTGGAATGGTTTTTTACACCCAACGCGCGCGCGTTTTGAAGAGTAAGGAAGAGAGCGGGTTTGGCGCACGCCTGCGAGCGCTATTTGCCCGTGGTTACGCCGATTGATCCAGAGGGCGCGATGGCGCGCCAAGGTGAGGGGGCAATGACGGAAGAACAGGACATCCGGATTCAGTTTCACGAGGACGTGCGCAACAACGCCAAGCTCAAGGTAATCGGCGTGGGCGGCGGCGGCAATAACGCGGTCAACCGCATGATCGAGACGGGCGTGGAGGGCGTCGAGTTCATTGCCGCCAACACCGACCTGCAGGCGCTGCAGATGTCGCGCGCACCGAAGAAGTTGCAGCTTGGGGTAAAGCTCACCAACGGTCTTGGCGCCGGCGCCAATCCCGAAGTTGGCCGCCAGGCGGCGCTGGAAGACACGGACCGCATCATTGCCGCCCTGGAGGGCGCGGACATGGTGTTTGTAACCACCGGCCTGGGTGGTGGCACCGGTACCGGAGCTGCGCCGATCATCGCGTCGCTGGCCAGCGAAATGGGCGCGCTGACCGTGGCCGTGGTCACCAAACCATTTGCCTTTGAGGGTAAGCGGCGCATGGGCCAGGCCGAGCGCGGACTGAGCGAGTTAATCGATTCCGTGGATACGGTGATCGTCATTCCCAACGAGAAGCTGCTGGCCGTCGCTCAAGATGCCGGCTTCTTCGAATCCTTTCGTGTTGCCGATGACATTCTGCGCCAGGCGGTACAGGGCATCTCGGACATCATCACGATCCCGGGCATCATTAACCGCGACTTCGCGGATGTGAAGGCGATCATGGCGGGGATGGGCTACGCCGTGATGGGGACTTCCACGGGCAGAGGTGACCGGCGCGCCCTGGAGGCGGCGCAGCGCGCCATCGCTTCACCGCTGCTGGAAGCCGGCGCCATCGACGGTGCGCGGGGAATCCTGCTGAACATTACCGGCTCCAGTTCGCTCAAACTCGCCGAAGTGTATGAGGCCTCCACCATTATCCAAAGCGCTGCCCACGAGGACGCCAATATCATCTTCGGCGCCGTGCTCGATGAGAAGATGAAGGATGAAGTGAAGATCACGGTGATTGCCACCGGTTTTCGTTCCGAACTGCGGCACAATTCGCGGGAGAGGATGGCAGCCACGTCTGCGGCGATTCAGCAGGCGCGGCAAGCGCAGTGGGTTACGCCGCCGGAGCCGCAGATCATGCGCCGCGCCGATGATGCCTACCAACTGCAGGTCCCAGGCGCGGAGTCGCACGATGCGCCCAAGGCAGAACCTAGCCAGGTTCAGGTTCCTGCCGCCGTGCCCGCCCCAGAGAATCCCCAGCCGGTACCGCCCGCGACCCGGATCTGGGAGGCAGTGCAAGCCACCCGTCCGGCGCCTTCACTAGAGGCTCTGAACGTGGAAGATGAGCACGACGAACTCGATGTTCCGGCGTATCTGAGAAAGAAAAATCCCGACGTTGAGTAGCGGTGCAGGTTGTTACGTGGCTCTCTTCAGGGGGATCCCGGCAGCGAATTCCTGAATTTCCTGTGCGGCGCCCTCTGAGCTGCGCTAGAGTCGAAACACTCCGTTACGGAGGGTGGGGCCATGAGTCGTTGCCGGCCGTGGAGAGGCGTGCACTCGCTTTCCTGCATTGCGCTCTTCGTGTTGCTGATTTCTTCCGTCGCCTTTGGGGGCATTTATCCCTCGCCAGTCAACGTTGCGGTGACCGGAGCCGACGCCGTTGCGGTGGGCGATTTTAACGGCGATGGCAAGCTGGACATCGTGGTAGCCGACGGCGCAACCAGCACGGTAGAAGTGGTTTTGAACAGTGGCACGGGTACGGTTGCTTCCGTTGTCTCGTCGGTTTCCGGAGTTTCCGCGCCCAGTTCGCTGGTGGTTGGCGATTTCAACGGCGACGGCAAGCTCGACATCGCCCTGCACAACCGGTTTGATCTGAACATCGTTGTCCTATTGGGGAATGGCGATGGAAGCTTCCGGGCGCCGATCAAGACCGCGACGAGCGGCAATGGACGCCTGGTGGCGGGCGACTTCAACAACGACGGGCATCTTGATCTGGCTACCGGCGACCAGGTCTTCCTCGGCAAAGGCGATGGGACATTCCAAGCGCCGCTGACGGTGAACTACAGCGGCGCATTTTACGCTGCGGCCGATTTCAACGGCGACGGCAATCTGGACCTCATCGGCAATGACGGCACCGGCTTCTCAGTTCTGTTGGGCAAAGGCAATGGGAGTTTCCAGGCGCCCAAGTCAATGCCGGTCAGCGGAACCGTGCGCAGCCTTGCAGTTGCGGATATGAATGGCGACGGCAAGGCCGATGTGGTTGCGGGAGTGGACACGGGCAGCGGCGGCCAGGTCCAAGTCTATCTTGGCAACGGCGATGGAACTCTGCAAGCCGCGCTGAATCAGGCCACGTCGGTGACCGATCCGTACGAGATTTCCATCGCCCGGTTTACGGGCGATGGGCATGAGGATGTAGTTGTGGCAGGGGGCATCGCCCAGCCGGAGTCGTTGTTGGCGGGTACCGGCACGGGCATTCTCAAGCCGGAAACCCTGCTACCCCTGGGGTTTGCCGAGAAGGTTGCGGGCGCGTCGCTGGCCGCGGGTGACTTCGCTGGCAGCGGTGTTCCCGACCTGATTGCGCCTTCAGCGGTGAGCGGCAGGCTGCTGATCTGGCTCTCGAAGGCCTCCGGAGGGTTTGCGGCGGCAAGTGTGTATCTTTATTCCGGCGGGTTGATTGCCTCCGCGGATTTCAACGGGGACTCGCGTCCGGACGCGATTTTCTCCGCCCTCTCCAGCGGCAAGGTTGGGGTGATGCTGGACCAGCCCGACGGCACCCTGGGTGCTCCCATCTACAGCACTCTGACCTCCGCGCCCATTGCTGGCCTGATTCCCGCCGATCTGAATGCCGACGGCATGATCGACGTTGTTTTCTGGACCGCGAGCGTGACCGCCAACAACGTCACCACGGCTGGTTCCACTTACGCCGCGCTGGGCAAGGGCGATGGCACATTCCAGGCAGCGACCGTGGTTTCGCAAAGCCTCTCCACCCAGGCCGTGGTGCTGGATCTGAATGGAGACGGTTTTCCTGACGTCGCCGACTTGGACACGGCTCCTGGCAACGTTGCTGTATTTCTAGGCAAGGGCGATGGCGCCTTCGGATTTGAAATTGGCTACCCGACTGCCCCGGGAGCTATCTACATCACAGCGGGAGATGTGAACGGCGACGGCCATCCTGACCTGGTTACGGCGGGCGCAGGCGGCGTGGATCTACTGCTGAACAATGGCAACGGAACCTTTGCTTACTACACTGTCATCAGCACCGCTGCTGCTTCTGTGGCGGAGTTGGTGGACGTGAACGGTGACGGAAAACTCGACCTGGTTGTGGTCACCGGTTCCGGGAGCGCCACAACGGCGACCGTTTACCTGGGTTCCGGCACGGGCACCTTCACCCAGGCTTCGGTATTTCCGCTGAACGGTGCAACCCGGCTCAACTTCGCGGATATCAACAACGATGGATTGCCGGACATTGTGGCCGATGAAGGACTGGCCACCGGCATATGGCTCAACACCCAGGCCGGAACCTTCGCTAAGGTGGGAGATCTTCCCCTGGGAGGTCCACTGGCGCTTGCCGATATCAACACCGACGGGTTGCCGGATCTTCTCCAGGTATCGAGCGCCCGCGACTTCCTGACCCTGGCCTACAACCAATTCGGCACCATTGCGGCGGGAGACTTCACTATCAGCGCCGCACCTGCGTCTCCCAGCGTCGCTGCCGGGCAGAGCACCACGATCGCGCTCACGTTGGGATCACTCAACGGCTACGCGGGTGTGGTCGCACTCTCCTGTTCGGGACTGCCTGCGTTGACGACCTGCACCTTCTCTCCCGCGCAGGTAACGATCCCCGGGACAGAGGTCGCGGCCACGCTTACCATCCAGACCTCGCTGGATTCGGTGAGTTTGCTGCATGTGCCAAAGCCTTTGCCCGCTCGCCGCCGTCTTAATTGGGCCAACTCGGGCGTTCTCCTGTGCGGACTGATGTTGACCGGCGCGGAAATCAAGCGCCGGCGCCGGCGGATTGTCTTGATGCTGCTGGCGCTACTCTCGCTTCTGCTGCTGGCAAACTGCTCAACGCCCAAAGCGGTGCCGCCGATTGTATCCACGAATCCGATATCCGTGACCACAACCGTCACCATCTCGGCCACGGCTGGCACTGCGGTGCATTCGACGCAGATCGCACTGACCATCACGAAATGAGAACGCGTTTTTCTGGATTTTTGTGGCTGGGGACTCAAGACGGTTAGCATCTTTCCGATATCAATTGTGTTAACAATCAACTGGACAGGATGTTCTGCCGATAGAGATGGTTTGGATAGCGCGGATTCCGTAATTCTGTTGCAGCCTATCGTCGGACCGGGGCATCGAAGTGTACTTAAGTTACTGGCGAGAATCACCGGGGTGGGTATTTAGAGGTTGTAAGCGAAGGTTCAGGTCACTTACCATCAAGATACTCACCACTTGAAGACATCTCTTTAGGAAGCCCGGAATCGCGGGGCTCGAGTCGGAGTGTAGGTAACGAGAATGTTAACTGTAGTACAGACCCGGATTCTGAGAACCGCACTGGTGGCGGTGCTGGCGCTTTTGATAGTTCCCAGCTCTTTTGCGGCCACCGTATCCACTCGTCATGAGGCGCGAAGCAGTCACAAGATCAAGGAGAGCGCGAGTACGGAGAGGCGCATGGCAGCTTCCCGGCACAGCCGCGCGATCACCTCGCGTGCAGTCAGGCGTGGAAGTAGAAGCAAGAAGATCATCGCGGTGAAACGCCGAGGCAGAAGCACTCCGCGCTACTATGAGCGCTTCACCGTCAGTTCGTTCGCCAGCGATCCGGCTGCGGGCGACATTACCGCTGGCGAAGATCCGATTGTGCGCGACGCCGCTATAAGCGCCTTGGGGAATCTGAATGGCACCGTGGTCGCCATCGACCCCAGCAATGGCCGAATCCTGGCGATGGTCAACCAGAAACTCGCGCTTTCCAGCGGCGCGCAGCCCTGCTCCACGATCAAGGTTTCCGTTGCCTTGGCCGCGTTGAGCGAAGGCATCGTCACCAAGGACACGCCGGTAAATCTAGGCGGCTGGAAGATGGACATGAACCAGGCGCTGGCGCACTCCAACAATCAATACTTCGAAGCGCTGGGCCGCCGTCTTGGCTTCCAGAAGGTGAGCTACTATGCGCACCAGTTTGGGTTGGGCGAGCTGGCGGGATGGAATATCGAGGGCGAACACCTCGGGGTGTACCCCAGCGAGGAACTGCCGGCCAGTCTCGGCGGCGTCGGCAAGATGTGCTCGTTCGGCGAAAGCATCAGCATGACTCCGCTCCAACTGGGTTCGCTGATAGCCTCGATTGCCAATGGCGGCACCTTGTACTACCTGCAGCATCCGCGTTCGGCGGCCGAGGTGGCCAACTTCCGGCCCAAGGTCAAGCGATACCTGGATATCGCACCGTTGATCCCCGAAGTCAGTGTAGGCATGCTGGGCGCCACCCAGTTTGGCACCGCACGCAGCCTGCGCACCAGCTTTACCTCGGAGCAGGTGCTCGGCAAGACCGGAACCTGCAGCAGTGCTGGAACGCGTTTCGGTTGGTTTGGCTCCTTCGCCAACTCGCAATCCGGCCGCATTGTCACCGTCATCTTCCTCAAGGGCGACCATGCCGTCTATGGGCCGAAGGCCGCGGAACTGGCAGGGCGTTTCTACCGCAACCTGGACGAACACAACTACTTTGCCGGGAAAACCGCCCCGCTCCACACTGCCGTGCTGCGAAAATAAAAAAACAGCACGAATTTTCGTCCGCCTTCCCTGAGGGGAAGGCGGCTTTCTGTGTGCTCAAAACCACAAACTTGCGAATCGCGCAACGACGAGGAACCGTATTATCCTGAGTTGAGGAAAGCCGTAAGGGGTTGACGGGGTTCAATCACCTCTGCCCCTCGGTGGCTTCGCCGTGTTAAGTTGAGGATAGACGAGCAATTCATCCCAGGTTCCAGGCCCCTGCCGAACATCTACGGCTCCGGGCTTGCCGGTGATGGTTCTCACCTCCCGGAGGATTGATATCGATGCGTAAGGTCACGATTGTTGCCGTGTTCATCCTTGTTTCTGGCGCCTTTGCCTTGGCGCAAGTAGAGCCGAAGCCCTTCGTACTGCCGAAGACGGAATTTTTTCTCGGTTATTCCTACCAGTATGCCGACACCTCCGGCACCTATGCCGGCACTGCCAACACTGTTCCCGTGACTAGCACAAACCTGAATGGTTTTGGTTTCGAGTTCAGCCGTTACGTGCATGGCAGGCTTGGTTACACCATCGATATCTCCAGAGGCTCGAACAGCAGGGTCGACAGCACGGGAATCAAGTACGTGCGCGCTACCTATATGGCAGGTCCCAGTTATCGCCTGCGCAGATATGGCTTTTTCTCCTCCTCTGTTCACGCCCTTGCCGGCGTTGATCACGCTGTCTTCACCTACCCGGTCTCCTATTCTGAGTTTACTTACGCGAACACCGAATTTGCCGCTGCCGCGGGCGTGAGCGTGGATGGAAACCTGTCGCGTCACATTGGCATACGCCTGGCGCAGGTGGACTACCTCTACACGAACCATTACAGCACCAGCCAGAGTTCGTTCCGCTATATGGGCGGGCTTGTCGTTCGTTTCTAGGAACTGGTGCAGCCAATTCCACCGGGAGTGTTCCGGCGTCGGACTGAATGCCAAGTTGAAGGCAGTGCTTGCGCTTCAACGGGCGCGGATCGGCTCCATCTGCGCCGGCCGCAGCGGCGCCTGGGTTCTGTTCGCTCCAGCGCACGGGGTGCCTTCGCGGCTCAAGAGTGCCCGGATTTTTGTCTGGAGGACAGTTTTCCGGCCATCTTTGCTTTGTCTAAGGCGCTCCTGCCCGTTTATAATGGATGCATGGCTAATGGCGGGGAAATTAAGTCCTTGGAAATGCAGCAAATCGATCAGCAGGAACAGATTCGTTCACAGGAAATTGTCGATGAAAAAGAGCGCGTGGACCGGCTGAAGGCGGAAGAGGCCCGCAAGGTTCAAGCTCTGAAGTTGACCCGTGCGCGAGTTCGCGAACAACTAACCCGGACCAGCAGTGAGCGCTACACCTTGCTGCTGAACAGCGAACTGAAGCAGATCGACGGCGAACTGGCAAAGCTGATCTGAGTCCAAGCTCACTTGCGACGGTGACTGACGTCACCGAAGGATGGTTGTGGCCGGCGGACAATAGCGGCGAGGTATCTTATGCCGATCCTTGTCATTGCCGTGATTATGTTCGCGCTGTTCCTGGTGATGGGCGTGCTCGCCACGGTAGCCGTCCTGAGTGAAACGCGTGGCATGGCTGGCAGCGTTCTAAAGTTCAAACGGATTCGCAATTCGCCGCAGAAGTAACCTTGCGGCAATCCGTCGCCTCCCATCGAGCACCGTGACACCGGGTTTCGCCCGTCCTGCGTCTGCCGTGCGTCTGGAAGCTCCCGCGCCTATCCTGATCATTTCTCCCAACTCCCACTTTGCGCCAATGCGCGAGATTGAAGTTCTCACTTCGTTGTCTGGAAGCCCCAGGCGGTCCAGAATGGATCGAGCACACAAATGGAGCCAGCGTCCGGGGAGCGAAACCAGCCGCCACCGCCATTCGGCGCCATGTTGCGGAGCACACCATGATCTCACCTCTCCTGCTGAGCCTCAAGCTCGCGCTGGTTACCTCCTGTTTGTTGTTTGTGGTTGGACTGCCGCTGGCCTGGTGGCTGGCCTTCACGGGCTTCCGCCTGCGATTTCTGGTTGAGTCCGTGATAGCCTTGCCCATCGTGCTGCCGCCGACGGTGCTTGGCTTCTATCTCCTGCTGGAATTCGGCTCCCGCGGCCTGCTCGGCGCATCCTGGGAGCGGTTTACCGGACACACACTGGCCTTCAGTTTTGAAGGGCTCGTGCTCGGATCGGTGATCTACAGTTTGCCTTTTGCAGTGCAGCCATTTACGGCGGCGCTGGCTGCGGTGGACCGCCGTTTGCTGGCGTCCTCGGCCAGCCTAGGAGCCTCGTCCTGGCGAACTTTCTGGCGCATCACGTTTCCCCTTGCCTTCCCCGGTATTGTGACGGGTTTTGCTCTGAGCTTTGCGCACACCCTGGGAGAGTTTGGCGTGGTGCTGATGCTGGGTGGCAACATTGCTGGCCGCACCCAGACGGCGTCGATTGCCATCTATGACAACGTACAGATGCTTGACTATCAAGCCGCGGCGCGCCAATCCATCACCCTGCTTGGAATCTCCCTAGTATTACTGGTTGCCATCAACGCGCTCAACCGCAAACGGAATTGGAGGCTGCCGTGAGCCCCTCCAGCGCGGCTTTGAGCGTCGAAATTCACCTGCCGCTGCCGTGGTTTCAACTTGAATGCAGCTTCCGGGCAGACAGCGAAGTGGTGGTGCTGTTTGGCGCATCTGGCGCCGGCAAAACCTCGGTGCTCGACTGCATCGCCGGCTTTCGCGCGCCCCAACATGGCCGGATTGCACTGGGCGAACGCACGTTGTTCTGTAGCGAGCGTGGAGTGAACCTCCCGGTTCGCCAGCGTCACATCGGGTATCTTTCGCAGCAGCCTGCCTTATTTCCGCACCTCTCCGTGCGCCAGAATGTTGAGTATGGTCTGCTGGATCAGCCGCGCCCGGAGCGCGCTGCGCGGGTAGGCTCGATTCTGGAGCGCTTTGGCATCGCCGAGCTGGCCGCAAGCCGCCCGGCCGCCATCTCCGGAGGCGAGCAGCAGCGCGTGGCTCTGGCCCGCACCCTGGTCTGCGAGCCTCAATTGCTGTTGCTGGACGAACCGCTTACGGCGCTCGACCTGCGGCTGAAATCGCTGCTTCTGGAGGCAATCTTCGATTGGCAGCGCGAGCACGCGGTTCCCCTGCTCTACGTGACCCACGAGCAGGCGGAGGCTTATTCGCTCTCACGCCGGGTTTTAGTGATGGAAATGGGGCACGTTGTGGCCGATGGCGAGCCCCGCCAGATTTTCAGTGCGCCATTCAGCCGCGAGCAGGCCGCGCTCTCCGGATATGAAAATATCCTAGATGCCGTGGTGGAAGAAACACATTCCGCGCTGGGTACCATGACCTGCCGGGTCGCGGGAACGGCCCTGTTGCTGGAGTCACCGCTGGCGAATAAGGCCGCGGGCGAGGCGGCGTGTCTTGCCTTGCGCGCCGGAGACATTCTGGTGGCTACCGGCCGGCCCTCCGGCATCAGCGCCAGAAACCTGCTGAGTGGCCGGATCCGTGTGATTGAGGATCGCGCCGGAATGGTTGAACTACGCGTCCGGTGTGCCGCGGGAGACGGCCCGGAGACTGAGTTCCGCGTTCACATCACCCGGGGCGCCTTGCAGAATCTCGATCTGGAAACGGGACAAGCCGTGTGGCTCATCATCAAGACCCACTCGATTCAATTTCTGCGCAACTAACCCGGCAATTTCTCCGGCGAACGCTCAGAAGCCCAGCATTACCGGCTCGGGACGCAACTCCACCCCGAAGCGTTCGCCTACGCGGTGCTGCACAAACTCTTTCAGCGCCAGCACATCCGCGGCTGTCGCGCCGCCCCGGTTGATCAGGGCCAGGGTGTGCTTGCTGCTGATGGCCACCGGACCAAGCACGAACCCTTTGCTGATTCCCGCTTGCTCAATCAGCCACGCCGCCGCCAGTTTCACCTGTCCCTCGCCTGCAGAGAAATGTGGAACCTCGACCGCCGAATTGGCGGCAATCCGTTCATAGTCGGCCAGGCTCACGACAGGATTCTTGAAGAAAGATCCGGCGCTACGGCTGTCCACATCGTTACGGTCGAGCACCATTGCCTTGGCGCGCCGGATTGCCAGCACGGCTTCGCGCGTCTGCGCAAGAGTCGGAGCCGCATGGCTGGGGTCAAAGTGCCGCTTCAGGTCTGGGTAGGTAATGCTGGGCAAGCCGCCGGGTTCCAGAGCGTAATCCACGCGGGTCAGGATGTAGCGGCCACGGTCCGCTCCATTGAAGCGGCTCTGGCGGTAGCGGAACTGGCAAGCGGCCGTGTCGAACTCGACCGGCTCCAGGGCTGCCGCATCAATGGCGCAAACCCGCACGATGGTTCCAGATACATCCTGCCCATAGGCGCCTACGTTCTGCACCGGAGTGCCGCCTACGCTTCCTGGAATGCCGCTCAGGCATTCCACTCCAGCGCAATTGTCCTCCACCGCGAGCTTCACCAGAACGTCCCACTCGAGGCCCGCACCGGCGGAATAGATCCGCTTTCCGCCATCCTCGCGGACATCGATGCCGGCCATTGTCATGTGCAGCACAAGGCCGCCAAAGCCCGCGTCACTTACCAGGAGATTGCTGCCGCCTCCCAGGACGAACAGCGCCAGCGACCGGGCGCGCGCCCAACCGAGGGCCTCGACGATCTCGTCGTCATTTGCGGGCTCGGCAAAGTAGCGGGCGTCCCCCCCCACCTGTAACGTGGTGTATGGGGCCAGGCAAATGTTCTCCTGTATCTTTATCATTCTGCTCACATGATACGCGCAGGCGAACACTCTGCGCCCAAACCGCAGCGCCGGTCATCCAACCCAGCAGGACGTATGGATGGGGAGGAGAATCGATGTATCCAGAGCTGATGGTGGTGCCGATGCGCGAGGAACTGACACGCCTCGGGGTGCAGGAAGCGCGCACCCCGGAAGAGGTCGACGTGGCAATTACCGGGAACAAGGGAACGCTGATGGTGGTGGTGAACTCCATCTGCGGCTGCGCGGCGGGCAAGATGCGTCCTGCGGTGCGAGTTGCCTTGGAGGGCGCCATCAAGCCGGACCACTCCATTACGGTCTTTGCCGGGCAGGACGTTGCCGCAACCGAGCGCGCACGGGAGTATTTCATCGGCCAGCCACCCTCGTCTCCGAGCATTGCAATTTTGCGCGATGGCAAGCTCGCCTACTTCATGCCTCGCGCGGCGATCGAAGGCCGGGACGCCGCCGGCATTGCTGCCGCGCTCCAGCAGGCGTTCGAGCAGCTCTGCCAGCCCACCACCCACTGAGTTCCAAACCGCCGCGCCAAGTTCCGGCCGCGTGGCGCGTTAGCCTCTGTGGAGAACCTTCCTACCGTGCCTGGGATTGCATCAACAAACTGGTCACGCCCTGGTCCTGAGGGTGTAGATTGTGCGCGTTTTGCAGGTAGGGAACCGCCTTTGCGATCTCTCCATTCGAGATCAGCATCAGGGCATATTGCAGGTTCTCGTCGAATCCTTGCGGGTTCAGCGACACTGCTTTTGCCAAGGCGTCACGCGCGCCGGTCAGGTCGTGCGACTCGTAGCGCACGCGTCCCAGGTTAAACCACGATTCCGCGTCGCCGGGAGACAGTTGTGCGCCCTGTTCGCAGTTGGCGAGCGCCTCTGGCAGCAGCTTCAACTCGCGTTGCGCCACGCACAGATTGACGTAGGCCGGCCCGAACTTGGGTCGCAAGTGAGTGGTGCTGGTGAACGGACCTACTGCTTCTGCATAGCGATGGGCATCCAGAAGCAGGGTTCCGAGCATGAACTGGGCGTGCGCATCTTCCGGCTTGAGCAGAGTGGCGCGCTGGGCGTGGGCAATGGCGGCGTTGGCGTCGCCGCGCTCGTGCGCATCGGCGGCCTGGTCAATCTCGATGTAAGCCTGATTGCGCTGCCGGGCAAAAGCTCCCGCTCCGGCAAACGCCAGCAACATGAAAATCGTGCCGGCCGCCACCCTGATTTGCCCGCGCCGTTCGTGGCGGTCCAGGCCGGTAGGGAAGGCGGCGCCCAGAATCAAGCCAGTGATCAGTCCGCCAACATGGGCCGCGTTATCCGTGCCGCGCGAGCGGGCGCCGAACACGATACTGTAAACGACGAACAGCGCAATGCTTATGAACTGCCCTTTAAGCAGCGCGCGCAGCTTCTGGTTGCCATGCAGCAGCATCGCCGGAATCAGCGCTCCGGCGATGCCGAAGATTGCGCCCGAGGCGCCAACACTCAATCCGTTGCCGTTCCAGCAGATGCTTGCCAGGCTGCCGCCGATGCCGCACATCAAGTAGAGCAGGATGAAGCGCACGCGCCCAAAGAGCAACTCTGCCAGCCATCCCAGGTTGTACAGGCACCACATGTTCAACGCAATGTGCAGCAATCCGCCATGCTCAAAGGTGGATGTGAGTAGCCGCCACCACTGCCCTTGGCTGGTCAGTGCCCCGGCGTTCGCGCCCCAATTCAGCAGGAGTTCGGGACTGAAGGTGAGGAAGCTGCGGGCCTGCCACGCCATGATCAGATAGACCAGCGTATTCAGCGCGATCAGGACGATGGCAGGCGACTCAAGCAGCAGTTGCAGACGGCCCGGCGCCGGCCCCGCCGGTTTGGCGGAGAGCGACTCCGCCAAGCATTGCGGACAGAGCGATTCGGTGTCGGAGGAAGCCTCAAACTCGCGTCCGCATGACGAGCAGATCATCATTACGGGGTTGCTTTCGACACCGTCTTCAAGGCAATCTGCGAAGGCCTTGCCCCGGTTGGAATCATCAGAAACAGGCGCGGCGGCGGAGCCTCCACTTTCTTGTCGCTGCGCTTGTCCAGCAGTAGCACGGCTACGTCTCCGGAGCCCGAATCGGCGACCAGCAGCATGTTCTCCGCCGGAGTCAGTGCCAGGGCATCGGGATTGGAACCGACCTGCACCGTGGTGATCAGCTTGCGCGTGGTGGCGTTAAAGACAGCCACGCTGTTGGAGGCAAAGTTGCTGACATAGAGCGTGCTGTTGTCCGCGCTGACCAGGGCTCGCACGGGATGATCTCCGGCCAGGAAACTTTCGCCAACCTCGTCGGTGTACGGGCTCACTGCCGAAATCGTCTGCGCCTCATAGTTGGAGACGAAGACCTCACCGCCGTCGGGCTTCATCCCCAGGTCCACAGGCATGCCGCCCACCCTGAGCAGCGCCTCAACGTCCGCGTTCTTCAGGTTCACCAACGCCACTTGCCGCGAACCGGAGCAGCCAACGACGGCCTTGGAAGCATCGGGCAGAATGACCAGCGAGTCCGGACTCTTGCACACATGCAGGGTGGCGCGAATCCTCATGGCGTCGCCGTCAATGAGGGTCACAGAATCGTCGCCCCGGTTGGCAACGGCCACGAACTTACCGTCTCCGGAAACCCGCGCCAGGCCGGGTTGTTTTCCCACCCCGAGCTGTCCGATGACGCGATGTGTATCCAGGTCCAGCGCCGTCACGGTGTCGGATTCCGCATTGGCGACCCATCCACGGCGGCCGTTGGCGGTTACGGAAATCGTGTAGGGCATCCTTCCCACGGCAACGCTGCCGGTCACCTGGTTGCGGGACGCGTCAATGATGCTCACCGTACCTGAGTCCGTGTTGACCACATAAACTTCGTTTTTTGCAGGGTTCGCGGTGACTCCGCTTGGATTGATTCCCGTGGCTAGGACTCGCTCAATTTTCATGGTGGCCAGGTTGAGCACACTGACCGTGTTAGAACCCGAATTGGTGATATAGGCGAAGGTGTACGGCGGTTCGGCGTTCCGTTTGCTGCACCCTGCCAGCACCAGCAGGGACGCAAGCGCAAGGCCGGCAAGCCGCCGGCCCACTGCTGCTTTCCGCCCCATGTTCACGACCGTGCCGCTTCCCGGGCCGGCGCGGGGCGTTCCTTTGGCGGCGCCAAACTCAGGGTGCGATGCACCACCGGCAGGATGGCGCGCAACTGTAAAACCATGGCCGCAAACTGATCGGGATACAACGACTGCGCTCCGTCGGAGAGCGCGCGGTCGGGGTCGTGATGCACCTCCACCATCAGCCCATCGGCGCCCACCGCGGCGGAAGCCAGCGCCAGCGGCGCCACCCGGTCGCGCCTGCCGGTGCCGTGGCTGGGGTCGGAGATGATTGGAAGATGGCTCAGTTTCTGCGCCGCGGGAATCACGCTCAGGTCCAGGGTATTGCGGCTGTGATCGGCAAACGTGCGCACCCCGCGCTCGCAGAGCACGACGTTGCGATTGCCTTCGCTCATGATGTATTCAGCCGCCATCAGCAACTCTTCCAGGGTCGCGCTCAGGCCGCGCTTCAGCAGCACCGGCAGCGGCGAACGGCCGGCACGCTTGAGCAGCGAAAAGTTCTGCATGTTGCGCGCGCCAATCTGGATCATGTCGGCGTAATCCTCAATCGCGTCCAAAGCTTCGGTGTCCACCGCCTCGGTCACAATCAGCATGCCGAAGCGCTCGCGCACCTCCGCCAGGATCTTCAGTCCCTCGACTCCCATACCTTGGAATGCGTAAGGCGAAGTCCGCGGTTTGTAGGCGCCGCCGCGAAACAGCCTGGCCCCGGCGAGGGCAACCTTTTCGGCGACGGTCAGGGTTTGCGAGCGGCTTTCCACCGAGCATGGCCCGGCAATGATGGCAAACTCCTCACCACCAATGGTGACATCGGAATTGGGGAATCGGACAATGGTATTTTCCGGTTTTGACTCGCGGCTTACCAGCTTGTACGGCTTGCTGATGCGGATAATTTCCTGCACGCCCGGCAGCTCTTCGAGTCCCCAGGCTTCAATCCCGCGCAGGTCGCCGGTGACGGCGATGGCATAGCGTTGCGTGCCCTCCACCGAGTGCGCCCGGAATCCCAGGGATTCAATTCTTTCGCAGATGGCACGAATCTCGTCCGTTGTTGCCCGCGACTGCATCACTACCAGCATGGTTCCCTCACAGAAACCATTAGTGTAGCGGAGGCGCGGCAATGCGGGCAACGTAGGGAGTGCTCACGCTGTTGAATTCCTGGCCGCAAACCGCTGCCGGACGCAACCATTCGATAGAAATCAGGCCAGTTCCAGCTCGATTTTCTTGGTGGCGGCGTCCAGTTTCACGATGCGGAAGCTGCGAATCTGGCCCGCACGCACCGCCTCGGGCTTCGTCTCCCGGCTCACATCCTCGCCCTTCCACTTGGCATTGAGCATGGCGCTCAGGGATGACATGTCGAGCTTACCGGCCTCGGCCGCGGGTTCCTTGCTGGCAGCGGCTTCGGCAATCCGGCAAGTAGCCCGAATGCCTTCCCCTAGTTCCACCCGCACCCGGTCGCCGGATTCTTCGATCAAACGGCCGGTCACAACATCGCCAATCTTATGTTCGGCGATGTATTCGTCCAGACCGGTTGGGATGAGCTGCTTCATGCTGAGGCGCAACTGCCGTTTTTCCAGGTCGATGTCGAGCACCTGCGCCTTGACCACCTGCCCAAGCTTCAGCACGTCCTGGGGGTGCTCAATGCGTTTCTCGGCGCTGATTTCGCTGACGTGCACCATGCCCTCAACGCCTTCGACAACTTGCACGAAGGCGCCGAACTTGGTGATGCTCGTAACCGGTCCCTCGATCACCGTGCCCACCGCAAACTTCTGCGCGGCCTGGGCCCAGGGATCGCCCAGGGCTTGCTTCAATCCCAGCGAGATGCGGCGTTCACCCAGGCTGATGCCCAGAATCACGGCTTCCACCGGCTCGCCCGGCTTGATCATGTCGCCAGCCTTCTTCACTTTCTTTCCCCAGGACATTTCTGAAAGATGAATCAATCCTTCAATGCCCGGTTCCAGTTCCACGAAGGCTCCGAACTCGACCACCCGCGTAACGGTTCCCTGCACACGTTCGCCAACCTTGTACTTCTCCGCGACCGCATCCCACGGATGGGGCTGTAACTGCTTCAGTCCCACGGAGATCCGGTGCTTGCCGGGATCGACCTTCAGAACCTTCACTTCCACCTGTTGCCCCACCGCGAGCACGTCGGCCGGCTTGTTGACCCTGCCCCACGAGAGATCGCTGACGTGCAGCAGCGCGTCTACCCCGCCCAGATCGACGAATGCACCATAGTCGGTCAGGCTGCGGACCGTCCCGCTCAGCGTGGCGCCCTCCTGGACCTCGGCAAAGCGTTGTTCCTTGCTGGCGCGCTCATCCTCTTCGGCCACGGCGCGGCGATCCACCACCACGTCTTCGTCGGTCACGTCGAGCTTGATGATGCGGCAGCGGATCTGCTCTCCAACCAGCTTCTCCAGGGCGCTCGAATCGCGCTCTCCGCTGCGTGAGGATGGCATGAACGCGCGCACTCCCACGTCCACACTGAGCCCGCCCTTGATGACGGCGGTCACCGTTCCCAGGATCGTGGTCTTTTCGGCAAAGGCCCGTTCCAGGGCCGACCAGTCCTTTGGCAGCTCTACTTTCAGGCGTGAAAGTTCGTAGTAACCTTCCGGATCCCGGCCCTTGACCGAGACCGGAAATTTGTCGCCAACATTTACCGTTTCGCCCGCGCCCTGGAACGGCGCCAGCGGCAGGATGCCTTCGGTCTTATAACCGATATCAAGAAATACCGACTCGGCTGAGACGGCGACGACCGTGCCCTCCAGTTGCTTGTTGCCATCCGGAGCCTTGCGTGTATGCGTGCGCTCGTATTGAGCAAGAATCTGCTCGAATGACTCGGTGGACTCGGGGGTGGGCTGGGATTCCGGACTGCGCGGGTTGGACATGGGAGGTGAAAGCCTCATTCTGACGTTATGCCGCTAGGATATCACCGCGCCAGCCCGATGTGCGGAACTCCGGCAAACCCTGTGCCAGAGGCGGACAGGACGGGTGCTGGCTCCGGGGCGGGGTTCGCCTTACAATCTCCTCATGCCACGAGCCGTCAAGAAGTCCGCGACTACCTCCGAGCGGGACATACTCAAGCTCATTCCCGCCGCTGAGCACAGGGCGCAGTGTTCGTCGCGCCGTATCGGCATTCACACCTCCACTTCGGGGGGAGTCGAGACCGCCGCCGAGCGCGCCTGGCGCATGGGCTGCAATACCCTGCAGATTTTCAGTTCCAGCCCGCGCATGTGGCGGCCGTTTGATATCTCGCCCGCGCAGTGCGCGGCCATGGCAGACCTGCGCGCCGCCTACGACCTGAAACCGCTGGTGATCCACGCCAACTATCTCATCAACGTCGCGGGAACCAATCCTGAAATACTGGAGAAATCCGTCTCCGCCCTCCGTGCCGAAATGGAACGCGCCATCCTTCTGCACGCCGAATACGTGGTCCTCCATCCCGGCAGCTTTCGCGGCTGCTCGCGCGAGGAGGGCCTGGCCAACGCCTGCGCGGCCATCGCCCGCGCCAGCGACGGGCTCAACATGGCGGACAACGGACTCACGCTGCTGGTTGAAAACACGGCAGGAGCCGAGTTCTCGCTGGGCTCGAGTTTTGAAAGCGTGGCCGAGCTCATTGCCGCTCTCGCCACTCGCATTCCAGTCGCCTCCTGCATCGACACTTGCCACACCCACGTGCGCGGCTATGACATTGTAAGCGCGGACGGTTACGAGGAAACCATGCGCCAGCTTGATGCCACCGTGGGCCTGGCCAACGTGCGCGTCTGGCATTGCAATGACGCCAAGTCTGCTTTCGGTTCCAAGCTCGATCGCCACGAAAACATCGGTAAGGGGACCATTGGCCTCGAACCATTCCGGCGCCTGCTCGGCGATCCGCGCCACGCCCACGCGGCCTTCATCCTGGAAACTCCGATCGACGAGCCGCTCGACGATCTGCATAACATCGAGGTCTTGCAGTCGCTGGTCAGCCGGGCCGGTGGAGTTGTTGCGCACAGGTTGTAGAATAAAAGCTCATCCATTGCGCAATTTTCGACAGACTCAGGGCGAACCAATACTCATGGCAGATCCGCAGAAATCAATTCCGAAGCCGTCGCCGGATTCTCCGGTCAACATTCTTGAACAAGCCGCGGAGGTTGTGCGCGAAGCCGCGGAAGGTCTGGTGGAAGAGATCGTGGGTGTTGCCCACGAGATCAGCAACGCTGTGTCCTGCAAAGCGCTGGCGGAAACCGTTGCCGATTCCCCGGCCGAGCCGCGCCTGCGTGCCACCGGCCGCGCCGAAGACGACACCCGCTATGATCCCATTCCGGTGGAGCAGAAGTGGGCTGCGCTCTGGGAGAGCGACGTTACCCGCTACGCGCCCGAGCCGCCCTCCAGCGGCAGACCCAAGTATTACGTCGTGGAGATGCTGCCCTATCCCTCCGGCGCGCTACACATGGGACACGTCCGCAACTATGCCATCGGTGACGCCCTGGCCCGTTACATGTGGATGAGCGGCTACAACGTGCTCCATCCCATGGGCTGGGATTCCTTCGGTTTGCCCGCTGAAAATGCCGCCATCAAGAACCAGCGCCAGCCTCGCGAGTGGACACTGAACAATATTTCAGCCATGAAAGCGCAGATGAAGCGCCTCGGCTTCAGCTACGACTGGTCGCGCGAAATTGCAACCTGCCTGCCTGAGTACTACCGCTGGAACCAGTGGTTTTTCCTCAAGCTTTTCGAGAAAGGCTTGGCCTACCGGAAAAAGAGCAAGGTGAACTGGTGTCCGAACTGTGCCACGGTGCTCGCCAATGAGCAGGTGGTGAACGGTTGTTGCTGGCGTCATGAAGACACCCTTGTCGAACAGCGCGAGCTGGAGCAGTGGGCGTTGCGCATCACCAGCTACTCCGACGAACTGCTGCAGGGTCTGGACCGCATGGAAGGCTGGCCGGAGCGGGTCCGTACCATGCAGCGCAACTGGATCGGACGCAGCGAGGGCGCCAATGTCGATTTCAAGCTCGACGGCGGCTCCGCAACCACGATCACGGTTTTTACCACGCGCATTGACACCATCTACGGCACAACGTCCGTGCAGCTTGCGCCGCAGCATCCGCTGGTTGCCGAACTTGTTGGCAACGATTCCGCCAAACTCGCCAACCTGGAGCAGATGCTTGCCGATCAAAAAAAGGCGCGCGAAGCGGGAGACATCGGCCTGGTCGACAAGAAGGGATTCTTTACCGGGCACTTTGCCATCAACCCTTTCAACCAGGAGCGCGTGCCCATCTGGGTTGCCAACTACATCCTGATGGACTATGGAACCGGCGCCATCATGTCGGTCCCGGCGCACGATGAGCGCGACTTCGAGTTTGCCAAGCAGTACGGCATTGAAGTGCGCATCGTGATTCTGCCGCGCCGCGGGCAGGAGCCACCGGAAGCCGGCCAACCCGAGCACCCGGTGCTGCCCTTTGTCGCCGAGGATTCGCTGCTCATCAACTCCGGCCCGTTCAACGGACTTTCCTGCGAAGAGGCGCAAAAGCAGATGGCGGCGCACGCCGAGCAGGGCGGCTTTGGAAAAGCTACCGTTACCTATCGCCTGAAGGATTGGGGCATCTCGCGCCAGCGCTACTGGGGAACGCCAATCCCCATCCTCTACTGCGAAAAGTGCGGCCTGGTTCCGGTGCCCGAGGATCAACTGCCGGTGCTTCTGCCGGAGAATGTTGAAATCACCCTTGCCGGTGGTTCGCCGCTCACCCGCGTCAAACAGTTCTACGAGGTAACCTGCCCCAAATGCGGAGGCACGGCGCGCCGCGAGACCGACACCATGGACACCTTTGTCGATTCAAGCTGGTACTTTTACCGCTACACCAGCCCCATCGCCACCGCGCCGTTTGACAGCGAAATCGCCAACTACTGGTTTCCCATGGATCAATACATCGGCGGCGTCGAGCACGCCATTCTGCACCTGATGTACTCGCGTTTCTGGACCAAGTTCATGCGCGACATCGGCCTCATCCACAATGATGAGCCGGCACAGCGCCTGTTCACCCAGGGCATGGTGATCAAGAACGGCGCCAAGATGTCGAAGTCGCTGGGCAACGTGGTGTCGCCCGATGACATGGTGGCCCGCTATGGCGCCGACGCCACCCGCCTCTACACGCTTTTTGCGGCTCCGCCGGACCGCGACCTCGACTGGCAGGACCAGGGAGTGGAAGGCGTCTATCGTTTCCTCTCGCGTCTCTACCGCTTCATCACCGAGACTCCGGTGCGGCTTGCGGCTGGCGAATCCCGCGAATATGAGGTTGGCGTGCTCGCGCCGGACGCGCGCAAGGTGTTGCGGAAGCTGCACCAGACCATCCAGCGCATCACGGACGACTTCCAGGGACGCTGGCACTTCAATACTTCGGTTGCCGCCATGATGGAGTTGCTCAACGCCTGCATGGTCAAGCAGGAGCTGTTTGCCGCGGACTCAGCGGCGCCCAGGGCCTTCCGTGCCGAGGTGCAGCGCCAACTCGTGCTGCTGCTCAGTCCCTTCGCACCCTATCTCGCGGCGGAACTTTGGTCCACCCTCGGCGAAGATCCGGACGCGCTTCTCCGCCATCCCTGGCCGCAGGCCGATCCGGTGCTGGCGAAGGAAGACGAGGTGGAAATCGTGGTGCAGTTCAACGGCAAACTGCGGGCGCGCCTCACGGTTGCTAACGATGCCGCCGACGAGGCCGTTCGCGAAGCCTCGCTCCAGGATGAGAAGGTGAAGGAGGCTCTCGCCGGCAAGCGGATTGTGAAAGTCATCGTGGTGAAGAACAAGCTGGTCAACATCGTCGTCAAGGGCTGAGCTGGCATGACGGCCAACGCCAATCGCGAGGGCTTCCGCATTCTGCGCAGTGATCCGGCGTTATTGGCCATGGAACTGCTCTGGCGCTGGAGCTTCGGACTCGCCCTGCTGGCGTTGTCGTTCATGGCCTATGCACGTCTGCGCCAGGCCGTTTTTCTCTCCGATGCCGATGAACTTGCCCTCAGCGGGCAGGATCCGCTGGCCATGGCCTCGGCCGCCGCAGGTCTCATCGGTCAGGCGCTGCCGCTGTTGCTTCGGTTACTGACGCAGGTTTTCACCGTGGCGGCCGTGCTCTGGATCGCTGCCGCCGGGCTTGGGCGCGGAATCATCACGCGCATGATCGTGCGCAGCTTTGCCGCCGAGTACGGCGTTAGCATTGCTCCCGATGCGCCGCGCTGGAGGGTGTTCGCAACCCTCAAGTTTGCCCGTGTGCTGATGCTGCTGATTCTCGCCATCGGCTATCTGGGCGGGGTGTTGATTGCCGCGTTCGTCAACCCACGGGAGCAAAACCTGCTCGCTTCCGCGCTCATCGTTTTCGCTTCGCTCGCGGTTGCCAGCTTGCTTTGGAGCTATGTCAACTGGGTGCTTTCGCTGGCGCCGATTTTCGTGGTGCGCGACGGGCTCGCCGTACTCGACTCCGTGGTTGCCGCGATTGCGTTTATCCGCCGCAACCATCCCCGCCTCACCGCCATCGCGGTCTGGAACTCCACCTTGCGCGGCCTGGCGGCTACCGTCATCTCGATTGCCGCAGTCTTCAGCGTCGTCCTGCATGAGGCATTGCCCCCTTGGACCATCACCGCGCTTCTCGTTTTGGAGACCCTTTTGTACCTGGTTGTCTCCGACATTTTTCTGCTCGCGCGCCTGGCAGCCTACGCCTCTGTCGCGGTGCGCGAACTGATCTTGTCCCAGGTGCTGCCAGGGCCGCCGGAGGGCTCCGGGACCGCGGCCAGCTAATCGCTTTACAGCCTGCCCTGAATTCTGCGAACCTTGGGTGTGGAAAACACAACACTGTCCTCGATCGTTGTCCTGGATTTCGGGTCGCAATACACGCAACTGATTGCGCGTCGTATTCGCGAGCAGAACGTTTTTTCCGTAGTCCTGCCCTGTACCGCCAAACTGGCGGATATTCGCAGCTACCACCCCGTCGGCGTCATCCTCTCCGGCGGCCCCAGTTCGGTCTACGACCTGGACGCGCCGGCGGCCGATCCCGAGATTCTTAAACTCGGCATACCCGTGCTCGGGATCTGTTACGGACTCCACTTCATGACCCATGCGCTTGGGGGCACAATCCACGCCGCCAGCAAGCGCGAGTACGGCCACGCCGAGGTCACGGTCCTGGAAAGCTCCGCCCTGTTCAGCGGTTTGCCGGATACGCTTTCGGTCTGGATGTCGCACGGCGATGAGGCGGATGAACTCGCCCCCGGCTTCCGGCTCATCGCCCGCACTTCGAACGCCGTGGCTGCCATTGAAAACCCGGCCGAAGGCTACTATGCGGTGCAGTTCCATCCCGAAGTGCACCATACCAAATGCGGCACCGAGCTTTTGAAAAACTTTGTGTTCGGGATCTGCCACGCGCAGCCCTCGTGGACGTCGCAGAAATTTATCGACTCGACGATTCAGCAGATCCGTGAAAAGGTTGGCGAGGGCCGGGCCCTTTGCGCCATCTCCGGTGGAGTCGATTCCAGCGTTGCCGCCACCCTGGTTCATCGTGCCATTGGAGACCGTCTCACCTGCGTCTTCGTCAACAACGGCGTGCTGCGCAAGGATGAGTACGCCAAGGTGCAGCACAGTCTCCGCACCAGGCTCAAACTCAATATTGATGCCGTGGATGCCAGCGATCGCTTTCTCTCGAAACTGGCTGGCGTCAGCGACCCGGAGCGCAAGCGCAAGATTATCGGCAGCGAGTTCATCGCCGTATTTGACGAGGAGTCGCAACGGATCAAGCATGAGTACGGCGAGGTGCAGTGGCTGGTGCAGGGCACGCTCTATCCGGATGTCATCGAGTCGGTCAGCGTTCGCGGTCCGTCGGTCACCATCAAGAGTCACCACAACGTGGGAGGACTGCCGGCCAGGATGAAGCTCAAATTGATCGAGCCGCTGCGCGATCTTTTCAAGGACGAGGTGCGCCGCATTGGCCGCGACCTTGGGATGCCGGAGGAGTTGATCCAGCGGCAGCCTTTTCCCGGCCCCGGGCTGGCGGTGCGCATTCTCGGCGAAGTTACTCCCGAGCGCGTGGCGCTGCTGCAGGCGGCCGACGAGATCGTCATCACCGAGATCAAGCGCGCCGGATTGTACGAGCGCATCTGGCAATCCTTCGCCGTGCTCCTGCCGGTGATGTCGGTGGGCGTGATGGGCGACCAGCGCACCTACGCCTACACCTGCGCAATCCGCGCCGTCACCAGTGAAGACGGCATGACCGCCGACTGGGCGGAGTTGCCGCACGAGGTGCTGAAGTCGATCTCCAGCCGCATCGTGAATGAAGTCAGCGGAATCAACCGTATCGTGTACGACATTACTTCCAAGCCCCCCGGTACCATCGAGTGGGAGTAAAGCTCGACGAAACGGGAAATTTGTGACCGCAAGCGGGACCGCGCAGAGCTGTGCGGTTCCGCGGATCGCGGAAAATCCGGCTCGCGACAACCTCGCCGCGGCTGCCCGATTGACCTGCCGCCGGAATTCCTTCCTAATAGAGTTATGGCTCAATGTATTCGTTGTGGTCGCACCCTCTCTGGATTTACTTTCGGCAAAAAGATCTGCGTCTGGTGCAAACAGCACGAAGCAGCGCAGCGCGGCGAGGACCCGGGATATCAGCCGGTGATGACGACTCCGTGGCGGCGTCGCGAGGCGATGCCGATGCTGATCACCCAGGCGTTTTTCGGCATCAATGTGGCCGTGTTCATCGGGATGCTGCTCTCGGGCTCTTCGCTGATGAATCCCACGGGAGCGGACCTGCTGGCGTGGGGAGCAAACTTCGGGCCCTATACCCTGACTGGGCAGTGGTGGCGGCTGCTGACCTCGTGCTTCGTGCACATCGGCATCATTCACATTGCCTTCAACATGTGGTGCCTGTGGTCGCTGGGCGGTTTGGCGGAGCGGCTCTACGGGCGCACTACATTTGCATGTATCTATCTTCTATGCGGAATCTCCGGAAGTCTTGGCAGCCTGCTATGGCACCGCGCGCCAACCATCAGCGCGGGAGCTTCCGGGGCAATCTTCGGCCTGGCCGGAGCCGTGATTGCTTCGCTGAAGCTGGGTGAGTTTCCGCCCGGGTCGATGGTGCAGAGCACGATGCAGAGCCTGATCGCCTTCGTGGGATACAACGTGGTGTTCGGCGCCATCAGCGGAATGACGGATAACGCCTGCCACATCGGCGGCCTGGCGGCAGGGGTTGTGCTGGGCGCGCTGATTGCCAAGGTGGCGCCCGCGCCCCGCCTGATGCCGCGGCTGGCGGTGATGACGCTGGTGGCCGCAGTGCTGGGCGCCGGAGCTTATGCGCTGCAGCGCAGCCGAGCCTATCCCTACAACCTGATGCGCGCCAGCGAGCAGATCGAGAATGGAAAGACCGATGCGGCGATTTTGTTTTATGAGAACGCGCTGAAGCTGAACCCAGGGTCGGCAAGCGCCATCCACTACCGGATGGCGCAGGTGTACTGGGAGAAAAAAGATATGGCCGGCGCGGAGCGTGAGCTGCAGAAAATTCTGGAGTCACAGCCGAAGGACGAGCAGGCGCTGAACGACCTGGGTGGAATCCGTCTCGACGAGCATCGTAACCAGGACGCGCGGCGGAGTTACCTGCAACTGCTTGCGGTGAATCCGCAGAGCGCGGAAGCACACGCGGGACTGGGCGCCGTGGCTTTTGCCGAGGGTCGCTTCCCGGCGGCGCTCCAGGAGTATGAGCAGGCAGCAGGACTCAATCCCCGGCTGCCCGGGATATACGGCAGGCAGGGGGACTGCCGAATGCAATTGAAGCAGTACGACCAGGCGATTGCCGACTTCCGTAAAGAGATTGAAGCCACTGGTGACGATGCCGGTACCGAGCAGGCGCTGGCCGGGGCCTACCAGGCGAAGGGCATGCGGGCAGAGGCCGATGCGGCAACCCTGCGGGCAGACAAGCTGAAAACAAACAACCCAGCGCAGTAGGTCTGGCAGTGGGTCGCGCGGTTCATCCAGGTGCAAAATCAGGGATGGGAGCAAGGTTAGCGACACCACTGTGAACTTGCAACAGAACTAAGTTTAGAGTGCGGCACGCGCGCCAGGGTACGAGGGCGCTCGCCGGTGAAGGCCGGCGATTAAAGAGTTGGGGCGATCTTGCCGTTAGAAGGCTAGAGGGAGAAGTTTTGTTCGAGGACTAACGATGCAGAAGACCGCCGGATTGGCAGATGCAGTATCGATCGACACTCGCGACTGGGAAGACCTGCTGTGCGCGGGGGCGCAGGAAGTATTCGAGATGATGATTGGCGTCCCATTGAAGCGATGCCCCGAACGGTTGCCGCAGGAGCCCGGAGAATTTACGGCGGTGATTGGGCTGGCAGGACCAATCTGTGGGGTGTTTGCGATCCGGTGCGACGAGAAAACCGCCGTTGGGATCGCGTGCGGCATGCTGGGCATGGAGGAAGATGAGGCCAGGGCCGAGATCTGGGACGCGCTGGGCGAGGTTTGCAACATGGTGGTTGGAAACTTCAAGTCGAAGACGGGAAAATTGGGAGAATCGTCCGTGTTGTCGGTTCCCACGGTGATTCACGGCCATGATTACAAGGTCCGTCCGTTGATCGATGGCTCGCTGGTGGAGTGCCGCATGCAGAGCGCAGATGGCGTGCTGCACCTTCGTCTGGACTATCGCCTGGCAGGCTAGGGCAAGGCCACCATCGAGTGGAGGCCGATAAAAAGAGCGCCCGGAGCGGGGCGCTCTTTTTTCCCGCGCAGCCAACACCGGCCTCAGGCGCCACTCTGCCGGCTGACCCACGCCGACCACTCTCTCTACGGAGTTACCGTGCGAGGGACAACAGGTTCGGCAGCGCCCACCCGGACGCGCAGGTTCTTGGGAACGAAGAAGAAAGTAATCAATGCCCCGATCAACAAGATTGCCGCAATAATGTAGAGCGCGGCAGAACGATCCGAAGAAATGAGTTTTGCCCACACCGGGACGTTGGGTCCAATGTATCCGCCCAGGTTTCCAACCGAGTTCACAATGCCAATTCCGGCTGCCGCGGCCGTCCCAGTCAAGAACGCAGATGGCAGCGGCCAGAATAATGGCATGGATCCAATCACTCCCAGGGTTCCGATGGACAAAAAAATGATGGCCAGCACAGGATTCGCAGCGAACACCCCGCTCAAAACCAAACCAGCCGCTCCAGCCGAGGCAGTCCATACATAATGCAGCCGCCGCTCTCCCGTCTGGTCTGAATGGTGGCTCAGAAGGATCATTCCAATCACAGCCACACCGTAGGGTATGGCGGTAATCAGACCAACTCCCAGGTATCCTTTAATGCCAAACGCCTTCACAATCGTAGGCAACCAGAAGGCAATGCCATACAGCCCGATCATCAAGGTGAAATAGATCACGCATAATACCCACACCGTGACACTCTTGAAGGCATCGATCAGCCTGTATTCCGTTTTATCCTTTTCTTCGGTGACAAGATTGTTGGCGAGAACTGCCTTTTCTTCCGCGGTCAGCCACTTGGCTTCTTCAATGTTGCTGTTCAGATAAAAGATCACCCAGATCCCAACAATGACCGATGGAATGCCTTCTGCCAAAAACAGCCACTGCCATCCCGCCAGTCCCCTTACTCCGGAAAACGTATCCATGATCCAGCCGGAGACGGGGTTGCCGATGACGCCGGAAACCGCAATCGCCGCGCAAAACCAGGCGGTTCGCGTGGCGCGGAGTCTTGACGGATACCACAGGGTCAGATAAAAAATGACTCCCGGGAAAAAGCCGGCTTCCACCACGCCGAGAAGAAAACGCAGGGCGTTGAAAGATACTGCGCCTTTCACAAAGATCATGCACGCCGACACGATACCCCAGGAGATCATGATTCTGGCAATCCATCGGCGCGCCCCGAATTTTTTCAGCGCCACATTGCTGGGAACTTCAAAGATGAAGTAGCCGATAAAGAAGATTCCAGCACCGGTGGCGAATGCCGCATCGCTCAGCGACAACGCTTTCAGCATCTGCAGCTTCGCAAAGCCAACGTTCACACGGTCAAGATAGGCCAGAATATAGCAAAGAAAAAGGAAGGGAATTAAACGCAGATCGACCTTGCGGTAAGTCTTTGCCTCAAAGCTGCTGTCGGGACTCATGCTGCCCACCTCCGTGGAACGCGGCGTCTGGCCGGAACTTCCGTAGTAGTTCCAACCCGCCAAACTATATACTCCGCGGCGAAGTTGAGCGCACTATTTTTTCCTAGACTTGCATGGGGAACAGTCTTCCCGTTGGCCCATCCAGATGCCATCCTGCGGAATGGCAGACAGGCAGGCGCAGCTGCGCGCCCCGCGAGGACGCGCCATCTGCGCAGGTTGAGCGAGTTAGTTGAGGAAATACGTCCGGTAGAGTGTATCGCGCTGCACGGGGCGGAAGCCGGCGTCGCGGATGATGCGGCGCAACTCTTCCTCGGTGGTGCAGTTGCTGGTGCCGGCGGCCTTGACCACGTTTTCCTCGAGCATCACCGAGCCAACATCGTTGCCGCCGAAGCGCAATCCCATCTGGCAGACCTTCAATCCCTGGGTGACCCAACTGGATTGCACGTTGCGGAAATTGGAAAGAAAAATACGCGAGATGGCGAGAGTCTTGAGGTAGTCGACGGCGGTCGACTCCGGCCAGCCGCGTCCTCCCAGAGCAGTGTTCCGGGGCTGGAAGGTCCAGGGGATGAAGGCGGTGAAGCCACCGGTCTCTTCCTGCAGGTCGTAGATGCGCTGGAAGTGGTTGATGCGGTGCTCCACGGTTTCGCCGACGCCGAACATCATGGTGGCGGTGGTCCTCATGCGGAGGTTGTGGGCGATGCGGTGGACGTTGAGCCAATCCTCGGTGGTGCATTTGAGGCGGGCGACTTTGGAGCGGACTTCGTCGTCAAGTATCTCAGCACCGCCGCCGGGGATGGATTGCAGTCCGGCGTCCTTGAGACGGCGGATGGTCTGCTCCAGCGAAAGCCCGCTGTATTCGGCGATGCCGATGATCTCGCTGGCCGAGAGGCAGTGCAGGTGCACCTGCGGAAAGCGCTGCTTGATGCCGCGGAAGAGGCGCTCGAACCAGTCGATTTTGAGATCGGGATTGATGCCGCCCTGCATGAGTATGCCGGTGCCGCCCATGGCGACGGTTTCGGCGATCTTCTCGTAAATCTTTTCGAAGTCGAGCAGGTAGCCCTTCTCGCGGCCGGGACCCTTGACGGGCGCATAGAAGGCGCAGAAGGAGCAGTACTCGGTGCAGATGTTGGTGTAGTTGATGTTGCGGTCGATGATGTAGCTGACAATGCCGTCGGGATGGAGCTTGCGGCGGACGGCGTCGGCTTCCATGCCGATGCCGATCAGATCATCGGAGCGGAACATTTCCAGAGCTTGGGCGCGGGTAAGGCTCATACAGACTTCATGATACCGGAAGTGGAAGCCGCAAAATCAACGAATTGGCGAATCGCGGGATTGACGGCGTGAGCGGCGCGGGTGGCGGGCTGGACGGAAAACCGCGTGGCGCTGCCGGCGCCGGTTCTCGCTCTGGTTGTCTGCTGGCGGACAAGGGGCGTCCAAACCATTGGCAAGATGGGCAATCGTTTGGAAGTCGAAAATTACTTGTTTACTAATCGTTGCGGAAGCTGCGCAACGATTGGCTAAGTGGTCTACCTTCGAAGCACATTGGGTTACCGGAAGATCAATGGTTGGATGGGACGCCCGGCTCGGGCTCGTCTTGAGCGGCATGGCTTGGCCCGGGCCGCTCATTTCACCTCGGGCGTTGTGCCTCTCTGTTGCAGAAAGTCTTGAAACAGGCCTTTTGTTTCCGACAAGGACTTGAAGTCACCCTGTTGTGCGATTTTTCCTTCATGAAAAACTAATATTCTGTTCGCGTTCTCCAGAGTGGTCAACCGGTGGGCGATGGTGATGACGGTCTTCTGCTTGAAGATCCGTTCGATATTTTTCTGGACGATGGATTCGTTCGTATTGTCCAAGGCAGAGGTAGCCTCATCGAAAATGATCAACTGCGGACTTTGCAGCATGACCCTGGCCAGAGCCAATCGTTGCTGCTGGCCGCCGCTCAGGTTATTTCCGTTTTCAGAGACAAGGCCGTCCATGCCGCCCAGGCTTTGTTGGATTTCGTCCAATATGCAGGCATTTCTGGCTGCTTCAAGCAGCTCCTCATCGGGTACCGTGCGCTGGCATCCATAAAGTATGTTGTCTTTGATGGTGCCCGAAAAGACGAAGGGTTTCTGCGGAACGTAGGCAATCTTGCCGGCTAGCTCTTCCCTGGATATAGACTCGAGTGCCTGATCAAATAAGGACACTTCGCCTTTGTAGCCATGAATCAATTTCAAGAGAATGTGAATAAAGGTTGTTTTTCCGCAGCCGGAAGAGCCGGCAATCCCAATCGTCTCGCCATTCTTGATGGTTAGGTCCATGGCATCTAACGTGGTGATGTCCGTAGTACCGGGATAAGCAAAAGACAGGTTCGTGACTGACACCGCGGGCTTATCGGTATTCTCGCTGATCTTTGCGTCGGCGCCCTGTTCGGTGAAGGAGACATCCAGCGGCTGATTCAGGATATTGAACAGATCATCGACTTCGATGGAGTACTCCGACATTTCATCCAGGATGGTGTGAATCTGGCGAAGCGGCATTGTAATGTTGGTAAACAAGATGGAGTAGACCAGGATGTCGCCTTTTGAAATCATGCTCCTGGAGGCCAGGTAAATCGACAGTACGATCACGGCAATCGTAAAGGCACCTTCGTTCAGCGCCTTGGCCGCATCATAGAGAGCCATGGCAATATGATGTTTGATCTCGATTTTGCGGCTCTCCTCGGCACTCTTCTCGATTTTCGCGACTTCATAGTTGACGGTATTCAGGACGCGGATGGTCTCAATGCCCGCGAGCATTTCAATTACTTTGCCGTCGACTACTTCCATCTGTCTTAATAAGGCAACCCGGATTCCTTTTTGTGAGGTGACTTGTTTGAAGATTAGAAAGGCCCCGGTGGGAATCACGAGAATCATGGCGGAGGCCATCACCGGCTTCTGCAGGAATGCAATGCCAATGGCCGCCACTGCGCCAAAGAATGCGGGCATAAACTCGATGAAGCTGAGTTTAAGAATACCAATCAACCCCTCGATGGACCGGAAGAGACGGCCGTACAAAGAGCCGATTTGTTGTTGATGGAGATAGCCGCCGATATCAACTTTCAGCAAGCGTTCTATGACCTTGACGGTCTGCTGCTTATTGGTCTGGGTGGCGATGTTCTCGATGAGATACTTTCGCAGTACGGTCAATCCTTCCCGCACCAGGACGATGACACTGAGCAGGATAATGAAGGGAACCACAATCGCAAATGAAATGACGTTGCCGCTTACGAGGCGGTCCACCAGCCTGCCTAGAATCACCGCAGGGGCATTGGTCAGGATACCGGTGATGAGCATTACAAAAGTTGCAAGGAAAAGACCTCTTTTCTCTTTCTTGCTCAGCAGGCCCAGGGTTCTTGATACACCCAGGAGAATTTCATTCACCTCTGTACGCATATGGGCCGGGGCGTCCTCTCTGGCTTCGGGAATTGCATCATCATACACGGGTCTGGCTGGTCCAATGTGGGCTCGATCTTTGGCATGCGAGGGGCACCAACCTCTTTCTCCATGCATGGCTCCGCGCGCAGGTCGGGTACTCGGATGCCATCTTCCTTGTGTCCCCACAATCGCCAACCGCGGGCGGTTGTGGGCCGCCTGCTGCCGGTGGCTCCCACGAGAACGCCGATGGCTCCGATGGTTCACCGGGACCGCTGGTTCTGTACAATCGGAATTCGGGACGAGCGCGGCGGATTGGGCAAGCAAAGGGCGGCTGGCGGGGAGTGGTTGCATCGCGGCGCCGGGTGCGACATCGAAAGGGTTAAGATTTGAAATGGTCGTGTGAAAGGGAGTGGCATTCCATGCGTGAGTTGTGCGTCCTTGGTTTGTGCATCCGTAGGTTGTGCGTCGAGGTGACGTGGTGAAGATCGAATGTATGCCGTTCACGGCGATTCCGCATAACTCGCGGCTGTTCCTGGATTTTTTCTTCCAGTTTGAAAAAGTGAAGGATTTTTACGCCCACCGGCCGCACTCGCAGGCAGTGCTGGACTACGCGCGGAAGCTGGAGTTTCCGGCGGAGCGGCGGGCGCGGGTGGCCGATGTGCTGGAGAGGCAGAACCGGCGCTGGGGCGCGCCGGAGGCGGCAATGGCCGCGATTGAACGCTTCCGCCAGGGCGCGGTGGCCTGCATCAGCGGGCAGCAGGTGGCGGTGCTGGGCGGGCCGCTGTACTCGGTGCTGAAGGCGGTTTCGGCCATCCAGATGGCCGAGGAACTGACGGCGCTGGGGACGCCGGCGATGGCGATTTTCTGGCTGGCGACCGAGGATCACGACCTGGCCGAGATTGCCAGCGCGACCCTGCCCAGCGGGTGCGAGCTGGAGAAGTTGACGGCGAGCGAGCAGACGGGATCGGATGCGCCGGTGGGACCGCTGGCGCTGGACGGCCGGATTGGGCCCCTGGTGGAGCGGGCGGCACAGTTGCTGGGGCCGGGATGGGTGAGCGACGCGCTGGGCCAGAGCTATCGCGCCGGGGAAAGTTACGGTTCGGCGTTTGCGCGGCTGTTTACGCGGTTGCTGGGCGGGAGCGGACTGGTGCTGGTGGATCCGCTGGACGACGAATTGCACGCCATTGCGCAGCCCCTGCTGAGCGCGGCGGCCGAGCGCGCCGAAGAGCTGGACCAGGGACTGCTGGAGCGGGGCAAGGCGCTGCACCGGGCGGGATATCACGAGCAGGTGCGGGTGACGCCGGACTCGACCCTGCTGTTTTCGATGGAGAGCAACCGGCGCACCGTGCTGCACCGGGCGGGCGACGGATTCATGGTGGGCGCGCAGCGGATGGGGCGGCGCGAGGTGCTGGAGCGGATCGTGGCGCGTCCGGAGCAGTACAGCGCCAACGTGCTGCTGCGACCGGTGGTGCAGGATTATCTGTTTCCGACGGCGGTGTACTTTGGCGGGCCGGCTGAGATTGCGTATTTTGCGCAGGCGGGAGTGGTGTACGAAAAGCTGCTGGGACACTCGACTCCGGTGCTGCCGCGGTTGTCGGCAACCATCATCAGCCCGGCGATGAGCGAACTGCTGGCGCGCTATGGGCTGAGCTTCGGCGATTTGTTCCACGGCACCGAACGGGTCTGCGAGCTGCTGGCCTCGCGGATGCTGGCGCCGGGGCTGCGGGAGTCGCTGCGGGAGAGCCGGCGGTCGATTGAGGGCCACCTGGAACAGTTGCGGACGGAGCTTGGAAAGCTGGAACCGACCCTGGTGGACGCGGCCGCGCGCAGCCAGCGCAAGATGCTGTACCAGTTGCAGAAGATTGGCAGCAAGGCGGCGCGGGCGGAACTGCGGCAGAACTCGGCACTGGGCAAGGATGGTCACAAGGTGCTGACCGAGCTGTTTCCGCACAAGGAACTGCAGGAGCGGGTGCTGCCGGGAATCTACTTTCTGGCGCAGTACGGACCGGAGCTGATTGCGGTGTTGAAGCAGGCGGCGGCCGGGCAGTGTCCGGGACACCAGATCATCCGGCTGTAGAGGGGCGAAAAATTTACGGCCCAGGGCACCTCCGAGGCTGGTGTGGGCCGGAGCCGGGTAGTGCTACCATGGAGGCGCTATGTCAAAGAACAAGAAAAATTCCGCGCCCGAAATTGGATTTGAAGTGATGTGTCCGTGCTGCGAGGCGGCGTTGCGGGTAGACCCGGTGACCCGCGCGGTGATCAGCCACACGCCCAAACCGGCGGCCAGGACGTTTGCCGACATGGAAGAGGCGGCGCGCGCCATGCGCGAAGGCGACGTGCGCAAGGAGTCGATCTTCCGGCAGTCGGTGGAGGCGGAAAAGAACAAGGCCGACCTGCTGGACAAGAAGTTTGCCGAGGCGGTGAAAAAAGCCAAGGAAGCGCCCGACATGTCGAAGCCGTTTCTGCGCGACTTCGATCTGGATTAGGCGCCCATGCTGCTGCTGGGTCACCGGGGCTGCCGCGGCCAGTTTACGGAAAACACGTTTGCCGCCTTTGACCACGCACTCGCCAGCGGCTGCGACGGCTTTGAGCTGGACGTGCGGCGAACCGCGGATGGGATTCCCGTGGTGTGGCACGATGCGCGGCTGGGCGGGCGATTCATCTCACGACAAGAGTTTGAGAGTTTGCGCGAACGCTGCCTGAATCCAGGCAAGCCGGGACGGCGCAAGGTGGTGGAACTGTGCGAATTGGAAGCGGTGCTGGTCCGCTACGCGCCGGTTGCCTGGATGGATATCGAAATAAAAGTGCGCGGGCTGGAAGCGCAGGTAGCGGAACTGGTGCGGCGCTACCCTCCGCGGCGCGGCTTCGTACTCTCCTCGTTCCGGCGGCAGGTGTTGCTGGAGTTGCATCGCATCGACCCGGGACTGCCGTTGGGATTCATCTTTGACCGCATGCCGCGGGCGAAGGTCTGGCGGGCGCTGCCGGTTGAGTATATAAAGCCGAGCGCGCGGCTGGTGACCCCGGCGCTGGTAAGCCAGTTCCACGCCGAAGGCAGGAAAGTGCTGACCTGGACGGTGAATCACGCGGTGGAAATGCGGCGGCTGGCCGAGGCCGGAGTGGATGGGATGATCGGGGACGACCCGGTGGGGCTGGCGCAAGGGCGGTAGGCGGCGGAGCTTTGCGCTGCTCGCTTATTCCCGCATTCGCCAACAGCGGGCGAATGTGGGCCACCCGCGGAGCAAAACAGTGTGGGCTTGGGAGGAAACGGTGAAGAAGATTATGATCCTGGTTGTTATGGTTCTAAGTATGGTAGTGAGTGGGTTCGGACAACGGATTCACGGACACGTCATCGGGGAGTCTGGCGCAGACTTTCTCAAAACAGAACCGGAGGTTCAGGTACAACTCGATACATGTATCAAAGACCCTGGATTGGACCTAAAAATGCAAATAGAGCCGTTTGGACATGATGTTTTCTGTAAGGGACTGACAGAGGTGTTTGTAGACAAAAGAGGTGAGCACGATGTCTATGGTTTTGCGAACGCTCCGGGCGGCGACGGAAAGGATATACGGTTTCCTTATACGCTGTTCAAGTTCAAGAATGGGAGCTTAGTTGAGTACTCGTTCTCGGCGGGACCCTTCTCTGAAGTCAGAAATGAACTGAGTAAGAGGTTGGGCTTTGCCCCAGTTTCGGGCAGTGGTACATATCAGAACGGTTTCGGAGCAAGATGGGTGAATCATCATGCGGTCTGGAAGAATGGCAAAGTGTTCGTCGTGCTCTACGAAGACAATGATCCAACCGGCCACGATATTAGTGTCACCGTGAAGACACGTGCCTGGCACGATGCGGAGGAGGCGGCAAAACACAACAGAAGCCCACTGGATTAGACAACATTTCTGACACGGAACAGGTTTGGGCGTAGCTCCGTTCTACCCACAGACCAGCACCCCGACGGGGTGCCTTTTGTTTTGCTGGCAGCGCCTCAAGTGGGTAGCCCGCCCGGCAACCGCAATCATCGGCCTTCAAGAAACGATCATCGGTTTTGCGTGCTTCGGGAACATTAAATTGAAGTTTTTGTTGAGGTCTTGGTGATCGCTTCGTGAAGTGTCACGCAACTCGGCCTCGTACTCCGCAACAGATTTCTCGAAACGCTCCCGGAGGCACTGTACGTCCACTTTGTAAAAGTTGTTTCCGGACGGGATAATCAGGGTGTTGGGACCGCGTGTGAGCACGAAATTGTATACCGCAGTGACATTACCTTTCTTGTCGGACGTTTCGGAGTACAGACCGAACGAGTGGAGCAACGAGTTTCGCAGTTGGTAAATTAGGTAGGCTTCGTTTCGGTTACTGAGGCCAAAATATCGAACGACAAAGTCGGTGAAGCGTTGCCTCACTGGCGTTTTGTCGGTACCAGCAAGAAACTTGCCAAGGAGGTCGATGGCAGCGAGCACGGCCATTGTACCGGCCCAGATTGCCTCGCTCGCAATGCGCTCCCCTGTGGTCGGATCGTTCCCGAAGCAAGTGTCGATATCCCGCCGAACGAGGTAGAGCTGGCTAAACCTTTCCTTGGATGGGTCCGGTGCATCGCGGGGATTCCGGAAGAACCACTCTAGGTCTGACATATTACCCTCTCACATCGCGGAAATTACGCCCGATGACACCTTACGCCTTTTTGTCGCCCGAGAGGTAGCGAAGAGTAGCGTTTCTCCTGCAAAACGGGAAGTCATGGGCGCCCTGCTACGCTTCGGAGTCAAAACTCAGAGCAAGAGCAAAACCAACGGCACGAGCAACGCGACTTGCGGCGGCGGGCTTGCGCGTGGAAACTGGTAGGTATGACGACGGGCGAGCGGTTTGAACGGGCGGTGGAGATCATGCATCGGCTGCGGGCTCCGGGGGGATGTCCGTGGGATCGCGAACAGACCTTTGACAGCATTACCAAGTACACGGTGGAGGAGACGTACGAGGTTCTGGAGGCGATTGCCGAGCGCGACTGGGAGGAATTGCCAGGCGAGCTGGGCGACCTGCTGCTGCAAGTGCTGTTCTACGCGGAGATGGCGGGCGAGCAGGGGCATTTCTCCATTGACGAGGTGCTGGAGACACTGAGCGAAAAGCTGGTGCGGCGGCATCCGCACGTGTTTGGTGAGGTGGAGGCGGCGACTCCGGAGGCGGTGCTGAAAAACTGGGAGGCGATCAAGCGGCTGGAGCGGGCGCAGAAGGCGGCTGGTGAGGCGCAGGGCGGCGCGGATGTCCCAGAACAGGCGGCGGCGCGGGCGGTGACGGCGACGCAACTGGCGGCGGTGGAGCAGGCGGGAACCAAGCCGCTGCTGGACGCGGTTTCCCGGGCGATGCCGGCGCTGCTGGAGGGGATGAAGCTCTCCAGCAAAGCGGCGCAGGTTGGCTTTGACTGGCCGCGGATTGATGGGATTTTCGAGAAGCTCGACGAAGAGGCCGAGGAGTTGCGGCGCGAGGTGGCGCGGATTCCGGCGCCGGGGCCGCAGCCGGTGGGGCGAGGCGTGGCGGGCGCGCGGGGCAGCGCGGTGGGAGCCGAGTTGCAGGGGCGATTGCAGGACGAGGTGGGCGATCTGCTGTTTACGGTGGTGAACCTGGCACGTTATCTGGATGTGGATCCGGAGCTGGCGCTGCGGCAGACAAACCGGAAATTCCGGCGCAGATTTGGGCAGGTGGAACGGCGCATCAGGGAAGCGGGCAAGGAATTGGGGGAAGTTTCTCTGGAGGAGATGGAGCGGCACTGGCAGGACGCCAAGGGAAGCGAGTAGGGCGCGGGTTCGAGGCAAGGGCGACGACAAGAACAAAGTCAACGGATCCACACTGCCAACGACGGGCAGATATGGGGTACCGGAGGCAAGGGAACCGCAGACGGCGGCAACGGATGGATGAGGTTGCAGGAGGCGAGCGGATTGGGTACACACGGGGAAAAAAGCTTCGGCCAGTTGGTGTTGCGCACCTGTCACAAGGTGGGCGAGTTCCGGCAGGTGGTAGCGCTGCAGAAGGAAGTCTGGGGATTTGAGGATATTGACCTGGTTCCGGTGCGGCTGCTGGTAGTGGGAGAAAAAATTGGCGGGCACGTGCTGGGCGCCTACGACGGCGAGACGCTGGTGGGGTTCGCCTATGGCCTGCCGGGAGTTCGCCAGGGCCACGCCTACATTCACTCGCATATGCTGGCGGTGAAGCAGACGCATCGCGACCGCGGCGTGGGACGCGCGTTGAAGCTGTTTCAGCGCGAGCTGGCGATGGGGGAAGGCTACGATCTGATCGAGTGGACGTTCGATCCGCTGGAGATCAAGAACGCGTTTTTCAACCTGGAACGGCTGGGCGCGGTGGCGAGGCGCTACGTTGTGAATCAGTATGGCGGCTCATCGTCTCCCCTGCAGGGCGGGCTGCCCAGCGACCGGTTGGTGGCAGAGTGGTGGCTGCGCTCGGCGCGGGTAGAGGAGACGCTGAGACGCGGCAAGCGCCCGGAAATGGAAATCGCTGAGCGGGTGACGATTCCCGGGGAAATCTACAGGTGGAAGGCGCAGGCGGAGACCCGGGCACGGGCAGCCGAGGCGCAGCGGCAGACCAGGGACCGGCTGCAAAAATTGCTTGGCGAAGGACTCAGCGTGGTGGGCTACGAGCGCACGGCGAACGGGGATGGGAGCTTTCTGCTGGGAAGCTGGAACGAGGCTGGGTGGTAGAAATCGGCTGGCGCGGGTTGAACCGCGCTGCGGTCAGCCGGCGCGCGGTCAGCCGGCGAAGATGCGGCGGGCCTCGTCTTCGCGGTCGCGCCAGCGGCTGGTGTAATTCTGCAGGGTCATGAAGGTGCGGGTTTTCATGCGGTCGATGTAGAGGGTGCCACTGAGGTGATCAATCTCATGCTGGAGGATGCGGGCGTACCAGCCTTCAGCGCTGACCTGTTGCGGCTCGCCGTGCTGGTCGAGATAGCGCACCCGGACCAGGCGGTGGCGGGGAACTTCGGCGGCGTAGCCGGGCACGCTGAGGCAGCCCTCGTAGAACTCGGCCGTTGCGTCGCCATCGGACTCCAACTGGGGATTGATGAGCACGTGGAACGGCACGGGAACCCTCTGGCGCGCCTGTAACTGCGGCCCGGTCCAGGAGGCGTGGTACTGCTCGCGATCTTCGATGATGGCAAGCTGGATGTCGAGTCCGATTTGGGGCGCGGCCAGGCCGACGCCGGGAGCCAGGCGGAGAGTTTCCAGCATGTTGGCGATGGTTTGCTCGAGCTCGGGGCTGTGAATCTCCTCGGCGCGCAGAGGGCGGGCGAGCTGCCTGAGTACGGGTTCACCGGCTTGCAGGATTTCCAGTTTCAAAAGCGTTCCCCTGGTGATATTCCTATTTTAGCCTGAACCGGCGGCGCGACCGGTGAGGCGCACGGCCCCTCGAAAGAGAGGGGAATTTCCGAGTCCGTGCCCCGCGGCCGGACATCTGAACGGGTTGGAGGACGTATGGCTGCCAAGAACCCACTTCCGAACCTTTCGCCGATGCCCGATGCACTGCACGCTGCGCTTCGCAATCAACTGGAATATCGGCGGCGGATGCTGGCGGAGGCCGACGCAACGGCGGGACCGCAGATTGTGCAACTGCTGCATGATGTGGACGCGGCGCTGGACAGGCTTGCGAGCGGTGCATACGGAATCTGCGAGCTTTGCCACGAATCCGTGGAAGACGAGCAGTTGCTGGCAAATCCGCTGGTACGTTTCTGTCTCGACCACCTGGGCCCCAAGGAACAGGATGCGCTGCAGAAGGACCTTGAGCTGGCGGCGCAAATTCAAACCCGGCTGCTGCCCAAGCGCGATTTCCGCTGTGATGGCTGGCACATCGCGTATCACTACCGGCCACTGGGAGTGGTGAGCGGAGATTATTGCGACCTGATCATGGGTCCGGGGGAGCAGTTGTACTTTATGGTTGGCGACGTGGCCGGGAAAGGCGTTGCCGCTTCCATGTTGATGGCGAATCTGAATGCGATCTTCCGTGCGCTGATTCCCCTGGGGTTGCCGCTTGCGGAATTGATGGAGCGGGCAAATCGCATCTTTACCGGCAACACGTTGCCGACTCAGTATGCAACCCTGATCTGCGGGCGGGCGATGGCGGGAGGCGCGCTGGAGCTGTGCAGCGCGGGACACGTGCCGGCGCTGGTAGTGACGAAAGACAGCGTGGGTTGCGTGGAATCGCACGGGCTGCCGATCGGATTGTTCAGTGAGCAGAAATTCACGACATCGGTGGTTGAGATCGAATCGGGAAGTTCGCTGGTTCTGTTCAGCGATGGCGTCTCCGAGGCTTGCGCCGGTGAGGAAGATTATGGCTATGAGCGGATTGGGGCGGCGGTGATGAGAAGCGCAGGGTCCACTCCGGTCGAAATTCTCTCGGACTGCGTACGTGACCTGGAGTTGTTTCTGGGCAGCGCGCCGCTCTTTGATGACCAGACGTTGATGGTGGTGCGGAAGAGCGACGCGTAAAGCACAGCTCCGGCGAGCGGAGCCGGAAGAATCTCACTGGCGGCGTGATGCCGAGGCGAGTTGCGTGCCGGGCGAGGCTCTGATACGGTGCACGCAGAATGAGAATCGAAGCGGTTACATTGCGCGAAATCCGCCTGCCGCTGGTGAGTTTTTTCGAGACCAGCTTTGGCCGCACCACCGAGCGCCGCATCGTGCTGGTGACGGTGCACTGCGAGGGCGTGGACGGCTGGGGCGAGTGCACGGCGGGGGAGCATCCGTTTTATAGCGAGGAATCGACGGACACGGCGTGGTACGTGCTGCGCCAGTACCTGGCGCCGGCCTTTGTGGGCAGGGAACTGGAAAGTGGGCGCGAGGCAGCGATGCGCATGCCCAGGGTGCGCGGGCATCGCATGGCCAAGGCTGCGCTGGAGAACGCGGTTTGGGACGCCGAGGCGCAGGCGAATCAGGTTCCCTTGTGGAAGCTGGTGGGTGGTGTGCGCCGGGAGCTGGCGGCGGGAGTTTCGATCGGGATCCAGGATTCGCACGGGCAACTGCTGGAGAAAATCGCCGTGGAGGTTGCGGCGGGGTATCAGCGCATCAAGGTAAAGGTGAAGCCGGGATGGGACGTGGAGGTGCTGGCGAAGATTCGCGCCCAGTGGCCGGGGATTCTGCTCTCCTGTGACGCCAACAGCGCCTACACCCTGGAGCACGTCGAGCATCTGAAGCAGTTTGACCAGTTCCGGCTGCTGATGCTGGAGCAACCGCTGTGGAGCGACGAGATCTATCTGCACGCGCTGCTGCAACATGAGTTGGCGACCAGCCTTTGCCTGGATGAATCGATCCTGAACGCGCGTCACGCCATGGCGGCGATTGAGTTGAAGGCTTGCCGGATTCTGAACGTGAAACTGGGACGGGTGGGCGGATTCACCGAGGCAATCCGTGTCCACGACGTGGCCCTGGCGGCCGAAGTTCCGGTGTGGTGCGGGGGCATGCTGGAGAGCGGGATTGGGCGCTCGCACAACCTGGCGCTGTCTACCCTGGTTGGATTTTCACTGCCGGGGGACGTCTCGGCGTCGGCGCGCTACTGGCGGGAAGACATCATCGCGCCGGAGGTCCGGGTTTCCGCCCAGGGAACCATTGCGGTGAGCGACGCGGTGGGGCGCGGGTACCAGATCAAGGAAGAGCTGATCGAACGGCTGACGGTGCGCAAGGAGATCATCAGGAACTAGCGGCGGGGGCTGGCTCCGTGGGCGGGCTGGAGTGGCTGAGGAAGTCGCGGGCCTGCTCGACGGACATGGGCGGCACGGGATGGAAGTCCCAGGAAGTCTCATTGTCATCGATGTGAATGGGTTTGAACAGGAGCGCCTTGCCGTCGAAGCGCAGGATCATGCGGGTGGTTTCCCAATGCGAAGGCGTGACCTCGCACTGCTCGACCAGGAAGCGGCCACCGGCATAGAGCCGGGCGAGAATTCCCCAGCCGAAGGTGACGTCTTTGAATAGCGTGCCGTCGATTTTTGCCAGACGGCGGGCGGTTTCGTCTACCACCACTTCGCCCTGCATGGCGGTGAACACGATGGCTTCGCGGTTGGGCGGATTGAAGCCCGGACGGGCGCTGAATTTGATGCGGGTGAGTTTGTGGCCGTTGGGCGCGGAAACCGAGTTGATGGTTTGAAAGTCGAAGGCGTCGGGAATGGTGGCAAGCAGGTTGCGAGTGCGCTCGTCGTCCTCCTTCTGCTCCTTCAACTTGCGGCGCAACCGGGCGGGATCGAGCATCTTCTGGATGCGCTCTTCCTCCTGGACTTGCTGGGCGGGACTGAGCGGCTTGCCATCGATGAGCACGATGCGGCTGATGGTGCCGCTGGGAGTGTTGACGAGTTGCTCGACCTGGGTGCCGTGTCCGCGAGGCCGGAGCTCCTTCCAGGTGAAGAGATGGAGGTTCGAGTCATCCTTCATCTGGTTCTGGAGGGCCAGGCGCACCAGCTCCGCGGGCGTGGTTTGCTGGGCGCGAACACCGCCTGGCGAGACGAGCGCGGCTGAAAGAAGCCAGAGCACCGCCAGGGCGCGCACCGGCCAGCAGCGGCGAAGCACCGAATTGGGGGGCGCTGGCATGGGAATTCCGTTGGCTCTAAGGTTATCAGACGCAGAGGGGGCGGCTCTATTGCAGATGGACAGAATCATGGGAGCGAGAGCGGTTTTGTGGCCAAAATTGGGACTTCGCCGCCCCGGCGAGCAAGAGGAAGTGTGACTGGAAGAGATGGGCGTAAAATCGAAGTAGAACCGGTCATCCGGGATTTGCCGCTGGGATCATGGTTCGCTATAGTCAAGTGAGCTGATGACTCTGCTTTTTGGGGATCACAGAACAGGCTGCCGGAGTGCCGGCGGCCAGTGCAACTGCACTATGAACGGGAGAGTTCCGATGTGGAAAGCGCGCCGAGAAGACGAAAAGCCGTCAACTCCGAACCCGAGCCCGAACCAGAACCCGCAGCCGCCGGCGCCGGTGGTTCCGGCACCTGCCTCCAACCAACCCCGCACCGTGGAGACGCCAAGAATGGATACGTACCGCGCCGTTGATGTTGCTCATATCGGGAAGTCTGTCATTATCAAGGGCGAATTGTCCGGAAGCGAAGATCTCTACCTTGACGGCGAAGTCGAGGGCAATATCGATCTCCACAACCACAACCTGGTGATTGGACCAAACGGCCGGGTTCGCGCCAACGTGTTTGCCAAAGACGTGGTGATCCACGGCAAGGTGGACGGCAACGTGAATGGAGTGGAAAAAGTTGAACTGAAGAAGTCGGCGCTGCTGAATGGCGATATCAATACGCAGCGTATCGTAATTGAGGATGGAGCGTTCTTCAAGGGCGCCATCGATATCCACAAGGCTGAGCCCAAGCCGGAACCGGTGCGGGCCGTAACTCCGGTGGTGGCGCCGCCGCCGGTGGCGAGCGCGACGGGTGGCAGCGCAGCGGCCGCGACGGAAAAAAAGTAGAGTGAGAACATGAGGACCGGCACACCCGGGTGCGCCGGTTCACAATTGCCATCCCTGGTCAGGTCCCCATTGGATTTTTTTCGCAATCTATTCGGCGGCAGCACAGAGCCACCGTTTGAATCCGCCGCCGGCGCGGCACGGATCGCGCGCCGCTCGACGGGATTCAACCAGTTCACGCGGTACATTCTGCGTCCGGACGGACAGAAGGTTCTGGACCTGGGCGCGACCTCCAGCAGCAACATTCTTTTTATTACCGGACTGGGTCACAAGGCGTACAACGAAGACGTGCTGAAGGCGGCCAACGAAAAGCGGCTGGTGTTTGCCGGAGGCGAAGAAGGCAGCGCAGCGGAGGCCGTGGAACGCTTCCTGGCCGAGGAACTGCAATACGAGCCGGAGTCGTTTGACGCGGTGCTGATGTGGGACGTTTGCGATTACCTGCCGGAGCCGCTGGTGAAGCCGGTGGTGCAGCGCATTTACCGCATCACCAAGCCGCAGGGAGCGTTGCTGGCCTTCTTCCACACCCGCGCCGCCGGGGCGGAAGCGCCGTACTACCGCTACCACATCAAGAACGAAGAGACGCTGGAATTGCAGCGCGGACCCGAGTTTCAACTGCAGCGCGTCTTCCAGAACCGTCACGTGGAAAACCTGTTCCGCGAGTACCGTTCGATCAAGTTCTTTCTCGGCAAGGAAAACATTCGCGAAGTGCTGCTGGTGCGCTAAGCGGTTTCCAATTCCTCTTCCAACAATTGCTTGTCGTGCAGGCTGGTGTAGTAGCCGTTGCGGGCGATGAGTTCGTCGTGGGTGCCGTATTCCACGATCCGCCCCTGGTGCAGCACGGCGATGCGGTCGGCGTTGCGCACGGTGGAGACGCGGTGCGAGATGAAGATGGTGGTGCGTCCCTGCATCACCTGGCGCAGGCCATTGAGTATTTGATCCTCGGTGTGAGTATCGACATTGGCGAGGGCGTCGTCGAGCACGAGGATGCGGGGCTCGCGAATAACGGCGCGGGCAATGGCCGTGCGCTGCTTCTGGCCGCCGGACAGGGTGAGTCCGCGCTCACCGACCATGGTTTCGTACTTCTCGGGAAAGCCCTCGATATCCGGCGCTATGCTGGCGATGGCGGCAGCGCCCCGCACCTGCTCCTCGGTTGCATTCTCGACCCCGAAGGCGATGTTGGCGCGAATGGTTGCGCTGAACAGGAAAGTTTCCTGGGGGACGAACCCGATCTGGCTGCGCAGGGTTTCCAGAGGATAGTCGCGGATGGGCCGTCCGTCGATGAGAATCGATCCGGGATCGGCGTCATTGATGCGCGGAATCAGCGAGACCAGGGTGGACTTGCCGGAGCCGGTGGGACCGACGATGGCGAGACTGGTGCCGGCCGGAATCCTGAGGCTGACATTGTGCAGGACGTTGGCGCCGGCTTCAACCGCCGAGGACAAGGCGGTGACGCCGGAGCTGGATTCGCTGAGCTTGGCTTGATGGCCGAAGGCGAAGGTGAGATTGCGGAACTCGATTTCGCCGCGGATTTCCGTTGCGGGCGCGACCGTGATGAGGGCTGGATTGTCGTAAATGGTGGGCTTCTGGCGCAGGATCTCGTCAATGCGCCCCATGGATGCGGTGCCGCGCTGGAAGATGTTGATGACCCATCCCAGGGCGATGACCGGCCACATGAGCATCATCATGTACATGTTGAATTCGACAAACCTGCCCGCGGTGATCCGGCCCTGGAGAACTTCCAGGCCGCCGATCCAGAGGACGATGACCATGGCAAAGCCGAGCATCATCTCGAGGGTAGGCCAGAGCATTCCCATGAGGCGGGCCAGGGGCATGGCGCGGTTGATGTAGGCTTTGTTTTCAGTTTCGAACAGGGCGATTTCGGAGGCTTCCTGGGTGTAGGCGCGGATCAGCCGGGCGCCGGAAAAATTTTCCTGGGCGCGGGCGCTGATGTCACTGAACTTGGCCTGGATGCGCTCAAAACGCTCGTGGATGCGGGCGCCGAAGTACTGCACGAGGATGCTGGCGACCGGCAGCGGCAGGAAGGCCCAGAGAGTGAGCTGGGGACTGACACGCAGCATGAAGAAGAGCGCGGCGATGGTGAAGACCAGGGTGTTGGCCGAGTACATGATGGCGGGGCCGAGCAACATGCGCACGGCATTGAGGTCATTGGTGGCGCGGGCCATGATGTCGCCGGTGCGGGTGCGCTGATAGAAGCCGGAGTCGAGGGCTTCGAGATGGCGGAAAAGATCGTTGCGCAGGTCGAACTCGATGTCGCGCGAAATTCCGATGAGAATCCAGCGGGTGAGAAACTGGAAGATTCCCTTGCCGGCGGCGACGGCGACCAGGAGCCAGCACCAGGTGAGCAACTTGGAGTGGGTGACGCCGAGATTCAGGTCGTCAAAAATGTGCTGGACGATGCGCGGACCCTGGACCATGATTCCGTTGGTGCAGACGACGGCGATGGAGCCGGCCAGGAAACCCTTCCAGTGCTTCTTCATGTAAGGGAGCAGGGGCCGGAACTTGGAAAATTGCAAGGACAGTTACCTGCCTGAGATGAGATGCGTTATAGATGCGATTGTAGCAGCGGCGGTCGCAGACAGGGAGGGCGCGGCGGTTTCAGGGCTGAAAGGTTCAGGGCAAAGGCATCTCGGCAACCGGCCTACATTCGCCAACTGCGGGCGGATGTGGAACACGCGTCGATGACACTCTCCAGAATAGGCCCGGGCTAGGTGGGAACCTTGAGCAGGAGGTATCCGCCGAGCAGGCCGAAGATGAGATCGGGCGCCCAGGCTGCCATGGCGGCGGGCAACTGGCTGGCGTTGCCCATGGCTTCAAACAGGCCGGCGGCCACGAAGTAAACGATGGCGACGCCAACGGCGATGGCGATGCCGGTAAGCGCGCCCTTGCGTCCGGGGGAGAGCGAAAAGGGAACGGCGAGGATGGCCATGATCAGGGTGATGAGGGGGTACGCGAATTTTTTCTGCAATTGCACCCGCAGGCGCACCACGTCAAAGCCGCTCTGCTGCAGGTCGGCGATGTAGGCGCGCAGTTCCCTGTAGTTCATCTCCGAACTCTGGTGCACCTCCTTCTTGAAATAGGAAGGCGGCTCGATGAGAGCGGGAAAGGTATCGGCGTCGAAGGGACGGTAGCCCTGGATGGCCGAGCCGCGGAAGGTTCGCGCCCATCCCTGCTCGAAGATCCACTTCTGCAGGTTGCCGGACCAGTGGGCGCGCGAGGCGTGGACGCGGCTGACCAGTTCGAAAGTTTCAGGATCGAACTGGAAGGCGGTAATGTTCACAAAAGTGTTCTGGTCGGGATCGAAAAATTCGTAATAGTAAATCGTGTTGTGCTCGCCCAGGATCCACTTACGATCGGGACGGAGATAGGTCTGGGCGGGCTTGCCCTTAATCTGATTGCGCAGGGTCTCCTGGCGCTGATTGGCGGCCGGGATGTAGAACTGGTCGAAGAAGAACAGGCTGGCGCTGATGGCGGCAGCGATGACGAGGACCGGAAAAACGACGCGGTAGATGCTGGTTCCGGTGGCCTTCATCGCGGTAATTTCGTTGCTTTTCTCCAGCAGCCCGAAGGTGGTGAGGACGGCCAGCAGGACGCTGAGCGGAGTCATGATGTAGATCATGGACGGGGTTACGTTCAGCAGGTACTTGCCGACCATGATCATGGGAATGTGATTGCGCACGATGTCGCCGAGCAGCTCAAAAAAAGTAAAGACCAGGGTAAGCAGGATGAACGAGACCAGGATCATGGCGAGATACAAGGTGAAATCGCGCAGGATCATGTCGTCGAGCAGCAGCGGATAGCCGAGGTTGAAGCGCCGTCCCGAACTGACGGGGGCGGGGTGGCTGCGGCGGGGCGCGGCGGAGGGTTCGAGCGCGGAGTGATTTCCCAAAGCCCAGCGGCGAACGGCGTTCCAGGCGGTGCGCAGCGATCCCAGGTCGATGACGTTGCGCTCGACCCGGTAGAGCAGGACGAGTCCGGCGATCAGGAACAGGAGATTGGCTCCCCAGACGCCTGCCAGGGGCGGAATGCGGCCGCTGCGCCCCAGCGAAATGCCGGTGAGGGAGATGAAGTAGTAGAGAAAGACGAGCGCGATGGTGAGCACGAATCCCATGCTCTTGCCGCCCTTTTTCGAGGACAGGCCCAAGGGAATGCCGACCATGGCAAGGACCAGGCAGGAGGTGGGCAAGGCGATGCGGCGGTGGAATTCGACGAGGTACCAGCGGGCGCGGGCGGCGGGGGTGTCCTGCGGGTTGCGCGGGGCGCCGAGATCGGTCTCCGGATGGTGGCCGTGGAACCAGAGCTGAGCCGTGCTCATCTCGGCGACCGGGGCCAGGTCTGCCTTGTTTTCATCCGGCGGCGGGAGCGCGATGGGCAGGTCGGTCTGGGCGAACGTGGAGATCTCATACTGGTCCGGGTTCTGGGGCAGGATCTCCTGCTGCGAGCCCTGGTTCAGGTGCATGTGAATCGAGTCGGGTCCCTCCGACGTCATGATGCCGCTGCGCGCCATGGTAATTTTGGGCGCCACCGGGTCGGTGACATCGGCTAGAAAGACGCCTCGCCACTGCGAGGCATTGGAGCCGGCGCGCACATCCTCGACGTAGAGCACGAGGTCCTTGAAGTCTTCATAAAAGACGCGCGGCTGGATCTCAAAAGAAGCCTGGGAACTGCGCAGCTTGAGCTCCAGCCTAGCCAGCGCAGCCGAGGACATGGGAGCAAGCCAGATGCTGTTGGCGAGGGCGAGCAGCCAGGCGGCAACGGCGAAAATGGCGATGATGCGGACGAACATCCAGGCGCCCAGGCCGCTGGCGCGCATGGCCGTGACCTCGCTGTCGGCGGCCAGGCGGCTGAGGCCGATGAGGATTCCGACGAGCAGGCCCATGGGGATGGTGATGGTGCAGGCCACGGGCAGGGTGAGGAGGAAAAGTTCGGCGACGCTGGGCAGCGGGGCGCTGTCCCGGACGACGATCTCCAGCAGGCGTCCGAGGTCGCGCATGAAGATGACGAAGGTAAAAAGGGCGACGCCAATGGCGGCGTGCTGCACAACCTCGGTAAGAATATAGCGCGAAAAAATCTTCACGGCGCGATCGGGTCCGGCACCTTTGTCGAGACTCTGGTTCTTTCGTGAGTCTAGCATGGCCGCAACGGCTTGAGGCTGCTATCCTAAACACGTTCCTCAGCAAAGATTCCCGGATTTCTACACCCCATGGCGCAAGGCAAACTTCGACTTCTGCTTTTGTGGCACATGCACCAGCCGTTCTACAAGGATCTGGCGAACGGTGAATACCGCTTGCCGTGGGTCCGTCTGCACGCGCTCAAGGATTACTACGGGATGGTGAAACTGCTGGAGGAATTTCCGCAGGTTCATCAGAATTTCAATCTTGTACCGTCGCTCGTGGCCCAGATCGAGGATTACAATTCCGGAGTTTTCAAGGACCCATTCTGGGATGTTGCCGCCAAGCCAGCCGGGGAGCTGACCCTGGAGGAGAAGCACTTTGCGCTGACGTATTTCTTTCAGGCAAATGTGGAACGGATGATTGCGCGCTACCCTCGCTACCGGCAACTGTGGGAGCAGGTGCGGGCGGCGGGACCGAACCCGGTCCACGCCGCCGTGAACTTTACCGAGCGCGACTATCGCGACCTGCAGGTACTCTCGCAACTGGCCTGGTTCGACGAGTTTTACCTGGAGGACCCGGCGGTCAAGGGACTGATCGAAAAAAAAGAAGGGTACAGCGAGGACGACCAGCGCTTCATCATGAGCAAGCAGCGCGAGATTCTGAAGAGCGTGCTGCCGGCCTATCGCGAGGCCTCGGAGCGGGGCTCGGTGGAGCTTTCGGCAACGCCATACTACCACCCGATCCTTCCCCTGGTTTGCGACAGCGATGCGGGGCGGGAGTCGGTTGCAGGACTGCCGCTGCCGACCGAGCGCTTTCGCCGTCCGGAGGACGCCGAGGAGCAGATCCGGCGGGCGCTGGATTCGCATCAACGCGTTTTCGGGGTGCGGCCGCGGGGAATGTGGCCGAGCGAGGGCTCGATTTCCGACGAAGTGCTAGCCCTTGCGTCCCAACTTGGGGTGCAGTGGATGGCGACCGATGAAGGCGTACTGGGACGCAGCCTGCGCCAAGAGATGAGGCGTGACGGCGACGGGTTTCTGAACCGGGAGAGCGCCGAAACGCTTTACAACATTCACCGCTGGGAGCGCGACGGGCAGGCGATGAACCTGGTCTTCCGCGACCACCGCATCAGCGACCTGCTGGGTTTTGTCTATGCCCAGATGAACTCCGCCGAGGCGGCGGGACATCTGCTGAACAACATCAAACGGGCCGCCGCTCCAGTCCTGGAATCCGGGCGCGACGCGGTGCTGTCGATTATCCTGGATGGAGAAAATGCGTGGGAGGGCTACGAGCACAACGGGCGCGACTTTCTACGCAACTTCTACACCCGCCTGGAGGCGGACGCGCAGATCGAGGCGATCACCATCTCGGAGGCCATTGCGCGGCAGGACCCGGTGCGGATGGGCAAGCTGAGCAGCGTGGTTCCCGGCTCCTGGATCGACGCCAATTTCAACGTCTGGATCGGGTCGCCGGAGGACAACAAGGCATGGGACTACCTGAGCCAGGCGCGCGAATTCTACGACGGCAACGCCAAGCGCGTGCGCGAGGATCAGCGCAAACTGGCCTATGAGGAAATCCTGATTGCCGAAGGCAGCGACTGGAACTGGTGGTACGGTCCCGAACACCACTCGGCGAACGACCGCGACTTTGACGAACTCTACCGCAAGCATCTCTCCAACGTGTACACGGCGTTGGGGGGAATTCCACCCGATTCCCTGGCGCGGCCGATTTCAGGGGTGTTGCTGCGCTCGCGGTTTGTGCCCCAGACCGCCTATGTGCGGCCGGCGATCGACGGCGAGGTGAGGAGCTACTTCGACTGGATGGGCGCGGCCATGCTGTCCAGCGACCGGCGCGGCGGAAGCATGCACGGCAAGACCTTTGCGCTGGAGAGTATTTACGCCGGCATCGATGAGAAGAACCTCTTTGCGCGCCTGGATTTTGCCGCCCAGCTACCCAAAGAGAATTCGACGTTGACATTGCACATGGGGCTGCATGACGGCAATAAAGAGGTGGCAAATCTGTGCCTGGAGGCCGCCGTTTCCGAGGGAAAGCTGGTTGGCTGGAAGCTGCGCAAGGAGACCGGGGAAGCCGCGGTGGCGAGTGCGAGCCAGCCCCGCGGAGCAGCCGTCGCGTTGGGAAGAATCCTGGAGGTGAAGCTGCCGATGGCGTTGCTGGGCGCCAAGGAGGGATTCATCTTCCACTTGCGCTTCGTTCTCTACCGGGATCGCCTGCCGCTGGACGCGCTGCCGGAGGAAGGTTGGCTCGAGGTATCGGTTGCACCGGAAGACGCGTTGAGCGAGATTGCCTACGCAGCGGAAGCGGAATAGGAGGGGCCGGGCAGGACGCGCAACTTACGCGCCAGTTCCCCTCGACCTGTTCTGGACATGGCAAGATCGGAAATCATAAGGTCGATGCGCGCCTCGAACTGACTCGCGATGGTGAGCCTATCCTGTCCCGGGCCAGTGAGATTTTCTTGTGGGAGGCACAAGACGCTTGTCTTTCCGCGGCGCGCGCAGGCGCAGGCCCGGCGGTTGGCCGTCAACGCGGGGCTGAAGTCCGCTCTGCGGAAGCTGCGAAGGGCCACTGGCGATGGCGCAACGAGAGCAGAAGATAGGCGACGACGCCCAGCCCTGCAAACAGCAACCCACGGCCGAGGAGCGGAAGTTTATCCAGCAGGACCAGGGTAAAGCCTGCCACCGTGATGACCACCGGCAGGGGATAGAGCCACATGCGAAAAGGACGGGGCTGGGCGGGATTGGTGATGCGCCAGAGCACGGCTCCCACCGCCTGCAGCAGGAACAGCAGGAGGATCCGGATGACCACCAGCGCGCTCACCAGGTCGCGTAGTTGGAAGACACAGAAGAGGCAGGCGAGGCCGCCCAGAAACAAGACGCTGGCGGTTGGAAAATGGCCGCTCGGGTGAAGGCGCTGAAAGATGGCGAAGAAATTTCCGTCGCGCGCCGCCGCGAAGGGAATGCGCGAGTAGCCCACCAGCAGGGAGAAAACCGAGGCGAAGGCGGTCCAGACCACCAGCAGCGCCACCAGGATGCCGGCCCAGCGTCCGTAAACAAGTTCGGCGGCGCGCGCCACCACAAAATTCTGCGCGGTGGAGTGGGCCATGGCGGCAATTTCGGCAGCGGGCATCACCCCCAGGATGCTGACGTTCATCACGATATAGAGGCCGGCCACGGCCGCAATGGACAACAGCATGGAGCGGGGAATGGTTTTGTGCGGCTCGACGACCTCTTCGCCGAGGAAGCAGATGTTGTAATAGCCCCAGTAATCGTAGAGGGCGATGAGCAGCGCGCCGGCAAAGGCCTGGTGAAATCCCGACGCGGGCAGCCGCTGCCAGCCGGGCGGAAACGCCAGGGCGTGCTGGAAATGCGAGAGCCCAAGATAGATGACGAACGCGAAAGTAGCCAGCACGCCAACCCACAGATACCGGGAGATGCGTCCCACGCCCGCAATGCGGCGGTAGACAAGGAAGGTGGCGGCGGCGGCGGCGGCCATTGCCAGCAGGGTTGCGCCGGAGATTTCAATGGGCAGGCTGACGGCGCCCAGCAGCGGGAAGGTGAGGGTTGCACGCCAGAAGATTCCCGCCAGGGCTGGCGCGACATAGGCGGCATAGCCGGCCAGGCCGATGCATCCCGTGGCGATGGAGACGGGCGCGCTGAAAATGAGCTGAAAGACAAAGAGGAACGAGAGCAGACGGCCGAGGCGGTGCGGCCCGTAGATCTGCTTCAGGTACTCGTATGACCCTCCGGCGCGGGGCATGGCGGCGCCCAGTTCGGCCCAAATCAGACCGTCGGAGAGCGCCAGCACGGCGCCTGCAATCCAGCCGTAGATGGCCTGCGGGCCGTGCATCAGCGCCACCATCAGGGGCAGGGTGATGAACGGTCCCACGCCGATCATGTCCACCATGTTGAGCGCGGTGGCGGGCAGCAGGGTGAGTCCGCGGAGCAATCCGGGCTCGGAGCCAGACGGGCCGGACTGTGCGCGAGTCGGCATTGTCTCGAATATATAGCGTTGCCCGCCACGGCCCCAAACCGGAGCTCCGGCTCTTCCTTCGCGGGCGGCTTGCATCTACACTCAAAGTCACGATTCATCTCACCCTCTGGCGGAGCGCGTTATGAAGAAATGGTTGATGGCGGTTGTGCGTTGCAGCATCCTCTTTTTGCTGGCGGGCGGCTGGGCGATGGCGCAGGCGCCGGAGGTAAAGGCGCCCGCATCTGCCGCGCCGGTGCGGGCGCTGATCGTGGTGGCGCATCCGGATGACGAAGTCTGCTTTGCCGCCACGGTGTATGAGATCACCCACAACCTGGGCGGCGTGGTCGATCAATTGGTGGTCACCAACGGCGAGGGCGGCTACCGGTATTCGCTGCTGGCGGAGTCCTACTACGGGATTGCCCTGACCGACGAGGCGGTGGGGCGCGCGGCCCTGCCGGAGATTCGCAAGCGCGAGCTGCTGGAAGCGGGCCACATCCTGGGGATTGCCAATCATTTCTTCCTGGACGAGCGCGACGTGCGTTACACCCAGGATGTGGACGAGGTTCTGGGCGAGCACTGGAATCAGGCGGTGGTGCTGGCCGCCGTGGAGCGCCGCATGGCAGCAGGGAACTACGATTTTGTCTTCACCCTGTTTCCCACGCCGGCAACCCATGGCGGACACAAGGCGGCGGCCTTGACGGCGCTGACCGCCGCGCAGCAGGCGACGGGGCCGAAGCCGGTGGTTCTAGGCTGCCAGACGGCGCGCAGCGGAGACCCACAGGGGCCATCATGGACGGGCTTTGCGAGCGCGAAGCATCCGTTCAGCACGCTGCCGGAGGTCTACACGACGGATCGCAAGGTGAAGTTTGGATTCAAGGATGCGCTCGACTACCAGATGATCGTGAACTGGGTGATTGCCGCGCACAAATCGCAGGGACAGTATCAGAACGGCATGAACCGCGCCGACCGCGAGCAGTTCGTAATCCTGGAGAGCGGCGTGGCTGGGAACGCGGCCGGGAGCGTGACCCAGGAGGCGGCGCGCACCGGGACGCTGTTCCGCGCCCTCGCGGAGCAGGCCGCGCATCCCAAGGGCGTGGCCACCAGCAAACCCTGACGTGCGGCGTAGTCCCACATCTGCTGACTGCGGCAGATGTGAGGCACCCTCGGGCAGAAAGCTGGGGAGTGGCCCGCCGGCCACTCGACGATTGTTTCATTGCGGCGGCGGGGTGGAGCCAGGCGCGGCGGACCCGGATTTGCGCCATGCAAAAGCCCGCCGAAGCGGGCCTTCGCCGGATCTGCAACAGGTGTTACCTAGTCGTGTCCGTGGTGTCGGCGGCCGGGACAGGAGGCGCGGCCTCGATCACGGGTTTGGCAGCCTCGGCTGGAGGCGCCGGGTTCAGGCGCGCCAGGTGCGGGAAGAGCGGAGTCACTTCCAGCGGCATCTTTTCACGCGCCGTCAGCAGCGCCACGGGCTTGGCTTTGCTGATTTCAATGCGGTTGTCAAAGGGATCGACCTTGATGCGGCCACCCAGGGGAAGCGCGGCAACCTGGGAAACTTTCTGCGGCTCAAGCTTGGGTGCCGTATCGGCCAGTTTTTTCATGCGCAGGTCGCCGCCGCCACCGGTGGTAAGGGAGTTCCCCATATCCGAGCGGATGAGATGAGGCAGCGCCGCCCGGCTCAGTTCAATCTGGCGCAGGAACAGGCCAAACTGTTCCAGCTTGTCTTTATAGGGTGAGTTTTCCAGCAAGGTGACGGCCTTGGCGTCGGCTGCTTTCTCCTGCTCCTGGGTGCGGGTAAAGTGCATCCGGCGCAGCAATTGCGAGTCGGAGACCGTGGAACGGTCCTTGAAGGCGAAGGTGGTATCGGTGAAATGGCCCAGCACGATATGCGCCAGTTCGTGGGAGAGCACCGCGGCCAGGGAAGCTTCATCGGGCAGAACGTCGAGCATTCCGCGGCTGATGAAGATGGTGTGGCCCATGGTGAAGCTCTCCAGAGGCGAGGTCAGCAGAACCCGGCAACGGACTTCGGGCTGGATGTCAAGGTTGTTGGTGATCTCCAGGTTGTTGACGACCGTGTTGAGCACCTTATCGACTTCGCCGGTTCTGGCCAGCAAGCCGCCGCGTTCCAGGCGCTCAACGACGTTATCTTCCGCCTGGCGCTGCCAGGCACGCTCGGCCGCCACCGGCGCCAGATCCTGCATCTTGTCGCTGTTATCCTTGACGGCGCTGGCGTCATCGACCAGAACCTCGGTGAATTCGTTTTCGGCATGGCCCTTGCCAACGTTGTAGCCCCAGACGCGAGTGACCGCCTTGTAATTGCCAACCCGGTTCTTGACGTGCGCCTGGTCCAGGCCCTCGCTGTAAACGTAGGCGGGCAGCCAGACGCCGGGGAGCATGTTCAGACGCCAGGTATCAAAGTGAAGGAAGTGCTCGGCGCTCTTCGAGGAAGAGGAATAGGTGCCATCGAAGCGGACGACGTTGAAGTCGCGATCCTCAACCCAGACGCGGCCCACAAAGCGGGATTCGCCGCGGTATCGGGGCTTGGGAGAAATATCCAGAATGACGCAGCGCAGGTCGCCGAGGAATTCGCGGCCCTGGTACTCGTAATTGTAGTGCTCCTTGTCCAGTCCCCGGATATCCATGAGCATCATCCAGGAAAAACCTTCCACGATGAATTCTGGCCGGGTGTTTCCAGTGACCTCGTGCAAGGAACGGCTGAAGAATCCAGGCTTGGGACGGAAGTTCTGCTCATCCAGGGTCTTCTTGAAGACGATGCGGGTCAGGTAGTACCGGTCATCGACGGGCACCAGGCCCAGTTCATTGTTGGCGCGCATCTCCTGCACGTAGGTTTCCACCAGCGGAGAATAGGTGCGCAGGGCCTTGATGTTGGCGGCTTCGCGGGCAACTACGTGATCGATCAGGCGATCAAAGGCGGCGGTGGCTGGGAAAAAAACGGGAGCTGCCGGAGGTTGCGCAGCGAAGGCGCTGCTGCTGAGCGCCAGCGTAATTCCGAGTAGCAGGTAATTCACACGACGTTTCATGGAAGAATCCCTCGATCGAGCTCGCGTTATGACAACTGAAAAATTATGTGCAGGGTGGCGTTGGAGTCTACCGGATGACCGTCGCGCATGGCCGGGCTGAATCGGACGCCTCGGGCGGCGCGCTGGGCGGCTTCATCCAGCCCGTGTCCCAGCCCACGCATCACGCTCAGAATGCGAATCTGTCCGTCTGCGGTGAAAATCACGTTCAGCAAAACCTCGCCTTCCACCCGCAGTTGCCGGGCTTCGGCGGTGTAGATGGGGGTGGGCTTGCTTTGAATCGTGACCGGTGCGGTGGCGCCTGGCTGCGTGGCAGCCTTGAGACGGCGCGCGTCTTCCGGGTTGGGCGCCGCAACGGTTGCCGCGACGAAACCGGAACTGGCCTGGACCCGGCCCCGGCCGGCGCCGCCGGCGCCGCCGCCGCCCTGTACCGCAATACCGTTTCCAAATCCCGCGCTGGCCACGGTTCCGCGGACGCCTTTGTTGCCACCGCTCCCATTGCCGTACCCGCCGCCCGGAGGAAGGTCAAACGAGCCGGCCGCCGCCAGGTTCGGGTGGTGGCTGGGGTTGGCGTTGGTTGGAACTCCGTTGGGATCGCCAAAGCCACCGGTCTGCACCTTGCCGGGAGCAAGTTTTCCCAGCGTGGGAGTGGCCGAGCTACCCCCAAACGTGTTGGTCGCCACGATCCTGGATGTGGCCTTGGGGCCGGGGAATTCCGTCAGCACTTTGGAATCGAACTTTGGCGCCGGAACCGCGGCCTGGGCAATTTCGGCAACCGGGGTGATGCGCTGCACCCGTTGCGGCGGCAGAACGTGCACCACCGGCGTCTCAATCCTGGGAGTAGGGAGAATGACCTTGCTGGGCTCAATCCTGACCACCGGACGCGCCACGGGTTTGGGTGGCGGAGCCTGTTCCCAGGGCGTCAAATCCGGCGCCACCAACTGCACGTGGTCCGTTTCAGGGGGCTCGATCCTGGGGGCGACGATGGTGTAGAAAAACAGCCCCAGCAGGGCGAGTATCTGCACCGTGTAGCTCGCTGCAAACGATCCCCAGCGAGGCTTGCCTGGTGGTTTTCCCTCACTCAGGAACAAAGGGCTACTGTAGGCGCTCATCCCATCCCCCTTCTACTTCGCCAGTGCCAACCGCTGGCTTGGAGCCGTGTCCACGGTCGAAAGAACGCTTGCAGGAACAAGAATTCAGCAATGCCCGCATGAAACAAAAAACTCTCGAGCATCGTCATTCGATCGAGACTGGAATCGTCCGGTGCAAAACCCGTTGAGACCCATGTTGAAGCGTAATGCTTCCGATAGAGCGCCCAAACTCCTGACCTCGTCCTGGAGCCGGCCAATTCACGCGCCGGGCCATGACTTGGCAAAGGGGCGATCCCCGCCCATGAATGATGACTTTCGGCCGGAACAGGGTCAAGTTACCTGAGTCGTACTGCCATTTGTCATCCGCCGTTACTCGCCGATTACTTTGACCAAAACCCGCTTGTTCCTGCGGCCGTCAAACTCCGCATAGAAGACCCTCTGCCACGGTCCCAGGTCCAGGCGTCCGGCGGTGACGGGCACAATCACCTGGTGGTGGACCAGCATGGACTTCAGATGCGCATCGCCGTTGGATTCACCCGTCTGGTGGTGTTTGTAGGCCGGGTTCCTCGGGGCGAGCTTTTCCAGCCATTGTTCAATGTCCTCGATCAATCCCTGCTCGTTGTCGTTGACGTAAACTCCGGCGGTGATGTGCATGGCCGAGACCAGCGCCAGACCATCCTGGATGCCGCTGCGGCGCACAATGTCTTCCACCTGCGGCGTGATGTGCACATACTCATGCTCGCGGCGGGTGTTGAAGGTGAGATATTCGGTATGCGATTTCATGCAGAAAGTGTAAGCCAGAACCGGTCGTCAAGGCTGCGCCTGCGCCCCGGCTCCGGAGGCCATGAGGGCGGCGCACCCGCCGGGCGCGTGGCGGGCGGGCGCTAGCTCCTCATCTCTTCGAGCCACTCCGGAGGTTTGAGGATTTCGCGTGGCTTGGGGCCATCGGCGGGGCCGACGATGCCGTCGCGCTCCATCAGGTCGATGAGGTGGGCGGCGCGTCCGTAGCCGATGCGCAGCCGCCGTTGTAGCAGGGAAGTAGAGGCTTTGCCGAATTCGAAGACCAGGTGCACGGCGTCGTTGAAGAGCGGATCGTCGTCATCGTCATCGCCTTCCACCCCGTCACCCTCCTTGACGCTGTTGCCCTCGTCCTTGGGAGCGGCGAGGAAACCGTGCTCGTATTGCGCGGTGGCCTGCGCCTTCCAGAACTCCACCGTGGCGGCGATATCCTTTTCGGTGACAAAGGGAGCATGGACGCGCAGCACCCGCGAGGAGCCGCTGGGCAGGTAGAGCATATCGCCGCGTCCCAGCAGCGACTCGGCTCCGTTGGCGTCCAGAATCGTGCGTGAGTCAATCTTGGTGGCCACGCGGAAAGACATTCGGGCGGGAAAGTTTGCCTTGATCAGGCCGGTGATCACATCGACGGAAGGCCGCTGCGTGGCAAGGATCAGGTGAATGCCGATGGCGCGCGCCATCTGGGCCAGGCGGGTGATGGACTCTTCGACATTGGCGCCGTCCACCATCATCAGGTCGGCCAACTCGTCCACGATGATGACGATGTAAGGCAGCGGCTTTTCTTCCGTTCCATCCTCGAACAGCGACGGCGTATAGCCGTCCTCGAACAGGCGGTTGTACTGATCGATATTGCGCACGCCTTTCTGCGCCAGCAGCTTGAGGCGATGCTCCATCTCGCGCACGGCGTTGCGCAGGGCATTGCTGGCCAGCTTGGGTTCGCTGATGATAGGCGTGTAGAGATGAGGCACGCCGTCGTAGTTGGTCAGCTCGACGCGCTTGGGATCGACCAGGATGAGGCGCACCTGGTCCGGCGTGCTCTTGTAGAGCAGCGACATGATGAAGGCGTTGATGGCCACCGACTTGCCGCTGCCGGTCGATCCGGCGATCAGCAGGTGCGGCATGGAGTTCAACTCGGTGGTCAGCAGGCGGCCGTTGATGTCTTTGCCGAGCGCGATGCTGAGCCGGGATTTGGAGGCGGAAAACTCCGGGCTCTCCACCACCTCGCGCAGCCAGATGGTCTCGCGCTTTTCGTTGGGAACCTGGATGCCGACGGTGGATTTGCCGGCGACGCGCTCGATCAGGATGCTCTCGGCGCGCATGGCCAGGCAGAGGTCGTCCTGCAGGCCCACGATGCGGCTGTACTTGATTCCCGCCTCGGGTTTGAATTCAAACGTGGTGACGACGGGGCCGGGATTGATCTGCACCACCGTGCCCAGGACGCCGAACTCGGCGCACTTCTGGGTCAGGGTAAGGGCCAGCTCCTTGAGTTCCTGCTCGTCATAGGCCTGGCGCGCCTCGGGACGATGCAACAGGGTGCTCGACGGCAGCTTCCACGAGCCCTGTTGTTTAGGCAGGGAGGTGCGGGCCTGGGTGCGGGCGACATCGGCCCTCACCCCAATCGGAATTGCCTCACCGGCGCCTGTCGCCGGGGCAGACGCCGCATCGCCGCCGGGGCGCTGCGTCCCGGCGATTGCCGCCTGCATGCGCTCGATGCCGGAAAGTTCGTGTTCCTCGGCGCGCCACTCGCGCTCGCCTTCTTGCCATTCGCGCTCTTCGTCGCGCGGCAGGGGACGCAAGGGAGGCGCCGGGTCAGGCAGCTCAGCGGCAATTACCGGACCGGCGGCGCTGGAACTCGCCCGGAAACCGGCTTTTGCCGCCAATTCGCGCTGTTTGGCCTCCCGGCGCTGCTTTTTTTCCAGCAGTTTCAATTCATGAGCGCGGGCCCGGCGCTGCCGCCAGTCCTGGAAACGGTCACGCAGAGCGAACAGGAAGCTGAAACGGGTTTCCAGCCAGAGATGAAGACTGCTGATGGAGAACGCGGTCGCCAGGTAGAGCGCCACGGCGATGGCGGCGAACGCGACAATCCAGGCTCCGGCGTAGTTGAGGTAGTGCACCAGCAGATCTCCCATCAGGCGGCCCACCAGGCCCTCGACGGGAATGGCGTGGACCCAACGCAGCGGCCAGGGCAGCAGCGCCAGCAGGGCGCTGGCGAAGACCACCAGAGCAGTAGCAGCCGAGGCTTTCAGGATGGGATTTTCAACCGCGCGCGAACGCATCCAGCGCAGCGCCAGAAGAAACAGCAGCAGCGGCAGCAGGAAGGCGGCCACGCCCGTCGCCTGCAGCATCAGGTCAGCCGAATAGGCGCCCACCAGTCCGATCCAGTTATGCGCGGGCCGGCCCATGGGGGGATTGGCGGCCGTATTCAGCGAGCGGTCCATGGGCGAGTAGGAGGCCAGGGCGAGCAGAAGCAGGACCGAGGTCGCAATTAACAGGATGCCGACCAGTTCATTGAGCCGCTTGCTTCGGGTGGGAACAAACAATCGTGAGAGATAGGTCATAGTGGCGTTCAGGAGAGCGGGCGGACACAAATTACCTGGAGCGCATTCACCGCGCCGATGCCGTCCGCACAACGCCAGAGCAAGATCATTATGACGCAACCGGGGATGGAAACCGAGCGCAATCGGCGGCCCCAGGGGTGATGAAAAGGATTCGCCGACTGCCCTAGTGGTGCCCCAGGGCAAACCAGAGTACCACCGCTCCAACCACGATGCGATAGGCGGCGAAGGGCGCAAAACCGCGGGTGCGCACCCAGTTCATAAACCAGGCGACCACGCCATAGGCGACCACGAAGCTGACCACGAAGCCAATCGCCAGGGTGATCCAGTTCGGCGCAGTCATGACCAGCTGGCCGATCGCCGCTGGCTCGCCGTTATGCGGGCGCAGGCTCTTCAACAGGTCGTAGAAGGTGGCCACGACCATGGTTGGAATGGAAAGGAAAAAGGAAAATTCGAGGGCAGACGAGCGGGTCATGCCTACGAGCTGCCCGGCGGCGATGGTGGACATGGAGCGCGAGGTTCCGGGAAACAGCGCCGAGAGCGTCTGGCAGAGGCCAATCCAGACGGCCTGGCCCAGCGACATTTCCTCCACATGGTCCGTCGCGGTGCCCAGCGATCCGCGATTGTAGAGGGCATCGATGATCCACATGACGATGCCGCCGATGACCAGCGCCGAGCCCATGATTACCAAGCTCTCCAGGTGCTTGCCGATGACCTTGGTCAGTAGAAACGCCGGCACGGCGGTGCAAACGAAGGCAATCGCCACCAGGGTCAGGGGATGGGTGAGCCCCGTGTGGCCGCCGCGCTCGCCATGGGGAAAGGTCGCCAGAAATTTCTTGATGCGCAGGCGGAAATAGATGGGCAGGGTAAGAATGGCGCCCAACTGGATCACAATGGCGAACATCTTCCAATATCCGTCGTCCAGGGCAATGCCGAGAAGTGACTGGCAGATGCGCAAATGGGCGGTGGAGCTGACGGGAAGGAACTCGGTGAGCCCCTCAACGATTCCAAGGACAAGCGCAAGAATGTAATCGTGCATAGCGGTCGTTTGAGTTTATCAGCTTAGGGATTGAAAGGTGAATCGGGCGCAACGGTGATTGAGGGCACCGCGCAACCCGGTGTCCGCCCGCGGGTTAATAAATAGCGCGGCTTGCGCTTGGGATTGCATCGAAAACGAATAGTTAGCCATGCCCAGGCTGTCGTGGCCGCCTGAGTTTGGCGGCCGGCCTTTGGGGCCAGACGTTGCAGCAATCACAAAATTTTGCCGTTTTCGGTCTGCCCGGCCGCACCAGGGAGGATTTCATGCAGAATCGCCGTCCGCCGCTGTCCGCATCAACCGTCATCGCTCTGCGCCCGGCTCTGGCAGTTTTGCTTGTGCTCGCGGCTATGGGCGTCAACGCCAACGCCCAGAACACCATCCCGCTGCGCAGGCCCGGGACGATCGAGAACCAGGGAATACTCGCTCCGGCGCCACGGGAACGGGAGATCCCCGCGGATGTCGTCGCCCTCTGCGTGCCCACCGTCACGGCGAATAAGGAATTAGTCACCCCGGCGCAACGCAAAGCCGCCGGAGCCATCGCCTGGCCGCCGCTGACCGACCAAGCCGATGGCTTTGCCTGGCCGGACACCGAGTTGGGGGTCATCAAAGGCGATGGCGGCTATGTGTTCTTTGGCAGCGACGGCGGGTTCCACTCCCGGCAGTTCTGGGAGGGCCGGTACTATGGCAACAACAAGTATGGATCGATCACCCGCACCATTGGGACCTTGGACAATCCGCTCGGCACCGAACCTCCGATTGACGTGACAATTCACGCCAACCCCGATCCCTCGGTAAATCCGTTTTATTCCAGTTATGACTACATGGGCGGCGGTCCCGTGTACCTGGTCCCGCCGGGCATGCCGGGGGCGGGCAAGCTGCTCATGGTGTACCACGCGGAGATACCGACCATCACCACCCAGAGCTTTTATTCGGTGCTGGCACTAGCTTCCTCCTCCGATGGCGGAATGGACTGGACAGACCTGGGCGAGATCGTTCGCCTCAACCAGGGCTACCGGTCTGACATGGATGGCTACGATATTGGCGACGCCAACCTCGTGGTCTCACCGGACGGCAAGTATTTCTATATCTATTTTTCCGACTGGCTGGCCAACGGCACCACCCACTGGGGAAACACGATCACCGTTCTCTCAGTGGCGCGGGCGACGATTGAGTCCGTGCTGAACGATGCCTTCGGCGAGCACCCGCGCGCCGCTGCCTTCCAGAAACACTACGAGGGGTGGCATCTGGACCAGGGCCTGGGAGGGTATTCCGGGGATCTCAATCCCACTGGCGGCTACAACGGAAACCAGCAGGTTGCCTATAACTCCTACCTGAAGCGCTACCAGATGTTCATCAATCAGGGGGTTCTGATCGCGTATTCCGAATCTCCGGATGCCATGCACTGGTCGCAACCCACGGTGCTGCACGATTTTCGCCAGGACCCGGGTACGCCCTCGGTTTACGATGTGCCGGTGGGCATGGGAGATGACCCCAGCATCCTGGGCAAGCAGTTCTACATCCTCTACACGCGCTCTCCAAACGGACTTGGGTGGAGCGGGGCGTCGGTGGATCGCTTCACAGTTTCCTGCCAATAGGACGCACCGGGGAGTCGTGATGCGGACGGATCGCGCCCGACGCCCGCCTCCGCGCTGGAGGCTGCCTATTCCGCCGAGTTGCCAAAGACGGGGACGTTGTTCTGGACCAGGAACAGCAGGCGCTCGGCGCGGGCATTCCACTCCGGACTGGTATTTTTCTCGATGACCTTTTGTGCCGCCGCCACGGCCCGTTTCTGTGCCTCGGGAATCTTCTTTGATTCGCCCTCGCCGGTGTAGATGTTCACGACCGCTGCCCAGCGGTAGGCGGCGTCGTAATAGGCTTCGGCGGCGTTGGGCGAGTTGGGATGCTCGGCGGCGTATTTTTCGTAGAATTCGGCTTCCCGTTCGGGACACTTCGAGGCTGCCGCCCAGTCGCCGCAGAGCTTGTTCTCCAGCATCTGGAAGGCGGCCATGTCGGCCCATTTGCTTCCGGGAAATTTCTTGTGCACCAGCCGCATTGCCTGCTCGTCAATGGGCGGGCGGTCCTGCGGACTCGCCGTCTTGTAGGAGGGCCGCGACTGCGCCTCTTCCCGGTCGAGCTGCCACTGAATGTCGGCGGCTCGATAAAGCGCCTCACCGGCCAGCGGCGAGTGTGGAAACAGCTCGAAGACGCGGTAGTAGAGGCGCCTGGCATCGGCCGCCGCGCCCTTGCGTCCGTGGCTCCGGCTGGCCTCGTCCTCACTGTCGGCGGCTTCGCCAAACAGAATCTGATCGCCTTTGGCGGTCTTTTCGCTGACGTACGCCTTGTCCAGAATCCATCCGGTTATGTTGCGCTCCTGGGAGATGTCTGGATCGGGATTGTAGGGAGCGTCCATCAGGGTAACAATGACGTGGTCCCAGCCCGGAGTGCGTTCCAGCGCGACGGCCTCGCGCCCGGCCTCGGCGGTGGCCAGCTTGGCGCTGCCAACGTCGGGAGCGACGTAGATCGCCACCTTGCGAATGAAGGTGCCGCGCTCGGCAGCCATCGCCGCGGCTGGCAGCAGCGCGCACAACGCCACACAGACGGCCCTGGCGCCGAAGGCCCGCATGGCCAGGGATATCTTTTCTACGCAATTTGTAACCGGCATCGTCATGGTTCCTCCAGCACCTCTGCCACCTGCTTTGGATCGGCGTTGCCGCCGCTCAGGATGGCAACGGTCTTGCCGCTCGCGCCCAGTCCGGCGCGGTGAAACAGCCAGGCCGCCATGGTGACCGCGCCGCTGGGCTCGGCCATCAGGCGCGCCCCCAGCAGCAACTGCCGCATCGCCCGGCGAATCTCATCTTCGCCCACCGTGACCACGCCATCAAGGAATTCCGCAAGATGTTCGAAGTTCCGCGCGCCGATGCTCTGGGTGCGCAGCCCGTCGGCCACGGTGCCAGATGCTGCTTCGGCCGGGATGCGCACCACCCGGCCCTGGCGTAAACTCTGTTGGGCATCGTTGGCGAGCGCCGGTTCCACGCCGACGACCCGGGCGCGGCTGCCGCTCAGCTTGATGGCCGCGGCCACGCCGCTGGAGAGTCCTCCGCCGCCAATGGGAACCAGCACCAGCTCCACGCCGGGTAAATCTTCCAGAATCTCCAGCCCCGCCGTGCCCTGCCCGGCGATGATCTGGAGGTCGTCATAGGGCGGAATCACCACGTAGCCGTGCGCCTCAGCCAGCTCCAGGGCTTTGTCGCGGCGTTCCTCACTGCCGTTGCCCACCGGAACGATCTCGGCTCCCAGGGCCACGGTGGCGTCGATTTTTATGCGCGGAGCGCTGGCGGGCATCACGATCACGGCCCTGGCTCCCAGGGCGCGAGCGGCGTAAGCCACGCCCTGGGCGTGGTTTCCCGAGGAGTAGGTGATCACGCCGCGGGCGCGTTCGGCCGCCGTAAGCGAAGCAATCTTGTTATAGGCGCCGCGCAGTTTGAAGCTGCCGATCGGTTGCAGGCTTTCGGCCTTGAGGTAAAACTCTTCGCCGCCGGCTTCGGGGCCCCAGTAGCGCACCAGGGGAGTATGCACGGCTACATCCTTGAGCCGTGCCTGCGCCTGCCGCAAATCCGCCAAAGTGATCATGGTGTAAGCCATCGCCTCAACCGCGCTCGGCGCTCGACCGGTTCAGCAGGTCGAGCATCTCTTTCATCCAATGGATCAGGCGCAGTTTGTCCACGGTGCCCGCGCCACCCACCTCAACGTGTCCGATGGCAGGCGAGACGAGCCCCGCGCGCAGCACGCCCGGCGGCAGGTCGCGTTCCAGCCAGAGCGTCTCGGTGGGAGGCACGACGTTGTCTGCCGCCCCGTGCAGCAGCATCACCGGGACATGGAGCCTGGCAAGATAGAAGTGCGGCGAAGCGGCGTCCAGGGCAGGCTTGGCTTCGGCCAGGGCGCGGCGCATATCGGGCACCAGCGACTTGGTGTCATGCGCGAAAAGCTGGGCCATGCGGGCCTGTCCCGCGGGACTGAGTTTGGCGGCCTCGGCGTGCGCCCGCGGCAGGTCCTCCCACAGCAGGGTGCGCAGGACAATGCGTGCCTGCCCCACATCCTGCGGCGAAAAGAATGCCGGAGCGTGCGAGTAGGCGATCACCAGCGAGCCGTACTCGTGGGCCTGCATGTTGAACACCCGGCCGTCGGGAGCGCGGGTCTGGTCGGTTTCAAAGAACTCCAGCACGCGGGTCAAATCGTCGTGCGCGCCAATGGCGATCACTCCGGATAACTGCCGCTGAACCTCCGGATCACTGGCGGCGATCAAGGCCATGCCTCCGGCAAAGCTCAATCCCAGCAATCCCACCTTGGGCGCGCCGCTGCGCCGCGCCAGTTCGTGTACCGCGTCGCCAATCACCACGGCCGAGCCCTGGGTGATGTTGTAATCGGCCAGCTCATCGATCTGTGGCGTCAGCACCAGGTAGCCGTGCGAGGCCAGGGCTCGCGCGAATCGCCGCAGGCGCGGCTCCTCGATGCCCAGGTAGTGCACGCCGTGAACCACCACGACAGGGCTAGGGTGGGCAATTCCGATGGGATGATAAATACGCGCGCGCGCCATCGGCTGGCTGGGAAACGTAATCAACTCTTCGCTGACCGGGTTGGTGTCAAAGCGGGTGATCGCCGACTCGGGCATATCGGCAATGATGCTCAGGATGGACATTGCGCGCAGGTGGCCGTAAAACGATGGCGCCAGCGCCAGCAACAGCAGCGGCAGAAAGGGAAGCGCCAGAAAAATGCGGGAATAGGAAGGGAATCGTGCGCTCGCCCGCGGCGCGGTTGGCGCCGCCGGTGCTCGCGCCGGAAATGAAATTGCATTCATAGAACCGTTGTAACCCGCATGCGGTGTGCAAGGGAAGTCCCAATCGTGCATCGCGTCCGGGCCCGGCGTAAATTTTCGATTACCAGCTGAACCCTCCCGATGGCGGCGGCCACCGCTGGCCGAACTGCCGCAACAAGACGATGCGCCCCAGATGATAGGCGTTGTGAGCCGCCAGGCTTTCCAGTTGCTCTCTGACCGACATGCTGCGCACCGGGGCGCCTGGCCGCGACGGACAACGAATCATCTGCTCCATCTTCTCGGCGTCGCCGGTGATGGCTGCCGCCCGCTGACTCGCCTCAAGAAAGCGCTGGCAAAGCTGCTCCCAACTTTCCCCATCCGTTTCCACCGCGCCGGGAAATCCGTTCGATGGCTGCGCCGGATAAGGCGTCTCAATGCCTTCGACCCAATCCAGCGTGAGTTGCTGCCAGAAAGCAATGTGCCAGAGTTCCTGGTAGATGGTATGCGGGACCAGGGCTAGCGGGCGATGAACGAATTCGTCTCCGAGTCCTTCCAGGATGTGAGCCGGAGGCGCTGCATAACTGTCGCCGGCCAGGGCTCTTGCCAGTTCGTTCATGGTTGCCAACTCTCTTCGCTGTCCATGCCGCTTCAGATGCCGTACGGAAACGGCTCCCGGTCCCGACCGGGAGCCGGCTACTTGCTCGCCGCATCGCCGCCGTAAGTTTTGAGCGCCAACTCCAGATCCTGAATGCGATGGCTGTCGATCACCTTGTCGAACCAGTCGCGCGAAACCTCGATGCGCCCGTCGCGTATTGCCATCAGGTTATCGCGATTGCGGCGCCAGCGCGCCACGACCGTCGGCGGCACCGTTCCCATGCCCGCTGGGACAAACAGCCGGCTTGCAATCCGGGCCGTGATTCCACGGGCTGCCAGTTGACGCCGCAAGGTTGCGATGTGTCCGGCTCCGTAAACAAGGACGATGCGGCGTGAGTCGGCGCCGGCAGCGTCCAGGCAATTCTCCACAATGCGGCGATTGCGCTCGTGCCAGCCTCCCATGGCGATGTCGGAGTCCGTATTTTCGCCAACCAATTGTTCGAATTGATAATCGGCGATTGCCACACCCTTGGTGTGCAGAAAATCGAAGAGCGTCGGCTCGCTCCCGGCCTGCATCTGCTTCTGCACGTCCGCAGTGAGCGCGTCCAGCTTGTCCTTCACCCTTTTGGGTTGCATTTGCTCGGCGCGGCTCTGCCAGGCGTGGCTGATGCGCCAGTCGGTGGGGGCGAAGCGCGTGTGCAGCGAGGGAGCCAGCTCGGCCAGGTACGCGGCCTCGGGAGGGAAATAGCCTTCCATCGGCTCCTGGTAGGCTTCCGACGTGATCTCGCCGCAGATCAGGTCCGGATGCAAGGCTTCAACCTCGTTGCGCAGATCGGCGAGCGAGTAGTGACTTGTGGCTTTGAAGTGCAGATTGTGCGCTGTTCCCAGCAGGAAGACTTCCGGGACCGGCGGAGCCGCGGCTGGAGTGGTCTGCGCGGCACTACCACAAGATAACGACAGTCCTAGAAGGACCGCGAACAGGTTTCTCAAGAGCCGTCTCCGCCGGGCTCGCCACCCCATGCCCGCCCGCTTAGATCTCGACGATGACCGGGATGATCAGCGGACGGCGCTGCGTATTGCGGTTGATGAAGCGTTTCAGTTCCACCCTGATCTTTTCCTTGATCAGCCCGTAGTCGCCCACTTCCTCGCGGGTCGAGTGCTCCAGGGTGCGGCGCACGGTGGCGCGCGCTTCGTCCACAAATCCGTCATCGTCCGGCGCTCCGGCAAAACCGCGCATTACGATCTCGGGGGCGCCTTCAATCTCGCCGGTAAGCTTGTTGACGGCCAGGATTGGCATGACGAATCCGTCCTCGCTGAGGTGTTTGCGGTCGCGGATGATGAGTTCCTCGACGACGTCCGAGTTGGAGCCCGAGTCAATGCAGATGCGGCCCACCGGGGCCTGGCCCACGCGCCGCGCGCCCAGTTCGTCGAATTCCAGGATGTCGCCGGTTTCGATCATGATCACGTTTCCCACCGCGCCCTTCATTCCGCCGGCCAGCACCGCATTCTGCTTGAGCTGGCGGTATTCGCCGTGGATGGGAATGAAGTAGCGGGGCCGCACCAGGCTGATGAGCAGCTTCAATTCTTCCTGGCTGGCGTGTCCGCTGACGTGCACCGGCGGCTTGGAGCCGTCGTCGTAGATGACCTTGGCGTCACGCCGGAACAGGTGGTCGATGACGCGGTAGATGGCTTTTTCGTTACCGGGAATGATCCGGGAGCTGAGCACGACGGTGTCACCCGCCTCGATTTTGGCGTGCCGGTGGTTGTCCACGGCGGCGCGCGAGAGCGCACTCATCGGCTCGCCCTGGGTGCCGCTGATCATGACCATGACCTGCTCCGGCGGCAGGTCGCGAATCTGCGCCGGGGTGATGAAGGCCGAGGCGGGCAGATTGATGTAGCCCAGGTCCTGCCCAATCTCGGTGGACTCGGTCATGCTGCGTCCCACCAGGGCGATCTTGCGGTGGAACTGGTGCGCCATCTCGGTGGCCATCTTGATGCGATGAATGGAAGACGAAAAGCAGGAGATAAAAAGTTTTCGCCGGGCGTGGAGAAAAATATCTTCGAACTTGGGACGCACCGCGCGTTCGCTGGGAGTGTAGCCGGGGCGCTCCACGTTGGTGGAGTCCTGCAGCAGGGCCAGCACGCCCTCCTTGCCGTATTCGGCAAAGGCGTGCAGGTCGAACAGCTTGTTGTCCGTGGGCGTAAGATCGATTTTGAAATCGCCGGTGTGGATGAGTACGCCCAGGGGCGTGTGCACGGCCAGCGCCACGGCATCCACGGTCGAGTGCGTCACCTGGATGGGATGAATGGTGAAGGGACCGACCTGGAAGCGTTTTCCCGGCTTGATCTCATTCAACTCGGCGTTGTCCAGCAGGCCGTGCTCTTCCAGTTTGTCTTCCACGTAGGCCAGGGTGAACTCGGTGCCATAGATGGGAACGTTGAGTTCGGCGATCAGCCATGGGATGGCGCCAATGTGGTCCTCGTGGCCGTGGGTGAGGATGACGCCGCGCACCTTGGTGCGGTTTGCCGCCAGGTAAGTCAGGGCGGGAACTACGATATCCACGCCCAGCAAATCGTCTTCGGGAAACATCATTCCGGCATCGATGACGATAATGTCATCATTCCAGCGAATGGCCATGCAGTTCATTCCGAACTCGCCCAGACCACCAAGAGGCACAATGTGAAGCTTTCCGGCAGGCATGTCCTCTGATGCTAGCACATGGCCGCGGCCGCGATGAAATTCCGCATCCAGGATTTGCACAACGCTAAATAGCAACCCCGCCACTTCTCCCCGGCTGCCCCGTCCGGCTACACTGGTGCCCTATGATTCCAGTGGCGGAAAACAACTCATGGCTGCGGCAGCGGCTGGAAGCTGCCTTCCGGTCCGCGCTTACCCGCGCCTATGAAACCGTTCGCGTCCAACCGGATGACTACCTGATGCGCCTGCGCATGGTGTACGGAATCCCGGTTTCCAGCTACGATGGGCTGTTTTCCCTGCCTGTTTCCGATCTGGATTCGATCGCCCGGCAGACGGTCGGCGGCGCCATGAAGATGGCCGGTATCGAGGGTGCGGGCCTGGGCTTTGGCGGGTTCGTCACGCTGGTGCCCGACCTGGGAATCCTGTCGGCGATCACCCTCCGCATGGTGCAGAAGCTGAGCCTGATTTACGGCTTCCAGTTCAACACGGAGGAGGAAGTTGCCGAGCTCTGGATCGCCGCCGCCAGCGCCGCTGGCATCGATCTCAGCAAGGAAGTGCTGGAAAAAACCGTGCTCAAGGGTTTTGTGGAGCGCGTGATTGGACGGATGGCGGCGCGGTTGAGCACCGAATTCGCCGAGAAGATCGTGGCCCGCGCCATTCCCGTCCTCAGCTCCGCCGTGGGCGCGGTGCTGAACTACTATTTTGTGCGAGCCTGGGGAAATCGCGTGCAGGCCCACTTCCGCCGCCGCCATCTCGAAGAGCGCAGCCGCCGCAGTGACCGCGGAATTCTGCTCCAGGCTGCGCCGGATTAGTCCCTCGCCTCCGGCAATCCGGACCCGGCTTTACCGCACCGCCACCGGCCGGTCCTTCAGCAGGGTGACGAAGCGTTCGTCGGTCATGGCCTGCGCGAATTCCTTATCGTGATAAACCTCGTCGATCTGCGGATAGCCGTCTTCCATGGCGCCACGCAGGAAGTGCAGGGAGTGATCCAGGTCTCCGATGGAGGCGAACAGGCGCGCCATCACAAAAAAATATTGGGCGCGGTCCTGAGGAGAACTCAAGTGCGCGCTGATTCCGTTCAGCGAGGCGCGCTCGAAGAAGTCGGGATCCAGGTCAAAGGCTTTGCGATACTCGGCAACGCCACGCTCAAATTGCTTGTCATCCATATAGGCCGTGGCCAGGTTGTTGTGGAAGGAAGCCGACTCGGGCTTCAGTGAGATGGCCCGCTGGTAGGTGCGGATGGCGTCTTCCAGGTGGTGCGCCAGGGTCGTGCGCATGTAGTAGCTCACCGCCAGATTGTTCCAGGCTTCGGCCATGTGTTTGTCCTTGCGCACGGCCTTCTTGGCGGCCTTTTCCGCCTCTGCGGGATGCCTGAGCTGCAACTCGGCGATGGCAATCTTGTTGTAGTACTGGGCGCTGGAGTGCTTGCTGATGGCGGCGCGGTAGCAATCGATGGCAGACAGATAATCCTTGTCCACGCGCAGCCGGTCGCCCTCTGCGTCCAGTTGATCCGCGGTCATGGCGCGCATTGCAGCCTGGGTTGGCGGGGCCGCTGGCGGCGGCGCAATCGCGGCAGCCGCCTCAGGGGCCTGCACGGGAGCGGACTGGGACAGGCCGGCGCCTGGGTCGGCTGGCTTCTGCGCGGCGCTCGCCAGCACGGGCGTGAGCGCGGCGAACAGGAAGAAAAAAATGACGGTGAGAGAACGGAGAGCCATGCCGGTGGACCCCCAAAAAACGGCTCTGGAAACCAGCTCCAGAGTTCTCTTCCAGCTTGCCCAGCAATGTTAGACCTATCTTGAGTTGGAATTGTTCCCGTCGGAATTTTTATTTTTGTCCTGATCCGTCCCGTCCCCGCCAAAGATTCCAACCACCTTATCCCAGAATCCCTTCTTCCTTTCCCGCGGCGCGGGTTGGCCCTGCGCGGGGACGCTTTGGGCAGCGGACGGGCGCGCCTGGTTGGGTGCAATCACCCGCGCAGGCTGGTTCGCCGGCGGCGCTACCTGCGGAGCGCCGCCAAAAAGCTTCTGGAAGAAGTTGCGCTGATCGGCGTGGTCGCAGGTCTCCTTCGGCTCCGTGCCCTCGACGAACGCGGAATTGTAATCCTCCGGGCAGCTTGCCGTGGCCAGCAGGTTGGTGGTCTTGTCCAGGGAGACGGTGACAACGCCGTCAGGCCGGGCGAACTCCGTGGTGTTGGCGTACTGCGGCAGGCGTACCGCGCGCTTCATGAATTCGGCGAAGATCGGTCCCGCTGTAGAGCCGCCGGCCAGCTTCAGATCGCTGTAGTCGTCATACCCCACCCAGACGATGCAGAGCAGGTTGCTGGTGTAGCCGGCGAACCAGGCGTCATGCGAGGTTCCCGTCTTGCCCGCCGCCGGATTCGTGAAGCCACGCGCACGGACGGTGAAACCGGTGCCATGGTCCATGACGTTCTGCATCATGTTGGTGACCACGTACGCCACCCTCGGATCCAGCACCGGGCGCTGGCTGTTGTGGAAGTCTTCGACAATGTTGCCGTTGGCTTCGCGGATGGAGTGGATGAACGTGGGATCGATGCGGACGCCGCCGTTGGCCAGCACCGTGTAGGCTCCGGCCATCTCCACCGGGCTGGCGTCATAGGCTCCCAGGGCGGCTGCCGGAGTTGCCCGGACGCTGGTGATTCCCGCATCCCTGGCCAGGTTGGCGACCTTGTCGTAGCCCACCATCTCGGCCAGTCGTACGGTGGCGTTGTTGAGCGACATTTGCAGCGCGTAGCGCGCCGTCACCTGCCCGTGATACTCGCCGTGATAATTGTGCGGATCGTACACCTTGCCGTCGAACGCAAAGGTCGTCGGTGTATCGTCGATCATTGAGACCTGGGTGTAGACCGGATCCCCGCCCTGCGCGGTGAGCGCCGAACTCATGGCCGCGGCGTAGACAAAGGGTTTGAAGATGGAGCCCGTGGGCCGCTTGGCGATGGCGTGATTCAACTGGCTGAAGCCGTAATTTCTGCCGCCCACCAGGGCTAGCACTTCGCCGGTGTGCGGGTCCATGGCCACCAGCGCCACCTGCGGTATCGGTCCGGTGACTTTGCTTTCCTCGATCGTGGCGCTTTTTCCCGTGCCCACCTTCACCCGCCGCGTGCGCTGCTTGGCCACCTGCTCGTCCACCAGCTTGATGCCCTCGGCCACGGCCTCGGCGGCAGCCTGTTGCAGGTCCGGGTCCAGCGTGGTGTAGATGCGGTAGGCGTTTTCGTTGAGGTCGGTTTCCGAGTGCTCGCCCGCCAGCGTTTCCTTCACCAGGTCCACAAAGTAGGGAGCGTCGCTGGCTTCCACGTTGGGAGCGCTGAGCTTGAGCGGCGCGGCCTTGGCCGCCTCGCACTGCTGGCTGGTGATGGCGCCGGTTTCCACCATGGAGTCCAGCACCAGGTTGCGCCGCTCCAGCACTTTCTCCGGGCGCTTGTAGGGATTCAGCAGGTTGGGCGACTGGATGATGCCGGCGATCATGGCCGCTTCCGGCAGGCTGATCTCCTTGATGTCCTTGCCAAAGTAGGAGCGCGACGCCTCGCCAAAGCCGTTGATGGAAAACGATCCGCGCTGGCCCAGGTAGACCTGGTTGGCGTAAAGCTCGAAGATCTGCTGCTTGTTGAACTTCTGCTCCAGCTCAATGGCAATCAGCATCTCGGTGAGCTTGCGGGTGATTTTTTTCTCCGGCGTCAGGAAAAAACCGCGCGCAATCTGCATGGTCAGGGTCGAACCGCCGCGCCGGATGCCCGTATTGCGCAGGTCGGTGACAAAGGAGCCCAGCAGGCTCCACCAGTTGATGCCGCCATGCTCGAAGAATCTGCGGTCCTCAATCGCCAGCACCGCGTCCACCATCACCTTGGGGATGTCGTTGTAGGCAAGAATCTGGCGCTTGGTGCGGTCCTGCCCCTGGAACAGCGCGGTGACCAGTTCCGGTTCCAGGGCGTAGGAATCAAGGTCCGCGCCCGAGCTTGCTCCCACGCCGAGGATGCGGGCGACACTTCCATCCGGGCCGGTAAGAATTCTGGCGCCCTCGGTGGAGTGATACGATTCGGGGCCGGGCATCACCTCGATGCCGCCGGCAATCATGCGGAATGTTCCCATCGGCGCATCCGCCCCGCCGTCGGCGTCCAGGTAGCCGGCGCGGCGCAGCCTGGTGGCAATCTGAGCCGGGGCCAGGTGGTCTCCGGGATGCACGCTGACCGGCCTGGCGTAAATCTTTGCCGAAGTTGAAAAAATCTGCCCGCTCATCTTGGCGCTGATGATGCGGTCGTAGCGCACGTAGTAAAACGCAAAGACCGCGAAAAAGAGGAACCCAAAGATCAGCGCCGTAGCGACGGCGATGCGCAGCAGCGGGTTGCGCGAAGCAGCGGAAGTAGTCGGAATTTTCAGTTTGATAGCCACGTCTATAGCCCGTATTGTAAGGCACCGGAGTGGCACAAGGAAGGTGGCGCCGGAGACACCGGCCCGGGAACTCCCAATTCCATCCGCCGCCGCGGTCACCGCCAGGCGCCGGAAATCGCCAACCCGTGACCGGCGTTTCTCGCGCCGGCCGCCGCCATCGCCGCCGTTACGGCTTCATGACGTTGTGATTCTTGCTTTCGTCTTTGAAGTTGAGGTCCAGCGGATAGAAGGGCAGATCCACGTGGACGCTGTATTCGACGGTGATAGACAAGTCGCCGGGGGTGCGCAACACCTTGACCTGCTCGGGGGTGATTGCGACATCGAAGCCATGCGCCTTATCCACCAGCACGGCCGCAATCTCGGCTTCGTTCTTATTGGTATAGGTGAAATTTATCGACTGTTCTTCGACCTCGCGGCCCAGCCGGTAGTTTCCCCAATAGACCGGCAGTATCTTGTACAGCACAAAGCCGCCCACCAGCAGCAGGAGTATTCCGAAGATCGATTTCAGTTCCCGCATGAACTTCTCCTATGCCCGCGGATCGTAAAGTCCGCGCAAATGGGTCAACGTATCGTCCACGGCAACGTCTACGGATTGCTTCCTGGCGCGCTCCACAACTTCCACTTTGCCTTCGGCCAGCTTCTTGCCAATGTTGATGCGATAGGGAATGCCAACCAGGTCGGCATCCTTGAACTTCACTCCCGGTCTTTCATCGCGGTCGTCCAGCAGCACGTCGTAGCCGGCGGCTTCCAACTCGGCGGCCATTTTTTCCGCCGCCTGCAATAGCGTGGCGTCCTTTACGTTGGTGGGCACCACCTCCACGGTGAAGGGAGCAATCGAGGGAGCCAGCCAGAAGCCGTTGTCATCATGGTTCTGCTCGATGCAGGCGGTCAGAATGCGCTCCACTCCAATGCCGTAGCAACCCATGATGGGGGTGACTTCCTTGCCGTCCTTGTCCAGCACCCGCGCGCCCATCGAGTCCGTGTACTTGGTTCCAAGCTTGAAGATGTGTCCAATCTCGACGGCTCTGCCCAGCTTGAGCGGCTCGCCGCAACGCGGACAGCCTTCGCCCTCCACCACGTTGCGCAGGTCGGCAAACGCGGTCACCTCAAAATCCGTGCCCACGTTCAACCCGGTAAAGTGATGATCCAGCTCATTGGCTCCGCCCACCAGGTTGCGGCGGCCGCGCAGAGCCTCGTCCATCATCACCACAAAGTCACCGGCCTCGCCCAGGTAGCCGGTCTTGCCCTTGTCAACGTGCTCCTGCATCCGAACCTGCCGCAGCCCCACCGGGCCCAGGTATCCGGCTGGCGAGCCGAAGTACTGCACAATCTCTTCCTCCACCATGGGACGGAAGTCGCGTCCGCCGATGGCCGAGGAGAGTTTGGCTTCGTTCATCTGGTCGTTGCCGCGCATCAGCACCAGCAGCGGACGCGCGATCGGTTGGCCCGTGGCGCTGGCGCCGTCGCTCATCACAAACGCCAGCGACTTCATGTTGTTGTTCACCGGAGTCTTGAGGAAGGCGGCGACTTCGTCAATGGTCTTGGTGCCCGGAGTGTGAACTTTTTCACGCCCGCCGCTGGCCGTTGGCCCCAGCTCTTCCACGGCTTCCAGTTTCGAGGTTGCTTTTTCCAGATTGGCCGCGTAGCCGCATTTGCCGCAAGATGCCACCAGGTCCTCGCCCGCGTCGGTGTAGACCATGAACTCCTGCGATTGCGATCCGCCCATCGCGCCCGAGTCCGCCTCAACGGCCACAAACTCCAGCCCGCAACGCGCAAAGATGCGGCGGTAGACGGCGTCATGCAGGTCGAAGCTCTTGTCCAGCCCGGCGCGGTCCATGTCAAACGAATAGGAGTCCTTCATGGTGAACTGGCGCACCCGCAGCAGCCCGCTCTTGGGACGCTGCTCGTCGCGGAACTTGGTCTGGATCTGGTACCAGATCTGGGGAAGCTGTTTGTAGCTGCGCAGCTCCTTGCGCGCAATGTCGGTCATGATCTCTTCGTGGGTCATGCCCAGGCAGAGGTCGGCGCCCTTGCGATCCTTGAGGCGGAACATGTTGTCGCCCATCAGGTCCCAACGGCCACTGGCTTCCCATATCTCGCGCGGATTCAGCGCCGGCAGAAAGAACTCCTGCCCGATAGTGTCCATCTCCTCGCGCACGATGTTGGTGATCCGGAGAATGGTTCTCTGGGCGAGGAAGAGGTAGGAGTAGATTCCAGCCGCCAACTGCCGGATGTATCCGGCGCGCACCAGGAACTTGTGGCTGGCAACTTCGGCGTCGGCAGGCGCTTCACGAAGGGTAGGGATGAACAACTTGGACCAGCGTTGCATAGGATGGATGGATTCCTGTCTTGAATTAGTGAAACTTGATTGTAACAAGTCAGGCCGGCAGCCTCATGAGAGGCGCTTGGAAGTGGCGTGAGTTTGCCGCTTGGCAGAGCCTGGAACCGCTAGGCTGGGACGCGAATCTCCTGGCAGTAGCTGGAGGGTTCCGGCACAGCAATTCCGTCCTCGATCATGCCTTCGATGTGGATGGCGATTCCTTCGCTCATCAGCCGCGCCACTTCCTCGCGGGTAGGCCCGGTGGCAACGACTCCGGGTAGATCGGGGACGTATGCCGACCAGCCCGTGCCGGTCTTCTCGAAGATCACCGCGTAGGTGCGCTCTCTGGCTTCGGACATACTCATTTCTCCAGTCCGGCCTGCTGCCGGATGCTCTTGAGAGTCTTGTGAGCGACCTCGTCGCCCGGATGTCCTGCAATTGTAACCCGGCCCGGCTTCTTCGGGTGCTTATACTGGCGATGGCTACCGGCAGTTCTCAGGTAGTACCAGCCATTGTCTTCGATCATCTTGATCGCGTCGCGGACTTTCACGACTCCCACTCTCGCCTCCCAAGGCTGTTCTGTCCAGCACGGATTTCATTCTGCCCGCCCGGTTGCGCTTGCTCAGCCTCGTTCTCCCGCTCGCCCCTCTGAACCCCCCGTTCGCTGCCTGTTGTCGCCCTCGGGTAAGAAGCCGATTGTTCCCAGGTGCTGGCGCAAGATACACTCTCTACCAGGCTAGTCTCCGGATTCCGGCTTGCGGCACCCTCTCCTGTCCGGAACGTTACGGGGTTAGTCCTAGGAGGCAACACATTGTCGTCGCACAACCGCTATCTCTTCACTTCTGAGTCGGTGACCGAGGGGCATCCCGACAAAATGGCAGACCAGATTTCCGATTCCATCCTCGACGCCTGCCTGGAGCAGGATCCGTACAGCCGCGTGGCCTGTGAAACGCTCGTCTGCACCGGGCTCGTCGTGATTGCAGGCGAAATTACCACCAGCGCTTATGTCGATTTCCAGGCATTGGTGCGCGGCGTTGTCAGCTCCATCGGCTATGACAATGCCCTCTACGGCTTCGACGCCAACACCTGCGCGGTAATCTCGAGCATCGACAAGCAGAGTGGCGATATCGCCATGGGTGTGGACACCGGCGGAGCCGGCGACCAGGGCATGATGTTCGGCTATGCCACCAATGAGACACCCGAGCTGATGCCCGCGCCGATTTCGCTGGCCCACAAGCTGGCGCTCAAGCTGACCGAAGTCCGCAAGAACGGCAAACTGGCGTACCTGCGCCCGGACGGCAAGAGCCAGATCACGGTCGAGTACGACGAAAACGGCAAGCCGCTGCGCGTGGACGCCGTGGTGATCTCCAGCCAGCACGCCGATTCGGTAACCACCGAAGAGTTGCGCGCCGACATTTTCAAGCATGTGATTCAGGCCACCATTCCCGCCAAACTGCTGGATGAAAATACCAAGTACCACATCAATCCCACCGGGCGCTTCGTGGTCGGCGGACCGATGGGCGACACCGGCTTGACCGGGCGCAAGATCATCGTCGATACCTACGGCGGCATGGGCCGCCACGGCGGCGGCGCGTTCAGCGGCAAGGATCCGACCAAGGTGGATCGCTCCGGCGCCTACATGGCGCGCTACATCGCCAAGAACATTGTTGCCGCCGGCCTGGCCGACCGGGTTGAGGTTCAGCTCGCCTACGCCATTGGCGTCGCCGAGCCGGTCAGCGTCCTGGTGGAGACTTTTGGCACCGGCAAGGTGAGCGCTGACATCCTCGGGGATCTGGTGCGCAAAAACTTCTCGCTGACTCCCAAGGGCATCATCGAGTCGCTCGACCTGCGCCGTCCCATCTTCAGGAAGACCGCTGCCTACGGCCACTTTGGCCGCAGCGATCCGGACTTCACCTGGGAAAAGACGGACAAGGCCGAAGTTCTGCGCGCTGGCGCCAAGGCCGCCACTGCCACCGCCGCAAAATAGTTCAAAGCGGCTTCGCATCAACCTGGAAGGGCGTCGCACCTGCGGCGCCCTTCCGCATGATTGCCGCCAATGTTTTTCGTTCCAATCCGGCGCGCGGCATCCGTCCAACCTGCCGCGGCGCGCGGGATGCTCCCTGGTTCCGCACCACCCTGGGGCTTCAACCGGGAGCGGGATGCTAGTATCGTTTGTTTATTATCTTTCAACTCTTATCGTTTTATCGTTGGTGGATCATGACGCGAACCCGGAATTGGAAGCCACTCAACCGCGAGACCTGGGACGACTTTGAAACCCTGTTCGGCCCGCGCGGTGCCTGCGGGGGATGCTGGTGCATGACGTGGCGGCTGCCGCCCGCCGAGTTCAGGGCAAACTCCGGCGCCGGAAATCGCGCCGCCATGCGCGCCCTGGCCGATGCCGGGCGGGAGCCGGGCGTGCTGCTCTACGAAGATGGACGCGCCGTGGCCTGGTGCGCGGTTGCACCGCGCGAGCAATACGTGCGCCTGGCAAAGTCCAGGGTGCTGGCCCCGGTGGACGAGGAGAAAGTCTGGTCCGTGAGCTGCTTCTTCGTGGACAAGAAAGCTCGTGGCAGGGGCCTGTCGGTCGCGGTGCTGGAGGCTGCGGTGGAGTTCGCCCGCTCCCGGGGCGCAACCATTGTCGAGGGTTATCCCAAGCAGTTGGAGGCAAAACTGCCCGCGGCGTTTGTATGGACGGGAGTGTTACCGGCTTTTGTTCATGCCGGTTTCAGCGAGGTCCTGCGGCGCTCGGCAAAGCGGCCGATTGTGCGCCGCGCGGTAGCCTCGGGCGCGCCCCGCAAAAGGAAAACCGGCGGGGCCAAAAAGTGAAACCCCCGCAACCGCCGGAAAAGCCGCCGCAATCCCACATGTTCGCCGACATGCTGCGCCAGGTGCGCAGGGTGCCGCGCGGCCGGGTTGCCACCTATGGCGACATCGCCTACGCGGCGGGGTACCCGGGCGCGGCGCGGCAGGTGGCGTGGGCTTTGCATGGCGCAAGCGTGGGATTGCCGTGGCATCGCATTGTGGGCGCGGGCGGAACCATTCTGCTGACCGGCGAGCAAGGTTTTGAGCAGCGCATGCATCTCCAGGCTGAGGGTGTGGGTTTCCTGGGACTGAAGGTGAACATGCTGGCCCACCGGCACAGTTTTTCCGCGAAGGCGGAGAAAAAAATTGCCGGAAAAGTCTCGGCAAAGCCTAGCGACGGCGGCTTCAAGAAAAAGCCCGCACGTCGGCGCCCGCGCCCCGGACGGGCGTAAAGACCGCAATCGTCTAGCCGGGGCCCCAGCCTTTTGAAACCCGGTTCCCTTTACTTCACCTGCAGCGGATACACCACCGACCCGATCCCGCCGCTCAGGTTATCCCGCACCACAAAGCGGATGTCGTACTTTCCCGGCGCCAGTTCCAGCAACGGTGTTCCCTGGATTCCCGACTTGCGCAACGCCTCCACCCTGTCCGGCGGCAGTTGGGCGGCCATGTGGAGTTCCGCGTGTCCGGCGTTGGCGCCATCGTGGGCAAACGCCACCGCTACCAGCGTCATATCGATCGCGTTGCTTTTCCCGGCGTCCACGCTCACCGATTTGCCCAGCACTCCCACTGAAAATTGGTGCAACGACTTTCCCGGGGCCGTCGCCTTACTGCCGGCGCTCACCGGAATTTCGCGCACGTTCAAACGCACCCCGGTGAAATCCACCGGCGAGCGCATCGCCTCCTCAATCTCGCGATGCCGTGCTTCCGGTGTGTCCTTGGTGGGACTCGGCACATAGAAGCCGGCGCGGGCGCGCACCTGTGCTCCCGTGGCTTCCACCTTCACCTTCAGCTTGCGCCAGCCCTCCTTCTGGTCGTTGGCGGGCAGATAGTAGCCAAGCAAGTAGTAGGCGTGCGAGTCCTCCACGCCGCGCGCTATGCACTCTGCAACCTCGGTCGTTTTCATGCACGCGGTTCCGCCCGTCGCGTCGGCCAAGGTAATCAGTGAATCCCGGGCCCGCGACGCGGGACCAAAGCGCACGTATGCCGAAGAGTTCCGGTCATCCAGTCCAGACAGATCCACCGGATAGCCCGCAATCTCGGCCGCGACCAGGGAGCGCCACGCCTCGTCGTATTTCTCCGTTGTCTGCGGACCCATATGGGCAAACCAGTCCGGATCGTCGATCATGAACGGCAATCTGCCGCTGGCCCAGATCATCGTCTTGCGTCCCGGGATCGCCGAGTAGGCGTGCGCAATCTGCGTCATCGCGTCCAGGGTCGTCCAAACCAGGTCGCGATAGACTAAACGCAACGCAGGCCCTTCGTTGATGAAATCGGAGATCCGCTGCGCCGTCTCGTTCACCGCTTGTTGCATCCCGGCGCTCTGGCCCGGTAGCACCACCGGTTCCCGGATCGGGTGCGCTCCAATGTCCATCTGCACATGGCGCAGCGCCTCCACCAGTACCGCCGTGTCGCTGGAAAACGGATGCAGCAGCGTCAGCCCGTTGGTGCCCAGCCCAAACATCGCCGTCGGCTCCCCGCGTTGCAGGGAGTCGGACAAAATCTTGGACAGGAAATCAACCAGGTGCTGTTTCCCCCCGGGCAGGTACAGATACCCGGTGTTCAGCATATCCAGCACCACCACCGTCAGGCGCCAGTTCTGGACGTCGGAATCGGTAAAGTTCGAGCGTCCCGCCAGGGTCGCCGCACGCGCCGGGGCCGCTGGCGCAAAGGTCTTCACCTCTTCAAAAATCGTCGCCTCGCGCGCCTTTTTCCCCTCTTCAATCTTGAAGGCATCGCGCCCCAGCCCGCCCACAAACTCGCCGTGCTCTCCGGTCACCACCACTGGCACCAGCACCAGTTGCGTCTTGCTGGTAAACTTCGGTTCCTCGGCCGCAGCCGCCGGACCCGCACCCGCCTGCGCCGAAACCGGTGCGCCGGTCAGGAGGGGAAAGATGAGAGCAAGACCACAAACCAAACGCAGCATCGAGCGCCACATAGGTTAATATCCCCCGGTTGCCTCTAACGACGAAACCAGTGTACGCCGCCGCGGCAGCCATTGCTGCTTCCGGCCCCGCGGGAATCCTTCCATCCCTGCGTGGTACGATAGCCAGCGGGAATCTCATGCGCTCCAATCCAACCCGCCAGCGCCGTCCGGTCGCGCTGCGCCGTACTCATCCATCATGACCACTGCTGAAAACGTAGTCCGCATTGAAGCCGAAGCCCTGCGCCGCCTCGCCGACCGCGTTGCCGGCCCCATGGCCGCCGATCTCTCCCGCGCCCTCGAACTCATCTACGCCTGCACCGGCCGCGTCGTTGTCACCGGCATGGGCAAAAGTGGACTTATTGGCCGCAAACTCGCCGCCACCCTGGCATCCACCGGAACCCCGGCGCTCTACCTGCATCCCGCCGAAGCCTTGCACGGCGATCTTGGCATGGTCATGCGCGGCGACCTGGTGCTGGCTCTTTCCGCCTCCGGCGAAACCGCGGAGATCCTCGAACTGCTCCCCAACATCAAGCGTCTTGGCGTGCCCCTAGTCACCTTCACCGGCGATTGCCTGCATCCCGAGCCCCCTGGGCCCCAGTGCGATCCGTTGCCGCCTGCCCGGCTGCAAAACTCCAACGGCCATCCGCCCTCTTCGCTCGCCCAGGCCGCCGACGTTGCCCTGGATTGCTCCATCCAGATGGAAGCCTGCTCGCTCGGTCTTGCTCCCACGGCTTCCACCACCACCATGCTCGCCTTGGGCGATGCCCTCGCCGTCGCTCTCAGCGAACGCCGCGGCTTCCGCGCCCAGGACTTCGCCGACCTTCATCCCGGCGGCAAACTTGGCAAGCGTCTGGCCCGCGTCTCCCAGCTCATGCACACCGGCGAAGCCATCCCCCGCGTCGCCCCGGCCACGCCCATGATCGAGGTCATCTACGAGATGTCGCGCAAGGGTCTTGGCGTCGCCGCCGTCACCGCCGACGACACCCTAATCGGCATCGTCAGTGACGGCGATCTGCGCCGCCTCCTCGAGCGTCGCGGCAAAGATGTTCTCGACCTCACCGCCGCCCAGTGCATGACCACCAATCCCCGCACCATCGCGCCCGATGCCTTCGCCGCCCAGGCGCTGGACTTCATGGAGCAGAAAAAAATCACCTCTCTCATGGTCGTCACCGGCGCCAATCAACTGCAAGGCGTCGTCCATCTCCACGATCTCTGGGGAGTGCAACTGGTCTAGTTTCCTGGGGTATGGATTTCCAGCAGAAGTCTTCGGTCGCTGCATGGCGGGGATGGAGGGGGCGAAACCAGCGATGAGCCCGGAATCTGATCGGCGGATCTGGCCCATTGCCGCGCCACGGCCAAATTGCTCAATCCGGTCGCGCACTCCAGAATGATCCTGGCACGGAAAGCAGGCGCGCGGGCACCGGGTGCTTGCAACACCGGTTTCTTCCCATGAACTTTTTGCGCCGGCCCAGGGTTTAACTCATGTTTCTTCGCACGCCGGACGGGACGCCGGACGTGCCCGGCGAATCTCCATGGCGGCCATGGAGATTCGCCTTTTCTTATACCCAAGACATGGATGACTCAGGAGACTAGATATAATCCCGAAACAGTTCAGCCGAGGGCGCCGAAATGACGCTTTGGCCTACCAGCACGCCATCGTCGCCGGCGATCTTGCATCCTGCCTTGACGGCGGCTTCGACGTTGGAGACATCGCCTGCCATCAGCAGGAATCCCTTGCCGCCCAGCGCCATGGCCAGGTGAATCCGAAGCAGGGTGATGTTGGCGGCCTTGACGGCGGCGTCGGCTACCTCGATGATGCTTGCCGCGGAAAAGGTTTCGATGACACCGATCGAACGCAGTTGCTTGGGATCGATATCGACGGCGTTGGAGATCGCCGCCAGTACCGCCGGGTGAACGCGCGGGATTTGACGCTGCTCAACCAGCGCCGCCCCCGCCGCCAGACCTCCAGCCTGAACCGAGTTTGCCACTGCCGCCACGTTGCCGGCGATCACAATGAGATATTTTCCCGAACAGATAGTGCGGGCCAAAAGCAGTTGGACCGAACCCGCCTTCAGCATTACGTCTTCGACCATGTAGCCGGTGGCTACGCTGGAAAGCTCGACTAGACCGATTGAGTTGATTTCTGACACGACTTGGGCTCCTTGCGCTACGCTTCAATCACTACGGCATCTTCGATCACCGTGACCACGCCGTCGATACTGGCGTGAACCCGGGCGCCGAGATTGCCCTTCTTCGGTACGGCCAGCAGATCGCCCACCCGTACCCGATCGCCGTTCTGCACCACGGGAACCGCTGGCGCTCCAGCGTGCTGCTTCAAGAGCACTTTGACCTTGCGAGGCGAAAAAGCGTGCTCCGTGAGAGGACCGACATTGTTGAACTCGCTCAAGCCTAGCCTGGCCATCAGGCGATGCATCGGAACCCGGCGGTAATCGGCAAGAGGGTGGGGATGAATTGAATCCGGCGTACCTTTGAAGACCAAGCCCCGCTCGCGCGCCAGCGGCTTGGCCTTTATGCAGGCGCTTCTCGGGTCCAGGCTCTCGGGACAGGAGTACATGGTGCAGAGATTGCACTCGCTGCAATAGAGCGTGGCAACCATGGCATCGTCGCCCAGCGCAAAGCCAAGCGACTGCATGGCGCGATGCGGCTGAATCGGGTGCCCCAGAAGATACCGCGGACAGAGCTCCGTGCAGGTACGGCACTGATCGCATGCCGAACGGCCGATGCGCTTCATATGCAGCCACGGAGCATTGTGACGTTGGATCAGGCTGTGCGATTTAGGCAGCACCACGATGCCGCCCGTGGTCTTTGTGACCGGCACTTCAAGGTTGGCTGCGGGACGAGCCATCATGATGCCGCCCAGCAGCACCCCGAAATCCTCCACCGTCGCTCCGCCCGCCGCTTCGATTACCTCGCCGATGGAGATGCCCACCGGAACCCGCAGCGAGACCGGCGTCGCCACGGCGCCAGCCACGGTGAGGTATTTGTGCGTCACCGGCTGGCCAAGACCAATATTGATCAGCGTCTCCACATTGGAGACAACCGCATCCACATCCTTGGGCAGGCCTCCAGGCGGAATCACACGGCCGGTCACAAGATGGACAAGCACGAATTCATCGCCCGCCGGGTAGACATCCGGCAAGGGAACGACACGAACGCCCGCTGGCGCCTGGCTTTCCAGCATCGCGATGATCGCATGGTACTTCTCTTTGACGCCGATGGCGCCTTCGCGGGCGCCAACCCGGTCCATGGCAATCCGCAGGCCGCGCCAGAATACCTCGGTCTGGTAGTGGAGAAGTTCCTTGTCCTTGTGCAGAAGGGGTTCGCACTCCGCCGCATTCACGATGACAAGCGAAACTTTACCTTTGTACTTGATTGCGGTGGGGAAGCCTCCCCCGCCTGCTCCAACAATACCGAACTCTTCCATACTATCGGCAGTAAAGTGCGAAACTTCGTCACCTGCGGGCTGAGCCTCAGTGTTTCCCTGAATTGCCGTCATAAAAGCTGTTTCCTCATCGATTTCCCATTGAAGTACACACTGGCACACTTCGACCGGGATCGAATTTCATATCCTTCACGCGCATTGCCACTGTAAGTCCAACATCCTATCGCACCGGTTTCAAAATCGTCAAGCAACATATCCGCTTGGTGGAAAATGCGCACTGTTTTCTGAGAGCGAAGCTCTTCTGCCGGCTCGACAAACTAAACATTGCGCCGGCAGGAGGCCCAATCGAAGCAGCCCTAACTGCTCAAACATAAAAAACCACGCCGCATCGCATTTGGATGCGGCGTGGTTTTTTAGTTTCGCTCGCGCTCTTGCTTGCCGCCTGCGGAAACCACGCTTACTCGGTTTCCATCTGCATGCTCAAATAACACTCATACCCGACATCCTTGATCAGGTTCAGTTGCGCTTCCAGCCAGTCGGTGTGCTCTTCCTCGTCCTCCAGATTTGCAGCAAACAAGTCCGCGGTTCCGTTGTCGCCTTCCGCCCGTGCCAGCTTCACGGCCTCGTTGTAGGACTTCACCGCGCCAAGCTCAGCTTCCAGATCGTTCTCCAACTGCTCCTTCACCGTGTTCCCAATCTTTAATTGCGAAGGCCAAATCATATGCACAGGCCCATCCAGGAAAAGAGTGCGCTCAATCAGTCTTTCCGCATGCTTCATCTCCACCTTCGCCAGCTTTTTGGTGGCTGTGGCAAGCTTCTCGTACTTCCAGTTCTCACACATCTCGGAATGAACAAAATACTGGCTGAGTGCAGTCATCTCTTCGTGCAGAGCATTGTTCAGCGCCGCAATTACCTTGTCGTTTCCCTTCATTTTGCGAACCCTCCCGTACATTCGATCCTTACAAGATAAACATTTCTTTACCGGTCTAGTGTAACGCGCCTCCGAATCCGGCCCCATGACTTTTCCGAGAAGGCTGGCGCCTGTATCTCCACTGCACACGCTGCCCCACATCTGCCGCGTTCAGCAGATGTGGGAACTCAGCAGATCTGAGTCTTTGCAGTTGGCAGCCGTGCGCCTTTGACTTGGGCTGATCCGCTCCGCCCCCCCGTTCTACTGCGTCACCGTCTTCACAATGTCGCCCTCTTTGTAGCCGGCGCCGGTCACAATCGTACACACCGCCGATTGCTCGTCCACATCGGATACCGTTACCGTACCGATCGTGCTGCTCAGCCGCCGGATGACGTTGCCGGTAGCCGGGTCTTTGATCTCGCGCGTCACCCGCTCCACGTTCAACTGGTCGCCCACCTTCAATCCGGCGCGGCTGCCAATGTTCAGAATGACCGTTCCCTTGTCCACGGCGGCCACAATACCGGTGATGCTGATCGTCCGGGTTGAGATCGCGCCAGCGTCGCCGATGACCTGAAGCGCCAGCCCATCGGTCGCCTGCTTCACCGCCTCGCCGATAATTGTCTGCTGAAAATCGCTGGAGCCAAAGTTCACGCCGCCGCCGCCAAATCCGCTCCAACCGCCGCCGCCGCCCGTCAGCGAAAGTCCCTCGCGTTTGGATTCGCCCTTGCCCTCGGCCACTCCCAGGATTTCTCCCGTATCGATATTCACCAGCCGCGCCGACAGTCCCACCACCGCCTTGGAACTCTTGTGGCTGAAGCCGCCCACGCCGAAGTGTCCAAACCCGCCGCCGCCGCCGCCCGCGCCCTGCTGCTTGTTGTCATTGCCAAACTGGGTGATGCTGCCCACCAGCATGGCGTCCACTCCCAGCAGCCGTCCAATTTTTGCCGCCGAGTTCGGATCGGCGCGATTGGAGTTGGAAAAATTCTGCTCCGCCAGAACCTTGTCCAGCATCTTGCGCTCGATGATCGAATACGTGCCATCCTTCACCAGGTCCGTCACCAGCAGGTCGGCAATGCCTTTGCCCACGTCCACGTTGGTACCGAAAACCGCCGCCGAGTTTGTCGTCACCGTCGCATAGTCAAAGTCGAGCACCGCAATGCGAATCTTGCGCTTGGGCGCGGCATTCTGCGCTTGAACCATGGGAAGGCTAGCCAGCGCCAGAACCGCCAGCGCGCTCACCTGCAACCAGAAACAGCGGCTTTTCATCTCACCTGATCTCACGGAATCCTCCCAGACATTGGACGGTCGTACAGCAATGCACGCATTATACGCGCTGAATTTTACAACCGAATACTCGCTCCCGGTGACTGTTTCCAGCCGCCGCCCTGGGCTGCCGCGCTCCAAAGCAAAAGAAAAGGTGCGGGTCCACGTCGTGGATCCGCACCTTTTCCGGGCGATAGGCCCGTTGTCTGCCGTTACCGCTTGGCAGGTTCTTTCTCAGCCGGACGCGATGCGCTCTGCTCGTGAGCCTGAGGCCGTGCAGCCTGGGCATGCGGAGCAGGTTGGGCGTGAGCTGCCGGCTGCGGACGCGGTGCGCTCTGCGCATGAGCCTGCGGCCGGGGTGCAGCCTGGGCGCGCGGAGCAGCTTGGGCGTGGGCTGCCGGCTGCGGACGCGATGCACTCTGCGCATGAGCCTGCGGCCGGGGTGCAGCCTGGGCGCGCGGAGCAGCTTGGGCGTGGGCTGCCGGCTGCGGACGCGATGCACTCTGCGCGTGAGCCTGAGGCCGTGGAGCAGCCTCGGCGCGCGGAGCCGGTTTGGCATGCTCTGCGCTTTCCCTGCTGGTGGCCTTGGACGGATGCTCCACGTTGGCGTGCGTTGCCGCCGCGCCGCGCGCTGTTTCCGGGCGCGCTCCAGTTTCAGACTTTGAAACCGCCTTGTTCGCCTCCGGCCGGGCGGCCGCGTGACTCACGGCAGCTTTGTAGGGTGCGCCTGCCCGCTTGGCCGGTACCACTCCCTTACCGTTCAGCTCAGCCGGTTTCGCAGTTGCGGCAATTGCCGGACGGCCGTGGTTCACCGAGGCTAGCAGTGCGTGGTTGCTGCGGGCGGCTTGTACATGCTGTGTTTGTGCTGCCGTAGCCTGGAGGTGCCGCTCGTGCGCTACGGACTCTTCCGCCCGCGTCGGACGGGCCGAAATTCCGCCCCTGCCGCCGTTATAGCTGACGTGGTTGTACGATGTGCTGTTGGTGACGCGTTTATTGTAAACATTGTGAATGTTCGTGACGTTTATGTTATTCACCGAGCGGTTGTAGTAGAAGGCTCCATGGTTCCAATAGCCGCCCTGGTAGCCAAAGCCACCGTAGCCAAAGCCATAATTTACACCGCCGTAGAACCCGACATGTTCACCCCAGTAGCCCTCATTCCAGGCGTACGCATTCCCGCCCCAACCCCAGTAACCCGGGGTCCAGAGGAAGCCGGGTTCGGGAGCCATCACCCAGGTTCCCGGCACCCAGTAGTAGCCTTCATCGCCATAACCCCAGTAGCCGGGAGTCCACAGATAACCTTCGGCGGGGGCCATGGGTTGCACGTACACGGGCAGGGCCGGCGGAGCGATTGCGATCGAAACGCCAAACTGCGCGAAGGCAGCGGCCGAGATGGCCAGTATTAGAACTGTGAGCAACAGCAAACGGGGCATACGCATTTCGAATCACCTTGCCGAATCATCCTTCGATTGCCCGGTGGGACCTTGCTGCTGCGGGCTGCGTGGATGGAGTGGCGACGCGTCAACCTCAACCATTCCATAGCTGCGCCGGCAACTCTGCTCACTTTTGCTCACTTTGTCTGACTTCCTGCGCCGTTCCCCGCTTTTCCAGGAGCCTTCTCCCGCCTCCTGTCCCGCTCGCCGGCCCGTTGACCGTGCTCTACGTCGGCCGCAGGCAGTGGACGCGAAGTTTGGGCAGCCGTCAGGCGGCCCTGCTCTCCATGCCCGGAGTCCAGCGAAAGCAACAGGCATGGAGAGCAAGGGGCCGATCACTTCTTTTCCGCGATCACCTGCGGGGAATTGAACAGCTCGGGATGCAGGTAGGTGCCGCGCTCCTTGCCCTTGTCCTCTTCCACCGGGATGCGATGGGCCTTGGCGTAGGCGTCATGACGGATGCCGGTGACCTGCCAGGAGACTTCCATGCCGGGCTTGCCGCCGGCAATCTTGAAGCGATTGCCACTCACTTTCCGCGCAATGTGGAGGTTGGGCGCGGGCGCGCCGATGGCGGTGAGCTGATAGCGGAAATCCTGGTTGAGCGCCTCAAAGTAATCCGGCAACCCGACGACGGCCATGCCGTGTTTGTCGAGCACAACCACGCCGTTGTAAATATTCATCATGTCGGGCGATTCGACAAAGGAGTGGTAGAGATACTTGTTCGCCGGGTCGAGGGGATCATCGATCTTGAAGCTGCCGCTGCCCTTGGAGATGGTCCCGCCCACGTGGAGGTTTCCACTGAAGCCGACGTTCCCATTGCCATCCACGTTGAAGTATGGGCAAACACCGGTGCCACTGCAGTTGACATTCGTGCTGATGAAGCTCCCGGAGGTCGGAGGTACCTCGAAGTTCAACTGGATTCCGGTGGCGGATGGGCTGCTCAAGTCTGCGTGAAACGCGATGATCTGTCCAGAGCTTGCTTCTCCCTGGGCGTCGATGATCCTGGTCTCCTGGCAATGGTTCTGACCTTGCGCGCAGGCTGGAGCTGTGCTGGCAGTTGCGACGGCACCGATGACCGTGCCGCCGCCGCCGTTCGCCATCTCGGCGAAGATCGCCTGCGGCGGATTGCCGTTGCTGGGTTCCGTGTATCCGGTAACCCCGTTGAAGGCCACGAGCGCAGGATCGATGGATGTAGTGGTGTATCCCACAACACCGACTCCGCTGGTTCCGGTTGCGTTGCCCGTAACTCCGCTTGTCACTCCACTGCCGGTAGCCGTACCGACGATCGCCGAGGGCACGGTGGCAAAAAAGCTTGCGGTTGGATAGGTTTGCTGCGGGGGCGTTGGGCCGTTGCTGGTGTTGGTGACGTTAACGACGCCGTTGGGCGCGGTTGCCGTGCTGGACCAGTTCACCGGCAGGTTGATGGCGCCGCCGCCGCTGACCGTCTGGCAGGTGACCGTGCCCGTGCTGCTGATGGAGGCAATGGCGCTGCCGCCGGAGCAGGCGCTGCCGACCCGCTTCTGAATCACGCTGCTGTTGACGGCAACCGTGGGTGCGGTCCCGGTGCCGCCAACCGTGATCGAACTGTCCGGCGAACTCAGCGCGATGCCGGAAAATGCCGAGGCCTGGGTGCTGCCGTCAGGAAAGCGGAAGCCGCCCGACAAGCTCTGCACCACCCCGTTGACCGACAGCGGATAGGCCGGCGTGGTGGTGCCGATGCCGACGTTGCCGGTGTTGTCGATGCGCATCCGCTCGGCGCGCGCGGTGGTGCCGTTCTTCGTCGTCGCAAAGGTCATCGCCGTGCCGTTGGCGCCGGTGTTCCAGTTCTCGGTGGCGAGG
>Ga0181520_10000245_pt1 | contig 119218 bp, 82 predicted proteins | sample PEATcosm2014_Bin_29_FD_132451 | JGI IMG/M metagenome (GOLD analysis project Ga0181520, IMG submission 132451) | Peatland microbial communities from MTU Mesocosm Facility, Houghton, MI, USA - PEATcosm2014_Bin02_30_metaG | ecosystem: Environmental > Terrestrial > Soil > Wetlands > Peat | place... | reverse complement strand
GTAATAACCAGGACCTTTCATGACCGGAAGTGCAATCATCCAAGGTGTTAAAGGACAGACTAAACCGTTTGCCCCTATTGAAGCGCAGATTCAACGCGCCATTGCCCGCATTGCCGTGTGCGATTGCCCGGTCCTGATTGTGGGTGAACGGGGCGTCGGAAAACGTACTATTGCCACGCAGATTCATGCTCTTTCGCATCGATCTCGCAACCCTTTCACTGAGATTCACAGCGCCCACGCCGACGTCGAGGCTCTACTGTCGGCTTTTTCCAGCAAGGGAACTGTCTATCTGGCGGAAATTGGGGATTTGAGTCTTCCACTGCAGGAACTTATTATTGACACCTATTTTCACTCCGAGCAAGCGCAAAGCGGTCGCCTCGTTTTCGGTTCGAGCCGCGAGCTATTGGAAGAAGTCAAATCCTGGCGCATGAGAGAGGATTTCTACTATTTGGTCTCCCCGGTTACGCTCCGGATCTCCCCTCTGCGGTGTAGAAAGTCAGAAATCCTCTCTATCGCCGATGAACTATTAACGCAGTACTCCAAACAGTTTGACCGCCCCAAGCCGATCCTGCGTGAGGAAATTATTGAGTTTCTGATGGAGCACACCTGGCCAGACAATTTGTCTGAACTTCAGACCGCGATCAAGACGTTTGTCGCCATCGGTGACCAGTCCATCTCCCTCGCCGCGCTCAAGGCGGCTGCCTTAACGATCAAGCCGGATGGGCGGCGCAAGCCTCAATCGCTGAAGGCAGCCACACGGGCCGCATCCACTCAGATCGAGCGTCAATTGATCTCTGAAGTTCTGATTACAACCGGTGGCAATCGCAAGCGCGCCGCGGACGAACTCGGGATCAGCTATAAGGCCCTGCTCTACAAGCTCAAGCAAGTGGGTGCGGAATACCAACCTGCATCCAGCAGAAATGGAGTTGCAGTATGAAACCAGAGAAGCTTTTGATTTTGGCTTTTCTTCTGCCATGCCCCTTAAGCCATGCTCAAGACAATGCCCCCCCCGCCCAGCCTCCCCGGACGACCGCGCCTGGCCCGGCAGCAGGAGCCGCGACCGATAATATAAAGCCTGTTCTGACGACCACGCCAGTCCCGGCAACTGAAGCCGCGACCAACAACGGCAAGCCTGCCACGGCACCCGCGGCTAGCCTGGCAACAGGAGCTGCTGCCGATACTTATGTGATCGGCCCATCCGACGTGCTTGCTGTCACAGTCTGGAAGGAACCTACCCTCTCTAGTAGCCTTCTCGTCCGGCCCGACGGCATGATTTCCCTTCCGCTTCTCGGCGATGTTCAAGCCACCGGTTTGACGCCTCTTCAACTGGCGGACCAGATCACAACCAAACTCAAGAAGTGCGTCCAGGATCCAAACGTCTCCGTTGTGATCAGCCAGATTCACAGCAAAGTTGTTTACCTTCTCGGCGAGGTTGCTAGAAAAGGGCCGATCGAAATGACATCCGGCATGACCTTGCTGGAGGCCATTTCCAGTGCCGGCGGTCTCACGGATTACGCCAATACAAAGAAAATCTATATCCTGCGCGACGTATCCGGAACGCATCAGAAAATCCCAGTGCATTACAAGGAAGCGTTGAAAGGTGACAGCGCGCTCAATTTGGTTCTCAAACCCGGCGATACGATTGTTGTTCCTTGAGGCGCTGCGAATGAAAACAACTCTTGCACTTCTGGCGCTTCTTCTTGGTGCTTGCGCCGCGGCAAATGCGCAGGTTGCTCCCGCAGCTACGGGTGGCGCCGCCTCCCTAAATTATTCTCTGCGCTACTCGCAGACTGCTGATTTTTACGGGAACGGCCTTGGCGTCCAACAACGAGCCATCGCGTCAGGAGACTTAAATTACACCAACGGTAGCGAGCGCCTCCCTTTCGCCGTCGACTATGGCGGCGGATACATGTGGAGCATAGCCGGAACAAACTATTTGAACGGGCTTTTTCAGCATCTGTTGCTATCGCAGGGCATCGACTGGCACAAATGGAGAGTCACGGTCAACGACGACGTAAGTTATACGCCCCAGGCTCCGACAACCGGCTTTACCGGAATCCCCGGGGTCGGAGAGCCGGTAGAGCCGCCGCCGTCAGACCAGTCGATCCTGACGCTAAAAACCCACGCTGTTAGCAACGCTGCGAGCGGATATGTCAACCACCCTTTAAACTACGCAACGACCGTCAATGCCGGCATAACTTCGGAATTGCGGCGTTACCCGGACGGGAATGGCTTGAATACCGACCAACTGATGGCAAACGCATCCGTTTCAAGACGCCTCGATGCTCGAAATTCCCTCATTGGCAACTTTACGTTTTCTCAGTTCAGCTATCCTGATGCCGACTTCTCTTTTCACAGTGAAGCTGGGCTTTTGGGCTTCTCGCGCGTGTGGAATGCCAAGATTTCTTCATCCATTTCAGCAGGGCCGGAGTGGAAAGGAAGTTCGGACAGCGCATTCGTGCCTTCTTCAACGACGGTTGCAGCGAACGCTGATGTCCTGTATCAGTATCGATTCGTAACAGCAAGCCTCGCATACGTCCGGGGAGCTAGCAGTGGGGGTGGATATCTGTTCGGAGCGGAAGCGGATACGGTCAGCGCAAACTATATGCAGAGATTCGGTAGGAAGCTGAGCATGGAGTTGTCAGGCGATTACCGGCGTACTGCTGGTTTAATCAATAACGGGGAAACAAACGCGAAGTATGGAGTCGTCCAGCTTACCAGGTCATTTGGCCGGCATTACACAGCATTTGCAGGTTACACGGTTATTGACCAGTCGTCGAGCTTGAACTTGTCGTCGATCCTGACCGGACAGCTTCAGGGCCACATCCTCACCGATGTATTGCAAATAGCCAGCTTCGGCGTGAGTTATACGCCTCAGAAGACACGCCTCGTCAGGCCGGATTTTTAAGGAGTCCTATGCTCGGACATCGTGAAATGACAATGGAAGACTACGTTGGAATCTTGAAGCGCCGCTTTTGGCTAATTCTAGTTTCCTCGACCCTTCTGCTGGGGGTTGGCATCGGTTTAAGTTATTTCCTTACTCCCCAGTACATATCGCAGACGCTTGTGCTTATCGAGCAGCAAAAGGTGCCGGAAGAGTACGTAAAGCCTGTCGTCACTGAAGATCTGGGCGCACGGCTGGCATCAATGAAGGAACAGATCCTGAGTCGCTCTCGACTTGAGCCGATCATCACGAAATTCAACCTGTATGCAGGCGGAAGCAACACCATGGACAATCGTGTCGATCAGGCACGAAAGGACATCGGGATCGCTCCGATTCGATCTGACCAGTCAAGAATGACCGGCGGCATGCCCGGCTTTTTCATCTCCTTCAAGGCGCAGGACGCGCGCACCGCTCAGCAGGTTTGCGGCGAGATTACTTCGCTCTTTGTCAGCGAAAATTTGAATGCGCGTGAGCAGTCAGCCGAGGGCACCACTGATTTCCTCAAGCAGCAACTCGCCGACTCAAAGCGGGACCTTGACGATCAAGAAGCCAAGCTCGCTACCTTCCAGCAAAAGTATTTCGGCAGCCTTCCCGAACAAGAAACATCGAATGCAAACACGCTCCAGGCCCTCACAACACAGCTAGACGCCGTGACGCAGTCGCTGGGCCGCATGCACGAAAATGAAACATTTCTCCAGGCAATGATCTCTCAACAAGCGAGCGAAAGTCAGGACTCTCAGACTGGCTCAGGACTTTCAGTCGATGATCGCGAGAAAGAGCTAAAAGCTCTGATCGCGCAGCAAAAGGAGCTGGAGGCCATCTATACTCCGGACCATCCCGATGTACTCGCCATGAAGCGTAGGATTGCCGATCTGCGGGCCGAGATCGCACATCCGCAGACAGAAACGGCAGCGAGCGCAGCTCCTGGCGCTGTGAGCCATCATGACCCACCGCAGCTCTTAAAGCTCAAGGCTGAACTGAGCTCTCTGCACCCGGCTATGGATGCCGCAAAGCGGGAGCAGGCTCAACTGCAGCAAAAGATTCGCGCTTATGAATCGAGGATTGAGTCGAGTCCGGCAATCGAAGAACAGTATAAGCAGATTACTCGCGATCACGAGTCGGCTTTGGAGTTCTACAACTCGCTGCTGAAAAAGATGAACGAATCGTCCATGGCAACCGCTCTTGAACAACGGCAGCAGGGCGAACAGTTCTTCGTGATGGATCCTCCAAATCTTCCCGACGCGCCCACCTTTCCAAATCCTTTCATCTTTGCCGGTGGCGGCTTTGCAGTTGGCCTGTTTCTGGGTTTGCTGATTGCAGGGCTGCTCGAATATCGCGATACCTCGCTGCGCAATGAAAGGGATATATGGGCCTTCACGAATCTCTCGACTCTGGCCATCATCTCTCACATTGATGGGCTTCCGAAGCCGGCCAAGCCTCCGAGCCGCTGGAAGCTGTTTTCCAGACAGAAGAAGCTCATCGAAAGCGCGGGCATTTAGCCATGTACAGATCCTACTTCAACCTACAGTTCCTCCCATTCGGATCCAGCCCGGATCCGCGGTTTCTTTACAAGATGCCGCATATACGAGAGGCGCTCGCCTGCCTGCAATACGGTATTACGGCACGCAAGGGCTTTGTCGTCCTGACGGGAGAAGTGGGAACGGGAAAAACCACTCTGCTCAGGACCGTCCTTGGCACGTTCGCCAAGGATCGCGTTTCGACGGCATTCGTCTTCAATCCTTGTCTCGATGTGCTCGATTTTCTTGAGTTCGTGCTCAACGACTTCGGCGTTATCCCCGATGCGCGGACGAAGTCCGGCATGCTGTTGCAGCTCAATCGCTGGCTTATCGAACGCTTTCGCAATGATGGGTTGTGCGCCATTGTGGTCGATGAAGCGCAGAATCTTTCCTGGGAACTCATGGAAGAGATTCGTTTGCTGACCAATCTCGAGACTTCATCTGAGAAATTAGTGCAGATAGTTCTTTCCGGCCAGCCTGAACTTGAAGAAAAGCTGCGCAACCCCAGGGTGCGCCAGCTTCGTCAGCGCGTTGCGTTATGGAGCAGAACCAGGCCGCTGACCGGCGAGCAAACGCGGGCTTACATCACTGAAAGATTGCGTATCGCCGGCGCCAGAGAAGCAATATTCACTCCCGAAGCGGTGCAGCTTGTTCATCAGTACGCGAAAGGAATTCCTCGCGTCATCAATTTAATCTGCGAGCATGCCCTGATCAGCGCATTTGTCGAGGAGACCAAGCCCATTCCGGCGCGCACTGTTGATGCGGTCTGTGCAGAACTCATTCTTGACGACCAACCCTTTGTGATTTCGTCCATGGGATTATCATCTTCACCCGTGGATGCCTTACCAACAGTTCCATCCAGAATCATCAACCCAGTCGCTGATTCCACTGACTTCATGAAGGACAGAGAACTATGAGCCGCATTTACGAAGCACTTCAAAAAGCATCTGTCGCGCATCATGCCGCGCAAGAATTAACGGCAGAACAGGTTGCTGAGCCGGTTCTCGTCACTGCGATCCAGCCGCCGCCGCCGGCCAAGGTTGATGTTGTCCTCGAGAATATTCCCCAGCATTCGTGGAAGCCCTCTGTCGCTTCCTTTCCTACGCTCGCGGATTACGGCGCGGGAGTCGAGCAGTTTCGCCGCCTCCGTTCACGTATTTACCAGGCCCACTATGAGGCCCCGATGAAGACGATCCTCATCGCCAGCGGTATGCCTTCAGAAGGCAAGAGCTTCATCGCGGCAAATCTGGCCATGAGCCTGGCACGCAACACTGTCAACAACATTTTGCTCATTGACGGCGATCTGCGCCGCCCCACGCTTCACAGTCTGCTGGGCACTTCAGCTGCGCCAGGGTTATCGGAATATTTGGCGGGCGAAGCGGAATTGATTGATATCATGCAGCGCGATCCCAGTCTCCAGGCAACAGGGAACGCCAACGAGGGTAACGTCTCAAATCTCACGTTTATCCCCTCCGGCGTATGCGGGGACAACTCGTCTGAATTGGTCGCCAATCACCGTATCGAAGAACTGATCGCGGCTGCCTCACCACATTTTAACTGGATACTGATCGACTCACCACCGGTGTTGGCGGTTACAGATGCCGTTGAGCTCGGCCGCGCCGCCGATGCAGTGTTGCTCATTGCACGCGGAGCAAGCACGCCCTACGATGCCGCACAACGTGCACAGGCCACTTTTAGCGGCATGCGCATCCTTGGCTTTGTGCTCAATGACGCTAAAGAGAGTCCACACAGCGGGTCATACTATTCCACCTACTACGGTGGAAAAGAAACACCGGCAAAGACAAGAACTTAGAAAGTTGGCACGGATGGTCAGGCTTTTCAATGTTTACTACTCGACCCGTACCCTGGTGCTGCTTCTTTGCGAGGTGCTCCTCGTAGGTGGCTCATTTCTGCTGGCCACCGCCTTCATCGTGGGGCCGGATACATACATAGCTTTGATATACGAGAACGGAATACTAAAGATAGTGGGCATCACTATTCTTACCTTGCTCCTCTCATACTACTTTGACCTGTATGAGCCGCAACGCATCTCAGAACGATGGGAGATCTACTTCCGGCTTCTTCTGGTTCTCAGCGTTCTGTCTTTTATTCTCGCAGGTCTCGTTTATCTCTTCCCTGAGACATTCATTGCCCCTAATGTCTTTGTGGCCGGCATCTCAATTCTTGCTGTTTTTTATGTCATTTGGCGATCGGCCTATGAATGGATTATCGGCCTTCCGATATTCCGAGAGCGTGTATACGTGCTTGGGAGCGGCGCGCGGGCGCGCACCCTGATTGAGACCTTGCGCGCCAGGCGTGACGCTGGGATGGAAGTAGTCGAAGGAATGGTCGAAGGAGATTTCGGAAGCCACGCAGAACGCTTTGCCGCGGACCTTCGCGCCTTCAACAAACCAAAGACCGGGGTTGACCGCGTCCTCGTTGCCATGGAAGAGCGCCGCGGATCGATGCCGGTTCGTGAACTTCTTGACCTTCGGCTTAAGGGTGTTGTTATCGAGGATTCCGGCTCACTCATCGAACGACTCTCAGGCAAGCTGTTACTGGAAGGGCTAAATCCAAGCTCACTTATTTTCACTAACGACGGTTTCAACGGGAGTGCGTTGCAGCACACTGTCCGGCGCTTGATCTCAATCGCTCTCGCCTTCATTGGGCTGGCGATATGCCTGCCCTTTATACCCTTTATCATTCTGGCCGTGCGCCTATCTTCGCCGGGCCCAATCTTTTTTCGCCAGACTCGCGTCGGACTGCGTGGACGGCCCTTTGTTGTGCTCAAGTTCCGGACCATGCAGCAGGACGCCGAAAAAAATGGTGCTGTATGGGCGGTCAAGAACGACGCCCGTGTCACTCCGCTTGGCAAATTCATGCGAACTACACGCCTCGATGAGATTCCACAGCTCTGGAATGTCCTTCGAGGAGACATGGCATTTGTCGGGCCGCGCCCTGAACGCCCTGAGTTTGTGCAATGGCTCACCAACGAGATTCCCTACTACCACGTGCGACATATCATCCGCCCCGGAATCACGGGATGGGCACAAGTGCGCTACCAATATGGCGCAAGCCTCGAAGAGACAAAGCGGAAACTCGAATACGATCTTTACTACATCAAACACCTTTCGATCGGACTCGACCTGCTCATCATATTTGAGACAGTTAAGACGATCATTTTGCGGAGGGGGGCCCAATAGCAATGTTACGCGGAGACCGGCATTCCACACTTGATCTGTTCATAGCAAACCATCGTTTTTGAAAGGATGAAATGGACACCTACTTAGTCACCGGCGCTGCTGGCTTCATCGGCAGGTCTATCGCCGCCGAACTGCTTGTGCGAGGCAAGAAAGTTCGAGGCATCGACAACTTTGTCACTGGAAAGCGCGAAAATCTACGCGGATTAGAGGCCATGGACCTCATTGAGGCTGATATCAACGATGCCAAAGCGGTGTCCAAAGCATGTCAGGGCGTCGATTGTATCTTTCACGAAGCGGCAATCCCATCAGTTCCACGCTCAATAGAAGATCCGGTGGCCTCAAACTACGCCGGTGTCTCTGGGACTGTTCAGTTGCTGGTTGCGGCGAAGAACGCAAATGTGCGCCGTGTCTTATATGCCGGCTCGTCGTCCGTATATGGGAATACACCCACCTTGCCCAAATCCGAGCAGATGCAGCCGAATCCGATTTCCCCATACGCAGTATCCAAACTAGCCAGCGAATTCTATATGCAGTCCTTCACCAGGGTTTACGGGTTGGAGACTGTGACCATTCGCTATTTCAACGTATTCGGCCCCTACCAGGACCCTACCTCTCAATACTCCGGCGTTCTGGCGTCCTTTTCGCTCAAGATGCTTGCTGGAGAAACTCCCACTATTTATGGAGATGGAGAGCAGAGTCGCGACTTCACTTTTATTCAGAACGTGGTGCATGGCAATCTGTTAGCTTCAGAAGCTCCGGCCGAACGTGTTTCAGGTAAGGTATTCAATGTGGCTACAAGCAATCGAATCACTCTGAATCAGGCGGTTGAAATACTGCGGCACGCCACCGGCTATCGCGGCGAAGTGCGGCATGCCGCAGACCGCAGTGGAGATGTAAAGCATTCGCTCGCTGATATTAACCAGGCAAAACAATGTTTCGGCTACGAGCCACTCGTCGATTTCCGCGAGGGGATCGAACGCACGGTTGCCTGGTACAAAACACTCGCCAATTCCCAATATGCTCAAACCAGGAGTGCCCTGTGACAATTTCCCTTTCGGATAGAACGGCAGTTACCAGGAATAAAATCGAAACTCGAGAAGCCCGCATCGGCATTATCGGCATGGGTTATGTGGGTCTGCCCCTCGCTCTGCTGTTCAGCGAGGAACGCTTTTCAATCACCGGATTTGACATCGATTCCAGCAAAGTGGGCACGCTCAACCGGGGAGAATCATATATAGTGCGCATCCCCGGCGCAGAGATTCAGTCAGCCAAGAAGCACGGATTCATCGCCACCTCCGATTACAGCCGGATAGCTCAGATGGACGTCGTCATCATTTGTGTGCCAACACCTTTAAGCAAGTATCACGAACCCGACCTGAGTTATGTAACCAGCACAGTAAGCAGCATCGCGCCCCACCTCAAGGACGGGCAGCTCGTAATCCTTGAGAGCACTACCTATCCGGGCACTACGGAAGAAGTCGTTGTCCCGCTATTGGAGCAGGGCAATCCCTCTGGCCTGCAGGTGGCGCGCGACGAAGTCAGTCCAGGTTTCTATGTCGCCTTCTCCCCCGAGCGCGAAGATCCGGGCAACACCGATGTCGCGCGGCGCGATATTCCCAAAGTAGTTGGTGGCTGCGGACCCGCTGCGCGCGATCTGGCTTCCACGCTTTACGCAACCATCTTCAACCGCACCGTGCCCGTCTCTTCGCCCGCCGTCGCGGAGATGACCAAACTGCTTGAAAACATCTACCGTTGTGTCAACATCGCACTGGTCAACGAACTGAAGCAGCTTTGCATGCGCATGGGCATCGACATCTTTGAAGTCATTGATGCCGCAAAAACCAAGCCATTCGGCTTCCAGGCTTTCTATCCCGGTCCTGGCCTCGGCGGACACTGCATCCCGATCGACCCTTTCTATCTATCCTGGAAGGCCAGGGAGTTCGACTTCCACACGCAATTCATCGAGCTCGCAGGACAGGTTAACCTCGCCATGCCTTACTTCGTGGTCGAAAACATTGTTGAAGCCATGAGCCAGCAAGGTAAATCCCTGCATGGTTCGCGCGTTCTTGTGCTTGGGGTGGCTTACAAGCGCGACAACGACGACCTGCGCGAGTCGCCATCGCTCACCATTATCGAGCTGCTACAAAAGCGGGGTGCTCAGGTCGAATACAACGATCCGTTTTTCCCCGTTGTCGGCCATGGACGTAAATACGCGCTCGATATGACTTGCACGCCGCTGGAACAAATTCCTGAATTCGACTGCGTGGTGATTGCCACCGACCATTCCCAGTACGATTACGCCGATATTGTGGAAAGGGCGAAGCTCGTCGTTGACACTCGCAATGCTACCAAGGGCATCGCCGCCCCTCACATCGTGAGGTGCTGATCAATCGGCATTGGCGCAGGCGGAGGGGACCGCCACGAGAGTTGTGCTTCTTTTTAATCGCTCCTTAGTCAGCGTGACTTGGCTTTAAGATCAGTCCTTCAGAGGCCAGCCCGGAAGTGCGCTAACGTACATCTCTTGGAGCTTATAAAGGAGCGACCGGTAGCTTATTTTGAGATGCTTGGCCGTCTTCTGACGATTCCAACCATTCGCCTGCAGCACCTTAAGAATGATCTCTCTCTCCAAATTTCGCGTGGCGGTCTTGGTTATATCTTTCAATGAGAGAGGATTGGCTAGATCGATCTCGGGCACTACACCGGCCGGTACAGTCTGAGCCAGCTCCGCCGCCAGGTCCTCTTCGCTGCCGATCAGAATGTAGCTGCGAATCATATTCTCCAGCTGACGTATGTTCCCCGGCCAGTTGTAGCGTTGCATCATGCTCACGATTTCGCGTGAAAGCGGCCTCGGCCTGAGACTATATGCCTTCGAGTGCCGATCAAAAAAGTAGTCGATCAGGATTGGCAAGTCCGCAGCTCGCTGACGGAGCGGCAGCAGGTCGATGGTCACAGCGTTAATGCGGAAGAAAAGGTCCACCCGGAAGCTTCCATCTCCTGTCCGCTTCTGCAGATTTCCGTTGGCTGCACAGACAAGGCGCGCATTGACCCTCTTAGACTCTTGACCTCCCACACGCGTAAAGTTGCCATTCTGTAAAACTTCCAGCAATTTAGCCTGAATGGAAATATCCAGGCTCCCTACTTCATCTAGAAATAGTGTCCCCATATGAGCTTGTTCCAGCCGGCCGCGCTTGGTTGTATATGCCCCGGTGAACGCACCTTTTTCATACCCAAATAGCTCTGACTCGATCAGAGAGTGCGGGATAGCAGCGCAAGTTACCTTCACCCAGGCGCCGTTCGAGCGATGGGAGTTCGCATGCAGCAGTTTGGCTAGTATCTCTTTGCCCGTTCCGCTCTCGCCCTGCAGCAGCACCGGGAGGGTCGTCTCGGCTGTCCGTTCCAGTTTCTCCCGGGCAATGCTCATGCCCGGCGAATGCCCGAAGACCACATCCATCGGAGGCAGATCGCGAATATCGAATGACTCAGTTGCACGCATCAGAGAAATTCCTGACCCAGAGACACATCTAACTACAAGCTATCTGTATGCAACTCATTGGCCAGATACCATACAACATAAATAATCAATTTATAGGTTACCCTAGTAACATTTAACGTACCCTAACGGATTACAGGCCGTTTGGTGATTGAAATAGTGTGAAACTATTTGCACTGGTAGCGAATAAATTACCACTCGACCTGCTCAGGCGCCCCTCTACTTCAGGCCGCTGCCGCAATCAAATATGAGCTATATTGACCAGACTCAGCAAGCAACGTACACTTACCTTACTCGTGCAATGACGATTTCTTAGGCATTCATCTTGAACAATTTGAGTGGACAAATTGCGCCATATTGCGTCAAAATATGACACGACCCTTTATTGGGTGTTGTGTTATTTCAATTCCCATGTAACATGATGTTCAGTTCGAAGAGACGGACGAAGATCTCAAACAGTTAGTCCACGGTTCCCCGTTACTCAATACATGTCAGGTCATTTTTTACCCGTTTACGCGGTTAGGGCATTCTAGCTCTGGCCAAATTGTGGACTGAAAAGCTGCCATGAACTGAGATGGCGGCATTCTGTAAGGAGCTTCTATGAAGGCCATTGGCAAGTGCGGTCATAACATTGCGATTCTTGATTCAGATCCTGCTGTCATGGATTACGTACGCCGTATTCTCACCGAACAGTACAACGTCAGTACCTTTACCGAAACCCGAAATTTCCTCAATAAGCTGGGGGAATCTCCTTCACCCGACCTGCTCCTCATGGACTGGCATATCGATGAGGATGGCACTGAGGAAAATGCGTTCGACCTGTTGGCAAGAATTCACACCGCCAGGCCGTCTCTTCCGATCATTTTGTTCGCTTGCACTTTCGGACTGAATGACGCCGTGGCGGCCACGCGCATGGGCGTTGCCAGAATAATCCTCAAGCCTTTCAAATGCGAGGATATAGAGCAGTCTGTCCAGGAGTGCCTCAAGGAACGGGGCAGGCAGCTGGCCGACGACGACGTTAGCGAAGTCCCTCTGGATGAGAACACATCCTTTGTCAGAGCCAGCAAGCGCATGCGGGAGATCGAATCGCAGTGCACGCTGGTTGCGCGCGCCGATATCCCCGTTCTCATCCTCGGAGAAAGCGGCACCGGCAAGGAAGTCGCAGCCATGTTAATCCACAAGATGTCTGCCCGCAGCCAGCGCAGCTTCTTGAAGGTGAATTGCGCAGCGATGCCCGCCGACCTGCTGGAGAGTGAACTCTTCGGATATGAGCAGGGCGCCTTTACCGGCGCGGTCAAATCCAAGCCCGGCAAGTTTGAAATCTGCAATGGCGGCACCATCTTGTTGGACGAGATCGGTGAAATGCCGACCAGTTTGCAATGCAAGCTCTTACAGGTTCTTCAGGACGGGACTTTTGCACGTTTGGGCGGCCGCTCCACCGTCAAAGTGAATGTGCGCGTGATTGCCGCAACAAACATCGACATGAAAGCGGCCATATCTCAGAAGACGTTTCGAGAGGATCTCTTCTACCGCCTGAACGGTTTCACCCTGAACATGCCCCCGCTGCGCGACCGCACTGAGGAGATTCCTATCCTCGCCCATCACTTCATGCGCAAGGTGGCCGCGAAGTACGACTGCAATCCCCTGCCCATTTCCCCGGCCCTCATGCAGGCTTTGACCAGTCACCCGTGGCCAGGCAATCTTCGTGAATTGGAGAACATGATCAAGCGTTACCTCGTTCTTGGCGGAGAAAAGGCAATCATCGAAGAGCTGAGTCCTTGGCAAACCACAACTTCGTTTGTGCCTTTCGAGGAAGACGCCGGCGTAAATGGAGGACTTAAGCACCTCGTGCGAAATTTGAAGGGCGGCGCTGAATCCGCCGCTATCGCTCAAACCCTCGAGGGTAAGGGATGGAATCGTAAGGCGGCGGCAAGTGACCTGCAGATAAGCTACAAGGCCCTGCTCTACAAAATCAAACAGTACAATCTCAGTCCTCCGAACAAGCGGCAGGCATTCAATCAGCCACAGAGTGCATAACCCTGGTTGCGGATGAGCGTTATTCTTCCAAGGTGGGAAAATTAAGATCCAGCTCAGAGCCTGCGCCACTGAGAGTCGCCCGTACCCTCACCTGGACCGAAACAAATGCTGCGAGGCAGAGTTACTCACCAGCAACCTGGAGCGGAGACGAGTTGTTCTGCTTTTAGATCTGATCGATTTTCCCCCCAGGCGTTTACATACTTAGTACTCTGACGCGGGTTACCAACGCGCCCATGCACTAGCACGAAACTGGGACTACCCTTATTGCATCCTGCATGAGATCATAACGACGAGGTTTCGCCGCTCGTCGAATTTGACTGTTGAGGCTTCATAAGGAAGTTCCCCATTATGATCGAGACAAGTGCGACCAGGTCGGAGAAGGTAGTCATCCAGTTTGGCAACAGGGTGATCAAAGGCTACCTTGAATCCCCAGCTTGGAACACAATCGATGAGCTTCTAAGCAATGCTCCGACAAAGGCTCCTGATACATTTCGGATTCGGCGTCTCGAAACGGATGTTGTCGAGGAGGTTTCAACTGCGGATGTCAAGGCTGTCTTCTATGTGAACTGTTTCGATGGAAACTCGGAGCACAAAGAGCTGAATTTTTATAACCGGGCGCCCATCATTCATGGCATATGGGTGCGCTGCCAGTTTCGCGATGGCGAAGTGATGGAGGGTATGGTATACAACTCTATTCGCTATCTGGTTGACTCGGGATTTTTCCTGCTCCCAACCGCTCCCGGCAGTAACAACAAGCTTGTTTATGTGTTGAAGAGCTGGCTCGCTGATTATCGCGTTCTCGGCGTGCGTAAAATTTAATTGATAGCCATGGGCTCACTGCGAATCGAATAATCCAGAATCTGCGCGGCTACACCCGCAAAATCGATTGAGGCTTCCTCCTTGCGGATCACACGCCCCCTGCATCGAATCCTGCAACAGGTCGAAAGTGTAATCTCGGCAGGCAATTCAACTATAAATTCAAAATCGCGATCAATCAATTTAGAGTCGGACACGGCCAGGTAGAAATACACTCCCCGATCGCTCAGATCCCGGGTATAGCCTGGAATCTCTCGCTCTCCAATCAATATAGTGAGGGGGGCATTGATGCGAAAGCGTTGCATGCACCTTCGGTCGATTTCCGTTTCCAGATTATGGCTGGTCTGCACCATTTCAAAATCCCACCATCCGTCGTGAACTATGATATCCGGCATAATGGCATTCGCTGCGAAATCTCGACGTTCTTCCGAGCCGTTGCGTGAATCCTGTCAGGGCTTAACGCCAAAAACTCTGGATGCTTGATCGACATTAATGCTGTAGCAATCTCAGGGCCGAACAGTTTTTTTGAAAAACGCCGTGAAATTGTGCTTTTTCGAATTGAAAAGTGCAACTTTATGCACTGTATGTGGACAGAATTTGGACATTCGGTGCGAATTTCATCGTCGCAACTTCTCCCCTCTGACGAGTCCGGCTAAGCAGTTGCCGTGGGAATTGGACTTCATCGGCGGCGCGATCGCCTAAAAATGTGGCCACAGAAGCGTGAAAAGCAAGGTATGCTTCCCACTCTCCCGTGGCCCCTTGACCCTGATTGGGTCTTATCTTTTGTCCGCCACGATACCCGAATCATTCAATTGATTCAATTCTTCGAGCGTGGCCGCTTCGCGAACGAGCAAAGCGTCTTACGAGTGCGAGAACAGACCGGTCTTGAACGTGATCAGTGCCAACCCCAGGAGTCCGGTGCCGAGAAGCAAGAGGCTGCTGGGTTCAGGGGTAGAAACGACAGCGTCGATCCCCAGGGTGGTGTGAACGGCGCCCCCGGCATCCGTACTGGTAAGGGTCCAGTCTACTGGAGTCACGTCGTAGCCGTTTTCCCAAATCCAGCCGGTACCTTCAAGATTCAAAAACTTCTTGCCCTCTCCATCGATGATGAGGGTGGAGATTTCCATATAGACACCGTCGCCGGTAGAGAACAGGTTTTCCCCGTCGGCGGTGGAAAACGTCAAGGGGTTGTTGGGAAATGACACGTCGTCGCCAATAACCGCGGACAGCGTACCGGATGTTGACGGGGAACCTGCGACAGTCGCATTGCCCGCTTTCGTGTCAAATGTGATTTCGGTCGAGCTCCATGTATCAGCTGAGCCTGTGATTCCGATTGACCCGGTGATCGAAGTAGCTGAGACACACGGAGTAATCGCAAGGGCCGTCGCCATTGCGAGTAATGCGAGAACATACTTCTTCATCGATTACCTCCTTGTATCGCCCTCGTGGGCATTTGCCGTACATGCACACCCCCCAGAAAGACTATCCAAAGGGTTGGCCTAGGGTTTCAATGGTTCGTTCGACGAATCTCGTAAAACCAGAGATGCCTGGGCAGGCATTTGAACTGAGACCCTGCTTACTTTGCCCTTGGCGCATCGGCCCAAAGTTGAAAAACTTGGGGAACCCTGGGCCACGCTTTCGTCGGGGATGCCATACAGCCCAGCCGTACGCCTCAACAGCGCTTGTCTACTGATCTGCAACTTTCGGGCCAAACTACTGTCATGTATTTTCAATAATTTACGGAATGAAAAACTGGCGATGCGCAATTCATTGCATACAGATGGTCAAATTTTGTTCTCTTTTCGGTCAAAGGAGCCCCAAGCTGCTCCTGCCTATTGCATCCCCTCGCTGGACGCTCTGCGGCTGGCCCGGTCGGCGGATCGATTTGAGCCGGCTCGAGGCGCCGTGCGTTCGAAGCACAGCGGCCTGAAAACAAAGTGGGGCCACGGGAGCGCGAAAACAAACAACTGTCTCCCCCTCCCCCATGACCCCGGGTCCGGGGCGTCCAGAATTATTGGGGATGCGTCAATGGGCGGCAGCTGTGACGCAGAAAGACCATCTGCTTGGCCGGGTCGGGGTTGTACCCGCGCAGTTGCTCCTCAAAATCCTTGCCTTTGATCGATCCTCCATACTCATAGACATTTCCAGAGCACTCCAGGTCGCCGTCAACTGAAAACAGCGCGTAAGTGCCCACAGAGCCGCCGCTGTAAGAAACCTTGGTCCCGAGAACGTTGCTGTATCTGGTAACAGAGCCCCCGGATTCCAGTGCCTTGACGAGCAGAATATGTAACGCCGCCGAATCTTCAGGCGACAGGGTGCCGGTGTCCGGATCGACGCCAAGCTTGGCTGCCAAACCGTCCGCCAATAGAACAGCGGTGAGGTGTGACGACCAGGGCGGGACAGAAGTGACTTCGGGGCTCTGCGTCGGTTCTGGACTCCCCGCCGCATCAGTGCCCGGAGGCGGTGGGACTACGCCAGTTGCCTTGGCTCCCGGCGATTTTCCGCCTTTCGCCGCCGAAGCATCGTTCTCGTTGAGCGTTCCTAGAAAAGCGTCGATATCCGAGATCAATCGTTGGATAATGTAAGCCTTGGCGCCGTCCGTTGTTTCAGTAACCGCTTTTTCCTTTGCTTCAAGGGCTGCAAGCAAACCACGTGCGGTTAGAGTCCTGGCCAGGCTGCTGAGAAATGGCGAATCAGATTCCTTGAGCGAGGTCAATGAGAACGGAGTGTAAGCGGAAGGCATAACCACTGGCACACTCAGCCCTTCCAATTCCCGGCCTACGCCGTCCATGAATGCCTGATCATGAATGGTGCCGCCGACCGACATGGTGGACTCTTCCTTGGCCAACATTGCAAGGACTCCCTGCGCCACGGCGAGCGGAGGGCCAGCCGGCGTAAGGCTGAGCGCACTACTCGCAGCACTCGCAGCGGTGGTCGCTCCTTTTGAACTCGCGCCTGGCTTTGTCGGGCAACCGAGACTATCGGCTTTGTTCTGAAGCCTGTCCATGGTTGCCATATCCGCGCGCCAGATCTGGAAGTCAGCAAATTCACTGGAATCGAAAGGAAGAACGACGACGGTGGCCTTCTTGCTGCCCGCCTTCACATCGCAAACTTCGCCTTCAGGGTGAGTTTTAAAGTCCGCATTGGTTCCGTTCACATACGCGGCAATGTCGCACGCGATGGCCTCACTGTTGGCCTGCAATGCGCGATAGGTCAGCATCTCCGATTCGATGGAAAATCCAGTCGCTGCCGAGGAGGTGTCAGCGCTCCCCTTCGCCGGTGCAGTTTGTGCTTGCACGCAGCCCAGCGAGAGAGCTACGAACGCCATTCCAACAACCATCCTGCAAACCGAAGCAATGGATGGCTCGAACGTCGCGATACTTTCAAAAACCCGCATTAATTCACCTCGAGCTACTGCCTTTGTGGGTGAGTATACATTGATCATGTATGGGTGCTCACAATTAAGTTCGACGATATTTCAGCTTGAAAGTTGAGCCCGTCGAACTTTATTCCGGTCTGTTGGGTTACCCCTCCGGTTCGCATGTGTTCTTCTTTGTTGCCCCGAAAATGCTAATCCTCAGCCTCGATTCGTCCGTCAAAGTTAGAGAAGGGCCTCTGTGCATGCGCTAAATTGCTTGACTTCCGCTTGCAGCTTCTTTACCTTTTGTCCAACTTATCGATCTTCCCGGAAGAGGAGTGCAATCGTGCAATTCTCCAAGGTCCGCTTTCTGCTTCAAGTGGTATGCGTTTTGTTTTGCTGCCAAATTTTGGCTCAGGCGCCCGCCGGCTCGCCGGCAGCTCCCACCAAGAGAGCGCTGCTTATCGGCATCAACAGCTACTCGCATTCCACGAATGACGTAACTGTGCCCGACGGCACTCCGCGCACCGGACGCTATGAGCCGCTGTTGATCTATAAAGACCTCAAAGGCCCATCGCACGACGTTGCCGCGATGCGCGAACTGCTGACCAGCGAGAAGTTCGGCTTTCCCAACGACGACCAGCATATTCACATTCTGATAGATCAGGCCGCAACCCGCGACGCCATCCTCAAGGCCATGCAGCAGTATCTGGTCAAGGATCCCAGCCCGGGCGATACCGTGGTGCTGTTCATTTCCTCGCACGGTTCGCTCCGCGCTGACCCCAAAGCGAAAGGCCAGAAATACGACCTCGACGGCACCGGCAAAAACCCCTCGGCGGTGCAGAACACCATCGTGCCTTACGATTGGTATCTCGGCCAGGATGACATCTTCAGCCGCGACCTCCGCCATGTCTTTAATCAAGCCGCCGACCGCGGCATCCACCTCACAGCTATCTTTGACTCCTGCCACTCCGGGTCGTTGGCGCGTGGCGCAGAGAGCACGGCGTATGTAGCCCGTGATTTCGACTTTGACCCGCGCCCCATGCCGGATGATCCATATTTTGCGGAAGCAGCCACAACCCCTCCGGAGATCCGTACGGACAATCCCGTGCTGGTCCTCTCCGCGGCCCAGAAAGACCAGTCGGCGATCGATGTCCAGAACAGCGACCCGCCCCATGGCCTTTTCACCGATGCGCTCATCGAGACACTTCAGGCCCTGCCTGCCAACCGGCCCGCAAGCGAAGTGTTCAGGCGGTTGTCGGTGGCCATGGAGATGGCTCCCGGAGCTGCTAGTCAGCAACCTGAACTGGACACTTCGTCCACCCGCAAGGAGCAGCCGCTTTTGGGTGGAAAGGCGGGCAGCGGACCGCCCACGGCTGCCATTGTCTCGGCCGATTCCAGGGGCGTCGTCCTCGATATCGGCACCATTGCTGACATCGGCAAGGGCAGCGAATTCACTGAACTCAAAGAAACCAGTGGCGTCCGTGCTGTGCTCCAGGTAACCGATTCCGTCGGTCTGGCGCGTTCCAGGGCCGCTGTGATCTCCCCAGCAGGCGCCAAGGTGCAAGCCAAGGACATCGTTCAGTTGACCAAATGGGTGCCCGCGCAAAGACCCACATTGAACTTCTACGCGGGTGCGTCGAATCCCTCATTTGAAGAAATTCAGGACGCCCTCAAGGAGTTGCAGGCGGCCAATGTCAAGTTCGTAGCCGACCCCTCCACCGATCCCTGGACTCACCGCCTGGCCTGGGACGGCGCGCACTGGATACTCTACGCACATTCCAGAAAGACCGATGTTGGACAGGTCCAGAAGGAGAATTCCATCTCCCTCGGCGCCAAGTTGTCTTCAGGATCGCTAAAGAAGCTGCCAACCAACGGCATCGCCTGGTTTGATGCCCCGCTGCCCAGGGAGTCCGTAGAGGGTCTGCTGGCGCCGCCGGCGGAAGGCATGCCTCCCAATGCCGCCCAGCTCACCACGGATCGCAGCCAGGCAATGTATGTGATCGCGGGTGCACCCAACGACGCCGGAATCGAATATGCATGGTTCAAGCGCGACGACATGGACGCCGAAGTTCAAACGCCGAAGGACACCGGCGCGGGTTGTTCGCCGAACTCGCCCTATCCTCTGCGCACGGATTGGGTCGTCCAGAATTACCCTGTTCCGTCTGAAGCAGCCCCGCTCGAGAGTACCCTCACAGATTCCGCGATACAGTTGGCCAGGCTCAATGGCTGGTTGCATCTGGATTCGTCAGCGCTTGGCGGACAAGCAGCTTTTCCTTACCGGCTTGCCTTGCGGCGCAAGTCAGAGGAGAAGTACCTTGGCGATGGCGGCAAAACCTACAAAGGGGATTACGAACTCTGGCTCGTCGGCAATGCCAAAACCGCAGTCTCGCCACGCTGGGTCTATGTTCTTGGCATCGACTGCCAGGGCAAAGGCACGCTCCTGTGGCCATTCGATGCGCCTTCCGAACAATTCCCCTCCCCGGACAAAGGGAGGCTCAACGAGATTCCCCTGCCGGGGGATCCATTCCCAGTGGGCGATCCTCTGGGGACTGACACCTATGTGCTGTTGACCACGTCTTCGCCGCTGGCGGAACCATTGGCTCTCGAGTTCAAGGGAGTGGTCACGCGGGGCGCGAAATCCGCGGCCATAATGGACCCGCTTGAGGACCTTCTTGATAACACCAGCGCCGGAACCCGCGGTGCCAGCAGGCCCACTCCCACCAACTGGAGCGTCCAGTCGCTGAAGACACAAAGCCTTGCCGAGGCGCCTTCAACCCCGTGAAAGACAAACCGCAACTGGCACTTCTGACGGTTAAATAAAAGGTGGTTCCCTGCTGGCATTTCGCCGTTCGCGCATTACGATCCGCGGCGGACGCGACCCGCGGCAACCCTATTAAAAAATGCAGCATCCAACGGAAAAGGCAGATACTGGCGGCTTCCGCCTGTCCAATTCTGTGAACGGACATATCCCCGACCCCCCATGTCCCGTTCATTCAAAACAGCAAGCGCAATTTCTGGAGGACACCATGCAAGTCATTGATTCAAAATCCCCTTTGAACCAGATACAGACGAGCACCAAGCCCCTTTCCTCGCGCATCGCCAAGTGGACGCCGGCAATTCTGCTGGTCGTCTTTCTGGCTGCTCCGGCTCTTGCCCAATTCCGGACTTCCATCCAGGGCACTGTGACCGATACCACGGGCGCGGTGATTCCAGGCGCAACCCTTACCCTGACAAACCTGGCAACCAATGAGACGGTGGTCAGGACAAGCAACGAAGATGGCGTCTTCAACTTCAACGCTCTTCCCGCCGATCACTTCAATCTGGTTGTGGAAAGGCAAGGATTCAAGAAAAAGGTTCTCAGTGACCTGCAATTGATTCCCGAGCAGCCCAACGCATTGAACGTCCAACTGGAGGTTGGCGCCTCTACGCAGACGGTTATCGTGAATGCCTCTCTCGCGCCGGCCATGGATACTGAAACTGCGAACAACGGGCGCACCATTACGGACAATGAAGTCCAGCACATGCCGTCCTTCCAGCGCAACGTGCTAACTCTCATGGAGTTGACTCCCGGTGTCCAGTCAGACGGAGCGCAGGGTGCCGGTGGGGGCGGATTTGCGGCGCCCGGTACACAATCCGGCGCCAGCTTTGGCGGTGGTGGAAACCTCGGAGCTGCGAGCAGCGTCTTTGCCACGGAAAGTGGCGCTTCGGCCAATACCAACGGCCAGCAGTTTGAAAACAACGGCTACACCGTCGACGGCATCGGCACTGAAAGTGCCGTTTGGGGTGGAGCGACGATCATTACGCCCAGCCAGGATTCGATTGGCAATGTCAGGATCGTCAGCAATGCATACGACGCTGAATATGGCCGGTTCGCAGGTGCGATGACCGAAATCACTTCCAAGAGCGGAACCAACCAGCTTCACGGAAGTTTTTTCTTCCAGGTCTATCGCCCAGGATTGAACGCTTTCCAGCGTTGGAACGGTCCCCAGTCGGTTGCGCCTGGCAGACCTGGAGTGTTAAGGGCAACAGACCGCTACAATCAGCTTGGCGGCAGCATTGGCGGGCCGATTTGGAAAAACAAAATCTTTGCCTTCTTCAACTATGAAGGACAAAACCAGAACACCACCTCTACGGGCACGGGATGGTACCCGACTTCGCAGCTTGCGTCACTGGCTCCTTCCGGAAGCATTGCCTCAACATATCTGAATTTCCCTGAGGCTGGCGTTCTCGGCACGCTCATTTCCACCGCAAACTGCGATACCGCCGGACTGTTACCGGCATATTGCGCGAATGTCGCTGGGGGTGGTATCAACATCGGCTCCCCCCTCACAACTGGACTGGGCACCCAGGACCTCACCTATATTGACGGCGCCAACCCCGGCGTTGGCAGCGGACTCTCGACCGTCGCTGATATCGCCGAATACCAGACCAGCAGCCCATTCAATAGTGATTTCAAACAGTACAACGGGCGTCTCGATGCCGATGTAACCAGCAAGGATCACGCCGCGTTTGCAATTTACTGGGTCCCAGCCACCACAACAAGGTACAACGGTGGATTGGGCTATGACCTCTTCAATCACTCGCAGATTAACGACGCCTTCACCCTCATCTGGAACCACACCTTCTCGCCGACCTTCCTGAATGAAGCCCGCGCCAACGCCGCCGGGTGGCGTTACAACGAACTGGCGAGCAATCCTCAGGCTCCCTTCGGCCTGCCCCAGGATTTTGTCTCCGGGATTGGAAGTATAACCATCGGCCAGTTTGGCCCAGGTTACCCGGCTCATCTTGACCAATGGACCTACGGTTACAAAGATGTCGCAACCAAGGTTCTACGCGCGCAAACCATGAAGTTCGGCTTCGATTTCACCCGGCTTTACTATTTGAACGCGCCCATCACTGTGCCGCAGTACACCTTCTACAATCTCTGGGACTTCCTGAACGACGCTCCAGAGGCGGAAGGCGGTGCGTTCCAGGCAACCACCGGCTTTCCCGGGGGCTACCGCAATGACAACCGCGAGGATCTTGTGGGAATCTTCTTCCAGGATGACTGGAAGTTCCGTCCCAACCTGACCTTAAGCGCCGGACTGCGCTACTCCTACTTCGGATCGCTCACCGATAAGGACGACCACATGGGTGTGCTTGTTTTCGGCAGCGGCACAAGCCTGTTGACAGGAATTACCCTCAAGACCGGTATCGGCGAGTGGGTTCCTCAAAAGCTGAACTTTGGACCGCAGCTTGGCTTTAACTGGGCCCCGGGTATGTTCAAGAGCAAAGCGGTTCTTCGCGGTGGTTTCGGCTTGAACTATAACGGCCAGCAAATCGCAACCGCAAACAACGACGACGGCAACCCGCCCGGAACGGTCGGTATCCCCGGTACCAGCAAAAACCCCTTCGAGATCAACCCGAATATCATCTACGCGGTCTCGAGCAGCCCGCACAACTACTACGGTTACCCGGCAAATCCCAACGCCATTACGACGTTTACCTCCGCCGGCCTGCCCACCGTTGGCAACGCTAACCTGGGTGGCTTTCCCAACAATATGCCCACCGAGTACGTTGAACACTACTCGCTCGATATCGAGTACGATCTGGGTCACGATGTGGTCGCGGATGTCGGCTATACGGGCAGTGTTGGCCGTCATCTCGTTTACAACTATGACGCCAATGCCTATGGAGAAATTCAGGGCGCTCCGCTGAACCCTCTAATCAACAGCATCAACACCTTTGGCAGCCAGGGAAAGTCGAGTAACAACATGATGCTCGCCGGCCTCAAGCATCAGTTCTCCCATACCTTCTCTGCCGAAGGACAGTTTACATGGGGCCACAGCGAGGATACAGACTCCGGTCCGTATCAGCGGAGTGCCTATCTGTACGACACCAGATACTCCTACAGCCGGTCGGACTTTGACATCAACAGATCCTTCAAGGCCTTTGGCGTGTGGCAGCCGATTATCTTTCACAACCCCCATAGTTGGGGAGAGAAGGTCGCAGGTGGATGGTCGCTCAGCGGCATCTTTACCTTCCACACAGGATATGGGTGGACGCCGACCTATACAGCGCCACACCAGATCTACTGCAATAGCTGCAACTATGGGTACCAGAGTCTGAGGCCCATCTATCTTGGCGGAGGCGGCAAGAACACCAGCAACGCTGCCTTTGAAACCGGAAGCAACTTCCCCAATCCAGGCGCTATGATCACTGGCGCTCCGATTCCCAGTCCGTGCGGCGGAACGATCACCAACTATGAATTCTCTGACAGCTACTTCGAAGTTCCAAACTATTCCAACGCCATCACAGACTGTCCTGGGCAGTCGACAACTAACTTCATCCCCGCGCCGGGAATCGGTAAAAACTCCTTCCCCGGCCCCCGTTACAGGGATGCCGATATCACCATCGCCAAAAGTTTCGGATTGCCCAACATGCGAGTCTTGGGCGACAATGCGGCGATCGAAATCAAGGCCGATATGCTCAACGTCTTCAACATAACGAACCTTAACCCCGGCATCTCGAGCAACATCACGAGTTCGAACTTTGGGCAGGCAACGAGCGCGCTCGGATCGAGAATCATCGATTTCCAGGCTCGCTTCAACTTCTAGCTGTTGCTCCGTCCCTAACTGGAAAAGGGTGCACATAGTGCACCCTTTCTTTTTGCTCTGGATATGGAAACAATACTATTGCAGCTGCATTTCGCGGCTTGCGGTGTTCAGAAGCGTCATGTCAAACAGAGCCTCTATGCCTTGAGCGCCACCTGGAATCCCGATTCGCGTTTCGTCTTCCTCAAGCATGAACCCGGTTGTACCCGGTGTCATTGCGATGGCATAGCTGACGAGTGTGGCATGATCGACGACTATCTCCGCATCATCGTGCGCTGTGCTCTCGGCAGGCAGCATATATGCGATCGCATTCAGTAGATCGAGAAGATTCGGGGGTTTCGAAATGAAACTGCACTCCATGCGCTTGGGCACATCCTTCAGCAGATCTCCCGTCGAGGCGTGGCCGGAGAGAAAAAGTACCCTGCAGTGGGGCAGCTTTGCCGTGATCCGGATTGCTGCCTGGACCCCATTCATTGCGCCTATATGAACGTCGGACAACAGTAAATCGGGGAAAAACTCTGCCGCTAATGCGATCGCTTGCTTGCCGTTGAAAGCTGCGGCGACTTCGTATCCCTGCTCTTGAAGAATTGCAGTCAGTGTAAGTGCTATCAATTCGTCGTCGTCCACTACAAGGATTCTCGCTGTTTTACTCATCCTGATTCCGTTGTCCTTCATTGCGATTTCTCTTTCTCGAATGCCAGGGCCGCAAATCCGCGGGCTGTCCAACACTGTCAATCGCGCCGGTGTTCCTGCAATGAATATCGGGGAAACGACTCGCGATTGGAATCAGCGAAAGTCGGATTTCATGTAAGTTTTTCCGTGTAAGTCCGGTAAGGTAATTCCTACGTCAGCCAGTTCACTTGTGGATGACTTCTTCGAGTTCGGCAGCCTCGGACTCCGCGATGCACGCTCTTCTGGAGTTCGCGCCGCTCAAAACCTTCTTGACCGCCAGCCCCAACTCTTCGGGAGCACGGTTTTTGTTGAAATAAGCGGCTGCGCCGACTTGCAAACAGCGCGTTGCATATTGGTCTTCCGGCTGGACGCTCACAATGATTACCGGTAATTGTGGGTAATTGCGCTTCACATCCCTGAGCACATCCAGCCCACTGCTACCAGGCATATTGATATCGAGCGTCAGGAGGGCATATTCAGATGCGGCCAGGAGGCTGAGCGCCTCGCCCCCGCTACCGGCCTCGGAAACAACCGCGTCGGGAAGCGCGTCAGTCAGAATCTCTCTCAGCCCGCGACGAACTTCGGTGTGATCGTCCGCAATCAAAATCTTCATAATTGTTCACACTTTGATAGGCTCATCAATTTGGCATCCAAACACAGTAAAAGCACCGAAGCGGCAATATCACCGTTGCCGCTTCGGCGCTTACGCAGGAAAGGGGAAACATCTTGAGCCAAACATCACGAAGGTCTTGAACCGCCTATCAGACCTACGCGTCTTCTGAAACCGTGCTACAACCACCAGCGTTTCTAAGTATTCGTGGGAGGCCGCGAACAGCTGGAATCACTGTGCTATTGAGAAATATACCGGAGTAGAAACTGGCGTACAGTCAGCATTAACCTGTCATCTTGTGGGATTTTTCCTACAACCGCCGGTCGATCTAATCGATCATCTGGTGCGTCATGGCATAGCGGGTCATCTCGGCATTGCTCTTCATCTCCATCTTTTCCATGATGCGAGTTCGGTAGGTGCTTATAGTTTTTACGCTGACGTTAAGCCGGCCGCCAATTTCCTTTAACGGCACACCGGAGGCGATCATGATCATCACCTCCAGTTCCCTGTCTGAGAGCACCTCGTGCAAGGGCTTGTCAGTCGGCCGGTCAAGCCGGGCAACCAGTTGTTCCGCGAGGCGCGTGCTCACATAGCGGCCCCCGGCGAGGATTTTTCTGGCCGCGTGGGCCAACTCCTCTCCAGCGCTGTCTTTATTGATATAAGCAGCAGCGCCGGCTCGCAGACACCGCACCGCATACTGATCCTCAGGCTGCATACTCAGAACAATAACCGGCAACCGCGGATAAGTATTTTTGACATCTCGCAATACGTCCAGCCCGCTGCGCCCCGGCATATTGATATCGAGCACCAGCAGGCCGGTCGCGGAATCAGCAAGGCGGCTGAGCACCTCATCTCCGTTCCCGGCTTCGGAAAAACGCGCGCCGGGAAGCGCATCGGCCAGAATCTCTTTAAGGCCCCTGCGAACAACCGGGTGGTCATCAGCTATCAATATGTTCATCGTTTATCCGTCCGGCGCTCGCGGCTTCGAGCGGTATGTGGACAGTCACCTTCGTTCCTTTACCAGGAGAACTCGATACCTGCACACCGCCGCCGAAAACCTGTGCCCTTTCTTTCATTCCTAAAATTCCCAGAGACCCCGCAACTTCGGACTCATAGAAGCCCTTTCCATCGTCCTCTACAGCCAGCAGCAGAATCTCATTCTGTTGAGACAAGGAGCCGAGCACTGAATGCGCCTCGGCGTGCCGGGAAACATTGGTGAGGCACTCCTGAAATATTCTGAAGACTGCTATGGCCCGGTCGCCATCCAGCCGCAACTCGCCTGGCGGGACAGAGACCTGGCAGAGAATTCCGGTTCGAGAAGCAAATTCCTTCGCTTGCCACTCGATGGCTGCCGCCAAACCAAGGTCATCCAGTATCCCCGGCCGCAAGCCACTGCATATCTTGCGCACCGATCGAACGCCTTCATTGACCAACTCAATCGATCCCGCCAGCCGTTCATGCACTTCGTCTTCCGACTTTGGCAGTTGGCGCACCACCCAGGACATGTCCATCTTGATCGCGGTCAGAATCTGCCCTATGTCATCGTGCAGATCGCGAGCGACAGTCTTGCGTTCCTCTTCGCGAGCCTGTTGCAGCCGGCCTGCCAATGCTTGCAGTTGCTGGTGTTCAAAAGCCATTTTCTCGCTACGGATGAGCGTCTCCTCGGCCTGCTTGTGCGCGGTAATGTCGACTGATATGGCGCAGACTGCATACTGCTTGCCGCTCGCATCGACCAGCGGAAACTTATTGGCTAAGAACGTATGCTCCTTGCCGTCGGCAAGCAGCACCACCTCTTCTACCTGGATCGGCTGGCCTGTCGCTAAAACATGCTGGTCATGAGCGCGGTAATAATCCGCCCGTTCCTTGGTCGCGAGGTGGTAGTCGGTTTTTCCCTTCACCTCGTCCCGCGTGATGCCCAGCAATTCCTCAAACCGGGAGTTAACGGTAATAAAACGCCCGTCAACATCCTTCAGGAACACCACCGTGTCTGTTGCCCCATCGATAATCGCCTGAAGCTGCTCCTGGCTGCTTCGCAGCGCCTCTTCAGCCCGAAATTTTGAAACCGCCGTGGACAGATGCCCCGCCAGCCGCTCCCACAATACGATGCTCTGCGCCGAAAATTTGCCTTTATGCCGGTCAACCAACTGCAACAGCCCAAACCGCTCTTCTCCAACATAGATTGGAAAAAGGCCCACCGACTCATACCCCTCCCGATTGCACCGGTTGCGCGTGCTGGTCGGCAGATCGCCCTCTCTTGCACTTGCAATCAGATCCGTGGTGCTGTTGCTCCAAAAACTCCCATGCTCCGTGTAGAACGGTTTCGAGACTTCAACGCATCCGCGGATGACGTTTCCGCACAGGCACTCAAGCACGGCATTGCCCGCACTATCCTTCAAAACTTTCCCCGAGGCCGAGCGAGCGCAGAGCCGGCTCTCTAACTGGACAAACTGATCGGAAAATCCGCGGGATTCAAAGTACGGATAGTCCTCACCTTCGCGCAGCCGGATTCCGACCGCCTCGCAGCCCGATCGCTGTTGAAAGAAGGCCGTCGCCCTCTCCAGCAGATCTTTCGTTCCCTGGCTCTGATTCACCATCGCGAGGAAGTCGATCGCAATCTGGCGCTCCTCCTCAATTCGCTTGGCCTCGGTGATTTCGCGTGAGGTAACAACGGAACCGATAATCGCTCCGTCCTTGTCGCGGATAGGGCCGAATGACAGGCCCCCAATCCAGCTCTCACCGGTGTCTTTGCGCCGCAGGGTATATTCGGCATTCGTCGCTGTCTCGCCCCGCAGCGCCCGCTGGATTGCATACATCTCCCGTGGCGCAGGTTCCACGTTGGCCAGGAACACATCGAATAGATTCGCAAATTCGTCAAAGCTCTTGGCGCACTCGGCCTTACTCTTGAACCTGTAAAAGGTGGCAAAGGCATCGTTGAAGTCCACGAACCGCCCCTCGGCATCGGTGATAATCACCGAGTCCGTCATGCTTGCCATCGCCGCCAGCAGCTTAGCCTGGGTCTCGCGCAGCGCATCGTCGGCTCGCCTGTTTTCAGTCACGTCGCGGAAGACAAGCACTACGCCGCCAACGGCGCCATCGCTTTCCAGGATCGGCGCGGCACTGTCCGCGATGGGAATTTCCCGGCCGTCTTTTGCCAGCAAGGCCGTGTGATTGGCCAATTCGGCAACACGTCCATCCTTCAGCACGCGGTTGACAATATCTTCTGCCGGAGCGCGTGTCTGTTCGTTGACGATATGGAAGACTCTCTGAATCGGTTGGCCAAGTGCATCCTCAGCTTGCCACCCGGTCAGGGCGGCGGCAACCGGGTTGAGGAAAGTGATGCGTCCGTCTCTGTCAACGGCCATCACGGCATCGCCGATGCTGGCCAGCGTTGTAACCCAACGCCGCTCGCTTTTCTCAAGCGCTCGACCCGATTTCTCAAAACTGTCTGCAATCACTTCCATGCGGCGCAGGGTGAAAACCGCGAGCCCCGTTCCCACACCCAGGCCGAGGAGAATGCAAATTGTCGCAACCAACCGCCAATCGCGATGTGCTATCTGGTCACACTCATCGCGGAGATGCTCTTCAACGCTCTGAAATCCGGCGATCTGGTCGCGGATCTCATCCACTTCACCTTTTCCGGCCAGATTGGCGCTCATGTCGGCGTACGCTCCTCCCGCGCGGCGCAAGGCGATCATCTGCTCGGCGTAGTCTTGCCAATGATGAAGATTCGCGTGCAGCTTGTTGAGCCGACTCTGCTGCGAAGGGTTATCCGCAACCAGGAGATACAACTTCTGGTATTCGGAATCAACCACCTTCGAGGCTTCCTGATAAGGCTGGAGAAACACTTCGTTGCCTGTGACCAGAAAACCGCGTTCGCCGGTTTCCATATCGACCGTTAGCTTAAGCAGCCGCCGGGACTGACCGATCACCTGGTCCGTGTGATCGACCCATTGCAACGAGGCGTTCAAGTTATAGGCTGCCCAAAGCGCGGCTCCCGCAAGAATCACCGCGGCCATGAATGGAAACGCCACTGTCCAGCGAAGCGAAGCTCTGAATCTCGCCTGATCCAGAGTCGGAAGCCGGGATTCACCGCTGGCCCCATGGAGTTCCCGGTCGATGGAGACGGCCTCGGACGAAGCCGTCGAATTGCTCATCGGGCGCAACGATTCGAGCACGCCAAGAAATCGGAGACGCTCCGCGCGGACGGCCTCCGCCAGTTCCCCCGCCTCCTCCACCTTCCCGCGCTCCTTCAGAACAGCCGCTTTAATCCCGTAAGCCGCCCGCCGCTCGCGGCTGCGCTGGTATAGTCCCGTGACGACGGAGACGGTAACTCCCGAAATGCAGAATATAGCCAGGCCAACGAGATCGGAGGTTGAGTGGATCGCGAACTGCCCTACAGGCTCAAGCAGGAAATAGTCTGCCACCAACACGGAAAACGCTGTGGCCAGAATGCCAGTCCACGCGCCGCCCAGCAGCGCAGCCAGAAATACGACCGGATAAAACGTGACGTAGGTCGGTAATGTGATGGATTGTTCCGCCAGCGCCACGCGTAGCAGAAGGGCGAGCATCACCGCAACCACGGCGGCGAGCTGTCGCGTAATCCGGCTACGAAGGATGCGAATGATCGTTCTCAATTTATCAAGCGCCTCAACCCAGGATCCAGGCGATTAGATACTCCATCTAAGAACGGTTCTTCCCTGGCCGAAGTACTTGCACACCGGGGAGGTGAGCCAAGCGAGCAATCGGCAGTTTGGAGTTCCGTCCAGACCTTCAATTCTTAATAGGGGCATCGCCAAGGCGTTCTTAATCGGTTCGATCATGGCGCTCCCCTTCTTATCTAAGAGGTAGAAAGCATGCGTCGCGCTAGGCTCAAAAACATCTCGCTTGGAAAGTTGACACCATCATAGCTCAGAAGTGTTCAATATTGATCACTCATAGAGACCCAATAGGCCACTGCTGTGACGCGCATCACAACCACCCCAGGTTGCCAGCCAAGAGGCCGCCGAGCACCAGCTCCGTCAGCGGCGGAGCTCTTTCAAACCACACTTGAAAATGGCACTTAATTTCCATTCCTACGCAACTGTTTGCGTAAAAGGCTCGTCGTACCGCTGTAAACAGATGTCTTTATTGATGTTAGCCTATGGCATTCCAATTGCACCCCGATGCAAAGTACGGAACCGATTGGAGCTCCCCAAAATGAGCCGTGCTTGTTTTACTTCAGTCCACGCGCCGTCATTGGTAGTCCTCGCCCTTTCCCTTGGCCTTGCCACGATCGCGCCCGCCGAATCTCATAACCCTCGAATTACCGAAGCTGTTGACAACTCAAGATTGATCGTTTTGGCCGGCAACACTCGCCCTGAGGCGACCGCTGCCAATGACCGGGGCCCTGTGGACGATGCCACTCCGATGAATGCTCTCCAGCTCGTCCTTCAGCGATCGCCTGAAAACGAAGCCGCATTCGATCGGCTGATCGCGGACCTCCATAATCCCAAGTCCGCCAGCTTTCACAAGTGGCTTACCAACGCGCAAATCGGCGCGGAGTTTGGCCCCACACACCAGGACGTCACGACTACTCGAGAATGGCTTGCCTCCCAAGGATTCAAGGTCAATTCCGTCTCGCCCGACCGGATGGTCATTGAGTTTTCTGGAACCGCTGGTATGGTGCGCTCCGCATTTCACACCCCCCTCCACAATCTCAGCGTCAATGGCGTAATGCACTTCGCCAACATGCACGATCCCGCTCTTCCGGCCGCCCTGGCTCCTGTGGTGGCAGGCATTGCAAAGCTGAATGACTTTAGACCCCACGCCCTCAACCACCTTCACGCCTCCAGCAAACTAGCCAACGTTCATCGGGAGGGAAATGCCGGCGGTGGTGACAACTACCTTGGCGCGGCCGACCTGGCCGAAATCTACAACTTCAATCCCCTCTTCAAAGCGGGAATCACCGGTAAAGGCCAGACCATCGTATTGATTGAAGATACCAACCAATACAGCGTGGGCGATTGGACCACCTTCCGCAAGGTCCTTGGTCTTAGTCGCGCTTATCCTTATGCCACGCTGACCCAGGTAAACCCCACAGGCACTAATACCTGCGGGAATCCCGGCGTCTCGCTTAACAGTGGACGCGGAGACGACGTGGAAGCAGCCATCGACGTCGAGTGGGCTTCAGCCGCTGCTCCCAACGCCGCCATCGTAAATGCGGCTTGCGCAGATACCACGCAGTTCGGCGGCTTCCTCGCACTCGCCAACCTCCTTCAGGAAGCGCATCCTCCCACCGTCGTCAGCATCAGTTACGGCGAATCGGAAGCCTCTGACGGTGCCAGTGAAAACCTGTATATCAACGACCTTTACCAATCTGCCGCTGCAGAGGGTGTCTCGGTCTTTGTTTCCTCCGGCGATGAAGACGCGGCGAGCTCGGATAACGGCAACGTATCAACCCACGGCATCACCGTCAGCGGTTTCACATCCACTCCATACAACATCTCCGTCGGCGGCACGGACTTCGGAGTCGCATTCCTTGGTGAAACCAGCTCCTACTTCAGTTCCACCAACGGGGCCAACTTCCAAACCGCCCTGTCCTACGTTTCCGAAGTTCCATGGAACGATTCCTGCGCCGGAATTCTTGTCGCCACCTACATCGGCCTGCCGACCACCGGGACTGACAGCTTGTGCAACTACGACGGCGGCGCACTTGCCGAGGAGTTCGGGCTTTTGAATGCAATCGGCGGCAGCGGCGGACCTAGCGCCTGTGCCACCGGCACTCCTGCTACAAGAGGGGTCGCCAACGGAACCTGTGCCGGCTACGCCAAGCCTGCTTGGCAAAGCGTCTACGGTAACCCGGCCGATGGCGTTCGCGATATCCCCGATGTCTCCCTGTTTGCGTCAAACGGATTTTGGGGCTTCTATTACGCTGTCTGCATCTCTGACCCCACGGGCGACTCAGGCTTCACACCTTGCACCACAAATCCCGCCACATGGGCAGGCTACGGAGGCACCTCGGTCTCCAGTCCCATCTGGGCCGGTATCCAGGCGCTCGTAAACCAGAAAACTGGTTCAAGCTGGGGCAACTCCAACACCGTCCTCTACAGTCTCGCCAGTACAGAGTACGGTGCATCCGGCAACGCCTCCTGCAACTCCACGCTCGGAAATGCCATCGGTTCAAGCTGCCTGTTCAACGACGTCACCTTGGGCGATAACGTGGCCGCTTGCGATGCTGCCCGCTCAGGCGCCGTGACCGACTGCTACATCAACGGTGGCAGATACGGGATTCTCTCCACCTCCGATTCGGCGGCGGATCCTGCTTACTCGACCGACGTCGGTTGGGACTTCGCAACCGGCATCGGCACCGCCAATGCTGCCAATATCGTTAACGCCTGGCCATAGTAGCCAAAAACCCGCTCTTGCAGAAAGGAAGATACCGAATGCGTAAGTCTCTAACTGTCCTAGCACTGCTTGCCGTGGGTCTCCTCGGAGCCCAAGTCGCCATGGCGGATACCTGTAACGGCGCTTCAGCCGGTGCAAACCTGGTTCAAAACTGTGCCTTTGGCACTGGCGACTTCACCTCCTGGTCAGGCACCGCTCTTTCTGACCCGTTCAACGGTGTCGACACCGGCGACCCGCTGGCCATCGGTTCCACGCCATACAACGGTTTAACCTATGAGGCCTTTCTCGGCTCCTCATCGGATGAAACCTTGTCTCAAACCTTTTCCACGCTCGCCGGCCGAAAGTACATCGTCGAGTTCGCTCTCCTGAACGACACCAATCCATCCCTTGGATACGGCAACGACTTCACCGCAACTTTTGGCGGAGCAACGCTGTTCTCCGAGGTCAACTCCGCTGCGGATGCGTACACTCTCTATTCCTTCACTACGTCCGCAACCGGAAGCTCCACTACACTCGCGTTCACCTCGTCCAATCCATCGGGCGATTTTGAACTCGACTCCATCAGCGTGACCGGAACTCCAGAGCCAGGCAGCTTTCTGCTTCTCGGGTCCGGTCTTGTAGCCCTTGCCGGCGCCGTACGCCGCCGTTTCTCCCGCTAAGCACCCGCTAAGCAGAAGAATCAAATCCTCATTGCTTCCCTCGTAGGCCGCCTCCAGGCGGCTTACTTTTTGCGCCTCGATCCTGGACGAGTGGGCAATAACTCGTGGGTCGTCATGGATACCCGGTGGCAGTTGGATTGCTGACCCACAGATTCTTGGTCCATGGTTTCTCGCTGGCGATGCGGCGCTCGAAAAACAGCACGTTCGCCTTGACTCCCCGCGCATAGAACATGCCCGTTGGAGCTGGAACCTCGCAAACCCGTGCGGGTCTACTCGGCCGGTGGTGCAGTCTTCGACGGCCAAAGGATCACCCGTCCCGGCACACCCATCACCGTGGCGCCATCGGGAACATCATCGATCACGAGGGTATTGGCCGCGATTTTTGCATGGCTGCCAACTTTGATTCTCCCAACCAGCGTCGCGCCGGTTCCAATATAGACCTCCTCGCCAATCGTCGGTACGCCTTTCCGTCCCATGGCGGAGGCTCCGATCGTCACACGATGCGCAATGTCGCAGTTTCTTCCTATAACCGCCTCCGGATGGATGACCACCCCTCCGATATGCCCGATAAAGAGTCCCTCGCCGATCGTCGCTCGGGAAGAGATCTGCATCTCCATCACAACTTCGCAGAATTTGTTCGCCAGGAACGATACCACCTTCAAGGGTAGGCGAATGAGCAAGAAGGGTCTTGATACGTTCAACCAGTTGCCCAGCCGATAGCATGCGATCGACCAGACAGCGGGGTCCAGCCATAAGTCCCTTGCGCCCCATCCCTTGGTCTTGTAGCGCTCAATATCTCTTGAAAAATTGCCCATGGATATTTCCTTGCAAGTCCTGTTCGGGCCTTAGCCAAGCCATCCCAGTGCCGCCATCTTATCAGGAAGAAGCAGGTCCTGAAATGGCGCGTTCCTTTCATGCAGCAGAGCCCCGGCGCACGCCCGGACGGCTCCCTCCTGGACGGCCAGCGAGCTTCTTGCGCTTCGATTGCGACCGAGAATATTACTATTTCCCTGCCGAATGATTACCGATGACCGTTGACATGACACAAAAAAAACATTGTATTCGTTCAATCATCTCTGTTATTAGTAAATGCAATGTGCAGCCATGTTTTCCGGGGGCGGATTAAGCATCGTTTAACCACTGAGCTGAAAGCGGAAGTCTCCGATTCAATCAATCGGGGTAGTTTTCAACCTTGAATGGTTCGACGGGTTCAAAGACAGCCTTACGGCATCGATGATCGGCCTTAATCTGGGGGACTGGATTTTGTAAAACAAAAACCAGTGCGGTAAATCGGCTGGGTTCTTCTCTACAAATTGGCAATCTCGTTAGGCGAACATATCCCTTCCGCGCTCATCAGGAATCGGAAGCTAGTGCTCCCTATTCCGCTGGCAAGAAGCGTGGAAGATCGACAAAAGGTGGAGATATGGGCACAAAAAGTCTTGCTCCGCAACTGAATGGGGAATTGTCCGGAGCTGCGCTGAGGCAGCGGGTCGCGGCCGTCATCGACGACCTCATGTCGCAACTTCCCAACCCCGAGATGATGGACAGGGAAGTGCGCCGCGGAATCATCGCGCGGTACACCGCGGTTCTGGAAGGCAACTTCATTTATTGGATGACCGCAACTTACTTGGCCGTCCACGCAGAGGATGCGCGGCCGATTTTGATCGAGAACCTGCATGAAGAAGTGCGTGACAGCCATCCCGCGATGCTACGCAGGTTCGCGATGGCCGCAAACGCATTTCCCAGAGATACTGACGCCATGGCGGTCAGCGCCGAGCTTACCCGGGTCCGCCTGTTCCTCGGCAAACTGCAGGGTGTGCAATCGCTTCTGATGATGGCTTTCTTTGAGGGCTACATTCAGAGGTTCATGGCCTACCTGGCTGACCTTGCCGGAGCGCAGGGCTCCCTCGAGCGGGAGTACACCGATGTGCATGGCGTCTGTGATATTGCACATTCAGAAGGACTTTTCCAGGCTGTCACCCTGGAGATGGCGGTCAACCCCGCGCCGGCTGATGCGGATATTTTTGAGGGCGTCGAACTGCTTCGCAATCTCCTGGACAGGGTGGTTCAGGGCCCGCAGCAAGAATTCGCAGCCTTGCTGGATGAAGGGGTCATTCCCAGGGCAGAGTTGGCTTCATCCCGTTTCCCTCGGCGCACTTCTGTTGGGCGCAGGTCAATCGAGGTCGTCCCCGGAGGCCGGAAAGCTTCGAAATGAAAGCACGATCGGAAGTGATTGCCCAATTCACGCAGGTGGCTCGTGAGCAAAACAAGCCACTCGCACCTTTGACCGACGATCTGCCATTGTTCGACTCCGGGTTGGACTCTCTCTGTTTCGCGATCGTCGTGGTCAGGCTTGAGGCTGCGCTTGGGGTAGACCCATTCGACACCGATGAAGAAGTCCACTTCCCCGTGACTCTGGGTGACTTTATTGGTTTCTACGAAAATGCCGCGAAATAGCTCAACTTCCCTGTCGAGCTGCATCGTTGCCCCCGGCACCTTGAATACGCCTGTCGTATGGGGCGCTGAATCAAGTGCGACATGGGAAGATTTAGCGACAGGAAACATCTTTCACTATAGAGCGGATGATTATCGCGGACGTTCTGTCGTCCTGACGACCATCGACCCATTCGCGGCCATCGCGGCCATGATTCAGCTCGACGGCGTTGCGCGAAGAATTGTCCTTTATCCCCCGGATTTATTGTTCGAGCATCTTGCCTTCGTTGCGGAAACCGCCGCCGCAGATTTCATTGTGACGGATCAGCCAGTGCCCGAAGCGACCAGCTCGCGGATGGAATGCATCGTTCCATGCGGGCGCAAGGCTGCTGGGGAAGATGTTGTTTCGCACACGCACAATCGGGCTTCGGAATTCAAGACCGAATGGGTTCTTCTTACCTCCGGCACCACCGGCCTTCCCAAGCTCACCGTGCACACGTTGGCAAGTCTGGCTGCCGCGATTGAACGAAAAGCTTCCGCATCGCCTTCCATTATGTGGAGCACGTTCTACGACATTCGGCGTTTCGGTGGACTGCAGATCTTTCTTCGTGCCGTCCTTACCGGAACGTCGCTGGTGCTCAAAGGGGCGAAGGAGTCAACGGCGGATTTTCTTGCCCGGGCCGGCGCACAGGGTGTCACCCACATCTCCGGGACGCCTTCCCATTGGCGGGGTGCGCTGATGAGTAATTCGGCCCACAGGATCGCTCCGCAGTATGTCCGTCTGTCTGGGGAGATCGCCGATCAGGCCATTCTCAACCAGCTCAGGCTGCAGTACCCGCAGGCAAAGCTTGCGCATGTATTCGCCTCGACAGAGGCAGGTGTGGCATTTGAAGTGAACGATGGCTTGATGGGCTTCCCCGCCGATGTGCTTGCACAGAACCCTTGCGTCGAGATGAAAGTGGAGAGCGGAACGCTCAGAGTTCGTTCAGATCGCACTGCGGTATGTTATCTGGGCCGCGAGAGGCAGCCGCTGAGGGATGGCGAAGGCTTTGTCGACACAGGTGATCTGCTTGAACTGCGCGCTGGCCGTTACTACTTTGCCGGTCGGGAGGACGGTATCATCAACGTCGGCGGCTTGAAAGTACACCCCGAAGAAGTGGAGGCGGTGATCAACCGCCATCCCCACGTGAGCATGTCGCTGGTGCGAATGAAGAAAAGCCCGATCACGGGTGCGATTGTAATCGCCGACGTTGTGCTCAAGACGCCGCAATCTTTTCCGGGCGGGGCCACTCAAATGCAGCGCAACATCATGCAGTTTTGTCGCGGAGAGCTTGCACTCCACAAGGTTCCAGCCTTGATCAATTTTGTGCCGGCACTGGCCGTGGCTGAAACGGGAAAACTAAGTCGCCGCTATGCATAATGCAATCGTTACCGGAGGAAGTCGCGGGCTGGGCCTGGGCATAGCCCGGCGCTTGACGGGGTGCGGGTTCCGCGCCATCGTAATCGCGCGAACCGAAAGCGATGAGTTGGCAAAGGCGCAGCGGGAAGCCAATGCGGCGCAGCCTGGTTCGTTGAACTTTGTGCCCTTCGATCTTGCCGAGATCGAAGGCATCCCTGATTTGGTGAAAAGGTTGCGGAGGGACCTCGGCCCGATCTATGGCCTGGTGAACAATGCCGCCATGAGCGGCGACGGGGTACTGGCTCTTATGTCCACCCGTAAGATTGAGCAGATGGTGCGCTTGAACACGACCTCTCCAATAGTGCTTACCAAGCATGTGGTCGGCCTGATGATGTCCGACGGCGGTGGACGGATCGTCAACATTGCTTCGGTCGCCGCCGTCACCGGCTACAGCGGGCTCGCTGCCTACTCCGCCACCAAGGCATCGCTGGTGGGTTTCACCCGTTCCCTGGCCCGGGAAGTTGGCCGCATGGGGATCAATGTGAACGCAGTCGTTCCGGGCTTCTTCGACTCCGACATGACCCGGGACCTCACGGAAGAAATGCGGCAGCAGATCACGCGCCGCAGTGCGCTCAAGCGTCTGGTGGGCATCGAGGATGTGGTCAACGCGGTTGAGTTTCTTCTCGACGATCGATCGAAAAATATAACTGGGACGATCCTCACCGTGGATGCGGGGAACACGGCATGAACGAGGGGCTGAAAGAAGAAGCGGTCCGGACGGATGGATCAACTGCGAAGGCCTGGCTGCGTGCTCTGGAATTGACGGCGCCTATCGCCAACAATCCAGATCGCATTTTGCCCGCCGTGATTTTGGAAGTCGCGGCGAGAATGGGGGATGCGCCGGCCCTGCTGTCTGACCAGGAAAGCTTTACCTATCGCGCGCTCGCTGAGCGCACAAACCAGTATGCGCGATGGGCGCTCGATCAGGGACTTCGAAAAGGCGATGTGGTTTGCCTGTTGATGGCAAATCGCCCCGAATTCATGGCGATATGGCTCGGCATCACCAGCGCCGGTGCGATCGTTTCGTTGCTCAATACCAATCTTGCCGGTCCCTCGCTTGGCCATTGCATCCGCGCAGTGTCGCCCAAACATATCATCGTGTCCGCGGAGCTTACGCAAAGGTTGACCGAGGCGCTTGTCCCCCATTCGCCGTCTCCGGTGATCTGGACTCATGGCGTTTCGGACACTCCATTCCCGCGCGTTGATCTCGACATCGCTCGCCACTTCGGCGAGCCCTTGGGCAAGGGCGAGCGGCCCTTGGTCCGCATTGACGATCTGGCACTCTACATTTACACGTCAGGCACCACCGGGCTGCCTAAGGCCGCGCGCGTAAGCCATGCGCGCGTCATGCAATGGAGCCATTGGTTTGCCGGCATGCTCGGCGTGCAATCGACTGACCGGATGTACAACTGCCTGCCCATGTACCACAGCGTTGGCGGAGTGCAGGCGCCCGGCGCTGCTCTTGTCGCCGGCGGCAGCGTTGTCCTCCGCGAAAAATTCTCAGCGAGCCACTTCTGGAGCGATATCCTTCGTTGGGATTGCACGCTATTCCAGTACATCGGGGAACTCTGCAGGTACCTGCTTGGCGCGGAACCGTGCACAGAGGAAACGATGCACCGGATTCGTATCGCCTGTGGCAACGGGCTGGCTCCGGAGATTTGGGACTCCTTCAAGGAACGATTCCGCATTCCAAGGATCATTGAATTCTATGCCGCTACTGAGGGCGGCGTTTCCTTGTTTAACGTCCAGGGAAAATGCGGCGCGATCGGCCACATTCCGGCGTACCTGGCGCATCGTTTTTCGCCGGCGCTGGTCGTCTTCGATAGCGAAACCGGCGAGCCGGCCCGCGACCTGCAAGGATTCTGCATCCCCTGCGCGCCGAACCGGCCCGGCGAAGCTCTTGGCAAGGTGACGAACACTCCCTCGAATGCCGGAAGCCGGTTTGAGGGCTACACGAACGAAGAGGATTCAGAGAAGAGAATCCTCCGCGATGTTTTCGAGCCCGGAGATGCCTGGGTCCGCACCGGCGACCTGATGAGAAAAGATGACAAGGGGTACTACTACTTTGTCGACCGCATCGGCGACACGTTTCGACGGAAGGGCGAGAATGTTGCCACCGCCGAAGTGTCGCAGGCGATCTGCGCATTTCCAGGAGTGAGCCAGGCGATTGTCTACGGCGTCCAGGTCCCGAATATGGAAGGCAGGGTGGGCATGGCAGCGCTGGTGGCCGAGGAAAGCCTTGACTTGGCCGGTCTCCGCAAACATCTTGCGCGCTGTCTGCCGGCTTACGCGCGTCCTGTGTTCCTGCGCATTCGCACCGCCTTCGATGTTACCGGCACCTTCAAGTATTCAAAGAGCGAGTTGATTCGCCAGGGATACAACCCCGTGGCCAGCGGCGACGCGCTTTATTTTGACAGTCTCGAATCGGAGGCGTTCGTCCAGCTTGACAAAGAATTTTACGATCGTATTCAGTCCGGAGGGATTCGATTCTAGCTGGAAAGCTGAATTAACTGGCCGCATAATGAGCTTTCACCGTTCCCAGAAGAGGGATGCACATGCATTTCGATCAAATTCGGAATGAATTCGCGAAGCTGGAGTCGGAGATCGCCGACGGTCCCATTGTTCCGAATGTGACGCCGGAGGCGATCCGCGCCCATCTTCGCTCACGTTACGATTTCAAGCAGACGATTGCGCTCGATGAAGTGATCGCTGACGTTGAGCAGATGCTGCGAAAGTGGCAGGTCCAGGTCACTCATCCTCGCTACTTCGGCCTCTATAACCCGAGTGTGATGCCGGCCTCTGTTGTTGCCGATACGCTTGTGGCCATGTTCAACCCGCAGCTGGCCAACTGGCGCACTTCGCCCGCTGCAAATGAGATTGAGCGGCACACGCTTGCCTGGCTCACCGATAAGTTTGGCCTTCCAGAGGACTCCATCGCGACATTTACAAGCGGTGGATCGGAGGCAAATCTTTCTGCCGTCGTAGTCGCCCTGACGTGGGCCTTTCCTGAATATGGCGAACATGGCCTGCAGAGGCTCCCCGGCCAACCCAAAATCTACCTCACGGAAGAGACCCATCACGGTTTTAACAAGATCGCGCACATGGTCGGGCTTGGACGGCGGAGCTTGCGGACCATCGCGACGGATTCCGGCCTCAGAATGAGGGCCGAAGAACTTAAGAAGTGCGTAGTTGAGGATCGCCAGAACGGATTTCTACCATTTATGGTGATCGGCAGCGCGGGGACGACTGCGGCTGGCGTTATCGACCCGCTTCCTGAAATCGCGCGCATTTGCAACGAAGAAGGCCTGTGGTTCCATGCCGACGCCGCGTGGGGCGGCGCAGCCGTTGTTTCACCCAGTCTCAGGCTCCATCTCGCAGGCATTGAACGCGCGGACTCAATTACCTGCGACGCGCACAAGTGGCTCTCCGTTCCTATGGGTTGCGGAATGTTATTTTGCCGGCATCGTGAAAGCGTCGCACACGCCTTCCGGTCGGATGTCACTTACATGCCCGCCAAATCGGCGGGTTCTCGCGACACTGCGGGCACGACATTTGATCCCCTCACGAATTCTGCTCAGTGGTCGCGCCGGTTCATCGGGCTCAAGCTCTTCATGGCGCTGGCGCAGCACGGCGAGGCATGGTACGCTGAGACGCTCGAACGCCAGGCGCGTATGGGCCAAATGTTGCGCGAGTCTCTGGCGGCTTCAGGATGGCACATCGTCAATTCCACGCCCTTTCCTGTTGTGTGCTTTGCCAGGGATGGCCTGGTTCCAGGCGTATTGCTGGCGGCTCTTCGAGAACGGCAGATCGCGTGGATGTCCGAGGCGCAACTCGGCGGTGTTGCGGTCATGCGGGCATGCATCACCAGCTTTAAAACCACTGAGCAAGATATTAAATGGGTGGTGGGTGAGATGAACAGCCTTGTATCGGATTTGCAGGGGAGAAAGACCGCGTGAAGGGGCTGATGCTCGCGCGGAAGCGCATTCATTGAAGGACGGGAACCGATGAAACTGGAAACGATCGCAATACACGGCGGCTACGAGGTTGAAGCTACGACGAAGGCTGTAGCCGTGCCGATCTACCAGACGGTCGCATATGCCTTCGACAGCGCCGAGCATGCCGCCGCACTCTTCAATCTTGAGGCCGAGGGTTTCCGCTACACCCGCATCCAGAACCCGACGACAGCAGTCCTGGAGCGGCGCGTCGCCGCTCTCGAAGCAGGGCTCGAAGCCATGTGTGTCAGCAGCGGTCAGGCGGCGGTGAACTACGCGATCCTGAACGTCGCAGAGTTGGGCCGCAACATTGTTTCCGCCCCTCAGCTATACGGCACCACGCATACGTTGTTCGCGCATATCCTGCCCAGCCAGGGAATCAAGGTTCGCTTCGCTGAGTCCGACGACCCGCAGGCAATCGCCAGGCAGATCGACAATGATACGCGAGCGGTGTTCTGTGAAAGTGTCGGCAACCCCGCTGGGAACATTTGTGATCTCGAGGGGTTGGCCCGAGTGGCGCACGACCGTGGAGTGCCGCTCATTGTCGACAACACAGTTCCCTCGCCGGTCCTCCTGCGGCCGATCGAACATGGTGCGGACATCGTCGTAAGCTCGCTGACGAAATTCATGGGCGGCCATGGCACCACGCTGGGCGGAGCCGTCGTCGACAGCGGAAACTTCGACTGGGAGCAGAACGCATCGCGCTTCCCGGCCTTCACCCGGCCGGACCCCTCGTACCACGGCCTGGTCTACACAGAGCATTTCGGAAAGACTGCGTATGTCGCACGTTGCCGCAGTGTCTATCTGCGCACCGGAGGAGCTGTTCTTTCACCGCTGAGCGCCTTCCTGTTGTTGCAGGGAATCGAGACGGTTGCTCTGCGTGTGGAGCGCCATGTGGAAAACGGCAGGAAAGTGGCCGAGTTTCTTCGCGGCGATACCCGCGTCGAATGGGTCAAGTATGCCGGATTCCCCGACAGTCCATATCATGCCCTCGCGCAAAAGTATCTGGCGGGCCGTGCGTGCTCACTTATTTCCGTGGGCATTCAAGGTGGCTATGCCGCGGCGGTCAGATTCCATGACGCCATGAAGCTTGTGACGCGGCTCGTCAATCTCGGTGACGCGAAGTCCCTGGCCTGCCACCCGGCATCGACGACCCATCGCCAGATGTCACTGGAAGAACAGCGCATCGCGGGAGTTTTGCCGGAAATGATCCGGCTCAGCGTCGGAATTGAACACATCGACGACATCCTCGAAGATTTGGATCAGGCGCTTGCCGTAGCCGCTTTGCACGGGGCGACAGCGCCAGGCAGTCGTTAGCGCTCTTGAACGGAGAAGCCAATGCCAGTCCACGTGGTTACAAGTCGTTCCAATGACGATAACCGGAGAGGATTTCCCCGGACTCTCCGATTGCCGCATTCCGAACTTCCTGAGCCGCAGGGTGGATGCATAAGGATCGGCCTGATCAACAACATGCCGGATGCGGCCTTCAAACAGACAGAGCGTCAGTTCGTCTCGCTGCTCGATGCTGCGTCTGAAAGCATTGAGGTCCGGCTATCGCTCTACGCATTGCCTTGCATTCCAAGGGCGGAGCCCGACATTCGCGAGGCAGCGAGCCTCTATTCAAGCGTCGAGATGCTTTGGAGTGCCGGCCTGGATGGCCTCATCGTAACCGGAAAGGAGCCGGCGACGCCGGATCTAAGAGACGAGCCTTGCTGGGAGATGATGACCCGGATCCTCGAATGGGCACGCGAGAACACGCACTCCACGGTGTGGTCCTGCCTGGCCGCACATGCCGCGGTCCTGCACATGGATGGCATTGGAAGGCACAGGAGCGCGGACAAGCATTTCGGCGTCTTCGAGTGCGTGCGCGTGTCCGAGCACCCTTTGCTGGCTGGCGCCCCGCTGCGGTTCAATATTCCTCACTCCCGATGGAACGGCGTAGACGCTGAAGATCTTGAGGCCCGCGGATACCGCGTGCTCGCGCGCACCGCGGACGCAGGCGTAGACTCGTTCGTAAAAGAGGGAAAGAGCTTGTTCGTGTTCTTTCAGGGCCATCCGGAGTATGAGCCCGACACGCTGCTCCGCGAGTATCGCAGGGATGTTGAGCGCTACCTCAGGCACGAGGCAAGCGCCTATCCTTTCATTCCGCGCGGCTATTTTGATCCCGCGATCGAGCGTGCATTGGCCGCTCTGCGGGAGAAAGCGATATCTGGCGCGGACGATGAGCACTGCGCCCATCTCGCAACTGCTCTCAAAACGAGCACAAACGAGAATACATGGCACAGAACGGCGGTGCACATTTATAGAAACTGGCTGGAGCAAATCCGCGCTCGGAAAAACGCGAGCCAGAGCCCAAATCATGCGAAGATAGCGTGATCCGCACCGCGCCAAGCCTTGTTAAAGGAGCCACATTCAATGCCCCCTGCGGCGATTGTTCCAAACCAAACCGAAATTGTTCTTCCGGAGTTGAAGCTGTTGATCAACAATCGCTGGCAACCAAGCCAGTCGGGAAGAACATTTGCAACCATCAATCCCTCTACCGGCGAGGAAATCTGCCAGGTTGCCGAGGCTGACGCTGCTGATGTGGAAACGGCGGTTCGCGCGGCACGGGCCGCCTTTGAATCCGGGCCCTGGCGCAAGATGAGCGCTTCCGCGCGAGGAAGCCTTCTGCACCGTCTCGCCGACCTGATTGAAGCAAACGCCGACCGGTTGGCTCGTCTTGAGTCGCTCGACAACGGTAAGCCGGTCTCCGTCGCCAGAGCTGTGGATGTCGCCAAGACCGTGGCCTGCTACCGCTATTTTGCCGGCTGGGCAGATAAGGTTCAAGGCAAGACGATCCCCATCGACGGCGAATTTCTCTGCTACACGCGCCATGAGCCGATTGGCGTCGTCGGGCAGATCATCCCCTGGAATTTCCCCATGTTGATGATGGCCTGGAAGCTCGCTCCCGCGCTGGCAACGGGCAATACCGTGCTTATAAAGCCGGCCGAGCAAACGCCGCTCTCCGCGTTGCGCATCGGCGAGTTGATTCTCGAGGCGGGGTTCCCCGACGGTGTTGTCAATGTGTTGCCGGGATTCGGACCCACCGCCGGCGCGGCCATTGCCCGCCACATGGACGTGGACAAAGTGGCATTCACCGGCTCCACGGAAGTGGGGCATCTGGTTATGGAAGCCGCCGCAAAGTCCAATTTGAAACCTGTCACGCTCGAGCTTGGTGGCAAAAGCCCGAACATTATCTTCGCAGACGTCGACCTGGACGAGGCGGTGGAAGGCGCTCACATGGGATTGTTCGCCAATCAGGGCCAGTCTTGTTGCGCGGGGTCGCGGGTCTTCGTCGATAAAACGGTCTATGACCAGTTCGTGGAAAAGAGTATTGCGCGCGCTGAGAAGCGAGTCGTTGGTGACCCGTTCGATCCCGCCACGGAACTGGGACCTTTGGTAGACCAGATGCAGTTCGACAAGGTCATGGGCTATATCGACTCAGGGCGCGGTGAGGGCGCCACCCTTGCCTGCGGAGGAGATCGCATTGGGAATCGCGGCTACTTCATACGCCCCACCGTCTTCTCCGACGTGCACGACGAAATGAAAATCGCCAGGGAGGAAATCTTTGGCCCCGTAATGAGCGTGATCCCGTTCAATAATCTTGACGAGGTCATCGCACGCGCCAACCGTACGAAATATGGCCTGGCCGCCGCTGTATGGACCCGCGACATCAAAAAGGCCCTCGCGGTGGCGAATGGCGTACGCGCCGGTACCATCTGGGTCAATTGCTACAACGTGCTGGACACCCGCGCTCCCTTCGGTGGTTTCAAGCAGTCGGGAATCGGGCGCGAGCTTGGTGAGTACGGACTGAAGCAATATACACAGGTCAAGACAGTCATTGCCAGGCTTTGATGCTGGAACTCGTCCAACACTCGCTTAACCCTGGGATCGACAAGGTGCTATGGGGTCCCTGCCACGCTTTCAGGAAATGATGAAAGTGCCTGGAGATCGATAAGTGGCGCCGCCGCTTATCTACCTATCTCCCGGAACCTGATTCGCCGAAGTTTGTTAGAACTTGAGCTTCAGCGCCATTTGCAGAATGCGAGGATCGTTGGCAGAGCTGATCTGCCCAAAGTTGCTGTCCTGAAGTCCTGCGTCGGGATTGCCAAAATTGACATTATTGAAAGCGTTGAAAAACTCAGCCCGGAACTCATAGCTGGCGCGTTTGCCTACTTTCCCGTTCTTCAGGAGAGCCAAATCCGTAGTGAAGAGCCTTGGCCCGCGAAGAGAGTCCTTGCCGATGTTACCGTAAGTGCCGATTGCATTCGGTTCAAAATCGGTTATGTTGAACCATTCGTTGACCAGAGCGGAATGGGAACGCCTCGTACTGAGTCTCGTATCCTTAATGTTGGGCACCGTGATGTCCGGTCGGTCATTTCCCATCGCTGAGAAAGAGTTGTCGTCCTCCGCGAATGCAGTGAACGGGAATCCTGACTGCCAGTTCGTGATAAAGCTCAGGTTCCACCCGTTGATCACGCCATTCGCGATCCCTTTGACGGGGACGCGAGGAAGAGCATAATTGCCAAACAATCTGAAGACGTCAACATCGTCCCCCGCGTCGGGCCCATAATCAAGAGAGCGGCCGCAACCGCAGGTATTGATTCCGTAGACTCCAAAAATCCCCAGTTGTCCCGGAGGCCCGTAATTATTCAACGCGTGCGACCACGTGAAGTTCGTTTGAAATGTGAGGCCGTGGCTCAAGCGCTTTTCCACTTCAACCTGGCCGGAATTGTAGTTGCTGTTCACTCCGGAGTTGATCGAAGCGATGAATCCGTAGTTCGGATAGATGAGACGCGATTGAATATTGTTCTCTGTCGACTGGCCCGGAATATACACTGAGGGATTCAGTTGCAGCAGTCCGGATTCTTGATCGCCGGTACCGCCCAGGTGGGCACCGTGATTCCCCGCGTACTCTAACCGCACAAACAAATTTGAGCCGAACTCATGCTCGAGGGTCAGGTTATACGTCAGGATCTGAGGCAACCTGAAGTGCCTGTCGAAGATCTGCGTAAAGGCGATGTCCTGAGGAAACGTAACATTAGGTCCTGGATTGATCGGGCCAAACGACGCGGGAAATGGATCTGTCACGCCCGCGAAGGTGTAGGGGTCAGTGAAATTTGTGTTCGGAATATCCACGATAGGAGCAAAGGGAGGAATACCCACGACATCTTCAAACGCCACCCCATTGGGCGCCTGGTAATAATAGCCTGCTCCACCGCGGATGCTGGTCTTGCCATCGGCCGTCAGCTGATAGGCAAAGCCCACGCGCGGACCCAAATTACCCACGTTGTTATAGATTGAGGACGCTGGACATCCAGCATCGTGATTGCTTCCGCCGAAGATAAGGTCTTGCGGCGCATTGGGATAACGCGTCGATTGTGCTCCCGGCACAAAGCATCCCACTCGCCCCTCGCTGTCCGTATAGGGAAAGAATGGATCCCAGCGTAGGCCGGCGCTCACGGTGAGCCGCTTGGTCGCATGCCAGTTATCCTGAACGAAAACGCTCCAGTCGTTTCCGCTAAAGTTCAAATACAAGCCGCCTGCCTGCACAAAGTCGGATGCATCCCCTAGCAGAAAGTCGGAGAGATTGTTTCCGCTCAGGTCGCCGCCAAAGCTGTAGTTGCCATCGGCTTGATATGTATTTCCCATGGGAAGGTTGAAGTGTTCCCATTCGCCCCCAATCTGGATCTCGTGCGGGCCCTTGATCAAGGTGACAATTTCACGATCGGATATATCGCTGTGATTCCAGGTTCCCGTGGCAGGCTGTTCTCCGATGGTGAACTCCCCGGCCACATTGACGTTTAGCGTTGCCGGAAGATTCGTGGGCTGAGGAATATTCGCGCCCGCCGTGGCGATACTGAAAGGCGCCGGCGACTCCGTCAGTCCCGCCTTCCTTGTCAGCCCGAAATAGCTATTGAGAAGGACATGGGTCGAAATCGTGTAGATGTCGACCACGCTGACATTCTTGAGCCCCTGTTTTTGTGGATCTTCCAGGTTACCTTCAAGGATATTGCTGGCGGGCGGAAGGATGATCGGAATGTTGAATTCCAGTTGGAAATAGTGCGCGCTGAGATGATGTTTGCCAATGTTGTAGTCAATCTTGGCCAGGTACTCGTCGGTATCCTGGATTAACGGAGCGCCGCTATAGAGCAACTGGTTAGGATCGCCTGAGGAGGGGTCGTTGGGGAGAGGAATATGGTTCATCAGATAAAGCGCCGTGGGGTCAAAGGCTAATGGATTGATCTGGTTGTTGCTGTTGAATTGATAGGGCGACAGCGGGTTGGGATTTATCAATGGCGTCCCGGGCAGAAGCACTGAGAAATCGCCATTGAGCTCATCCTGGGTTGGCACCTGGGCAATCTGGCCATTCATGGCGGTGTTTTGGCGCGTGCCTTGATAGGATCCGAAATAAAACAGTTTATTCTTCAGAATCGGGCCGCCAATTGTGCCGCCAAACTGATTCTGCTTCAACGGGTTTGGCCCGGTAGTACTAAAGTAATTGCTGGCATCCATCGCATAGTTGCGAATGTATTCAAAAACATCGCCATGAATCTCGTCGGTTCCGGACTTGGTCACGACGTTCGCCACTCCGCCAGTAGCGTTCCCGTAGGTGGCGCTCATGTTATCGGTTTGCACGTTGAATTCCTCAAGCGCGTCAGGGCTTGGGAAGGGTAGATTGGTGTTGATATACATGTCGTTGTAATCAACGCCATCCAATAAATAATAGACGCCGTTCGATCCGCCGCCATTGACCTTCGCATACTGCTCGCCGGGCAGAATGCCTCCCTCGCAATTTACGCCGCAGTTCTGCGATGTGACGTCGACGGCGCCGGGGACAAGAAAGATCAATTGCTGCGCCTCGCGACCGTTCATCGGCATGCTTTCCATGCTCTTTTCGTCGATAACATTCGTAATCGCCGCATCGTCGGTGGTTACTTGATCTACATCCCCCTCCACCCTGACCTGCTGGGTTACCGCGCCCACTGTCAAGGTAACTCTCTGGCTGGCGGCCTGTCCGACTTCCAAACTAATGCCCTTTTGCACATAGGTCCTGAAGCCGGCCATTTCAACCGTCAGCTGATAACTGCCGACGGGGAGGCTGGGAAACAGGTATTCGCCGTCGGCCCCTGATTTGACGGTTTGCGTATAGCTGGTTCCAGCCTGCTCAACCGTTACCGTCGCCCCTGGGACCGCCGCACCAGCGTTGTCCTGCACGGTACCGCTCAGCCGAGCGGTTGTGTACTGGGCAAGCGCCGTCGTTGCCCACATGATCACCACCAGCAACGATGAGAAAAAATAAGCTGGTCTAATTTGTGAATGATTGAAGGTCCGGCTCCTGATGTTCATGCTCTTTTCAGTTGGCTTCATTTGCGCTGCCCTCCATCCGGTCGAAAGTGGACTGCATACAGGCGGTGTTACAGTTGCTTATTACTTTTTCTGAATTCAGCACCAGGGGGTTCCGTACGCATCAAAAACATCATGGTTTTACTGCCATTTTGCCCGTTTGTCAAGCAAGAAGTTCTTGTGACTGTGACACTTAGCCCTCCTCAGAGGAAGATCCTTCACTGCATTCCGAGATGACATCATCTCCTGACCGGCCTAATGAATGGGAACATGAGAAGGGATTTAATGGTCGCCGATTTCGACGCTGAATGAATGGTTCCGAGAGCGTGCCGAGCGAGCAGCCCGCCGCAGAGACAACCGCAAAGCAAATTAGATATCATCTCAAGGGGTTGTACTTTCGGTCTATTCGCCTTCATCTGAGCGGGGAATGACATCGTGTTCCGGCTCGCGTCTGAAGCAGTTGAACAAGAGGAGGAATGATTTTATGAGGAAATTGACACACGCTTTAACGGCTGCGATGGCGATAGTGTTGTTGGCAGGCGGGACCCTTATGGGCGGCCTGCAGAACGCCAGGGCAGAGAATAATGGTCTCGAGCGCGCACCACTTCTCGGCTGGAGTAGTTGGAGTTTCCTCCGCAAGGAACCGACGGCAGCCAAGCTCGAAGCTCAGGCGCGAGCAATGCAAGACTCTGGCTTGCAGAAAATCGGTTACACCTACGTAAACCTCGACGACTTCTGGTACCAGTGTCCGGGCCCACAGGGCCCCGACGTCGACTCTTATGGCCGCTGGGTGACAGACCCATCGAGGTTCCCACCTCAGGGAGATGAAAATGGCATCAAGGTAGTCGCCGACTACATTCACAGCCTGGGGTTGAAGTTCGGAATCTACGTTACACCAGGTATTTCGAGACAGGCAGTAAGTAAGAACACCTCGATTGAAGGCACGCCGTACAAGGCCGCACAGATTGCGGAACCGTCTATAAGGGAGAGCAACTACAACTGCAAAGGGATGGTGCGCGTTGATTACAGCAAGCCTGGAGCGCAGGAGTTTATCAATTCCTGGGTCGAGATGCTCGCCGGATGGGGCATCGATTACATCAAAATTGACGGCATGGGTAATAGCAATGCCGCCGACGTTGAAGCATGGTCGAATGCGATTCGGAAAAGCGGGCGGCCAATCGTCCTTGACGTCACACAGGGGAGCTTTACACAGGCGCTCACGCCGACATTGATGAAGTACGCTGATCAATGGGAATTTGCACCCGACGTCGAATGCTATAAATGCGAGAAGGGCGACAGCAGCTACCCGCTCACAAGCTGGAAAGATATTGCCAAACGCTTCAACTTTGTGGCCGATTGGCAGCCTTACTCTGGTTCGGGGAGGTTTAACGACTATGACTCCATCGAGGTAGGGAATGGCAGCAACAACGGGCTCACTCCAGTCGAGCGTCAGACTCAGATTAGCCTGTGGGCCCTTGGATCGGCGCCCCTCATTCTCGGCGTCGATCTAACGAACCTCGACCAACTGGATCTGCAGAAATACCTTAGCAACACCGAAGTCCTCGCTGTTGACCAGGATTCAATCGCTGCGAAAAGGGTTGTCAATACAGGCAACCAGCAGGTGTTCGCAAAGATGGAAACAAACGGAGAGGCGATCGTTGGTTTGTTCAACACCGGTGGAATCGCGGAAACAATCTCCGTACAAGCGTCTGCATTGGGCCTCCCCGAGAATGAACGCGGCTACTCCACATGCGACCTCTGGACAGGCGAGATGGGGAAGACAGGAGGCACCATCACTGCCATTGTCCCATCGCATGGAGTCGTCCTATACCGCGTCAAGGCACTGTGATAACCGCTCGCAACGCATCGGTCGGGTTCGATGGGTTTATACTGGCGCGGGCATCGATCATCATGGCATCGAGCCCCAGCCGCTTGGCCTCCGTGCCGCTGATCCGATCGGTGAACTCGTAGGCGATCTCTTAGCAAATTTACTGCATGCGTCGGAATCTGTGGTGTGCAGACCCTTCCGGGTTAAACTTATCGGCATGGTCTCCTCTTGCCGGTTACTACCCCTCTTTTTCAGCACAGTTTTGTTTTTAGCCTTCTCGCTCAACGTTGCTTCCTCCGCCCAGCGACTCAAGACCGGAGCAAAAATCCAACCGGCGAGCGGAAACTCCATCGCACGCGATTGCCTTTCGCAAGCCGACCTCCTGAAACAAGCCGCCACCACCGACCGTTGGATGGAAATTGATCTTTACTGGTTCAAGCAAAAAGATCTGAAGAAATCGGTGCGCGAATTCTGGGATAGATTCCAGCCGCTCTACGCAGGGGTCAGCGGTTACCGAGGCGTAATTCTGAATATCGGCTGGACGGTAGGCCCTGTGATGGAGTGGTCCGGCAAGCTCGATCAAAGAATCTCGCTCCCCACAGGATCAGGACAGAGCCGATGGGTCGATCAAAGCACACCCCTGACCGGAACCACTGCGGAACGGAAGCAAAAGTCAGAGGCCCGCTACGCAGGATCGGTAGTGAGCACGCGGCGAGGCTACGATCCATGGACCTATGGCGATGTAAAGCAACTGATCGCGGATCTCAAGCGCGAAGCGGCACGTCGCGGCATCTCCGGTTTCAAAGTGGGCACGCTGAACTACGCATGGACAGATGCGTACGGAGAAGAGGCACCCTGGGTTAGCCGTCACCCTGAAGCATTTACAAAACCCACTCCTTCCCTGCCTTTAGACCAGGAACCCACCCGTTATTTCGATCCCGCAGCGCCCTTGCACGCCGATCCAATTCCGCTCGGAGGACTTCCCGAAGGAATCGCCGAAGGAATGCCGGTCCATCGGGCCTACGCCGCTCAGTGGGGAAGCATCTCGCGAGCGCTGAGCCTTGATGCGATCATGCTGCGCGATTCCTTCGGTATGCCAGTCCCCTATGAACGCGGCGGTCCTTGGGGCCCCGTTGCTCCCTCCGCTGAAATCGTCCACCAGGTCACTGATGCGGTTGCGACGCTGGTGAAAGAGACAAAGCTGGCCAATCCGCATGCGCTGGTCATGATGTATTCGAATGCCGCCAGCGCCGTCGCCGACTGGCCTTCCAACGGATTGGATCTCGAAGCCATCGCCAAGCAAGGCTACCTCGATATCTGGGTAGACCAGACCTGGGCCGGAGCATGGAACGAGGTCGGCATACGTTACAAAAATTTCTGGAACAACCCCACGCTGGGCTGGACCTACCAGCTTGATTACATGCTGGCCCACGCCGCCATCCTTGCCAATACCAAGGTTCGCCACTACCCGCTGGTAGAAACCTTCGACGCTTGGGAAAGCTGGGACGTGATTCACTCCGCGCCGCAACGATTGCGCTGGGGAATCTGGGCCTACTCCCACGCCGCGGTAAAAACTCCGAATGGCCTGAAGCTGCCTGTGGGCAGTTATATCTCCTGGGCCAATCAAGGCGACCGCTTGCTGAGCGAAGCTGATGTGAACTTCCTCGCAAGCAACATCAATGCCGCGGTAGCGGATGCGCACAACACAACAGCAGTCTTCGGCCCAACTCTGGTCTATTCGCGCCCGGCAATGCAGTGGCAGATCGATCATGCATCCCCCGGCCAGGACGCGAATGAATGGCTGGACGAGCAGATGGGATCGCTAGCCAAATGGCCGGTTCCGATTCTCTCCGCCACGCGCATCGAATGGCTTCCGCGCGTTCAATCGGACCTCTTTCTAATCCAGACCCCCTCGCATCTCTCCGCCAGCCGGCTGAATACCCTCGCGAGGCTCATCAAAAGTGGTCAGCCGGTCGCCCTGATAGGAAATTTCACCGGCAGCATCGACGATTCACTCCTGCGGTTAGCTGGCCTGCGCGAAAGCAGCACTCCCGTCGAGAAGCCCATTCAACTATGCAAGGCAACGACGCAAGCTTCGGATCTTGCAAAGAACATTCCTCCAACCTTCAATACGTATTGCCGTCCTGAGATCGGCACGACGGTTGCAGGTGCGACGGTGATCTATACCGAAGAAGGCTCCCCGGCGCTTACGCTCGACGCGACTGGAGGCAGGCTGGCAGCAGCCTGGAACGCTCCGGATCTGAGGTCGCTCCAGGAGATCCCTCTCTCACAGATTTGGGGAAATACCGGCGCTCCCTACGCTCTGGCCACCGGAACTCTGAACGTGATGCTGCGGAGGAATGCCAGCCTGCACGCGAGCCAGATCGACCTGAACCAGACAATGAGCATCGCCGCATGGCGCACAAGAAATGGAGCTCGTCACCTGCTGGGGGGCAATCTTGAGGAGGGCTTGCGCGACGACGCCGACCTATTGCGCCACTCCACAATAGTTATTCCGAAGTCGTGGCACAGTGAGAATTGGAAAGACGCTTGGACCGGGCAAAAGTTTTCTTTGGATGACGATCGGTTGCTTGTCGACCTTCCCCAGGCCTCATCCGTCTTGCTCGAATCTTCACGGTAAAGCTGAGATTTCGCGCCAAACTTATTTCTTGTCGGCGCAAATTTCAAGGATCGCCCGGCCGAATTTTTCAACCTTCGCAGGGCCGATTCCATCAATCTCCATCATTTGTTTCGGATTCCCCGGCCGCATTCCAGCCAACGCCGCCAGCGTCCGGTCGTGCAGCACCACGTATGCCGGAACCCCAAGCCGTTTGGCCTCCGCTGTACGCCACTCTTTAAGCCGCGCCGCCAATGCCTCACCCTCAGCCGAGAGCTGCACTGGTGCGGTTTGCGTCGCCGCTGATTTTCCTGCAATAGCCCTGGCCTTCTTCGTCCGTGCCGGAGCCGCAACCCGGCTGGAAAACTCCTCCACCATTCCGTCGCTAAGCAGTAACTCTACTGGCGTTGTCGCCCGCAGCTCCAACCCCGCTTCGGTCAACCGCACTTTGCGATATCGCCTCACCTCGCCATCTTTTTCATACTCGGCCTCTTCTATCTCAATGAGCCCGGCACGCACCATCGCGTCCAGCAATCCATCGAACTCATTCCGGCTCATTCTTCCCGCCGGATCGAGGCTCCGCTGCAGAGTTCCAGCCGCTTTGTAACTCACCTCGCGCAACTCTTCCACAATCGCCTGCACCGTCGCCCGCTCCACTGCCGTCGCCCGCCGGAAGAGTCTTAGCACCGCTCCCGCCGGATCGCACACATCGCACACTCCACACGAACGGCTGGCGTCCCCCACATCTCCAAAATGCCGCACCAGGGCCGCCATTCGGCATTCGCTCGACGTGGTAAACCGCAGCACCTTCTCAAACTGTTCAGCCCGAAACTGCGCCTGCACCGCATAAGTCTTCTTCCAGCCCGTCTTGCCCAAAGTGACGTAGCCGCCAAAATCTACCCGTGCCCCGCCGTGAATCTCCAGCTTCTCCAGCGCTTTGTCAAACTCTTCCTCGCCCAGTTTGGAACCCGCTCGCAACTCTTCCGCCGCCTGCGGCTCCTCGCCCAGTACCTTGAAGACCTGCTGCAAGTGATCCACTGGCGGATAATCCCTGTTCAAGAAGAAATCGCGCGTCCTCTGGTCCGCATAGCTATGCATCAGGTAGGTCCGGCTCAAAGCCCCATCCCGCCCCGCACGCCCGATCTCCTGGTAGTAGCCCTCCAGCGTCCCCGGCAGCCCCGCATGAATCACCGTCCGAATATCGGCCTTGTCGATCCCCATCCCAAATGCGATAGTCGCCACCACCACATCCAGCTCGCCTGCCTGAAAGGCCGTCTGCACCCGCTCCCGCGTCTCCGCATCCAGCCCCGCATGGTAAGCCGCGGCCCGAATCCGCCCGGCTCCCGCCCCTCCTGAAGTGAAGGGTACGGGCTTTAGCCCGTACGTTGACCCAGCAGAATGATCGTGGGCTTTAGCCCCTGAGGGAAGCATTTCGGGCCTTTCGCTTGCCCCACTCCGAGATTGTGTCCCCGCCAGCTCCTCCGCCAGCCGCTCGGAGTTCTTCCGCGAAGTGGCGTACACAATCGCAGGCCGCCGCTCTGAATTGGAAAGTAATCCGCAAATCGCCTCCGCCCGCTCCGGCACCGGAACCTCGACCACCTCGATGGCCAAATTCTCTCGCCGGAAGCCGTGAATAAACTTGACCGGCTTGGTCATTCCCAATTGCGCTACGATGTCCGCCTGCACATCGGGAGTAGCCGTAGCTGTCAGTGCGAGCACCGGCGCCGCACCGCTTCCGTCCAGCACTCCGGCCCGCAGCACAGGCAGATACTGCCCCAGCATCCGGTAGTCCGGCCTGAAGTCGTGCCCCCACTGCGAAATGCAATGCGCCTCATCGATGGCGATCAGGGCCAGCTTCCGTTTGGCCAGCATCCCCACAAATCCAGGCACGCGCAGCCGCTCCGGCGCTATAAACAGGAACTGCAAACTCCCGTTCAGATAATCCGCGCAGGCCTGCCGCGCCACCGTGCGCTCAAGTCCGGAGTGCACCCGCGCCACGCGCAGCCCCAGCGCAGCCAACTTCGCCGCCTGGTCTTCCATCAGCGCAATCAGCGGCGAAATCACCACCGCCGTCCCACCCCGCGCAATCGCCGGCAACTGGTAGCAAAGGCTCTTCCCCGCCCCCGTCGGCATCACCAGCAGCAGATCCCGCCCCTCGATAGCCGCGCGGCAAACCGCCTCTTGCCCCACCCGAAAGCACTCAAAGCCAAAGGCCGACCGCAAAAGCCCGGCCAGATCATCCGAATTGAGAGGAGAAGTCAAAAAAAGATCGCCTGAGGAGTGAAGGCCCTGCACTGAAATGTGAAGACCTTCTTCAACTTTACAGGATTAGGGTGCAGGTTTCGCACTGCTCCAACGAGAGGATGAGCGCCTGCAACTGATAATCTGGTACTACGAAATCGAAAAGCAAGAATGGAAACCCAGGCATTACCGCCTGGCTTTCATATGGTGATTCTATGAAAAAACAATTTGCATTAACGGCGCTTCTTGTCGGCGTTTCGCTGCTGACAGGCGCACAGTCCGCAGCTGTTCCCGGCGACAACGCAAAGCAGGATGCCATCCAATCCTATCTGCAGCCGCTGGTGGCGAATCAGACCATCGCCGGCGCTGTAACGCTGGTTTCCAACAAGGACCAAACCGTCTACCTGGAGACCGTCGGCTATCGAGACCTCGCGGCGAAGATTCCCATGCCCACCAACGCCATGTTCTGGATTGCCTCCACCTCGAAGCCCATGACCGCAACCGCCGTGATGATGCTGGTCGACGAAGGCAAGATCAATCTCGACGACCCGGTGGAAAAGTACCTGCCTGAGTTCCATGGCATGATGGTGGGCCCGGCCGATCCTGATTCGAAGCCTACCGCACAGGGCGCGCCGGACTCTCGAAAGACCGTACCCTTGGTTCCTGCAAGTCACCCCATCCTGGTGCGGGAGATTCTGAGTCACACCAGCGGCCTGCCCTTCCACTCAACTGCGGAGCCGGGCGTGCTCGATTCGCTCCCGCTCAAAGATGCCGTACACAGTTATGCAACTGATCCGCTGATTTATCAGCCGGGCACCGACTACAAATACTCCAACGAAGGCATCAACACAGCAGCACGGATTATCGAAGTCGTAACCGGAATGCCTTATGAACGCTTCATGCAGGAGCGGCTCTTCGATCCGTTAGGAATGAAAGACACAACCTTCTGGCCCAATGCCGAACAGATCAACCGCCTGGCGCAAGCCTACAAACTCGATCCACAAACAAAAGGCTTGGTCGAAGTTCCTGTCGCTCAGTTAACCTATCCGCTCAACGATCGGCAGCACCGCTTCCCAATGCCTGCCGGCGGCTTATTCTCCACTGCTGAAGACGTTTCCAAATTCTGCCGCATGATTCTGAATGGAGGCGAACTCAACGGCAAGCGCATTATTTCTACCCAGTCGCTCCATGCGATGACCATTCCTGAGAACATGGGGCTAGGTAAAACAGATTATGGATTCGCCTGGAACATAACGAAGGACGGTTTCGACCATGGCGGCGCATATAAAAACGCCATGTCTATCGATACGACGACAGGCCGGATTCTCGTTTTCATGGTTCAGCAGCAGGGGGACTGGGGAACGAAGCAGGGAGGTCAGATCGTCTCCACACTGAAACGGCTCTCAAACGATATCGTTTCATCACCCACGGTCGCGCCCGCTGCTGGTTTGGCGCCTGCAGCCCATTAAGGCTCAGATTCAATCAAGCCAGTACGATTTCGCTTTACAGCGAGGATCGTACTGACTCATTGTCATTCCAAATCGGCGGCTCAGTTGAACGGCTCAGCATCAAGCGTGATCACCTGAAATGCTTCAAGCATGAAACGATGCGGATGCCCAGCAAGCAAGGTAATCGGTGCAGTCGATTTGTCGGCCGCCCATGGACTGTACGCCGAGTAACTCCGCGCTGCGTTTCCCGGCAGCTCAAATGCCTTGCCAACATCGAGTGAAAACTCCTGCGCGCGATCTGACGGATTGCGCAGCACCACAATCCCCTTTTGCCGATTCCACGAGGCCCAGCCATAGACCTCGAGCTTGCCCGGATCGCCCCCAATCCAATGCGTATCATTCAAAACCGCTGCGTTGGCGCGCGACCAGCGAGCCGTCTCCGCCAGAACATCCCAGTCCTTGCTGGTAAGCAGCGACGGCGTAACATATAACTCCTGTAACTGCGTGCCGCTGCCGAAATAGGAATGAATCTCATCGACTAGGTCGGGGTCCAAATCTGCGGGCGAGCCAGTCAGGCGGGGAAGATTAGTATAATCCACCTTTTCAGCATAGATAATTCCGTGCAGCATGAGCGAATTCAACGGAAAGAGCGGCCCGCCTTCAACTATATTTCGATAGGTTTGCTCATCGCGATAAGTAATCCACTTTTGGCGCGTGCTTCCCACGCCGTCGAAGTTATAGTCATCCCCGCCACGCCAGACGTCGTCAGAATATCGCAGCCAGAACGGCGAAGGCAGCGTGCCGGTTGATACGTTGATATAGATATTGGGATCTTGCCGGCGCAGCATCTCGATAAGATGAATGGCCGCCGAAAAATCGCTGTCGAAGATGCTGCCCGGGAAAACCTGGCTGGCGTTACCCGTGCCGTCAAACTTGAATTGGTTCACCCCGTACTTAGCTATCATTTCCTGGCAGGTCTTCTCAAAAAGTTTGTAATAACGCGGCGCGGACAACGCGAATCCGCCCTTCACCGTCTCCAGGCCCGCGCGCTCTCCCGCGGCAATCCGCTGCTCTTTCGCCACGTCATAACCACCCCAGGGAGAGAGCCAAACACCGATGCCAAAGCCATATTCCGCCGCCGTCCTCTTTACACTTGTAAGACCGTTGGGAAATCCGGAGTTGAGATTCCAGATTGTATGCGTATCGTCCCAGCCGTCGTCCATCAGAAATGAGTCCATGGTGACGCCGCGCTTGCGAACCAGTTCTTCCCCAAAGGCATGCACACGGTCAAGCACCTGCGATTCATTGAAGCGCTCGCCGCTACCCAGGTCGAACCAACTGTTGTAATGCAGGAAAGTACGGTAAGGATGAGCCCGCTCTTCTTCGATGTAAGCAAGAAAGTCGCGCCGCAACTGGCCGGGAGCGGCCACTCCAATCACAGAGGAATAGGAAACCGATTGGCCCGCACCCAAAGGCAATACGCGCGCGAGCACGGCCGTCGCTCGATCGCCTTTCACCTCACTCGCCGAAAGCGGGGACTCGAAGCCGAAGAAAAAATCGCCCGCCACGATCGGCGATCCGGCAACCTTCCCCACGACTCGCGCACCGGCAACGTCAAAATCGAAGAGCCGCACTTCGGCAATATCGACGGGATGCGATAACGCCCGCAGAGTAATCTCCTGGCGCAGATAATTCGTTTTATCGCGTAATATCGCGCACCAATGCACAGCCAGAGAGTTGTCCTGCGTGCTCAGGTCGGCGCAGATTGACCGGCCGGCAACCTGTTCAGCGTGCCGTGCAGCGGATGGGTTCGGTGCAACCTGCTCTTCAACTGGATCCGCATTCATCTTGAGTTGTGAGGCGGCAATCACGCGCCCGTCGCGAAACTTCAGCGAAAATGCCTCCACCGGATGCAGTTTCGCCCGGCTGCTTCGATCTTCAATCTCTCGAACTTTAATGCCGCCATTGATTGCCTGAAAGCGTACGGCGAGGCGACCTCCACCGAGCTCATAGGTCTTCGCGGCGCGTCCCGGTGCATCGGCGGCGGAAGCGGACAAAGTCGCGGATAAAAGCATGACAAAGACTGGGATTTTCATTGCAGTGCACCGCAAGTTCATATTTTGCATCGCCGATGAATACCATTTCAGTAAGTAGTGGATCGACTCACATTATCATGAACAAGCTTCGATGAGCCAAGTATACCCCGATGAAACTCCGATCATCCAACCAGATTGGTTCAAATTGCATCATCAGCCATTATTCAGCCACTGTATAATTCATGGGTATCTCAACGGAAAGAAACAGCTACATTGGGGTGGATAAATGCCCGAGTCAATTGATTGGCCTCTCAAGTCACATCCGCAGCGCCCAGGCCGCCGCATCCTACTTTTCCTACTCGCCGTAGTTGTCGCCATTCTCTTTGGAGCCCGCACCGCGATCTCCTATTGGGTCGATCTGCTCTGGTTCAGGACGCTCGGTTACCAGGATGTGTTCTGGAAAACATTGGGCCTGAAGTGGGGGATCTTCGCCGCTTTTGCGGCCGTGACATTTGTTGTGCTGTATGTAACATTTGCCGCCCTCAAGCGAACGCACTCTGCCGATCTGCCCATCGATCACACAATTTTCATCGCCGGTAACGCGGTGAATCTCCCTGTTGCACCCGTCCTGCGCGTGCTCTCGATCGGTGTTTCATTCGTGGTAGCGATCGCCACCGGCGCAGCGATGGAGGCGCAGTGGCCCGTGCTGGCGCTGTTCTGGTATGCGCCTCACGTCTCCGGCAGCATAGCCGATCCCGTCTTCGGAAGACCGCTTAACTTCTATCTCTTTACGCTGCCGGCTCTGGAACTGATCGCAGGCTGGCTACTTACACTGGCAGTACTCGCATGCATCCTTGCCTTTCTATTTATCCTCATCACCGGTGGCACCCGAGCCCTCAGCGGGGGATTCGGCAGCGGCTCCCCGTTGCCCTGGCGCGGCCTCTCCATCACGGTTGGGTTCCTACTGCTCGTGGTTGCACTGCGCGTATATATCAGCCGATTTGAGCTGCTGTTTGAGCACCATACAATCTTCGATGGGGTCACGTACACAGACGCGCACGTGACGCTGACCGGCATGCTCTTTGTCGCGGCCGCCCTCGTACTGGGAGCCTTGATCGCGTTCGTCTGCGCGGTAATTAAACCGCGCGGGCGCATGCTCGTCGTTTCCATCATTCCTGCCGTGATTTGTTATGCGGCAGCCGGAATAATTGGCTGGTACGTCAGCAGTTTCATCGTAAAGCCCAACGAACTGGTGCGCGAGCAGCCATATATCGTCAACAATATCCAGATGACCCGGCAGGCATACGGGCTGGATCGCTTTGCTCAGCGCGAATTTCCCGCGGAGACAACCGTTGGTGCAGCCGATCCCGCCAACAATCAGTCCACACTTCAGGATATTCGTCTATGGGACGTGCAGGCGCTCAAAGATACGCTGCGTCAGATTCAGGAAATTCGTACCTACTATGATTTTCCCGGCATCGATATTGACCGCTACCAGATCGACGGCACCATGCGCGAAGTGATGCTTTCCGCACGCGAACTGAACGTGGACAAGCTTCCCGAGAGCAGCCAGAACTGGATCAACGACAAGCTCATCTATACCCACGGTTACGGCATCACCATGAACCCGGTGAACGGCTTCACAGCCGAAGGTCTGCCCACGCTCCTGCTCAGCAATATGCCCGTCCAGAGCACCGTGCGCGGCCTCAGCGTAACCCGGCCCGAAATTTACTTCGGCGAAATGACCAACACCGACGTCTACGTGAAGACCCGTCAGCAGGAGTTCAACTATCCTGAGGGCCAAAGCAACAACCTCACCTCCTATGAAGGCAGCGGCGGTATCGTGTTAGGTGGATTTTTACGCCGCGTTCTGATTGCATTCGATCGCGGCGATCTCACCAAAGTGCCCTTCAGCGACGACGTGAACTCCGAGAGCCGTCTGCTGATGCGGCGCACAGTCCGCGATCGCGTCGCAGCTCTTGCGCCGTTCCTGACTTACGACGAGGACCCCTACATTGTGGTCGGCGATGACGGCCGTCTTTCGTGGGTGATGGATGCCTTCACATCTTCCGACAGCTATCCCTACTCTACGCATCACTCCGTGGATAATCAGCCCGTCAATTACATGCGCAACAGCGTCAAGGTTGTGGTGGACGCCTACGATGGGACCACTACTTTCTATGTGTTCGACAGTGAAGACCCTATCCTGGCCGCCTATCGCGGAATCTTTCCGTCACTATTCAAAGATGCTTCAGCTATGCCCGCGTGGCTGCGCAAGCACGTCCGTTACCCCGAGCTATTGCTGAGTTTGCAGGCCGAAGTCTACGGTCTCTATCACATGACCAATCCTGAGGTCTTCTATAACCGCGAGGATCTCTGGACAGTAGCTACTGAAACCGGCATGGCTGAAGGTGGAGAGCAGACCACGCAGCCCATGGCGCCGAATTTTGTGATGATGAGACTGCCCGGCGAAACCGATCTCGAGTTCGTCGAGATACTTCCTTTTACTCCGGTCAATCGCAATAATTTGATCGGCTGGATTGCCGGACGCAGCGACGGCGTACACTACGGCACATCTGTGGTCTACGACTTTCCCAAAACAAAACTGGTGGACGGACCGCAGCAAATTGAGGCGCGCATCGATCAGAATGCGCAGCTCTCAGGGCAACTGACGCTGTGGAACCAGCAGGGCTCCCATGTCCGCCGCGGCAGCCTGCTGGTCATTCCTTGCGGCAAGGCGCTGCTCTATGCGGAGCCGATCTATCTGCAGGCCGAACGCAGCCCCATGCCCGAGTTACGCTTGGTCGTGCTCGCGCTTCAGGACCGGCTGGCCTACGCGCCCACCTTTGAGGCAGCGCTCGCTTCCCTGTTCGGTTCCGAGTCTTCAACCTTGAGTGCATCGGAGGCGCCGCGAGCCGCAACTGAAACCAATGGCGCTCCGCCTCCCGCTCAAAGTCTCGATGTGCTGATTTCGCAGGCCGGCAGAGACTTTGCCGATTACCAGCGTCTAACTTCAGAAGGCAAACTGGGCGAGGCTGGTCAGAAGCTGGACGATCTGAAGCATACGCTCGATAAGCTAAGCGCGCATCCAAAGTGATCTCTATGCGTGCTGAGCGGTTTCGATCATGGCAAGAATGTTTTCGAGTGGCGTGCCGGCCTGGACGTTGTGACACGAACAGCAAATGAAGCCTTCCCGGCCGGCGCCCAGGGTCTCCAGGCAACGGTGAACCTCGCGACGAACATCTTCCGGCGTTCCACGCGGCAGTGCAAATTGATTGTCCACTCCGCCGTGAAAGATGACGCGATGGCCGAACTCGCGCTTGAGTTCTTCCATTTCCATTCCCGGGCAGGCGTGCTGAATCGGATTCAGAACATCTACGCCACAGTCGAGAATCGGCCCCAGTAAACGGCGTGCAGCTCCGTCCGTATGGTATAAAACCCGCAATCCATGGGCGTGAATCAACTCGCACCAGCGCCTGAGTCGCGGCTCCAAATGCCGTTTCCAATGCATCGGTGACATCAACAGCGAAGTCTGCCCCGCGATATCGTCGCTTATAAAAACCAGGTCAAGCGACTTGCCTGCACCGGCAAAGAAGTGGCGCATCATCTCGGTTTGGATTTGCTCCACGCGGTCGAGAATCGCCTCCACAAGCTCCGGAGCCTCAACCAAATCCATCAGCGATTGTTCCAACCCACGCAATTGGCAGTAAATTTCGAACAATGAAATCCACGGACCGATGACGGCAAATTCCTGCGCCGCCTCTTGTGCCTTTGCTGTTGCTCCTTGATAATCGAATCGTTCGACGCTGGGCCACCATGGATAATGGTCCAGCGACTCGGGCGAGTTGAATCCGGCCAGCGGCGCTTCGCCAAATTCCGCGTAATGGGCCTCGCCTGCCTCGATATCCTTCAGCGGCACTCCCCACATGGTGCGGCTGCCGCCGTCTTCGGCCCCTGCTCCAGATTGCGAACCGGCACGTTCGCCTTCTTCAGTCTTGTAATCCATGAACACCCAGACGATCTTGTCCAGGCCGAGCGCCCGGTACATCGCCAGGTCGTCCGCCACGCCACAATGCCTGCGCAAAAGCTCGCCGATTTCCGGGGTGTGCCATAAATCCACTGGAATGCGATCCACCGGTTGACGGTTCAGAACAGCCAGTATGCGTTCACGCGGAGTCATTGCATCACCTTAATCTGTGCCAGCGGTCTGCTTATTTGTGTATGTCGCGCGGTCCAGCGCTCAGTCGAAAACTTCCGCATCCTTCAATAACGCTCCGGCGCGATCCTTCTCAGAGATGATCGCGCTCTCCGCGTCAATCGGCCAGGGTATAGCCAGGTCAGGATCATTCCACGCGATCGTTCGCTCACCGGCAGATGAATAATAGTCAGTCACTTTGTATGCGAAGCCGGCCACATCCGTAAGCACCAGGAACGCATGGCCGAATCCTTGCGGAACCCACAGCATCTCGCCATTTTCGCCGCTCAACTCGACAGCCACGTGCCTGGCAAACGTGGGCGAACTACGCCGCAGGTCCACCACGACGTCGAGGACAGCGCCGTGCGTCACCCGGACCAGTTTTCCTTGCGGCTGGATAATCTGGTAGTGAATGCCACGCAGCACGTTCTTCTTCGAAAGCGAAAAATTGTCCTGTGGCCACGACGAAGGCAAGCCAGCCTCCGCCATTGCGCGCTGATTATAGGTCTCACAGAATGCGCCACGGCTGTCTCGGTGAATTGCCGGTGTCAGCACCAGGACTCCGGGCAGTTCTGTCTTCGTAATCTTCATAACTGTGCAGCCTTGACCGCAAACTTCTGCTCCCTCAGCAGAGCAAGCAGGTATTGCCCATACCCGCTCTTGCTGATCGGTAGCGCAAGCGATTCCAACTGCTCCGCAGTGATGAAGCCCTGGCGGTAGGCAATCTCTTCCGGGCAAGCAATATTGAGGCCCTGGCGGCGTTCAATGGTATGAACGAAGAGCCCAGCCTCCAGCAACGAATCGTGCGTACCCGTATCCAGCCAGGCCATACCGCGGCTCATGATCTGCACGTTCAGGCTGCCGGCTTCAAGGTAGAGACGGTTCAGGTCAGTAATCTCGAGTTCCCCGCGCGCCGACGGCCTGAGCGACGCAGCGATGCTGGCCACCTGGTTGTCGTAGAAATAAAGTCCGGTAACCGCAAAGCGCGACTTGGGATTCTTCGGCTTCTCTTCCAGGCTGATGGCGCAGCCCTGTTCATCGAACTCCACCACCCCGTAGCGCTGAGGATCTTCCACCTGGTAAGCAAAAACCGTCGCCCCGTGCTTGAGTTCCGCAGCTTCCTGAAGCTGTCGCGAAAACCCCTGCCCGTAAAAAATGTTGTCTCCCAAAATCAGGGCGCTGGTATCGCCACCAATAAATTCCCGGCCGATGAGGAAGGCCTGCGCCAATCCGTCGGGGCTCGGCTGTATGGCGTAACTGATATTGAGGCCCCAACGGCGCCCGTCGCCAAGCAGTTCGGCAAAGCGGCCCGTATCCTGCGGCGTGGAGATAATCAAAATATCGCGCAGCCCGGCCAGCATAAGCGTGCTCAGCGGGTAATAGATCATCGGCTTGTTATACACCGGCAGCAGTTGCTTCGATACAACCTGGGTCACGGGATAAAGACGCGTGCCCGATCCTCCGGCGAGAATGATCCCTTTCATAGCGCGACCCGCTCCGTATAGTTTTCTTTGATCCATTCCAAATAGGCCCCGGTGCGCACGCTCTCGACCCACGAGAAGTGGTCCAGGTACCAGCGAACAGTCTTGCGCAAGCCGCTCTCAAATTTCTCCGCGGGCCGCCAGCCCAGCTCACGCGAGAGCTTTGCGGCATCGATGGCATAGCGCCGATCGTGCCCAGGCCGGTCCTTTACATAGGTGATCAGTTTCCTGCGCGGACCAATTGCGGCATCGGGTCGCATCTCGTCCACAAGATCGCAGATCAGGCTGACCACATCGATATTCGCGCGCTCGCTCATTCCCCCGATGTTATAAGTTTCCCCAATTCGCCCTTTCTCGAGGACAGCGCGGATGGCCGAACAATGATCCCCCACATAAAGCCAGTCACGCACGTTTTTGCCGTCTCCGTAGACGGGCAGCGGCTTTCCTTCCAGCGCGTTGAGAATCATTAGCGGAATCAATTTCTCAGGAAACTGAAACGGACCGTAGTTGTTGGAACAATTTGTCGTGAGCACCGGCAAACCCCAGGTATGGCAATACGCTCTTGCCAGGTGGTCTGAGGCTGCCTTCGAAGCCGCGTAGGGGCTGTTGGGCGCGTAGGCCGTGGTCTCGGAAAAGGCCGGATCATCGGGCCCAAGCGAGCCGTAAACCTCGTCGGTGGAGACGTGAAGAAATCGAAATGTCTTGCGTTCGGCTTCGCTCAGCTCTGACCAGTAGGCTTTGGTCCGATCCAGAAGAACGAAAGTTCCCTGAACATTAGTGCGAATGAAAGCTCCCGGAGAAACGATCGAGCGGTCCACGTGGCTTTCCGCGGCAAAATGAACGATGGCCCGAGGCTCATGTTCACGCAGAAGCGAGCCCACCAGTTCCGCGTCGCAGATATCGCCGCGCTTGAGCAGGTAACGCGAGTCCCCATCGAGCGCAGAAAGATTGGCGGGATTGCCCGCATAGGTCAGCAGGTCAAGATTGACGACTGGCGAACCAGTAGCCTCAATCCAGTTCAAAATGAAATTCGAGCCGATAAAACCGGCCCCGCCTGTGACTAGAATCGTATCGCGCGTAAGATGCCTCCGAGAACCCAGTATAAGCCTCAAAATGCGCCACTTGCGATTCTATCTGGTTGCGGCCGCTGCAATAATCCTGGTGCCCAGGTGCAACGAAGTTCCACATTAAGGCGATTTTTTCGATATATTAAAGATTCAGCCTAGTCCCGGACGCGGCCAGATCGGCTCAGGCAAGCATCCTCAACAAGAACCAGGGCGATTTTCCTCAGCACGAATCGCTGGGGGATGTGTCTTTCGGACAAGGTGAAGCTTCTGCACCGCAAAATTCAACGAAAAGGGTTGCCATGAGCACATCGGACAATCGTCTCCGCACTCATAAGCCGCAGGGGCTTTATCACCCGAGTAATGAGCACGATGCCTGCGGCATGGGTCTTGTGGCCAGCATCAAGGGCGAAAGAAGCCACGAGATCATCCGCAAAGGGCTGGAGGTACTCATCAACCTCACCCATCGCGGCGCCGCGGGATGTGACCCGGAAACGGGCGATGGCGCGGGAATTCTGATCCAGATTCCGCATGAGTTTTTTGTGCAGGAGTGCGGCGAACTGGGGATAGCGTTGCCCGAGCCGGGCGCTTATGGCGTGGCCATGTGCTTTTTGCCGGTCGAAAAGCATAATCGCCTGCAATGCGAAGGCGTCTTCGAGCGCATAGTCCAGGAGGAGGGCCTTTCGGTTCTCGGCTGGCGTGATACCCCGCTCAACGGCGACGCCGTCGGCCGTGAAGCGCGCGCCTCCCAACCCTATATTCAACAGTTGTTCGTCAGCTGGCCAGAAGGATCGGAACATGCCGGGATGGACGAAGACGCCTTCGAGCGCCTGCTCTATCGAGTTCGCCGCCGCACTGAGAATGAGATCGCAAATTCGGAGATCGAAGAGAAAGACATTTTTTACGTTCCCTCGTTCTCCTGCCGCACCATCATCTATAAGGGCCTGATGCTGGCGCCGCAGATTGAGCGATTTTACTTCGAACTGGCCAATCCCCTGGTGAAAAGCGCACTCTGCCTGGTCCACCAGCGCTTCTCCACCAACACGTTTCCCAGTTGGAAGCTGGCCCATCCCTACCGCTATGTAGCCCACAACGGCGAAATCAATACCATCCGCGGCAATGTGAGCTGGATGACCGCACGCCAGTCGATCCTCCAGAGTCCTCTGCACGAAGGCCAGATCGGCAAGCTGTTTCCGGTCATCGTGCCCGGCGGCAGCGATTCCGCTTCACTGGATAACGCGGTGGAGTTTCTCTTCCATTCCGGCCGTTCCCTGCCCCACGTAATGGCCATGCTGATTCCCGAAGCCTGGTCCGGCAACCCGGATATGGACGAGGAGAAGCGCGCCTTCTACGAGTATCACGCCTCGTTGATGGAGCCGTGGGACGGCCCTGCGGCCATGGCCTTCACTGACGGTCGCGTTATTGGCGCCACTCTCGACCGCAACGGCCTGCGCCCCGGCCGCTATATCGTCACCAAAGACGATATTGTAGTGCTGGCCTCTGAAGCCGGCGTTCTTGAGGTTCCGGCTGAAGATATTCGCAAGAAGGGCCGCCTGCAGCCCGGCCGCATGTTCCTGGTCGATACCGTTCAGCAGCGCATCATCTCCGATGCCGAAATCAAGAAGCAACTAGCCAGTCGTCAGCCTTACGGCGAGTGGCTCCGTGAGCAGCAGGTCACGATGGACCAGTTGCCTGAACCGTCGCGCGTCATCGCCACCAATCACGAAACCATTCTCCGCCGCCAGCGCGCCTACGGGTACAGCGAAGAAGACCTGAAGATTCTGCTCGGCCCCATGGGCGCAAAAGGCGAGGAGCCGCTTGGCTCCATGGGCACCGACGTTCCACTGGCCTGTCTCTCTGACTGCCCTCAGCCGCTCTTCAACTACTTCAAGCAGCTTTTTGCGCAGGTAACCAACCCGCCCATTGACCCCATCCGCGAAGAACTGGTGATGTCGCTCATCAGCTATATCGGCACTGAGCGCAACATTCTGGATGAAGCACCCGAAAACTGTCACACGCTCAAGCTGCCTCATCCCATCCTGACCAACCGCGACCTTGAAAAACTGCGCCGCGTCTCCTCAGGCGATCTGCTGGCCACCACGCTGCCTGCGCTCTTCCGTGCTGAAGATGGCGAAGCCGGCCTCCGGCACTCGCTTGAAGACCTGAGCAACCGCGCCGCGCTTGCCGTTATCTCCGGCTATACGCTGCTGATCATCTCCGACCGCGGCGTCGATTCCACCTATGCGCCCATTCCCAGCCTGCTGGCCATGGCCGCCGTGCACAACCGCCTCGTGCGTGAGAAAACCCGCACCCAGGTTGCGCTCATCATCGAAAGCGGCGAGCCTCGCGAAGTGATGCACTTCGCCCTGCTCATCGGCTACGGCGCCAGCGCCATCAATCCCTACCTGGCCATTGAAACCCTTCACGACCTCAAGCTGCGCGGCATGATCCCCGATGACGTCAGCGCCGAATATGCTGAGAAGAACTTCATCAAGGCCATCAATAAGGGCCTGCTCAAGACCTTCTCGAAGATGGGCATCAGTACCCTGCAAAGCTATCGTGGCGCGCAGGTCTTTGAGGCCGTCGGCTTGAATGAGGCGCTGGTTGAGTCCTACTTCCCCGGCACAGCATCCCGCATCGAGGGCGTTGGCCTTGACGTTCTGGCTCGTGAAGCGCAGCTCAAGCACGCATTTGCCTTCCAGCCGCTCACCGAATCGGAGACCGACTTGACCGTCGGCGGCCAATATCAATACCGCCTGGGCGGCGAGTACCACCTGCTCAACCCCCTCACCATCAGCAAGGTGCAACAGGCCGTGCGGCAGAACAATCCAGCCACATTCCAGGAGTACACCGATCTGCTCGACGATCAGAACCGCACTCTCTGCACACTGCGCGGTCTGCTCAAGCTGAAATACTCTGACAAGCCCATCCCGCTGGACAAAGTGGAACCGGCCAAAGAGATCGTCAAGCGCTTCACCACCGGCGCCATGAGCTTCGGATCAATCAGTAAAGAGGCTCACGAAACCCTCGCCATCGCCATGAACCGCATCGGCGGAATGTCCAACACCGGCGAGGGCGGCGAAGACGAAGCCCGATTCCAGCGCGACGAAAACGGCGACCTGCGCCGCAGCGCCGTCAAGCAAGTCGCCAGCGGCCGCTTCGGCGTAACCGCCAACTATCTCGTCAACGCCGACGAACTCCAGATCAAAATGGCGCAGGGCGCGAAACCCGGCGAAGGCGGACAGTTGCCCGGCCACAAAGTCGACGAGGTCATCGCGCGCATCCGCTATTCCATCCCCGGCGTTGGGCTCATCTCGCCTCCGCCGCACCATGACATTTACTCCATCGAAGATCTCGCTCAACTGATCTACGACCTGAAAAACGTCAATCCTAAGGCGCGCATTGCCGTCAAGCTGGTCTCTGAAGTCGGCGTGGGAACGGTTGCAGCAGGCGTGGCCAAGGCTCACGCCGACGTGGTGCTCATCTCCGGCGACAGCGGCGGCACCGGTGCTTCGCCGCTCAGTTCCATCAAGCACGCAGGGCTGCCGTGGGAACTCGGACTCGCCGAAACGCAGCAGGTTCTCCTTCTCAACGATCTGCGCAGCCGCATTCGCGTGCAGACCGACGGCAAACTGCAAACTGGCCGCGACGTAGTGATCGCAGCTCTCCTGGGCGCGGAAGAGTTCGGTTTTGCCACCATGCCGCTCGTCTCGCTTGGCTGCATCATGATGCGCAAATGCCACCTGAATACCTGTCCCGTGGGCATCGCCACCCAGGACCCGGTGCTGCGCGAGCGCTTCACGGGCCAACCCGAGCACGTCATCAACTTCTTCTTCTTTATCGCCGAACAGATGCGCGGGCACATGGCCAAGCTGGGCTTCCGCACCGTGAACGAGATGGTGGGCCGCGTAGACAAAATCGATGCCGCTGTGGCCGATGTGCACTGGAAGGCCAAGGGAATCGATCTCTCTTCCATCCTTTATTCGCCCGCGCTGCCATCCCGCGTCGCTCGTCGCTGCATGCAGCCCCAGGATCACGGCCTCAATCAGGCCCTCGATCACCAGTTGATCGCCAAAGCTGCACCTGCGCTCAAATCGAAAACCCCGGTGAGCGCCACCTTCGCCATTCGCAACGTGCACCGCACCGTGGGCGCAATGCTGGGTGGCGAGATCGCCCGCCGCTACGGTTCTGCCGGATTGCCCGAGGGCACCATCCACTTCAAGTTCAATGGATCGGCCGGCCAGAGCTTCGGCGCTTTTGTCCCCTCCGGCGTGACGCTCGAACTCGAGGGCGATTCCAACGACTATATGGGTAAAGGCCTCTCCGGCGGACGCCTCATCGCCTATCCGCCCAAAACCTCCAGCTTTCTGCCCGAGGAGAGCATCCTGGTGGGCAACGTCGTTCTTTACGGCGCAACAGACGGCGAAGCGTTCCTCAACGGCATTGCAGGCGAGCGCTTCGCGGTTCGCAACTCGGGCGCTACAGCAGTGGTCGAAGGCGTAGGCGACCACGGCTGCGAATACATGACCAAGGGCACGGTGATTGTGCTGGGCATGACCGGCCGCAACTTCGCCGCCGGCATGAGCGGCGGAATCGCTTATGTCTACGACGAGCAAGGCGACTTTGAAACTCGCCGCTGCAACAAATCCAGCGTGGATCTGGAACCGCTGGCCTCACAGGAAGACGTAGACCGCGTTCGCGGCCTTCTTGAACGCCACCGCGACCTGACTGGCAGCCCGCGCGCAGCCTGGATTCTGGAGCATTGGGCCGACGCGCAGCCAAGATTCATCAAGATCTTCCCGCACGAGTACAAACGCGTTCTCGGCATAGCTCGTCCCGAAGCAGCGATAGGAAGTCATGAACCGGTCGAAGTTTTGAAAGGGCATGACCGGGACACCCACCCAGTGAGTGGGTCGCGTTCCGCAAATGCAACAAAATGAGCTTTAGTTTTGCCGCGAATGCAAAAAAAGGATGTAGGGCTTTATTGAGGACCGCATAAGGAATGTCGCATAAACGCGCCGGAGGCGCAGAGTTTGTTAGCCCCGCGCTTTAGCGTGGGGAAAAGGGATTCCACAAGTCGTTACGGAGTCCCGTAGGGACGGCGCAAAGACATGATTTATGCCGGAATCAATAGCCTTTGAGGGAATGCCGGCGTAAGAAGTTTTGAAAGGGCATGACTTTAGTCGTGCCGCAAATGCAACAAATGAACGCGGGCTTTAGCCCCTGAGGGAATGCTGAAGATAAGTTGATGAACTTATTCTGATGTCCCCTCAATTCTCTTCCGAATTTTCGTCGCCTCTGCGGGCGGCAGTAGAGGTTAAGCATGGGTAAGACAACCGGATTTTTAGAGATCCAGCGCGAACAGCCCACTCGGCGCAAGGTCGAAGATCGCCTTGTGGACTGGTTCGAAATTTACAATCCATTCCCCGAGGAAAAACAGCGCGAGCAGGGCGCCCGTTGCATGGATTGCGGTGTACCCTTTTGCCACACCGGCTGCCCCGTCAATAACTTGATCCCCGACTGGAACGACCTGGTCTACAACGGCCGCTGGGAGAGCGCCATTCGCCGCCTCCACTCGACCAACAACTTCCCCGAGTTCACCGGCCGCATCTGCCCCGCTCCCTGCGAAGCCGCCTGCGTGCTGGGCATCAATCAGCCCGCCGTTTCCATCAAGCTCATTGAACGCAGCATCGTCGAGCGCGCCTGGGACGAAGGCTGGATTCAACCCGAGCCGCCCGCGCAATCCACCGGAAAGAAAGTCGCCGTTGTCGGCAGCGGTCCATCCGGATTGGCGGCAGCGCAGCAGTTGCGCCGCGCCGGCCACTCGGTCACCGTCTATGAGAAAAACGATCGCATCGGGGGCCTGCTGCGCTACGGCATCCCCAACTTCAAACTGGAAAAGCACGTCATTGATCGCCGCGTCAAGCAGATGAAGGCCGAAGGCGTGAAATTTGTTACCGATGCGCATGTAGGCGTGAATGTGCCCGTAGAAACCCTGACGGAAAACTTCGACGCCATCCTGCTGGCCGGCGGCTCAGAGTATCCGCGCGACCTCAAGGTTCCGGGCCGCGAACTCAAAGGCATCCACTTCGCCATGGAATTCCTGCCTCAGCAAAACCGCCGCTGCGAAGGAGACGTAGTCGATCCCTCCATCGCCATCCTCGCCGAAGGCAAGCGTGTAGTCATTATCGGCGGCGGCGATACCGGCGCAGACTGCCTCGGCACCAGCCATCGCCAGCGGCCCCTGAGCGTTCACCAGTTCGAGATCATGCCTAAGCCCCCCGCAATTCGCGCCGCCTCTACCCCCTGGCCGCAGTGGCCCTTGCAGTTGCGTACGGAAAGCTCCCACGAAGAGGGCGGCATCCGCGATTGGAGCATAAATACCCTCCGCTTCACCGGCGACACCAACGGAAACGTAAAGCAGTTACACCTGGTGCGCGTTGGGCCTCCGCCCAAGTTCGAACCCATCCCCGGCTCCGAATTCACACTGGAAGCCGATCTGGTCCTGCTGGCCATGGGTTTCCTCGGGCCCGTGCGCTCCGGAATGATCGACCAGTTAGGCGTGGCCGTAGACAATCGCGGCAACATCGCCACGCACGACGGCTATATGACCTCGGTTGACGGCATCTTTGCCGCCGGCGACATGCGCCGCGGGCAGTCGCTCGTGGTCTGGGCAATCTCTGAAGGCCGCAAAGCCGCTGCCGCCATCTCGAGCTATCTCGCCGCAAAGGCAAAGCCGCTGGAGCAGCGCCATCACGCGCGCGCTTAACACGCTGCGGAAAAACTCAATCCGGAGGGAGGCGGGGCTTTTAACCTCCGCATGAGCCCAGCAGAATCAACGATGGCTTTAGCCTCGGAGAGAGGTTTTCGCCAATTTGACTCGAAATTCCGAGTTTTTCCGCGGCTGCTTAAGCAACCTCTGCCCCCCCTTGCCGAATCAGTTCAGAGTCTTGGTATGTTGAATATTCTCTTCAAGTAGAGAAAGGGTCACGCCCTCGGCTTCCGCGTCATTCTCAATCTGATCTTCAAGCAGCAATAGGATCATGCCTACGGCTACCACGTAATAGCCCAGCTTGGGCAGATTCCAAACTTGGGTCTCAATGTGGAGCGCGGGCCACAATGCCGTCATCAACGGCGCCACCACAAATACCAGAGCCCACGCCAGGAATCCGGCCATGGTGATGAATTTGCCGGCAGTGGCGCGCCGGTAAGCACGCCAGAAATGGATGCAGCAGCCGAAGTAAACAGTAAACAGCAAAGCATTCAAAGCCAGAGCAGCTCCGTTGCCGGGCCGATTCTGAACGATAAGCAGGAAGATCGAGAGCGGGTAATACTGCGCTACATTTACCCAGCGTAACGAATGATCGGAATTACGCATCGCCCTCAGCGCAACTGCAAGCGGCAGAAGGCCAAACAAGGAAGCGGCCAGGTCCAAAACCCATCCCGGCGCAGGACCGGCGACAAGAAGGGGAATGTAGAGTGCGATTGAGCCAAGAAGCGCCGCCAGCATCCACCAGACTGAGTTCTCCTTGCGGTTAGGAACTGAGCCCCACATGAACAGCGTTCCGCCCCATGCCAAAGCAATCAAACCCACAACCGCAGCAAATGTTCCCCAGATGCCAGGCATTTTCGTGAACAGAAATGCGGCGAAATGCACTACGATCATCAACCAGCCGATGAGCCAAATCCTCGAGATACGCGTAGGACGCCGTCGCGATATGGATGCAAAGACGCACGCCAGTAGGATTACGGCAGCCAGGTCAGGGAGCTCGCTCCAATTCACTGGTCTCACCTCAACAATCTCGTTGCTGCAAACTATTCGAAATCATGCCGAGAAATGACGAATAAGGTGCTCAAATTATAGCCCCGGAGCAATCCGTCCAAAGATGATTTCTACGCTCCTGTAAATCGGAGTGATTGGAACCGAAGAAGGAACCACAGCAACCAGGAGTAATTCTCCCCTCAAATCTCGGCTGGGCATCGATTCCCCCATTGCCACGTCCACATACACACACAAGAAATAGTAAAACCCTGCCTGTTCTGTCTGTGCAAGATTGCTCTATATGAGGAGTTTGGCACAGAACGAACGATCATGCAGAAATATCTTTAAGTTGTTGATTCTATTTGGCTGCCCACCAGGGATTCGAACCCCAATATGCTGCTCCAGAGGCAGCTGTCCTACCATTGAACGAGTGGGCAACTCATAAGCTCGTGCCTATTGCGTACAGCGTCATCCTCGCTCCGGCTGGGTGCCGCAAACGAAGCCAACTTGTTTATCATAAGTGGATTCCCACGGCATGGTCAAACTCCCGCCCGCACAATCGGCTGCGCCCGGCCTGTTTGCTCCTGGCAGCCGATCTGAGACTTACAAAAAACCGGGCGTTTATCAGATCTTTAACAATTCGCTCTTTGATCCCCAGTGACAATTCCTCACAATAGGTCTCGTGAAACCATTTTCGCCAATATATCCCCATGATGTAGAATCAGCCCTGAGAATGGAGTTGTTCCTCAATCTCGCCTGGGTTGCGCTGGCAGCGCTGATGTTCTGCCTGTGGCTGTGCTTTGCCTCGCGCACCGGCCCGGATCGTCACATTGAGAACCGCAGGGCGCAATTCATCGCCCTGGCCGTGCTTCTCCTCATCCTGTTCCCAGTCATCTCCGTCACCGACGACTTGCAGGCCATCCAGAATCCGGCTGAAACCGACTCCAGCCTTCGCCGCAACCACATCGTCTCCAACGCTCACTCCATCTTTCCCGCAGCAGCCGCCCTTCCGCCACCTGTTTTCGCAGAGCTTTCCTTCGGCGCACTGAGTTTTCGAGCGCCCGGCAATCTACCGGCCCCAGCCATCGACCACCCTGCCCTGGCCCCCATTCAAAACCGTCCCCCTCCGGCAGCTTGATCGTTGCGCTATTCTTCCTACATCATCAGTCGCCTCATTCTCTTCTGTATCCGCCGTCCAAACCACGGCGCAAAGGCTGTGTATGAAGCAATTCCTACCTTTTCTGTCTGCCATTGCTGCAACCGCGCTGCTGGTCCTTGCGCCGGCGCCGGTTTCGGCGCAGCAAGCCCTTACCTGGGATCAGGTTAAGTCAAAATTCGAAGCAACGAATCCGGTATTGAAAGCGGATGCGGCCAACGTGGAAGAAATGAAGGCCGAGGAGATCACGGCCTATCTGCGCCCCAACCCGCAGGTCGGTCTATTGACGGATGGCACGCAGATTGCGCCGCACGCCGGAACCTGGACGCCCTTCAAAGGCACGTACGAGCAGCCCAGCATCAATTACCTGCACGAGCGCGAGCACAAGCGGGAGTTGCGATTGCAGAGCGCCAAGGAAGGCACCGCGATCTCCCAGTCCCAGCACGTTGACCTCGAGCGCAACCTGATCTTCGGCCTCAGGTCGGCCTTTGTGCAAACTCTCCAGGCCAAAGCGGTACTGCAACTAGCCAAAGCCGACCTCGATTATTGGGACAAAATTATCGAAATCAGCCGCGCCCGCTTCAACGCCGGTGACCTCGCAAAAATCGACCTGGCCCGGATCGAGTTGCAGCGCGTGCAATACGAGTCTGAACTCGAGACTGCAATCGTCAATTTGCGCACCCAGAAAATTGCGCTCCTGCTCCTGCTCGACGACCGCACGCCGGTCGATCAATTCGATGTGACCGGCCTCTTCGAACTTGGGCCCGACTTGCAGCCCCTCGATGATTATCACCAGGTTGCCCTCGACAACCGGCCAGACCTGCGCGCCGCGATCCAGACCATCGAGCAGTCGCAAACCAATCACAAGCTCGCCTGGGCAAATGGCTCGACAGATCCGACTTTCGGTACGTGGTACACCTACAACTCCTCGAACAACAACCCCAGTGGCATTCAGACTCTCGGCCTCAGCGTCAGCATCCCTCTGCGAATCTTCGACAAGAATCAGGGCGAAAAGAAGCGCACTCTGATCGATATCGAAAAAAGCCAACAGGCTGCCGAAGCGGCCAAGGCGCAAGTCTACAGCGATGTCGACGATGCTTATGAACTGGTGCGAAGCAATATTGCTTTGATCAAGCCCTACAAAGCCCAGTATCTGGACCAGTCACTTTATGTTCGCGACACCGTGACATACTCCTGGCAACACGGCGGAGCGTCGCTCATGGATTTTCTCAACGCGCAGGCCGACTATCGGCTAGTTCAACTTGCCTACCTGCAGTTGATCGGCGCGTATATGACCGCCGCCGGACAACTGAATCTTGCTGTGGGACACGAGGTAATCCAATGATTTCGACTTCATTCCTCAGACCGCATTTGAAGGCTGCATTGGCTCTCGCTCTGGCAGCTGCTTTCGGTCTCACTCTCTCAGGATGCAAAGGTAAAGAGCAGGGCGATAGCGCTCCGCCCCCGGCACAAGTCATCCAGGTTGCTGATATGAACCTGATCACCATCGATAAAGACGACGTCCCCAAGTTCCCTCTTGTTTCCGCCGGCCAGGTTGAGTCCGCCTCCGAGTTGTTCGCAACCGGCACGGTCTTTCCTGACATAGCCCGCGAGATTCCCGTCATCTCGATGGCCAATGGACGCGTCGTCGACATCAAGGCCCGCCTCGACGACAACGTGAAAAAGGGCCAACTGCTCCTGAAGGTGCAGAGCCCTGATATCACCAATGCCTTCGATACCTACCTGAAAGCTGCCAACGACGAGCATTTGGCCAACATCGCCTATGCGCGCGCCAATGACCTCTTCAAACACGGCGCCATTTCGCAGGCCATGCTTGACCAGGCCGAGGACACCGAGAAAGACGCAAAAGCCGATCTCACCGCAGCCGAAGAGCAGTTGGAGACGCTGGGCGTAGACAAGAATCATCCCAGCAGCATCGTCAGCGTCAAGGCGCCCATCTCCGGCGTCATCGTGGCGCAGAACGTAACACAGTCCGCCGCCGCGGGCGTAAACCTCTCCGGCACGGCCACAGCCTTCACCATCGCCGATCTCTCCTCCGTGTGGATCATCTGCGACGTCTATGAAAACGATATTCCCCGCATTCAACTCGGCCAGGAAGCACGCTTCAAGCTGAACTCATTTCCCGATCGCCCCATCACCGGCCGCATCAGCGACATCGGCCCCATTCTTGATCCATCCATCCGCACCGCCAAGGTACGCATTGAGGTTCGCAATCCCGGCTTCCTCAGGTTGGGCATGTTCGGCACGGCAACCTTCACCAGCAAATCGAAAGAGTCGCACGCCGTGGTTCCGGCCGATGCCGTACTCCACCTGCACGACCGCGACTGGGTCTATCTCCCCGCGGGCGGCAACCAGTTCAAGCGTACTGAGGTACGTGCCGGCAAGATGCTCGACGGAAACCGGCAGGAAATTCTCTCCGGCATTCAGCCTGGCCAGCAGGTGGTGACCAACGCATTACTGCTGGAGACCGCAGGGAACCAATAGATGATTCGAGCACTGGTCGATTTCGCGCTCAAAAACCGCTGGCTGGTTCTCGGTGGCGTTGTCGTGCTTACCGCTTGGGGCATTGTTTCCTTTCGCAACCTGCCCGTCGAGGCCTACCCTGACGTGGCCAACAACTACGTGCAGATCATCACCCAGTGGCCGGGCCGATCCGCTGAAGAAATCGAACGTCAGGTCACCGTCCCGGTCGAAATCCAGATGGCCGGCATCCCCCATCTCACCCATCTGCGTTCCACCACGCTGGCCGGCTTATCCAGCCTGATGCTGATCTTTGACGACGATTCCACCAGCGACGTGAACCGCGAGCACGTGCTTGAGCGGCTCAGCATGGTCAGCCTTCCCGCCAATCTCGTTCCACAAATGGGCACCGACTGGAGCCCCGTCGGCCAAATCTATTGGTACACGCTGGAGAGCACCAACCCCTCCTATGACGTGATGGAGAAGAAAGCTCTCGAAGACTGGTTCATTGAGAAGTCGTTCAAGAGCGTGACGGGGGTGGTGGATGTGGCCAGCTTCGGTGGACCCACCAAGGAATACCAGGTCAGGCTCGATCCCGATAAGCTCGTCTCCTACGGCCTCTCCATCGCCCAGGTCGAAAACCAGATCTCCAACAACAACACCAATGGCGGCGGCAGCTTCATTGAGCAGGGTGCTCAGCAAATCAACGTGCAGTCTGTTGGCCTGTTCACCAGCGTGCAGGACATTGAAAACACCGTCATCAAAAACTCCAACGGTGCCGCCGTCAAAATCAAGGACATCGCCGTCGTCACGCAGGGTCCAAAGATTCGCCTCGGCCAGATCGGCAAAGCCACTCACCGGCCCGACGGCACGATCGTCGATAATCCCGATACCGTGGAGGGCATCGCCCTGCTCCAGAAGGGCGCAGACTCCGATCCCGTCCTGCTCGGCATTCACAACGAAGTGGATGATCTCAACAACCACATTCTCCCCAAGGGCGTGAAAATGGTTCCCTTCCTCGATCGCTCTGACCTGGTCAAATATACCGTCGAGACCGTCGAGCACAACCTTACTGAAGGCGTAATCCTCGTCTCCATCATTCTCTTTCTCTTCCTCGGCAATGTGCGCGGCGCCATCATCGTCGCGCTCACCATTCCCTTCTCGCTGCTGTTCGCCTCCATCTGCCTCGACCTCAGCCACATTCCCGCCAACCTGCTTTCGCTCGGCGCCTTGGACTTCGGCATGGTGGTCGATGGCGCGGTGGTGATGATCGAGAATATCGTCCGTCATCTCTCTCAAAAGGACGACACCCGCACCCCTATCCAGAAGATTCGCGATGCCTCTCACGAAGTGCAGCGCCCGGTCTTCTATGCCATCGCTATCATCATCACCGCCTACCTGCCCATCTTCACCCTGCAAGCCGTCGAAGGCCGGCTCTTCAAGCCCATGGCCTGGACGGTGGCCTTTGCCCTGCTCGGCGCGCTCACCTTCTCCATCGTCATCGCCCCGGTCCTGGGTAGTTTTGCTTTCCGCAAGGGCGCCAGGGAGTGGGAGAACCCCGTCCTTCACTGGCTAAGAGATCACTATCGCCTGGCGGTCCGCGCCGCGATTGAAAATCGCTATATCACGGTAGGAATCGCCGCCTTTCTGTTTCTCATTGCCGTCTACCTCACCGTGGGCGGAGCCATTGGCTCTGAGTTCCTGCCTCACCTCGACGAAGGCGCCATCTGGGTCCGCGGCACTCTGCCTCCCAGCGAAGGCCCCACAGCCAGCATCGACTTCACGAACAAAGCTCGCCTGGTAATGGCATCGTTCCCTGAGGTAACCCAGGTGGTCAGCCAGACCGGCCGTCCCGACGATGGAACTGACACCACCGGCTTCTTCAACACTGAATACTTCGTCGACCTCAAGCGCAAAGAGCAGTGGCGACCCGTTTTCCATCACGACAAGGAAGCTCTCATCGCGGCAATGAATACGGAGCTTTCCAAATTCCCCGGCGTCATCTGGAACTTCTCCCAGCCCATCTCCGACAACATGGAAGAAGCCGTCTCCGGCGTCAAAGGCGAGCTGGCCGTCAAGCTTTACGGCGATAACTTGCGCACTCTCGAAAAGAAAGCCGACGAGATCCAGGCCCAGATGGCCACCGTAAAAGGCATTGAAGACCTGGGCATCTTCCGCATCATCGGCCAGCCCAACCTGAACTATACCGTCGATCGCGCCGCCGCCGCCCGCTGGGGCATCAACGTCGCCGACATCCAGGACGCAGTGCAAACCGCCGTTGGCGCAAACGCTCTGACCCAGGTGCAGCAAGGCGAGGCGCGCTTCGACGTTACCCTGCGCTACCTGCCGCAGTATCGCGACACCCGCCAGGCCATCGAAAATGTGCGCCTGCTTGCGCCCACCGGCGAACGCGTCTCCCTGGCGCAACTCACCAAGGTCTCCACCGACGATGGCGCCGAGGAGATCTATCGCGAGGGCGGCCAGCGCTACATCGCCATCAAGTACTCCGTGCGCGGTCGCGACCTGGGCTCAACCGTCGAGGAAGCCCTCGGCAAAGTAAATAAGAACGTAGTATTGCCGGCCGGCTATCACACCGAGTGGGCCGGCGAATACGAAAGCCAGAAGCGTGCCAACAAACGCATGGCCATCGTCATTCCCATCACCGTGATGGTCATCTTCCTCATCCTCTACACCATGTTTCGCTCTTTCAAGTGGGCCATGCTCATCCTGATCTCCGTCATCATGGCCTCCATCGGCGGCCCGTTCGCCTTATTCATCACCCACACCAACTTCTCGGTCTCTTCGGCCGTAGGCTTCCTGGCGCTCTTCGGAGTCTCGGTGCAAACCGGCGTCATCATGCTGGAGTACATCAATCAGCTGCGAGCCCGCCGCAGAGGAATGGAAGAACCGGCACACGAGCACATCATCGATGCCGCCATCGAAGGCGCCGTCCTCCGCTTGCGTCCCATCATGATGACTATGCTGGTAGCCACGCTGGGACTGCTTCCCGCCGCGCTCTCCCATGCCATCGGCTCTGACTCGCAGCGTCCATTCGCCATCGTCATCGTAGGCGGCCTTCTCGCCAACCTCGTAATCGGCGTCTTCCTGCTGCCCACTCTCTACGTATGGGTTGCCGGTGACAACGATGTACTGCCCGCAGTCGAAAACACCGAGGATTTTTGAGGATTGTGGTCCCGAATTTGCAGAAAATTAAGATGCCGAAAGCCATAATGAATGCAGATCGACTCATCGAAGTATGATCGCGGAAGTTCCATGCGGCGAACCGGCAGACCTCAAACTGGCCGGACGCCATACAATCCTGCCTAAATGCGCCATAACTCCTTTGCTGCCTGGAATATGCGAGTAACTTCATTAGAATGATGATTTTGCAGAAATAGGTAGGGGGGGAGGGGGGAGGGCCAGATATAGCCGAGCATGCCGCTGCACAGCCGTTCTCTTGATGCTGTCCTTCTATTCCTCTCTGAGAACTTCCAACGGCCGAAGCCCAAGAATCCGGTAACTCGCAACCCACCCCGTCGCGGTAGCCAGAACCGCCGTCCCAGCAAGCGCAACTAGCGTAGCAATCCACTCAATATGAAACCCCACGTCGAGCTTATGCAGCAATACCCGCGTCAGCAAATTGGCAAAGACCACCCCCACTGCCCCCGCCAGCAATCCCAACACGCTGAACTCCACGCTGAAAGTCCGCACAATCCTCATCCGTGTAGCCCCCAGCGTCTTCAGCACCACCGCCTCCCGCATTCGGCGGAAGCGCGTGCTGGCAATGCTCGAAGCCAGAATCGTCAGCCCCGCAACGATCGAAAACCCGGCCAGAAAGCGCACCACAAACGTGATCTGGTCCACCACGCTCTCAATCCGCTCCAGCACATCGGCCAGGTTGATCACCGTAATCATCGGATAGGCCTGAAAGAACGCCCGCTCCATTCCCGCCACCTGCCTGGGATCGATGTGCACCCCTCCGTACCAGATCGTCGCCTCATTCCTGAGCTGTCCTGAAGGCACCACAAACGAAACCCGCGCACCCAGATGCTGCCCGTCGGCCCGGTAAATCGCGACAACCTTCAGCGCCCGCACCCTTCCGCCGGTCTCGACTTCAACAGACGAGCCCACGCCCAGGTGCAGCCGCTCGGCCATTCCTTCGCCGACCGCCAGTTCAGCTGCATTCGCATCCGTCCACCATTTGCCCTGCTTCACCTTGTCGCCGTCCGGCGGCGCATCAGCCCAACTTAGCTCAGCATTTTGCAGCATCCGGTGCGGATAATGCTGCCCCTTGATTTGCTCCACCGGTTGCCCGTTCAAAGAAATAAACCGCCCCGTCACCACCGGCATAAGATCCAACGCTTGGCTCACTCCGGCCTGATGCTCGAAAAACTCCTTCACCCCGGCAATCTCATCGGTGCTCACATCCACCAGAAAAATATTGGGCAACTTGGGCGAGGCAGTCTCGCGCAAATCGCGCAACAGCGCCGCCTGCATCAGGTAAACCGCCAAAATCAGCATCACGCCTGTCCCCAGCGCCGCCAGCACCGCCGCCGACTGGTTTCCCGGCCGATAAAGGTTAGCCAGCCCGTGACGCACCGACGAAGGCAGCCGTAGCCTCACCCGATTGAGCAGAAAGCGCAGCGTCCAAAGCGCAACCGCCGCCAGCATCAACAGAACCACCAGCGCAATCGCAAACAGCACAGCAAACCAGGTGCCCACCTTCGCCGAATCCGAAAGTGCCCAAGCAATTCCCCCCAGCGCCAGCACCACAACTGCGGAAATTCCCAGTTGCAGCCGCCGAGCCCACCAACGCGCAAACCATCCACCAATTCCCTCCGGCCCCGGTTCCACCATCCGGCGCAGCACCAGTACCGGCCTGATCCCCCGCACGTCCAGCAGTGGCGGCAAGCAAAACAGCAGCGTAGTCAGCATCCCCGTTCCCAACCCCGCCGCAATCGACCTCCATGGAAACGCGAGCACCGCCTGAAACGGAAGCAGCTTGCCTAAAACCGCCGGCAGCGCAGCCATCACGCCCACCCCGGCGCCCACGCCCAGCAATCCTCCAGCCAGCCCCAGTCCTAGAGTCTGCAACAAAAAAATCCGCAGCAAATCACCCGATCCCGCACCCAGGGCTTTCAAAATAGCCAGCATATCCATCCGCTGCTCCAGGTGCGCATGCATCGCCATCGCCACGCCAATCGCCCCCAGCACCATCGCCACTAGGCAGATAAGGCTCAGGATCGCGGTCGAATTATCCAGCCCCGCGGTCAGCGAAGGATTGCCCTCGCGAAAATCCATCACCTGCGCATCCGGCAGCGCCGCCTCTAGCTGCGTGCGCACCGCGGCAGCATCGGCGCCAGCCGTAACTCCCGCCGACAATTTCTCTGGCAACTTCAACAGCAACCGGTGTGTTGCCCTGCTTCCCGGCGCCAGCAGCCCGGTGCGTTCCAGAGCCGCCTGCGAAATCATCACCCGTGGCCCCAGCCCAGCTCCCGCGCTGATGCGGTCCGGCTCCTGCTTCAGCACCGCCGCAATCTTGAAATCTCTTCCGCCCAGCCGAAGCGTCTGTCCCACCTGCGCATTCAGGCGAATAAGAAACTCCTCAGCTACCACCGCCGAGTCTCCATCGAGTGCCTCCCGCAAGCTCACAGTCGGCTCCAGCTTTGCCTCGCCGTAGTAGGGATACTCCGCCGGGTCCACAGCCTTGAGCGAAACCAGCACGGGCAAAGGATCAGGCGGAACAGAGGCCATCGAAATAGTCTCCGTAATCCAGGTCGAACGAATCCCGCCTGGCTGCTCTATCGCGGCAATTTTGCTCTTTTCTTCCGCCGTAGGCTCATGCAATATGCGCGCGCTTAAATCCCCGGCCATCAACGATCTGGCTTCCAAACTTAAAGTTTGCCTGAAACTTTCGCTAAAGCCGCGCACCCCCACCAGCGCCGCAACCCCCACAGCCACCGAGAGCACCACAAAGCCGAACTTGCCCGGAGCGGACTTCAGATCCCGCCAGCCGATCGCCCCAGCCCGCTTCCAACTCAGCGCCCGTTTAGCCATTCTGCCCTGCATTCGGCGCCGGATACGGCAAGCTATCCTCCACCACCATCCCATCTTTCAGCACAATCTTGCGATCCGCGCAGCTGGCCACCTCAGGATCGTGCGTTACCAGCACCAGCGTAGTGCCCGCCTTGCGGTTGCGTTCCAGCAGCAGATCCAGCACCATGCGACCGTTCGCTGAGTCCAGGTTGCCCGTGGGCTCATCGGCCATCACGATCGGCGGCTCAACCACAAAGGCCCGCGCCAGCGCCACCCGTTGCTGCTCGCCCCCGGAGAGCTGCACCGGGTAATGATCCATGCGCTCCGCCAACCCCACCTCACTCAATAGCCGCCGCGCCTGCGCCAGGCCGTTGCCCTCCACATTCAATTCATAAGGCAGAAGCACATTCTCAAGAGCCGTAAGCGTAGCAATCAGTTGGTACGACTGAAAGACAAACCCAATCTTGCGCCCGCGCACCGCAGCCAACTCCGCCTCAGCCAGATTGTGGATCGGCGCTCCATCCAGCCATATCTCCCCGGAGCTTGGCGAATCAAGCCCGGCCAGCAGCCCCAGCAACGTACTCTTCCCACTCCCGCTAGCGCCCAAAATAGCCACGAACTGCCCAGCCGGAATCACCAGCGAGATCCCCTTCAGAATCTCCACCCTCCGCGCGCCATTTTGGATCCACTTGCTCGCATCCCGAACCTCGATCACTACCCCTCCCGACTCAGCCCCTAGTCCCTGATCTCTGTCCCCTGCTGTTCGTTACACTACTTCTGTGGACGTTCGCCGCAGTCTCATCGTTTCAATCTGCCTGCTGATATTTGCGGTCTCGCTCTTTGCCGCCGACCACCCTATTCTGGTCTGCTACGGCGACAGCATCACCGCCGGCTACGGCCTCCAAACCGGCCAGTCCTATCCCGACGCGCTGCAAAGAGACCTGGACAGCCGCGGCTTCCACTACAAAGTGATCAATCAGGGCACCAGCGGCGCCACAACCAAGGATGCCGTGGCCGATCTCCGCTCCATCCTTCTCCTGCGCCCCGAGGTCGTAATCGTAGAATTCGGCGGCAACGACGGTCTTCGCGGCCTTCCCCCCGACCAGACCCGCCGCAACCTCGACCAGGTGCTGACCACGCTTGAAAACGCGCACATCAAGATCCTGCTTGCCGGCATCACCCTTCCGCCCAACTACGGCCATGATTACATTGAGCAATTTGACCAGGTTTTCCGTGACCTCGCAGCCAAACACCACCCAGCCTTCGTGCCCATGATCTACAAAGATCTGATCAACGTCCCCAGCACAATCCAACCCGACGGCATCCACCCCACCGCCAAAGGCTCCGAGATCATAGCGCGAACGCTGCTGCCTTCGCTCTTGCTGCTGCTGCGTAAGTAGGATGTCGGCCGCCATCCGTGCCAGCTCGCCAACACGTTCGAAGCACGGATAACTTGCTGAATGATTACCCCAAGACAATGACCGGCTGAAACAGAGTCCCCGCCACGCGTTTCGCAATTCCCACCAGTTCCCTTTGCCCGGCAAATACTTTCACCAACAGCGCACTGGAAAACTCCGGTAGATTGGCCTGCGCACCGTTGCGCAGCCGTCCCAGCGTCAGCTGATCCCCAGTCACACACGGCATCTCCGGCAACAAGCTGCGCGGATGAATGCACAGCGCCTCCAATGCCTCCGCATTTCCAGCCAGTGCCTCCAGCTCTTCCAGCGTGCGCGCATCAGCCAGCGTAAACGCCCCCGCCCGCGTCCGCCGTAGTCGGCTCAAGTGCGCTCCGCATCCCAAATCCTGTCCCAATTCATGCGCCACCGACCGCACGTACCCTCCAGCGCTGATGCTCATCGTGAAATTCGCCTCGGCGCCCTCCAGCCCCGTGATCTCAAATCCGGCAATCAGCACCCTTGCGGCCTTCAGTTCCACCGGCTTTCCCTCGCGGGCCAGCTTATACGCCGGCGTTCCTGCAATCTTCTTTGCGGAGTAAGCCGGAGGCATCTGTTCCATCTCGCCGTGAAAGCGCCGAGCCGCCGCACGCACTTGTTCCAGTGTGAGCGCCGGCTCAACTTCAGGCCCTGTTCGCTCACCCTCGGCATCATAAGTGTCAGTAGAAAATCCGAAGCGGATCGCCCCGGTATAACACTTCTCCGCGGAGGAGAAGTACTGCGCCAGCCGCGTAAACCTGCCCAACATCAGCGGCAGAACGCCGGTGGCCATTGGGTCCAGCGTTCCTAAATGTCCAATCGATCGCTCGCCGGTGATCTTCCGCAGCCGTCCCACCACATCGTGGCTGGTCATGCCGCCCGGTTTGTCGACTATCAGAAACCCGTTCACTCTAACAACTGTAGCCGACCGGACCCCTCCCTCACTGCGAGCCTTATCCGGGCTGCCGCACCAGCGACAGAAACTCCTGACGCGTCTCCTTCCGGCGGAAGCAGCCCACCATGGCCGAAGTCACAGTGGACGAGTTCTGCTTTTCAATTCCCCTCATCATCATGCACAGGTGCCGCGCCTCCACCACCACGCCCACTCCCTGCGGCTCAATGACTTCTTGAATCGAATCGGCAATCTGCTGCGTCAGCCGTTCCTGCACCTGCAACCGGCGCGCAAACATATCCACCAGGCGAGGAATCTTGCTCAACCCAACCACTTTTCCCTTGGGAATGTAAGCCACGTGCACCTTGCCGAAGAAAGGCAGCAGGTGGTGCTCGCAGAGCGAAAACATCTCAATATCCTTCACGATCACCATCTCGTCGTATTCCACGTCGAAGAGCGCCCCGCTCAAAATTTTCGTGGGGTCCTCACAGTAACCCTTCGTTAAAAATGCCATTGATTTCGTCACCCGTTCAGGCGTGGCCCGCAATCCCTCCCGGTTGGGATCCTCGCCCAGCCGGCTCAGAATCTCGCGATACATATCCTCAGTGCTGAACTCGCTCAGCCTGTCGTCCGTTCCTTCCGCCCTGCAAACGGTCTTGCTAACTGCAATCGGGTGCACCATCATCCTTATCCTCTCGCCCCGGGGAACAGGGCGTCCTGAATTCTTCCCTCATTATTCTTTGTCATCCTGAGCAATCGATAAAGTCTGTCATCCTGAGCGGAGCGAGTCGCGTTTTTTGCGACTTGCGCAGTCGAAGGACCCGCTTTTGTTTTTCACTCAACATTGCTTTTCAATCTCACTCGCCGGAGTATTCAAAAAAATTGTTTTCCGTCTCTTCCACGCGCACCAGCACCAGTTCCGCGGGCGCAAGCGATCCATCGAGCAACTCGAAAACCACCTCGCATAGATTCTCCGTGGTTGGAACGCGGTTCTTGAAATGCGGATCGAGATTCAGATTCGCGTGATCAAATCGCTCAATCACTTTGCCGCGAACTGTTTCATCCAGCGCCGCCATATTCACCACCATCCCCGTCTCCCGGTCCACCTCGCCGCCCGCCAGGACTTCCACCACGTAGTTGTGCCCATGCCCATGCGGGTTATTGCACTTGCCATACGCCGCCCAATTCTCCTCAACTGACAGTCCATCACTCTGCAGCCGATGGCTGGCGCTGAGCATATACCTGCGCCCAAAGTAGGCCCTCACGCCTCACCTCTGTCCTTCACCCCACGATCAAAGATCTGATCGCGGGGGCCCCGATACTCGGCAAAAATCTCCGCCGTCTCATAAACGCGAATCCGGCTCAACCGCGCGCCGCCCGCCATTCTCACCGGTGGCTCCAGTCGTTTCCATGCGGAAATTGCAATATTCTCCGTCGTCGGAATCAGCTTCCCTTCCGCAAACTCCGCAACCTCCAGGTTCAGGTGGCGATGATCGTAAGCAATCAGCACCTCACTCTCGATCACGTCCTTAAGCCACTTCAGGTCGACCACAAACCCGGTCACCGGATCAGGCTCGCCAGCCACCGTAACCTCCAACGTGTAATTGTGCCCGTGCCCATTGCGATTCGCGCAGCGCCCGAAGACCTGCTCGTTCTTCTCCGCCGTCCAGTCGGCGTTCCAATAATAGTGAGAAGCGGAAAACGTTGCGCGCCGCGTTAAATAAATCATCTCCACCTCTCATCTTTCAGATGCATAAACCCAGACAAAGCTTCATCATACGGCGCATAGCGGGTGCCCCAGAGCCTGCCCAGAGCCAAGTCGAAGGGTCTCGCTTTTGAGGCCTGGGAACGCAATAAAATCAAGCAGCATAGCTCCTACCCTTCCAGCTTACGCGCTTCAAAATCTTGTGCTGAAACCAGCTTCGATAAAGCAGCGCCACAAACAGCGGCAATCCCAGCGGCGCGAGTGCGCAATCCACAAAAGGAAAGTTCGACTTTGCCACCCGCGCATAGAACCGGAACAGAGTCCGCAACCAAAGCAGCGCCAGCACCCATCCCGCGCCCAGCCATTGAAGCGAGTGCGCCGCAAATCGTGCGTTCCACAGCCAGATTGCCAACAGAGGTAATCCAAAAAGAAGAAGAATATCGAGCACACGCCAAACCGCCAGCGCCAGCGAATTATCAAACAGGAGCGCCAGGTTTTTTGTCCACCCCTCGATCATCGCCACCGTCGAGCGATACATGCGCGCAGCAAGCGCATCTGGTGCATAGCGGAAGCGCAGCCCAACCCTGCGCCGCTTGGCCAGGAAAGCCAGCTCCACGTCCTCCAGCACCTTGTCGGACACTGCCGCGTGCCCGCCCAGCCGCCGGTAAGCTTCCCGCTCCACCAGCAAAAACTGTCCATTGGCCGCCGCAATCCGCTCATTTGGGTCCGAGACTTTGGCCGGCGGATAAGCCAACGCAAGTTCGCAGAAAACCAGCGGCATCAGTGACCGCTGCCACAGGCCTCCCACAATCTGCCGCGGCGAATAGCTCAGCATCCCCACTTTGTGCCTCGCCGCCTCATGCATCGCCCGGCGCAAATCTCCCGGCTCGTGAATCGTGTCTGCATCGGTAAACAGCAGCCATCGCCCCCGCGCCCGTTTAACCGCCGTCCAAATAGCGTTCGACTTCCCCGTCCAGCCCGGCTCCAGCTTGCCCGCCTCCATCACCGTAACGCCGTCAAAGCCGCGCGCAACCTCCGCCGTCTGATCGGTCGAGTAATCGTCGACCACGATCAGCTCCCAATCCTTACCCAGATCGAATATCTCTTCCGACTGGCTCACCAGCGATCGAAGGCAAGCGCCCAGGCAATCCTCTTCGTTGCGCGCAGGGATAATGACCGTAAGCTCAAGCATCTCCTCCGGCTTCAGCTGGGGAAGAATCGTCCCAAGAAGAGTTCCCCGCTCCTCGGGTGCTGCCACTTCCGCACCAGGCTCGCCTGAAAGTCCCAGCACCGGGGCCCCCACGGACGGGTCTTTGTCCGTGGGGTGGAGAAGCACCGCCTTATACCCGCCAGCCCCAGCCGCGTCGTTCGCCTCAGGCATGTTATCTTCCATCAAGCATCACCTTTCCGTCGGGGCCTATTGCTCCGTATTATAGAAGTGTGCAGTTCCGCCGTTTATTCCCGCTGGCTTTTCTCCTCCTCCTGCCCCTCACCCCCGGTTGCGACCGTGGCGCGCACCCTTACCTGATGAACAAGCCGGCTCCCGACTTCAACGTCGCAGACGGATCCACTTCCATTCATCTGGCCAACTACCGTGGCAAGGTCGTCGTGCTCAACTTCTGGGCCACATGGTGTGCGCCTTGCATTCAGGAGATGCCCGGATTAATCGACCTCCACCACGACCGGCCCGATTTAACCGTTCTTGGCGTCAGCATCGACGAAGATCCCGAAGCATATAGCCGATTCCTCGTCCGCCGCCACGTCGACTTTCCTACGGTCCGCGATCCCAACCAATCCGCCGCCAGGCTCTTCCACACCGACGGCTGGCCAGAAACCTACATAATCGACCGCCAGGGCATCATCCGCCGCAAGATTGTCGGCGACCCGGACTGGTCCAACCCCGAGATTCGCGCGTACCTCAAAAGTCTGTAAAGCGTGAGATTGCACTCCACTTCCAGCCATCTTGCTATCATTCCACTATGACCACGGTTGAGATTCTTCTGTCCTACACGATACCGCCCACTGAGTCTGTGAGCTCGGCGCTGGCCAGCACAAAGGACGTTTACGGCATCCGCCGTCTCAGCTTCGACCACGCGGCTCGCACCCTGCGTGTGGAGTACGACGCCACCCGCCTTAACGCCGCCAGTGTCACCAAACTGATCCGCCAAGCCGGCCTGGAAATCGACTTGGGTGTCGCCGACACCGTGCCGCAAGCTCAGTAGGGGACTCTCTCTCAAAGAAACGACCCACACTGTCCGCTAAGTCGTAAGCCCGGGTCCCCAGCAGGGGGTCTTGGTCGCTGGGGCGGAAATTGCACCACCCTTTAAAGCCTGATAATCTGTCTATGGTTTCATTTTTGAAACCACCATGTGCGCCCGTAGCTCAGCTGGATAGAGCGACTGACTACGAATCAGTAGGCCGGGAGTTCGAATCTCTCCGGGCGCACCATCTAACACCTTATAAATCTCATATTTACAGACTCACCTAGAATCGAGCCCACCTGATCTACGAAATCTGTCACTGTCCTGTCACTGTGGGACTGAAGAGTCCCTGTAGGCTGCCAAGAGGCAGGAATCCACTCTTGGGGCCCTGCTTACTCTTCTGGTGGAAGTGGCAGGGCTTTGGGGACAGGCATGACAAAATCAGGGTGGGCCTCAAGGAACTCAGGGGATGGGCGGCCATCCACGCCGTCTATGAAGACCAGTTCCATAATGCTCTTCTCCTCGGACCCGCCCAAGCTTCCAAACACGTCGAGCCTCGTGCCGGGTGCTTCACCGATGAGCCCCAACACAAGTTGCACGGCCCACTGCTCATTTAGCAGTGCCTGCTTAAGCAGCCGCTTGGCCAGAATCGTTCCGTAGGAACTGTTGCGCGGCAGTCCGTGCGCTTCGCACAACTCCAGATTGGCGGGGTCTTGCACAAAGCGCAGCACGTTCTTTCTTACCAGTCTGTCGGCGTCGCTCTTCAATTTTCCCCCAGGATTTCCCGACTCACCAGGCTTGAACGCGTGAGGGTTGGGGCGATCCTTGCTGAACGATGTGCGGTTGGCGTGCAACTTCTTCTTGCGCGGCTTCGACGCGATCACCACGGTCTTCGGCATGGGACGACGCCGTCGAATATATCGAGTTCCGGGTCTATCACCGCTAGCCTGACCTTACTCATTTTTGGAGAGGCCGGTACGATTCCGCAAATCGTGACAAGCCGAGGAGAGCAGGAGAAGCGGATCTCCATCCTACAATGGCAGAATGAGTTGGAACTCCACAGCGCAATACTTCGTACAGACGATTGAGATTCGAAACATCGATTGATCCGCGAGGGTATTCATGCGAAAGTCTGTCGTTCTGGTCGTCCTATCTATGCTGGTTATCGCAGCCACCGCTCTTGCTCAAGAAGTAGCTGGCGATTGGACGGGCCAACTAAACGCCGGGTTCACAGTTCGCGTACACCTAGAAAAGACTGCCACTGGTTATAGCGGCCATCTGACCAACCCCAGCGGAAATGAAACCGACTTCGATCAGATATCGTCCGATGGCACGCAACTGCACTTTGCAGTCAACAAGCTCAACCTAAGCTACGACGGCGTTTGGGATGAGAAGGAAAAGGCGTGGAACGGCAATCTGACCTTTCAGCAGATTTATCCGCTGGTGTTGAAACGTGCCGCAGCAGCGGACCTTGCACCAGTCGAGCACAAACGGCCGCAGGAGGCTGCAATCGCGACCCGGCCACGTCCTTATAGTGAGCGGGGTGTCCGCTTTGACAATCCAGCCGGTCATAATCAGCTTGCCGGAACGTTGAACGTGCCAAATGGGAAGGGACCGTTTCCAGCGGTCGTTCTGGTCTCCGGCACAGGCCACAACACGCGCGATGAGGACGTCTGGAGCCATAAGATATTTCTCGTTCTCGCCGACGCGTTGAGCCGTAAGGGCATTGCCGTTCTTCGCTACGATAAGCGTGGCGTCGGAGGTTCCACCGGCGACTACGATGCAGCCACAACGGTAGACTTCGCCTCTGACGCCGAAGCCGCCGTAACTTGGCTTAAGGCCCAGCCGGAGATCGACCCACATCATGTTGGCGTGCTGGGACACTCGGAAGGTGGCATCATTGCGCCTGCCGTCGCTGCGGAAGATGAGAGCGTCGCGTTTGTCGTAATGATCGCCGGCCCCACCATTCGAGGCGATAAGCTCTTCGTCCTGCAATCGGCCATGACAGCAAAAACCTACGGTGCGCCGGACGACTACATAGCCAAACGCAAGCTCTTCGATCAGGCGCTGTATGACGCCATCATTTCAGCGCCTTCGGATGCAGTTGCGCTTGATCGTGCCAAGGCCATCGTTGCGAAGGGCGTAGCCGATAAGGTCATCGACTCAAACGAAGCGGGCACCCTGCCACAGGATGATGCCCGTCCCTGGGAGCGTTATTTCCTCGCTTATGACCCAGCACCAACGTTGGCCAAGCTGAAGATCCCGGTCTTGGCGCTCAACGGATCACTGGATGTGCAGGTGCCGGCAAAGGAAAATCTTGCCGCTGCTCGCGAAGCCTTAAAGACCAATCCCAACGCTATCGTGATCGAGTTGCCTGGGATGAATCATCTCTTGCAGGACGCCAAAACCGGTTCGCCCAATGAGTACAACGACATCGAAGAGACCATGTCACCGACTGCTCTCAAGATCATTTGCGATTGGGTGAGCACACAAACGCGCCCGCGCGTGAAGGCCGACTGATGAAATCAATCCGCACCACACTGATTAGGAACAACAGCTGACAAAGCAAAACACGAAAGTGTGCCCATCGTCGGTTGCTTCCGCGTGCGCGCCAGAGTTTCTCTTTGGATTACCCCCTAGGAGTGTCCGCTTCGCATGGATGAAAAACTGGCATCCAGACCGAATCCCCCCAAAACCTCTTACAGCCTGGCAACAGAGACCGTGAACGATAAAGGACGTTATCGCTTCATTCATAAACCCTTAGGTTTTGGAACAGCTCTTTTCATGCAAGTCTGCCTTTGGTTTTCAATAAGATAGAAGGCATGATTGGCGAAGGCTTTCCGAACAGCCATGGCAGAAATTCGTAGGGTTCGGTTGTATAAAAAGGCTGTTGCCGCCGATCGATTTTCGACACCCCTTTTGAAGCATGACCTGAGAGGCTCCTGCAGCGGTTGGATTTCGGGAGGATCGCCGCCAATTCGGAAGTAACCCACCGAGGCGAGAGTAATGTCTGGAAAGTCGATCAACTTCCATAACCAGGAGAGAACCATATTAAAGCCCAGTTGGGAGTCTATAATCCAGTCCGGCACTTGCATCCCCTTCTTGACCTGTTACCACTCCATGTGCCGGCTCGAATTATCACTCTCGGCTTTGGCACACACCGTGCTCGTATTTAGAATGGTTGCACCATGAACACACCGGTATTTCGCAGTGATTGGGTAGGACAAATTATCGACGGAAGATTTGCCCTCCTCCAATGGTTAGGCGGCTCAGCCTGGGGTAGTGTGTTCCTCACGGAACTGCAGCAGGGGGATCGATCGCAGAAAGCCGCCATCAAGCTCATTCCTGCTGATGCCAGAGACGCAGAGGCTCAAATCTCTTGTTGGGCCATGACAACAAACCTGTCTCATCCGCACCTGATGCGCCTGTTTTACACCGGACGCTGTCAGGTCGACAGCGCCCCTCAGATCTACGCAGTGACGGAATATTCTGAAGAGATTCTCTCTCAGATTCTTCAGGATCGGCCACTCACGCCCACGGAGACCAGAGAGATGCTCGGCCTGGTCGTCGACGCGCTTTCCTATCTTCACGGGGAGGGTTTTGTGCATGGTAATCTCAAGCCATCGAACATCCTAGTCGTCGACGATCAGTTGAAGCTTTCTTCAGACAATCTTCATGTAGCCGGCAAACTTGGCAAACACTCTTCGACAATGGGAGTCTATGACGCGCCAGAAACCGCCGCTGGGAATATCTTCCCGGCCGCGGACATCTGGTCGCTCGGAGTCACCCTAGTTGAAGCCCTGACCGGGCATCCGCCGGTTTGGGACAGATCAACACAGCGGGAACCGGTTGTGCCGGAGTCCATTCCAAGGCCGTTCGCCGACATTGTCCGGAAATGTCTGCGCTTAGACCCGGCGCACCGATGTACCCTCAGCGACGTCAAAACTCTTCTCGAATCTGCCCCATCTCTCCCAAATCCGACTAGCAAAACCAACGGTAGAACGGTACCTGTCAAACTCCACATGACGGCGCTCATTGCCGCAGTGCTCGTCCTGCTTGCATTCATTGCAGTTCTGCAACTGCGATCTCGCCAGACATTGCCATCGTCGCCAACCGAAAAACAGCAACCTGTGCCCGCAGGCTCCACGTTCCCTCCTCAAGCTCCAGCTCCGGGAATCCAAAGCTCCAATGGTGCGGCGGTGAAGAGTGTGGTCGCTGAACGAGTTCTACCCGACGTACTCCCGAGTGCCCGTCAGTCAATTAGCGGGCGTATCAACGTGAAAATAAGGGTGACGGTCGATGCAGGCGGTCATGTTTCGAATGCGACGTTTGACTCGCCGGGGCCCAGCAAGTATTTCGCCAAAGTAGCCCTGCAAGCAGCACAGCAGTGGAGATTCAAGCCCGCGCAAGTCGATGGGCAGCCCGTCTCCAGCATCTGGATCCTACAGTTTCAGTTCACTCAGGCCGCAACCGAGGTCAATCCCATCGAAGCTGCTCCATAAAGGATCCCTCCTTCTGGCCGATTCCTGGCCCCATGGGCGTTTGTCGGGACTTTCTCTCGCAACTAGCTGGCATGCTCGAGGATTGTCCTGCCCTGTTCTCGTAGATTGACCAAACTGGCGCGCAACATACACGCTGCATCCAGTCGTGTCTCCGCAGGAATCATCGCGTCGCGCTTGCGCGTAGTTTAGGCATTTCCGACAGCAAAAGCATCGCCTGCCTCTTCATTTGCTGACACCGTGCAATCCGCTCACTGGTGAAGTGATTCAGTAGATGATTGATTCCGCCCGCCCCCGATGCCAACGTCTTCGCTCGACGCGGCATCCGCTCGCGCTGAGCATTCCGCAGTGTCGGCCGTTCGATCATTTATAAGCGAAACGGTGTCTGCGAACGAAAGCACTACGGCCGATTTCGACTCCGACCCGTAATACGAATAGAGAGAATCGGCGTCAGGCACCGCCTCACATCCCAGGAAGCTATCGCGGGTGATTTCGGTGTTTTTTATTCCGGTCAGATAGATTCCAGCGCCCGACGCGCTATCGAAGCTGTTGCCGGAGATCTCGATCTGCTGGAAACCGGGATAGATTCCGGTAACTTCATTCGAGGAATTGTTGTAACCCGAGAAGATATCGGCAAACAACGCGATGGAGGCGTTGCGGTTCGGGTAATAGTTGGTGCCATCGGTGCTGGACTGGTAAAGCTTGGGCACGTAATTGGTGTGCTCCATCATGTTGTCGCGGATAGCGATGTCAGAGGAAGCTACGCTCTCGCCAAAGTAGCTGGATATGATGGAGGCGATGGCGGTGGCGGTGATGTTGCGGAACCGCGAGTTGCCGATGAGCATGTGAAAGCCGCCGATGAGAATGCCGCGGCCGAGCTTATCGTGGATGTCGACGTCAGAGACGTAGACGCGAGACGGCGCGTGGTTCATGTTCACAGCGTGGATGCCTGGCTTTAGAAAGCTTGGCGCCGAGTCCAGCCGGACGGTCACGGGCCCAACCGGCCATGGCGGCAAATCTGCGGGGGTGATGAAGTCCGCTTTCGCGGAGCCAAGGAAACCCATCTCCTGGTCGAAGAAGGCCAACGTGTCACCCGCGTTGGGATTGCCGTCGCCGCCGCTCATGATGAAAGAGTCGGCGGAGTTCACTGCCGTCAGCGTATCCCAAACCGTGGTAATGTTCATGACGTCGTCGCCTTCCTTCTCGAAGTCGCTGTGCTCGACGACAATATCCCCGCTCATGCCGGTGAAGTGCGTGCCGTCGGCAACGGTGGAGATGGGGCGACCCTGACTCGGCGTTTCATGCACATCGATCAGCGCCAGTCCGCGTGCGTTCTGGCCGGCGGTGATACCCATGTAGGGCGAAGTGTGAACCGTGGTGTGGCGGATTTGGAGGTCATTGGTCATGTAGTCGTCCTGAATGGCCTCCGCGGCGAACTCCTGAAAGCGCACGAGGACGACGCGGTTTGGATAGGCGGCCAGTTGCGAGGCCACCCACTGTCCGGCGGAATTCGAGGCCGGATACAAGCTGCCGTCCTCCAAGTACATCGATTGCTGCGAGGGGTCCTGCACGCCGTTGCTTTCTAGGCAATAGATGTCGCAGCCCTGATCGCCTGGGCCGGTATTCAGGTAGTCATCGGCCGCAGCTTCGTTCTTTTCCCGGTCCCAAAGATTGAAAGCATAGATATACGGAACGAAACCGGGCGGGATGGCCGTATTGGCTTCGAGCTCAATGTGCGCCGAACCGAATCCATCGAGGACGATAGTGCCGAACGCGGAAAACAGAGGTCCCCGCCACAGTGGTTGCGGGTCCACCGGGTTGCCCCAATCGATGCTCAGGTTCTCGACCACTACGCGCTGGCTGCTATAGATGTCGATGCCGGTCGTCGAGCCGGTGAAGGAAAGCGTCGACCCGTTACCGTCAAACACAAAGTCCTGGGCATTGACGATTTGCAAATACGGCCAGTGGTTGAGCACGTAGTTCTGGCTGGGAGGCACATTCTGCGGCAGCACCATGTGATAAACAGCGTTGGGAGCCAGCTGCACCACATCGCAGCCAGATTTGACGCCGCTGGGCGTCAGGTAGGTGGTCAGCGTGTTCCAATCGTTGTTGCCGCTTGGTGGCGGGACTTGGCAGACGCGGGCCGTCGCAGGAAGCGGCTCATCCGGCGAGGGGAGCCACTTCGGCGATTTCACGATGACCGTGGTCTCTTCGCCGTTGGCGGCAGTAAACCTCCGCACCAGATCGTTCGGTTCAGCCGTTACGACGCTCCGCTGCGATCTGGCGACCAGAGCATTCCATTCCGAGGGATTAGCCCAATCTCCTCTGCCAAGGCGTCTCTCCGCCTGACCTTGCGTGACATATTGGTAGAGCGCCTTTTCCGGTGACAGTTCTGAGACGTCGGGATAGCGCGCCTGATATTCCTTGATCTTGAAAAAAGCCGAAGCGGACCGGCGTTCCGCGATCCCGCGATTGAGCCAGTGGATTTCTATGTCCACCCGGTCCAGGGCCCCGTTGTTATAGAGGCTGCTCAAGTCGGCGTTATTGGCCGCGTCCACGTAGTAATTGAAATCGAAAATCACAGGGTAGCTGTCGAACGCGCCGATTCGTCCCTGATTGAAGCCGTAAGTGACAAATTGCTGGATTGCGCTGTAACAGGAGCCAGGGACTCCGGCATGCAATCCCAGATCAGGGTAGCGCTGGATATAGTCAGCGGCGGAGAAATAGAAAGAAGCTCTCACGCAGTGGTTTGTTTTGGGATTTGCCCAGTGCTGCATCGCTTCGGCATCTGTCGAGAGACTTAACTCGGGATTGAACTTTCGATAAAACTCTGGGTTGAATATGCGCGGGTCGCCCAGAGAATTCGTCGATTGTTCTGGAAGGACGGATTCGCTCAGCACCAACGGGCGATACCCGTTGCCATTTTCGTCTTGTGCACGAGCGAATATCGCAGGTAGGATTAGGAGTCCTGCAAACAGGCGGAGATTCAGTGATTTCATCACACGATGCTCCTGGGTCGTAGATCGCAAAGCCTTACCGTGGCGGGAGCATCTCATTCGGAGGGGAAGGGAGTCCCACACTGTTAGAACCTCAAATGCATATATTAGATGTAGCCTGAGTGTAAAAATCGCGTCATTTTTGTATTCTCGGAACCTTACAACATGCGACAGGTCAAATCGCTTTCGTTCGACGTCGGTCGCAGTTATACCATCCTCGATGTGTAAATTGGCAGCGCGGGGAACTTCGGTCTCGTAACCTAACTACTTCCCTACACGGGGGATGCTGAAGTCGCCAAATCATTCTCCGAAGCCAGAATTCGTAACGAGAAGTCGGCATGGCAACTGGAATCCCGCGATGAACCACCCCGGTTAGGCAATCGCAATGCTAGAGACGAGCCCTAAATAGGAGTATTTTGGTGATTGTTTATCAGTTGAATTGATTGACAATGCTTTCCTTTGATTGGAGACTAGTCTCTAATAGACGACTGTGGATCGCTGCACGACTTCAGGTTTGAGCCTAGTTCAGCATGCCAAGCAAATTCAACATGATTTCGTTGCGAAAGGCGATTGTCGATCACTGTGTCGGCATTGTCGCACTATTAGTGTTGATTATCGGATGCAGCGTAGTGGCGTGGCGATTTATCAGCGACCACGTCCGAGCGAGCGATCGTGTGGAGTTCAGTCGCGATATTCGGCCCATCCTGAATCAGAACTGTGTCGCTTGCCATGGCGGCGTCAGGCAGAAAAATGATGTTTCATTTATCTACCGCGACGAGGCTTTGGGAGTGGGCAAGTCAGGGCATAGAACGATTGTGCCCGGGAATCCGGATGCCTCGGAATTAATGAAACGCATAACCTTGACCGATCCGGAGGCACGTATGCCTTACCATACTCCGGCTCTGCCGCCTCAGCAGGTCGAGTTACTGCGTAAATGGATCATGCAAGGCGCTCATTGGGAAGACTACTGGTCCTTTGTTCCACCCAGGGCGCAGCCACTACCCAAGGTTGGGCGGTTGGACTGGGTACGTCAGCCTCTGGATCGGTTTGTTCTTGCGAGGTTGGAAAAAGAGGGTCTTGAGCCATCCCCTGAGGCGGACAAAGCCCAGTCGTTGCGGCGTGTGTCGTTCGATCTCACCGGCTTGCCTCCAACCGCTTCGGAAATGCGGGCATTTCTCGCCGATTCGTCTGCCAACGCGTATGAAAAGCAGGTAGACCGACTGCTGGCTTCGCCGCGCTACGGAGAACGCTGGGCCTCCATGTGGCTCGACCTGGCGCGCTATGCCGACACCAAGGGGTATGAGAAAGATGACGGCCGGCCTGGCGTGTGGCCCTACCGTGACTGGGTTATCGACGCTTTCAATCGTAATCTGCCTTACGACCAGTTCGTCATCAAGCAGTTGGCTGGAGACCTGCTCCCCAACGCGACGTTTGAAGACCGTATTGCCACATCCTTTCACCGCCAGACTCCCAACAATGACGAAGGGGGCACCGACGATGAGGAGTTTCGTCTGATTGCGGTGATGGATCGCGTCGCCACCACCTGGTCGGTGTTGAATGGCGTAACCATGAATTGCGTGCAATGCCACTCACATCCATACGACCCAATTCGTCATGCCGATTACTACAAGTCTCTCGCTTTCTTCAACACGGAGGAAGATACCGATCTTAACGACGACTTCCCCAACCTGACCGTTCCCAAGGACAAGGCGCGCTATCCTCAAGCCGCAGCGATTCAAGATGAAATTGGAACTCTCATTCATAACATTGAAACCGCGGACCGCCAGATCGTGGAGAAGGCTCAGTGGCGGCAATTGCCGATCCAATCAGCCGACGCGAACGAGGTGCCGGCGCTGGAAAAGGTCATTCCCACAATCATTCGCTCGCTGGCAAGAGTGCAGCAAGATAAGAAACAGAACGGAATGGCCAAAGCGGAAAGTCTGCGGGACTTGAAAGAGTCCATCCGGCTGGCGAAGCTAAGACTCGCTCGCGCCAAAGTCAACGGTCCGGCGAAGACCTTTAGCATCCATGACGGAGAGGTGTTCACGGATGCTCATGCCCCTCCTCAGTCTGTCTATGAATTAACTGCAAATGCAAATCTGCCTGTCTTAAGCGCGATCCGGATCGAAGTTCCGCCGTTCGATGCCGAAAAGGCCCGATATACCCCGGAGAACGGCTTCATCGCAGATAAGGTGGAAGCCTGGGTGGTGCAGCTCAATGGTGCACGCGAGAAGATTGATTTCCGCTATTTTGCCCAGGATTCCGAACCGAATCTTCAGACAGCCGTATTTTCCAACGTCAAGATCAAAGCAGGGCCCAACGATAAATCCAGCAATGCTGCGGACGCGCCAAAGGTAGATCCCATCCCTAGCTCATTTGAGGCTCTTCCAAAATTGTTCCGCACGCGTTGGATCGTTGGTGTCCTTTCGAACCAATTGCAATTGGCGCGCGATAGCCGCATTGAAGTAGCCATCACTCAAACTGACGAGATCGACGACAAGCCAGCTCTGATTCAGCGCCTCAGGCTCTCGGCCAGCGGCGATCCGAGTTGGACAGCCGAAGCGCAAAATGCGCAACGCGCTCAGCAAATTGAACGCCTGAAAGACCTGTATACGCAACTAGCCGCTATTCCCAGCGTTCCGCTGCCCGTCATGGTAGAACAACAACCTTATGAACGCCGGACAACACTTGAATTCGAACGCGGCAACTTCCTTACCAAAGTAGGCCCAGACCTTGCTCCGGATGTGCCGGCGATATTTCCCAGGCTGCCTGCGGGTGCTCCGCGCAACCGCCTGACCCTGGCTAAATGGTTCTTTCAACCCGGTCAACCATTGACTGCTCGCGTTACCGTCAATCGCTATTGGCAAGAGCTTTTTGGAATCGGAATCGTCGAGACGCAGGAAAACTTCGGCAGCGTGGGTGAGGAGCCCAGCCACCCTGAGCTTCTTGACTACCTCGCTCTGCACTTCCAGAACGATCTGCATTGGGATATGAAGGCGCTGTTGCGAGAACTGGTCACGAGCGCCACTTATCGCCAGAGTTCCGCAACCACGCCCCAACTGATGGCTAAAGATCCTCGTAATCGACTGCTGGCGCATGGTCCGCAGCAAAGGCTTACAGCGGAGATGGTCCGCGATCAGGCCCTGGTGGCCAGCGGTCTTCTCGATACCACAATGGGCGGACCACCGGTGATGCCGCCGCAGCCGGCCGGAGTTTGGAATTCTGTATACAACGACGACAAGTGGATCGATGCCACTGGCCCCAACCGCTATCGCCGCGCAGTTTACACCTTTGTGAAGAGGACAAGCGGCTATCCCAGCTTTTTAACCTTCGATGCCTCCGACCGCGACACAACCCTCCCACGGCGTATACCAACCAACACGCCTTTGCAAGCATTGGTCACATTAAATGATCCTGTTTATTACGAAGCCGCCCGCGCCCTCGCGCAGCGCGCAGTAAAGGAGACAGCTCTCAAATCTGGCGCCGCGGCAACTGATGATATTCTCCAGGCTCGGATCAAATACGAGGCCCGGCTCGTACTTTCACGCGATCTCACAGCACGCGAATTGCCGGTAATCCTTGCGTTTTACAAGCGCGCCCTTGTCCAACAACACGCTAAGCTGGTCGATGCGAGCATGAACGCGTCCGGGAATTTGCTAGACAAGGCCAACAATGCCGCCGACAATATCGATGCGCTGACTTCAGTGGGCAACGTGGTCTTCAACCTTGATGCCGCCCTCAATAGGTGATGGGATGTCCGTTTCTCAAAAATTCAATCACGACGCGATTCTGGGCGATCCGCCGACGCCCTCCCTCGAGGAAAAGCCTGCCGCAGATGTGCATCCCGAGGAAGCCTTCGCGCGAATTCAGGCGCAAACTCGCAGGCATTTCCTGCGTAGCTTTACGGCTGGCGTCGGCAGCATGTTTCTGGGAAGCCTGGCCTCCAATTGCCCCGGGATGGCCTGCGCCTCAGAATTGAATATTGACGGCACACAGCGCCTTGATTTCAAACGAGACCCTACCCGTCCGCTCTCGGTACTGCCGCCCGAATTTACCCCCCGCGCAAAACGCATCATCTATCTGCATATGGCTGGTGCACCCAGCCAACTGGAACTTTTCGACCACAAACCGGAGCTGACCAGGCTTGACGGCCAGGATTGCCCCGAGTCGTTCCTGAAGGGCAAACGCTTCGCTTTTATCAGCGGCGTTCCCAAGCTGCTTGGATCGCAGTATCCATTTCACCAGGCGGGCAAGAATGGGCTATGGCTTTCCGACCGCCTGCCTCAATTCGAAAAACACATTGATGACGTATGCTTCATAAAGTCCATGCACACAGATCAGTTCAATCATGCGCCGGCGCAGTTGCTGGTGCATACTGGCAATGCGCGCCTCGGCTATCCTTCAATGGGCTCTTGGGTTATTTATGGATTGGGCTCCGAGAACCAGAATCTTCCCGGCTTCATCGTCCTCGTCTCTGGCGGCAAGCAGCCCGATGGCGGTAAACAACTATGGGGCTCCGGTTTCCTGCCCAGCATCTATCAAGGCGTGCAATGCCGCTCTCATGGAGAGCCAGTTCTCTATCTTCAAAATCCAAAGAGTGTGAGCCGAGCCCTTCGCCGCGACGAGCTGGATGCCATCGATCAAATCAATCAACAACAATTCGAAGAATTCGGCAATCCGGAGACGATCACTCGCATCTCTCAGTACGAGATGGCCTTCCGCATGCAAATGGAAGCCACCGACGTTCTCGACATTCGTAAAGAGTCTGCGCCTACCCTTGCGGAATATGGATGCAAGCCCGGAGAAGAAAGTTTTGCCAACAATTGCCTGGTTGCGCGCCGGCTGGCCGAACGGGGAGTGCGCTTTATCCAGCTCTATCACTGGGGATGGGACACTCATGGGACCAACAAAAGAGACGCGCTGAACGGCGGTTTCAACGATCGCTGCCGCGAGGTCGACCAGCCGATAGCCGCGCTCCTCAGCGATCTCAAACGACGCGGAATGTTAGAGGACACCCTCGTCGTCTGGGGCGGCGAATTTGGGCGTACCTCCATGCGCGAAAACCGCAATGGTCAAACAACGGAGTTTGTTGGTCGCGATCACAATCCTGGGGCGTTCACGATCTGGATGGCCGGAGGAGGAATCAGGCCGGGCTTTAGTCACGGTGAAACCGACGCAATGGGCTACGAGGTTGTGAAAGACCCAGTCGAGATCCGCGACCTGCACGCCACGATTCTTTACGTTTTGGGCTTTAATTATCGTCAGCTCAACTACTCGTTCCAAGGGCTCGATCAAAAACTAACCAGCGTAAAGCCGGCACGGGTCGTAGCCGAGGTCTTAGCATGATTGTGTGCGTCGGTTGCCACTCTATTTACGATCATTTTCTTTATAACAGGGATAAAAAACTTTCATGATAATGTCGGTCCGACAATGGCCTCTCCGTGACCGGATTGGGGTGTTCACACTTGCGCCGATTTTTCTGCTCCTCGGTTTACTTCTTTTTTTTCCACCCGACGGTGCCCAGCGCTCTGACTGGGCGCAATTTATTGGCGGCTTTCATCTTCTTACTATTCACCTTCCTATTGCACTCATTCTTCTGATCCCACTTTTTGAAATCGCTGGAGGATCGCGTCAATTTTCTTATCTGCGATGTTCTGTCGATTTCATTCTGCCGCTCGCAGTCTTCAGCGCCATCATCGCCGCCATCCTCGGCTGGTTTCTTGCGCGTAGCGGCGGTTCCTCAGGGCCGCTTGTCACCCAGCACATGTGGGGCGGATTCTTCGTTTCCGTCGTCTGCTGGTTGTGCTGGATGCTCCATGGCCGCTTGCCCAGTCGACGATTCGATGCCGCCTATTTTGCCGGTCTAGCCATCGCCGTGAGTCTGGTTTCTTTTACCGGCTATCGCGGCGGTCAGCTTTCGCATGGCGTAAATCATCTTACTGAGCATATGCCGAAGCCTCTGCGAAATTGGCTAGGCATTTCACAAGAGAAGACTCCCACTGCCGCCACACCTGATTCTTTTTTCAACGCACGCGTTGAGCCCATCTTTGCTCAACGCTGCGTCAGTTGCCACGGGCCTTCGCAGCAGAAATCGCAGATGCGTCTGGATACTTATGAGGGCGTGATGCGCGGCGGCAAGACAGGACCAGTGATCAAAGCGGGAGACAGCAAGAACAGCGTGCTGCTCCAGCGCATTTCCCTCCCTTTCGGCTCTGATAAAATCATGCCTCCTGACGGCAAACCTACCTTGTCTGCTGATCAAATCCAACTCATCGCGCTGTGGGTCTCCGCGGGCGCGTCGCCGACTTTAGCTGCCAATGCCATCCAGGGCGCGCCAGCAACTGTTGTCCAGCCGGTCGCTGAGCTTACCTTCGCAAAGAATGATACCGTCACCGTCGCCAGGCAGCGAGCTCCCCTCGCCGAGGCCCTCGCGTCGCTGCAAAAACGCTATCCGGGTATCATCGAATACGAAGCTCGCGATTCAGCTTTGCTGACAATCAATGCATCGCTTATGGGCAGCAAGTTTGGCGACGATGATATAGCCCAACTTAAGCCTCTCTATAATTCGTTCTCTGTTGCAGATTTTTCCAATACCGCCATAACCGATCGTTCAGCGCCTAACATTGCCGCGATGAAGCATCTTCGCGTGCTGCGCCTGATGCGCACCAGAATCACCGATGCTACCGTTCTCGCGTTCGGCGGCCTGAACGAATTGGAATCTCTGAATGTATTCGGCACGGGAATCACATCCGCCTCGCTAAAAACTGCAGAACACTTGCCTAAACTTCAACACCTCTATGCCGGAGAAACCAGGATTACAACGTCCAGCCTCCCGCCTAATGCATTGAAAAGCAAGCTCGTATTTTGACTCGTACCAGCGGTTTGCCGGTGATTCCACCGGAACGACCAAACAACCACCATTTCGTCGCCGACAAGGGAATTGAGTCTACGTCGACAAGACGACCGCGCACCATTTAACTCTTAATTTATCTATAACCTGCGGCCTTTGAGCCGCCTACTTTTTCGCGGGCGAACAGGGACTTTTTGAGCCTGGCGTTGCCAATAAGATTCGTGTGACGCCTTGGATGCGCCTTAGTCCTTATCTTTTGTACTTTCCCATCCACTCTCCCTCAGAAAGAACGTGCCCCTTCATAGCGAGTTCCAGCTCCTTTCTGCTGGCCCCTGCTTTCAGGTCGAGCATGGCATCCAGAGCAAACAGTTTGAAGAAGTACCGATGGGGTTTGCCTGGGGGCGGGCAGGGACCTCCATATCCAATGCGTCTGAAATCGTTCTTGCCCTGGCGCGCACCATTCTCAAGAACTTCCATCTTCGGCACACCTTCTTGCAGGGCCGTGGCCGTGGCCGAAATATTCCAGATGATCCAATGCGTCCACGTTCCTGCGGGCGCATCCGGATCGTCAACGATAAGCGCCAGCGATTGGGCGCCGGCGGGAACGTCCTCCCAATTCAATGCGGGTGAGATGTCGGCTCCATCGCACGTGAACTTTCTTGAAATTTCGCCGCCATTCTCAAATGCCGTTGATCGCGGGGCAAAGGTCATCGCACGACCTCCTTGGTTTTGGAATTGACTGGATTTCTTCGAAGCGGGAGCCGCAGCCTGGGCGCATGAGAGCGGCGGTGAACAAAGGCTCGCAATCAGCAATGCTGCGCAAGCAAGAATCAGTGGCGTAGGTAGGTCTTTGTGCATCGTGCAACTCCAGCGCACAAATTATACCCCGCACCATGCATCGCTTAGCGAAAGTTTCTGCTTTGACCAATCAGCGGTTGATGCCGGCCGCCGCCGCAAAACCCGCCGACTGTCCTGCGGGAATGGTGGCCGCCGGGGGCGGCTCGCCAAAGGATGAGTCCTTGGCATTGATCGCGTTGGAGTAGTCGGGGCCCAGTCCGAGCTTCTTGAGGGCGCGGGAATCGGGCGTCAGCTTGGTTTGCCAGCCTTGATCCGCCTGATACTTCTGCATAGCGGCTATTGTGGCTGAGTCCCATTCACCGTTGGCCTCTTCACTAAGGTAGTGCTCACGGATGAGAGCCAGCTGGATTTCAGTCACGCGCTCTGGCTCGATCGCCTGCTGGCCACGCACCTTGCCCTTGCGATTCCTGGTAGTCTTGTGGGTCCTGCCCGCGTGGGAGACGGTTGTTGTATAGTGGCCGGAGGTCGTCCGATGGGGGGTGGTGCTCCGATGGGTTGGAGTGGTCCGCTGAGAAGCAGTGGTTCGATGTGTGGTCCTGGAGTTGGCGGTGGTTGAAGCCAGCAACGGTGATGCGATCAATGCCGCACTAAGAACGAGCTCGAGTGCCGCGCTTGCCCGGATAGAGAACACGCTGGTTCCACCTTGTAAAAACTTGAGCTGAACTTCTTACGTTGCAGTCTAATGGAACGTACCGCATGTTCCAAGAAAAAACCAATTCCTCATCAAGGTTACATCGGATTTCAGAAAAGGCGTGCCGGTTGCTGCAATTGCAGCAACCGGCACATTTCCAACGCTATTCGAGCGTACCGCCCAGGTAGTTAATTCCGTTGTCGGGATGGCGCGGATCGATAATCTCAAAGACCACGTCGTCGCCGGTTTTGATCTTGCCCACAACGGCATCGTATTCCTCCTTGGTGCCAGTGGGATGCTTGTTGATTCGAGTGATGACCAGCCCGGGTTCAAGTCCCTGCAAGTCGGCAAAGGAACCGGAACGGACTGACTGAATCACCACGCCGGGAGTGTGTATCTTGGCCGTAATGGCCGCAGTGGCCTCGTGAACCACGATGCCCAGCTTGGATTCGCCCACGTCGCCCTTTTCTTCAGGGTTGCTTTCGGCCTGCTGATTCCCCAGATCGGCAAAGACCTTGTCGCGGTCGCCGATGCTAACCGTGGTATCGGCAAGCTTGCCGTCGCGAAGGTAGCCCAGCCGTATGGTCGAGCCTGGCCTGCGGCTCGCGATTTCATTTACCAGATCGTCGCCGTCTTTGATGGCGCGGCCGTCGATGGTGGTGATAATGTCGCCGGATTTGAGGCCTGCCTGCTCTGCCGGTCCTCCGGGCTTCACCTTATTCACCAGCACCCCGTTCTTGAATCCATAGACGCGATTCACGGCTCCCGAAAGGCCCTCTTTGAACTCGATGCCGATTGAGCCGCGGGTAACCTTGTGGCTGGGGCTAATGAGGTCGTTGTAGACCTGAACCACGGTGTTAGACGGCATGGCGAAACCAATGCCCTGGTAGCCGTTCGACTGCGTGAAGATCGCCGTGTTAACGCCGATCACATCGCCATTCATATTCAACAGCGGGCCTCCGGAGTTGCCGGGGTTGATGGCCGCGTCGGTCTGAATGAAATGCTGGAACTGGCCGTTGGCGCCGGGTTCGATAGTGCGGTTCTTGGCCGAGATGATGCCCGCGGTGACGGTCTGTGACAGCGCGAAGGGGCTGCCGATTGCCTCCACCCAGTCGCCCACCTCGGTATTGTCGGAGTTGCCCAGCTTGACGGTGGGCAGCGGCGTGTTGGTCTCAATCTTGATGACCGCCAGGTCAGTGGCTTTGTCGACGCCAATCACCCGCGCCTCCCGGCCCTCATCCTGATTGTCGGGGTCCGTCGAGAGCTTGACGTAGATCTTGTCGGCCTTTTCAACCACGTGATTGTTGGTGATGATGTAGCCCTTGGGGTCGACGATGAAGCCCGAACCAAGCGACTCGCGGACCTGGCCGTCATCTCCACCCTCCTGATCAGGGAACTGCCCGCCGAATCCAGGAGCCTGGCCGCCGAAGAAGCGGTTGAAGAAGTCCTGGAAGTTGTCAGGAGGAGCCTGGCCCTGCTGCTGGCCCTCGCCCTGATCCTCGTCCCCCCCGGGGTTCTGATTTTGCGGATTGGGCTGGATCCTGAAGTTGCGCCGGCCCTTGCCAGTGGCCTGCTTGGGCAGGGTGCGGGTATTGATATTCACCACCGCGGGGCCCACCCTCTGGGCAATCTTCACAAACTCGTTGGGAGGAATGGTAGAGTTGACGACCTTGAGAGGGGTGGCGTCGACGCTGGAGTTCTGCTTTTCTTGTCCGCGCACACCGTGAGCAGCAAAGGAACCGGCCACAATGGCGGCCGAGAGTGTGGCAAGCAAGACAAATGCTGAAGCGAGACGGCGCGTGCGCAGCCGTTCGAAGAGAGATTTCATGGGTTCAATAACCTCGTCATGTTGACCAGCATGGAGGCTGGCTTGTTGATTGATCCATTAACAGTATAGCCAGTAGCGGGCAAACCCGTCTGGCTGAAGGTTGCATCGCGCCAGTGTACGAAAGAGCGCCGGTTGCGGCGTAAGAAATGATCTGATTCCGCAGGTGTTCCCCGGGCACCGCGTCTGAAGAACCGTTCCATAACTTTAGACGTGCGAGGGCGGAAAGAGTCGCACCAGCCTTTCTAGAGCATTTCGCCCATGGGTATAGAGTGAAGCTCTGCCGATCTGAAGGTTGCTGGACCCGGAAAGAATAGGTAGCGCTGGCCTCCTGGCCGGTTGTAGCGTGGACCTCCCGGTCCGCGCTCAGTCTACGCCTTTAGGAAGACTGTTCTAATCCGTCTTGGCCGCGAAAACCATCTTGCCGGCGACGAAGGTCTCCAGCACAACGGTATGGAGAATCTCCGGCGGTGCGATGGTGTAGAGATTTCGGTCGAGGAGGATGAAGTCCGCGTCGTATCCGGGCGCCAGTTTGCCCTTGTGGGTCTCCGCAAACTCTGCGTAGGCCGAGCCCTGCGTATAAGCGTAGAGCGCTTGGCCCCGGGTAAGCTTGTTCTCAGGAAAATAGCTTTTCGTTCCAGCCTCATTCATACGCGTTACAGCCGCGTAGAGGCCGCGAAAGGGCGTGATGGGTTCAACCGGGTAATCGGTGCCAAAGGCCAGGGGCACGCCTGCATCGAGAAATGCCTTCCATGCGTAGGACCAGGCGGCACGCTTGGGTCCGAGCCTGTCTTCAGCCCAATTCATATCCGTGAGCAGGTGGCTGGGCTGCATGGAGGCGATCACTCCCAGCTTGGCAAAACGCGAAATGTCGTCCGGATCCACGACCTGGGCGTGTTCGATGCGATCGCGTTCTCCGCTGGCCACCTTCAGCCGGCGATCCACGCTTCTGTGGGTCGTCTTGTGATGCGGACTGTCAGGCCCTGGGCCGATAGGCTGTTCGAAGGCTTCGAGAGCCATAGCCGCAGCATTGTCGCCAATTGCGTGAAACCCGATTTGGAAATCGGCCCGCGCCCGCTGAACCGCCATCTCGTTAAGTTCCGCCTGCGTATACTGCGGCAGGCCGGTATTGCCCGGATCGTCGGAATACGGTTCTTTCATCGCCGCCGTCCTTGAGCCGAGAGAACCATCCATGAAGCCCTTCAGCATGCCTGTATGCAGCATAGGGTCGTTCTGGTCGTGGTGGGCGCGCATATTCTGAAGCTCTTTTAGAGGGGCCTTAAATGGCAGCCACTCAGAAATCCGCAGTCCAAGCTTGCCCTCCTTTTCCAGCTCCTCAAAGACCAGAAAATCCTGCCAGTCGCTAAAGTCCTGCACGCTGGTTACCCCGTGTGCGATTGCATCGGCAGTAGCCAGTTCGTCGCCGCGGCGGCGCTCCTCATTGCTTGGCGGCGGAATAACTTTCTCAACCAGGCCCTTGGCAGACTCGCGCAGAATTCCGGTGGGCTCACCGTTTGCGTCCAGGTCGATGGCTCCGCCCTGCGGCGGGATGGTCTTGCCGGTGATGCCCGCAGCTGCGAGGGCCGCGGAGTTGGCAATGGCGATGTGACCGTCGATGCGCTCAAGAAAAGCCGGGTGGCCCGCGGTAACTTTGTCCAGATCCTTGCGCGTGGGCAGCGTCTTTTCGGGCCACAGCGTATGGTCCCAATTGCCCCCAGTGAGCCATTGGCCTCGAGGCGCGGCCTTAGAGAAGATTTCGATCTGGGCCAGCATCCCGGACAGCGATTCTACCCCAGTCAGATCAACGTTCAGCTTGGTCCGTCCCGCGCTTCCCAGGTGGGTATGTGCGTCATTGAAGCCGGGGAACACAAACACGTTGCTGCCGACTTTGTGCAGGTCGCGAACGATGGTCCTGGCCCCGGCCAGGCGGGTGATCTCGTCGTTCGTCCCCACTGCCACCACCTTGCCGCCGCCAATGGCCATAGCCTGAACGATCTCCGGCCTGTCCTCAGCAAGCCCAGCGCCCGTATAGATGATTCCGTTGAAGAAGATGATCTCGGGTTCAGTGTTGAGCGAGGCAAGCGCAATCATTGCATCGGTGGTCTGCGCACAGCAGAGGCTGGCAGCAAGGGCCACGGCAACCAGGTTGGGAAAGACGCCCATGCGCGGAGTGTAACAAAATGAATGCTTACTATGTGATCATTGTGCCGAGGTAGCGATATGAATCTTTCGCGATGCATTTTATTCCTGCAGTTCGCGACGGCGTTGGTCATTGGCCAGGCTGTAGGCAACGGCAAGCCTGCTGGTGTGCCCAATCAGCCCGAGGCACTTGTCCGGAGCCTATATACGCAGGTGGTGGTTCGTCACACGCTGGGTGTCCCTGAGGGCGAGGACATGAAGATCTTCGCGCCCTATCTTAGCAAGGCGTTGCTTCACAAAATGGACTTAGCCATCGCCTGCGTTGATGATTGGCACCGGCAGAATCCGGAACCCCACTTGAAACCGGAACTTGGTTGGTTGGAGCTAGGACCCTTTTCAGGCGACAACGAGCGGGCCTCACCTCAAACTTTTCACATTGAAAGAACACAATTAGAGAAGGATGGCTCTCTTCGTGTGTATGTGAGGCTCACTCGGCCATATCCAAACGTGCCCCCTTCGATCTGGCGAGTTGCGGCAGTCGTGGCACGGGAAAACGGGGGCTTTGTTGTAGACGACGTCATGTACCTTAAGGATGACGTGTGAGATGTTGAAGGGCGGTTGTCGGAGGCTTTATCCGCTGGATGCGACGGCCCTCATTGGGTCGGCTTCGGCCACAACTGAAGCGATCAAAAACCGCCTATTGCTCCGCAGCCCACTCGCACATAGCCAAGGTCAGCAGCAGCACCCGCTTGAGGCCCACCTCGCGATCCTTGGCGGAATACCATTCAGCCTGTGTATGCGCCCCGCCGCCGTCTCCTCCAGCGCCCAACGAAAGAGCCGGCACGCCAAGCGAGAGCGGAATATTGGCGTCTGTTGATCCGAGACGAAAATCGCTGCGCAATCCAAGATGCCGGTCCACGGCGCGTAGACCCTCGAAGAGCTGCGAGTCCACAGGCAGTTGCGCGGCTGGGCGGTCGCCAATCTTAACGATGGAGAAAGACAGCAGTCCCCTGCTCTGCGCGGTTTCCGCCTTCACGGCGGCATTTGTGCGCTGGACAGAGTCTTCCACGGCTCGATGCAAGGCCACCTCCAGGCGCGTGAGCTGCTCAGCGCTGGTGGAGCGGAAATCGATGGACGCTTGGGCGCTCTCAGGAATGGAGTTCACGCTGGTCCCGCCGCGAACCGTGCCCAGGTTCAGAGTTGTGCGGGGCTCCTCTGGCAATGCAGTCTCCGCCAGCGCAGCCAGTGCGAAGGCGAGCGCGACAATAGGGTTAGGTGTGCCTGCATCAGTAAAACTATGGCCGCCCGGTCCCGAGACCGTAACCTGGAATCTGCGGCTGCCCAAAGCCTGGGTAACCGCCGAGTCCGCGCCGGCGCCGTCCAAAACGATATGCGCGGCGATACGGCCGGCCAGCGCGCTCTGTCGATAGAGATGCCGCATGCCGCGCAAGTCCCCTTCACCTTCTTCGCCCACATTGCCAAGGAAAATCAGCGGCGCCGGCAGTTCGGCTTTGGCCTCGATCAGCGCATGGGCGATCGCAAGCATTCCGGCAACCCCAGCGCCGTTATCACAGGCCCCAGGAGCCTCCAGCCGGCCCCCATCGACTACCGGGTTGAGCGGAGTATCTGCGGGAAAGACTGTATCGAGGTGAGCCGAGAGCACCACCAGCGGCCCAGTGCTCTCCGGCGGCAGCTTCGCGGCGGGAAGGACTCCAAACACATTGCCGACCTCATCGGTATGCACCTGGCTCAACCCGGCTTCGGCAAAGTGAGCAGAAAGCCACTCCGCACGGGCCTCTTCGCCAAAGGGCGGCGCTGGAATAGCCACCATGCTCGCCTGCCAGTCCATAATCGTCTTTGGGTTCCCGTGCATCCACGCGAAGGCAGCATGCACCGGGCGTTGCGCGGCCAGAGCCGTAACGCGTGAGAAAGCCGAGATGCGGGGAAGGACGGGCATATGCTCCGTCTCAGAGTAGCAGGAGCCGATTGTTCTTAATGAGATTCAATCCTTGATCGGCAGATCTTCGCCGGCCGCATACTCCACCGAATGCAGAAATAATCCCCGCGCAGGAGCGGTCGGACCGGCCGCCGAACGGGAGCGAGCAGCCAGGATTGCCGGAATTTCCGAGAGTTCCAAATGTCCACGGCCCGCATCCAGCATAGTTCCCACCAAGTTGCGCACCATATGATGCAGAAAGCCGTTGCCGCGCACGCGATAAACCAGCAGATCCCCGGCCGCACTCTGTCGTTCTTCCCATGTTGAAGAAAAGATGGTCCTGACTGTTCCCGGCGCAGGCCTCTCAACCTGAAATCTTAACCGCGGAATCGGCCCGGGGGCAGGATCTCCATCAGATTCCAAAGCGCGGCTACCCAGGTCAGGATCAGTAGCAGCAAAGCTCAAAAAGTCGTGTTCACCCACGAAGAATTTGGCCGACTGCTGCAAGGCTTCAAAGTCCATCAGCCAGCGACAATCCAGAACGTAACGGCTCAGAAAAGGCGGGCAGACCTTTCCACGAAAAATCCGGTACTCATAAGTCTTTGCCACCGCCGAGTGCCGCGCATGGAAGCTACTTCGTACAGTTCTCGTCTCCAAAACACGTATCGACGAAGGCAAAATCCGGTTAAGCGCCCGTTGCAGGTTTTCTTCAGGAATGGGCGCCTGCAAAGCAAAGCTGGCGACCTGGGCCAGCGCATGCACTCCAGCATCGGTGCGTCCCGAGCTCTGCGGGAGCGGAGATTCGCCCGTAATCTTTCCCAGCGCCGCCTGCAACTCGCCCTGGATGGTGAGCTCCCCGGGCTGCACCTGCCAGCCGCTGAAATCGGTGCCGTCGTAGGCCAGGGTGACTCTCCACGTTTGCGGCTCAGGCACGGATTGGTCCAGGTCAGCCACTTTTGCCCCTTTTCACAAAAGGTTACTCCCGAGCAGCGCTCACTGAAGCGGAGACTGCGCGTAGTTTATACTCAGCTTTCTGCATGCTATTACGGTCAGGCTTCTGCGAGTGGCATTGATCCGCATGCACAGGACAAACTCGCAGGAACGAAACCGGGGCTGAAAACGTAATGCCAGAAGAGCCCTCTGGATGGGCTAGAGACCAAGATCGCCTTGCAAATCAGAACTTTGCGCCCGGAGATGAACTCCGGCAGTCTTCAAAATTGGCGCCCCATTTGCCTCAGGAATTCGGAGAGTAGACCCATGCATCTGTACGGAATATCTGAACACCAGCCAGCAGGCAACAGTTCACGCAATCCACATTCCAGCCCGGCATGCAAACGGCTCCGCGCGCTGGCAGCGGTCGTGTTGACCTTGGCGGCCACAATGCCTTCCGGCCTTGCCCAGCAGACACCGGCTGGAACATCGGGGCCTGACAAAGCCGCATCCGAGCTGCCCGCGGCTCCGTCGCCGGTACAAACAGAGCCCTTTTCGTTGCGCCCTTCCGCGCGCGATTTCTCCAAGCCCGCCGGCAGACTGCTTGGCAACCCGATCAATACCTTCCGCCCCACCACCATCGCCAAGGCCAGTTTTGTGAATTCGGTGCGGCTCGGCGACCTGGTTAAGGATGGCAAAATCTACCTCAGCCTCTCCGATGCGATCGCTCTGGCAATCGAAAACAACTTCGATATAGCCATTGCCCGCTACGACCTGGATATTGCGGATACGGATATTTTGCGCACCCGGACCGGGGCCACGCCGCTCGGCGCACCGTCCGGCCTGGTTACCGGCACTTTGGGCGGCTCTACTTCCACGCTGACCACCGGCGGCGGCCCGGGCGGCACCACGGTTGGCGCAGGCGGCGCGGGTTCCGGTGTCTCTGGCTTGACGCTGACAACCGCCGGAGCAGGCCCCACCCCTGAGAATCTTGCCCCCGCAGTCACCGGCACGGTTCAGTTGGAGAGAGCCGAGCAACCGCAGACGAGCGCATTCGTCCCCCGCTCCTTTTTGAATACCAACCAATACAACTTCGCCTACAACCAGGGCTTCGTCACCGGCACGGCGCTCAACGTGGCTTTCAACAACTCCCGTGTCACCTCCAGCAATCCATTTAACGTTTACAGCCCGCAGTTCGATTCCAACTTCAGGGCTACTGTTACCCAGCACCTGCTGCAAGGCGCCGGCATCTGGGTAAACAAGCGCTTCATCTACCAGGCGCTCAACGACCGGCGCATTGCCGACTCCTCGTTCCGTCAGCAGATTCTCTACACCGTCAATCAAGTGGAAACCATTTACTGGGGCTTGGTGCAGGCTTACGAAGATGAGCAGGCCAAAGAGCGCGCTCTCGACCAGAGCACCAAGCTGGTCTCGGACTACCGCAAGGAACTGGAGATCGGTACAGTTGCGCCACTGGACGTAGTCAACGTCGAGTCCAACAATTCATCAGACAAGCAGGCCCTGATCAGTGCGCAGAGCGCCTTGAACTATCAGCAGCAGATCATCAAGCAGGCAATCGCCCGCAATCTAAATGATCCCGCCTTGAGCGCTGCTGCCGTGATTCCCACTGACCGCGTAAGCCTGGAGGAGATCCCCGAGGAGAAAGAGCCCATCGAGTCGCTGGTCCAGGAGGCTTTTCAGCAGCGGCCGGAGCTGGAGCAGGCGGTGCTGGCCGTCCGCAACGATGAGATTACCCTGAAGGGCGCACGCAATGCCCTGCTGCCCACTCTCGACGTTTACGGCTTCTATCAAGGCACCGGTATAGGCGGCATGCAAAGCCCGGATTGCAACACCATTTCCACCACCGGCTCCTCCTTCGGTTTCGTGCCCTGCCCTCCGAACACATTTCCCACCATTGGCTACGGAACCACGCTGAGCAACCTGGCAAATAGCAGTTCGCCGGATAAGGGCGTAGGTTTCAGCCTGAATATCCCCATCGGCAACAAGTTCAATCAGTCGGTGCAAGCGCGCTCGTTGATGGAGTATCGCCAGGCCGAGTTACGGCTTGAGCAGCTTTACACGCAAATCCGCATGCAGGTTGTGAATGCGCAGTTCGCCCTGACCAACGATCGCGCACTGGTTCTGGCCTCCAGCGCCGCCCGGGACTACAACAAACAGAGTCTTGACGCCGAAAACAAAAAACTGCACCTGGGCGCCTCAACCGCAGCCAACGTTCTGCTGCAGGAACGCAACCTGGCGGGGGCCGAGGACAGCCTGATCGCAGCCAACGCGAAATATGCCGTGGACCGCGCAAGTCTCTATCAGATGCTGGCCGCGACCCTGCAGCACTACGGCATCAACCTTAGTGAAGCCGCTTCAGGCCAGGTGAATACCACGCCTGTAATCCCAGGTCTGGAGCCGGCCAAGACAGAAAAGGAACCAGCAGCAGCCCCTTCAGCCGCTCAGTAAGTCCGCAGTATTGGAGCACTTCGTCTAGAGATATAGAATCTTTCTCTGCCGGTCTGAAGATCAAAAGTTCAGGCTAGAATAGGTAGCGCCGCCCTCCCGGCCGGCTGTAGCGTGGACCTCTCGGTCCACGCTCACTCTACGCCGTCAGGAAACCACTCCAAAAAAATGAAAGAGCGCAGATTGATTTCTACCGCTCCGCCACCCTATCAAGAAGATCAAAGAACTCCGGAAAGCTAATGGCGGCTGACTCAGCGCCCTGGATCAGCGTATCGCCCTCGGCCCGCAATGCAGCCACGCTGAAGGCCATCGCGATGCGATGGTCGCCCCCGGAATCGATCGTGGCTCCGTGCAACGTCTGACCGCCGGGCACATCCAGTCCATCCTCGAATTCCGCCACTTCAGCACCCATAGATCGCAGATTCTTCGCCACCAGCGCAATCCGATCGGATTCTTTAACGCGCAGTTCCTTCGCGTCGCGGATGCGTATTCCACCGCTGGTATAAGGCGCAATAGCCGCCAGAACCGGCAGCTCGTCAATAAGCTGTGCGGCAAACGCGCCGCTCACTTCAGTCGATCCAAGCCCCTCGGCCGGCGCGGTAATCTGCACCGTTCCCACCAGCTCGGCATGCTTCTCTTCCACGTTAAGAACGGCGATGTGAGCGCCCAGCGCGGTCAGCACGTCGAGCAGCGTTGCGCGCGTTGGATTCAGCCCCAGCGAATCGAGCACCAGGCTAGAACCCGGAAAGATAGCCGCTGCGCAAAGAAAAAATGCCGCGGATGAAAGATCGCCAGGCACCGCGGCTTCAATAGCGTGCAGAGCTTGCGGGCCAGAGATGGAAACAGAGTCCAGCGTGCGGGTCAGCTTCGCGCCGAATGCCCGCAGTGCAAGTTCGCTGTGGTCTCGCGTGCGAACGGCTTCTCTCACAGTTGTAGTCCCGGCAGTTTGCAGTCCAGCAAGCAGTACGCAGGTCTTGACCTGTGCGCTGGGAACCGGAGTGGTAAAGTCGATAGCGTGAAGCGTTGAACCCTGAATTGTCAACGGCGCATGCCCATCGGTAAGCGCGAGCTTTGCGCCCATCAGTTCGAGAGGCTTGCGTATGCGTTCCATAGGCCTGCGTGAGAGCGATTCGTCGCCGGTCAGCGTAAAGCTTCCCTGCTGCGGCGCAAGCAATCCGGAGATCATGCGCATCGTCGATCCGGAGTTGCCGCAGTCGAGCGGGTAATCGGCAGCAGTTACATGACCGGAAACGCCCGTAATCTCCACCGAGTTCTCGCCGGTCCTATCAACCTTTGCTCCCAGTACCTGCATGCAGGCGAGAGTCGAGGCGCAGTCCTCGCCGGTAGAGAAATTAGTGAGCCGGGTCGTTCCTTCGGCAAAACCTCCAAGCATTGCATAGCGGTGACTGATGGATTTGTCGCCCGGCAGGCGCAAGCTTCCGCAAACATCGTGTGCGGGGCGAATTAGACGTTCTGCGGGGACGTTGTGCAAAAGATCTCCGGTGAAGTTTGCTCTCCCTTTGAGTTTATCGAATCAATTTGAGGAGGCAGATCAGCAAACCTGGTGGAAACCAATTCCCATCAGCGCCGCGGCCTTGCGCAGAGTGGAGGCCACATGGCCCACGCCCACGGCGCAGTGGTGCGCAGGTCCCTGTTCATTCCACGCGGTAACAAATCCTCTCGCCCCCAGCGGAAATCGATAGCGGCTATTGGTATTGCCAATCTCGAGAATCTCCCCAGCCACACACTCGCCCTCGGCAGCCAGCAGCTTAAAGCCTTTCTCCGCGTCTTCCACCACGGAGAGCAGCGTTACCGGCCCGTGCTTCACGCTCATCTCAACGGACAGTCCGCGTCCCACTTTGCCGTGATAAACCGTAAGCGGCCGCACCTTTGTTTTCCCCTGGCTGATAGCGATGTGACCAGGTCCGTCGTGCCCCATCAGCACGAGGTCGTCGTTAAAGTCCATCGCGTAGTACTCGGTAAACGACCCGCCCGTTCCCAGGCAATCCATCATCTTCATCGCTAACACATTTTTCACCTCATACTCGCCGGCCACAGGAATGTGCCGTGCCGTCAGCAGTGAGGTGCCCAGAATAATCGAACTCATCGTATCTTCGTTCGCCGCGTTGCCCGAGCCCTTATAGTAGTAAGCCAATGCGTCCAGATCGTATCGCACGACAAAAGCATCCAGAGCCACCGACGTGCGCCCCGCCCGCTGCAATTCCTCGCTCGGGCAGTCGGCCTGCACGTCGAAGGCCGATTGAAACTCCTCGACTCTCCGGGCAATGTCCGTTTCGGAGACGTCGCCAGCCAGCGCACTCAGCTCGTCCACTTCCACAATCTCCACATGCGTGCCGAAGATGATCGAGACTAGCGTCACATCGGTCATGATGTCGAGCATGCCGCTGTAGTAGTGTCCCATCAGCCCCAGCCGCGCCGACGAAAGCGCACCTCGCACCTTTGCCGCCGCCAGCCATTCCTCAATCTCCACCCACGTGTGTTCTTCATCGAGCACCCCAGTGACCTGGTGAAAAGGAATTCCCGCGCGCCTGAAAACATTGGCAATCTCCGGAACCGGGCAGGCCGAACAAAATGCCAGCCACTCTCCAGTCATTGCCGTGCGGTCCTTGAGCCGGTTGAACGCTTGATAATCGATAGCCGCCTCAGGCTGCAGATTCAGCACCACCACCGGCACGCCCGCTCTCTGAACCAGAGGCAGAACGGTATTCGAAAGCGCATAAGTTGTGACGTAAAGAAACAGCACATCGATATCTTCACGACGGCACTGGTGCCCAGCCTTGCTAGAGCGCTGAGGCGTATCCACCAGTCCAAGGTTGACCACCTCCACGCCTGGTCTCGCCAACCGCGCAGCCATTTTCAACAAATATCCCTTAAGCCGCTCCTCTAGCCCCGCAAACTGCGACCAGTAGGCATCGAGCCCGATCCCGCACAGGCCCACACGCAGATTTTTCGTCGTGCTGCTCATACCTTCATCCATTTACGGCAGATAAAAAACCTCTTCCATCATCGGGAACCTCTCGCCAGCGCGCAAACCTTCGAGCGGCGCAAAAAACGGCTCCATAGTTTTCTGCCAGCGCAGATTCACCGGATGATCGTCGATCTTGCTCCATGTGGCTTCAAAATCCGCTGTCCTCAAAGTAAGAATCAGCAGCTCATCCCGGCGATAGATTGAGTACTCGTTGATGCCCGCGCTCTTCAGCAACTCCAGCATCTCCGGCCACACCTCACGATGCGCCTTCTCATAGGCCTCGGCCACTCCGGGATTCAAGCGCAGCGTAAAAGCATAGCGCTTCAACGGCTGGCCCGCCGCTGAAGCCTCCCCGGCGCTCACCAGCTCACCACCGTTACAGCAAAAGGCTCCAGCGTAATCGTTCCGCCTGTGGTCGCAATGCTTCTTGCCGGTCCATCACCGGTAGAAGGATCTACTGCCAGTGCGCTCGTCTCGCCTGCATCGGGCAGCGTAATCTCGAGCACACGGTCCCGCTTGTTCACGATCAGCATCTTGCGGCCGGCTGAAGTGATATACGCCTGCGCCGCCAGGTCCTTCGAACCGACGGAAGTGTCCACCATCTCGTCGCCGGGATGGAAGCTGTCCTTAAGCAGTTTGAGGACCCAGAAGCGCGCGTTGGGCTTGTTGTCCACCCAGTTCATCATGCTCACGCTGGGAAACTGTGTAGGATACCCGATCAATTGCGACTCGCCGATCACGTCGATCTGAAGCTGTGAGAGTTCGATGAAGAGATAGGCATAGAGCGACCCGGCCAAATTCCAGTAGGCCGCCGGCGGAGGCGTTTTGTCCTCCGGGTTGTTGTCGGTAGGAAGAATAACTCCCAGTTCGTCGGTATCGGTCTTCGTCTGCGGTGAAAGCCGCTTTCGAATGTTCTCAATGTAATGAACCGTATTGAGAAATCCATCTGCCTGATCGAAGAAAGTGTATTGCCAATCCGCAATGGTCTGCGAGGGTGTGGGTTGCGCATAGAAATGGTAGGAGATGAAGTCGAGCGGAATGCCCGGCTTGTGATTCGCCGGATTCAGGAAATACTCAAAATACTCCGGATGACCGCTGGGGTCTCCCAAAGCAATTCCCATAAATTTTGTATCCGGGCTGACGCGATGTATGCCCTCAACGATGGCGTCGTAGCGCTTGGTGTAATCCTGCGCCGTCGTCGAATGCTCCCCTTCCACCTCGTTCAGCACCTCCCACACGGGAAACTTGTAGTGGTAGCCGGATTCGTGGCGCACGCCATTCTCATCCGCAAAGCCGCCATTCACATACCAGCTGACCAGGCGGCCATAATAGTCGCCCAGTTCCTTGCCGGTAGGATCGCGCAGCTCAGTTCCCTGCGTATAGTCCCAAACTACTTTGTTAGGGTCGTCGGGATATGTGACCGGCTTATCCGTCTTGAAGAGCCACGTAGGAATCGTGCTGAAGTTCATCACCGTTGAATGACCGTCCGTTGCGGCAAGAAAGTCCTTGGTCATAGGATCGATGACGCTGAAATCCCAACTCGTTTTTTGAGGCGTGGGCGGTTCCAATTCAGCTACCGCCAAACGGGGATAAGGCAGCCAGGGCACATAACGCACGTAGTCCGCGCCCAGATCCTTCACAGCTTGATAAGCAGCGATGCCCAGCGGCTGTCCCGGACGCAACGGAGGATTGACGACGACTTGCAGTGTCGGCGTTGATTTTGATGCCACTGTGATCTTGTCCCAGTGCACAGTCATCTGCAACGCCTGCTGGGCAGACAGTGCTGGACCAACACCCAGCAAAACCGCGATACCAATCAACAAACGCAAAAAAACAGGCTCGTGATCCCGGTCGTGAAACAAACTCATGATCGTAACTCCTCTCGCATTCTAGAGCATTTCGCTTATAGGCATAGAGTGATCCGCTGCTGGCTTGAAGATTACCGGTCCCCTCAAGAAGAGGTAGCGC
>Ga0181520_10000243_pt1 | contig 119329 bp, 109 predicted proteins | sample PEATcosm2014_Bin_29_FD_132451 | JGI IMG/M metagenome (GOLD analysis project Ga0181520, IMG submission 132451) | Peatland microbial communities from MTU Mesocosm Facility, Houghton, MI, USA - PEATcosm2014_Bin02_30_metaG | ecosystem: Environmental > Terrestrial > Soil > Wetlands > Peat | place... | reverse complement strand
TGTCCGTCCACTCTTTCGAGAAAACCCTTCTCTCATGCGTGTTTCTTGACGACGATGACAAAAACAAGCCCCAGCCTCCTGCTAACCAACTGAATCTATTCAGCAGTTAACCGGACAGTAGTGGAGAAATCCTGAAACTAATTCAATATCAAGACAAGAGCGTTTCCCCTACCCTCTCAACATCACCGAAATATCGTTCTCTCCGCGGCGGATTTTAAGACGCCAGCCGGTTGGTTGTTCTTTCAGAATTTCAATGGCTTCATCGACGTTCGATATTTTCTCGCCGTTGATCTCGACGAGAATATCGCCTTCGCTCAATCCAACTCTGGCCGCTATCGTTCCGGATTTCACCTGCATGACGACGACTCCGCGCTGAATATCCTGCAAGCCGATCTCCTCGGCGACTGCCGGAGACAAATTAGCAATCTTCGCTCCCGTCAACGGATTGCGCCCCGTCACAAGCGTCTCGTTGCGCGGCGGATTTTCGGGCGGCGCAATCATTTCGACGCTCACAGTCGATTTCTCGCCTTTTCTGAGAATCCCCAATTCGGCGGGCGAACCTATCGGCAAGGACGTGATGCGGTAATGGAAAGCCTCGGGGTCTTCGACCTCGCGCCCGTTGACGGAAACAATGACATCGCCCGGCTTCAAGCCCGCTTTCGCGGCTGGGCTGGCCGGATGCAGGCTCTTGACGAGGAATCCCGTCGGTTGCGCCATGCCCAAAGACAACGCGATATCCTGCGAAACTTCCTGCCCTTCGATGCCGATCCACGGATGCGTCACATGGCTTTTGCCCTGCGTGACCGCGTTCGTCAGCAGACGAACCATATTGGAAGGCACGGCAAAGCCTATGCCCATGTTGCCGCCGTCGCGCGAATAAATCGCGGCGTTGATGCCGACCAACTTGCCGTCCATCGTCACCAAAGCGCCGCCCGAATTTCCCGGGTTGATCGCGGCGTCCGTTTGAATGGCATAGCCCAAATCGCTGGAGCCGACGGATTTATGCGTCATCGCGGAAATAATGCCCATCGTGACCGTCTGCCCGACGCCGAAGGGATTCCCGATAGCCAAAACCAAATCGCCAACCTGCGCCTCGTCAGAATCCCTCAATTCCAGAAAAGGAAACGTCTCGCCCTTCCCTTCGATGCGCAAAAGCGCGAGATCTGTATGTTCGTCGGACATCACGACTTTCGCGTCGAACTCGCGCCGGTCGGAAAGCACGACGCGGATTTCATCGGCATCCGCGATCACGTGCCTGCTCGTGACGATAAGACCGTCCGCGCGCACGATGACGCCGGAGCCGAGGGATTTTTCGAGCCTCTCGCGCGACAAGCCCTGCGGCATCGCGTCACCGAAGAACTGGCGGAAAAACGGATCGTCGAATAAGGGCGACATCCCCTGCCGCACCATTTTTTGCGTATAAATGTTGACGACGGCGGGCGTCACTTGCTTCACAAGCGGCGCAAAGCTCAAGGTTATCTGCGCGCGGGATGTCGGAACGGCGGGTTCGGCGTTGCCGTCGCTCGCGCAAGCCAAAAACACCAGAAAAAGGAAACAGAAAGAGAAAAGATTTTTCATGCCGGAAAGATAATCATTCCCGAATGCCTTGAAAAGGGGGATGAGGCAATCAGCCCGTTTTCACCCTTCGGGCTATGCCAGAACAGTTTCAAACACGAAGCGTTTGAAACTGGGGCGGTCGACGGGACTCGAACCCGCGACAACCGGAATCACAATCCGGGGCTCTACCAACTGAGCTACGACCGCCATAAATTCGATACAGGCTACCCTAAAACAAAACCGCCGACCCGCTAAAAATAGCGGCAGGCGGTTCTCCCCTATAGGCAGCACGGCACGTTCGGAAAACTGCCCAAACTTAGCAAATTTGTCAAGAACTTAGACTCGTGCCAGACTTCTTTCCGCCTCGCGTACTTTTATCTTTTTTGCACTCAAACTCTTACACCAAAGGACGTTTCCCATGGCAAAAACGAACGCATTAATCGAACTCATGAAAAAGCATGACGCGCAGTACGTCGATCTGCGCTTTACCGATCCGCGCGGAAAATTACAGCACGTGACCCAACACGCCGATACGATCGACGAGAACGCGATAGCCAACGGCCTGATGTTTGACGGCTCGTCCATCGCCGGATGGAAGACGATCAACGACTCCGACATGACGCTGATGCTCGATCCCGATACCGCCGTTATCGATCCTTTCTATGCCGAGCCGACCGTTGCCGTATACTGCAACATCTTTGAACCCATGACCGGCAAGCCCTACAACCGCTGCCCGCGCTCGATCGCCAAGAAAGCGGAAGCGTACTTGATTTCTTCAGGCATCGGCACAAAGGCCTATTTTGGCCCCGAAGTTGAATTTTTCGTGTTCGATCATGTGCGCTTCTCGACCGAACCAACCGACACTTTCTATAAAATTGAATCGATGGAAAGCCCGTCGAACAGCGGCACGGATTATCCCGAAGGCAATCTGGGGCATCGCCCGCGCACGAAGGGCGGCTATTTCCCCGTCAATCCGGTGGACAGCGCGCAAGACCTGCGCACCGAAATGCTATCGGTCATCAAGCAAATGGGAGCCGACGTCGAAAAGCACCACCACGAAGTCGCGGCGGCGCAGCACGAGCTCGGCGTCAAATACGCGCCGCTTTTGAAATGCGCCGACAATACGCAGATATTGAAATACGCCATCCAAAACGTCGCGGCGATGTACGGAAAAACCGCGACCTTCATGCCCAAACCCGTCTTCGGCGATAACGGCTCCGGCATGCACGTACATCAGTCGTTGTGGAAAAACGGAGACACTTTGTTCGCAGGTAAGGAATACGCGGGGCTCTCGAAAACCGCCTTGTACTATATCGGCGGCATCATCAAGCACGCCAAAGCGCTTAACGCGATCACGAACCCTTCGACCAACAGCTATAAGCGTCTGGTTCCAGGTTTCGAGGCTCCCGTTCTGCTGGCTTATTCGTCGCGCAACCGCTCGGCGTCGTGCCGCATTCCTTATGCCAGCCATCCGAAAGGCCTGCGCGTCGAGGTGCGTTTCCCCGATCCGCTCGCAAACCCCTATCTCGCCTTTGCCGCAATGCTGATGGCGGGGTTGGACGGCATCAAGAACAAAATTCATCCGGGAGACTCCACCGACAAGGATTTGTATAAATTATCGCCGGGGGCTTTGGCTAAAATCCCGACCGTTTGCGGTTCGCTTGAGGAAGCGATCAAGGCGCTCGAAAAAGATCACGAGTTCCTGCTGAAAGGCGACGTGTTCACGGAGGATTTCATCGGAAGCTATCTCGACCTCAAGCGCGAGGAATGGGATCGTTTCCGCATGGCGCCCCATCCGGTCGAATTCGATCTGTATTATTCGGCGTAAAAAGATTCGAGAAAAACAAGGGGCGGCGAAAGCTGCCCCTTGTTTTATGGTTAACAGAAGTTTTCTGCATGAAAGTATTTTTTTATTCAACGATCCCAAGCTTTGATGTGGTATGGATATTGCCATTCGCGCTTGTTTAACATAACAAAATAGAGAGGAAATATTATGAGCGATTTAATCAAAAATTTTCAGGAACACAAATTTATGATTGGTGCGACCTGCGTCATAGGCAGAAAGATAGAAGACAGCAGCGATGGAATCCCAGAGGTATTGGAACTTGTGGAAAAAGCGAAAGAGGACTTTCCTTCACTAACGGATAAGGATTTTCATATTGTTATGGCGGACGGAAAAGGCCATTTATCTGACCCCATGAATGTCGCTATCTCTTTTAACGTCAGCGCCAAAGATCTGACGAGCAAAGGTTATACGAGAAACGACGAATTGTTCTATAATGATTCTAAAGAGTGTTCGTTAAAGTATGATTAGAGTTTCGTTAGGCAAGGCGCAGAGCGAGTGATGTCAGACGGCGGGTCGGATTTCATGGGCCCGCTGGTATTAGAGTGATTTCGAATAACGCTTATACAAGAATGGCTTCCATGCCTTAGTCCTTCTCCTCCACCGGTTGAGAAGATCAGGATGTGTATTATTTAAAATCACTCTATGGTTAATTCCCCAAGCGTTATCTTTCCGCCGCCGTAATCAGCGCATGTATTTATCTTTCCGTATTGTTGCGGAAGAAGCACAAAAAACATGACTTACGGCAGATTCTTCCTCATTTATTAAAATAATTTTTACTTATAAACAGGTTTTTTTAATAATTAATAATTTTTAGTAGGCAATTTCTGCCGCATTATGGTTAATATACAAAATGTCGGGTGATTCGTTCGAACCGCCCCCATAGGTAGCGCGGGAGAATAAAAACGTGAATGCATTTCTGCAAACTCTACGCAATCTGGGGCCGATGCGCCTTCTGGCTATCGCCTTTGTCGGACTTAGCTTGCTTGGCATGCTGGGCTTTATCACCACGCGCATTTCGACTTCGCCCTTGGCCCTTCTTTATACCGAACTCGACCAGCATGACTCGGCAGCTATCGCGCAGAAACTCGACGCGCTCAAAATCCCCTATCAGGTAGATGCCAGCGGAAGCCTGATCCGCGTCCCCTCCGATCAAGTCGGCAAGATTCGCATGATGATGGCAGGGGATGGCCTGCCCAAGGGCGGCTCGATCGGTTATGAAATTTTCGACCAAAAAGAAGGCTTTGGCACGACAAGCTTCGTGCAGAACATTAATCATCTGCGCGCGCTGGAGGGCGAATTGGCGCGCACGATCAGCGCGATGGACCCCATCCAAAACGCCCGCGTGCATCTCGTCCTGCCTCAGCGCGAATTGTTCAGCCACGCGACGCAGACGGCAACGGCCAGCATTTTCCTTAAAACCCGGGGCGGCGCGGTTCTTTCGCGCGAACAAGTCGCGGCCATTCAGCATTTGATCGCGGCGGCCGTTCCGCAATTGCAGCCCAGCCAAGTTTCGATTGTCGATGATCGCGGTAACTTACTCGCGCGTCCGAGCAACAGCAGCGAAGGCGGCGCGGGTTCCGGTTCCGACGATCAGGACGAAATGCGCGCTCAGTTCGAGCAGACGCAGGCCCGCAAAATCGAGGATTTGCTGACCCAGACCTTAGGCTACGGCAAGGTCCGCGCGCAGGTATCGGCCGATCTGGACTTCGACCGCATCACCACGAGTTCGGAAATCTTCGACCCCGAAAGTCAGGTCGTGCGGTCGACCCAAAGCGTGACCGAGGACGCGACAACTTCCGAAAAAGGCTCTTCCGAAACCGTTTCCGTCGCCAACAAGCTTCCAGCGACGCCCCAGCAAATAGCGGGCGGCGGCGCAGGCGGAGAAGCCTCGTCCAATAAAAACAACCGCTCCGAAGAAACGGTCAATTACGAAATCAATAAGACCGTGCGCAATCAGGTACGCGAAAGCGGGCAAATCCGCCGTCTTTCCGTCGCGGTCGTGGTCGATGGTTCTTATAAAACTTCCGACGACGGCAAGACGACCACCTATGTTCCGCGCACCGACGATGAACTTACCAAAATCAAGGAGCTGGTGCGTTCGGCCGTTAATTTCGACGCCACGCGAGGCGATACGCTCGAAGTCGTGAACATGCAGTTTGCGCAAATCGACATGAGCAAAGACCTGAACGGCGGCCCCTCCGATATGCTGATGGGCGTTCCGCGCGCCGATATTTTCCACGCGGCCGAGACGATCATTCTTGCGATCATTGGACTTCTGGTCGTCGTGCTGATCGTGCGCCCCGTTTTGCGGAAAGTGCTGGAAAGCGCCGGAACGGTTTCGCCCGAACAGCAGGCGTTGATAAGCGGCGGCGCATATGCCGGAGCCGGAGGAGGCAACGTCGCCCAGTTGGCGGCCCCGGGCGCTTCGGGCGGAAGCACCGCCGAAGCCGAAACGGCAGCGGCGGAATCCGAAATCGAACGCATGATCGACATCTCGCGCGTCGAAGGGCGCGTCAAGGCTTCGTCTTTGCGCAAGGTCGGCGAGATCGTCGACAAGCATCCGGACGAAGCCATCGGTATCCTGCGCAACTGGATGTATCAGGAGAATCGCTAAATGGCCGGGCAACGCCTTCGCGAAGATATTAAATCGCTCTCGGGACTTGAGAAATCCGCGCTATTTATCCTAACTTTGGGCGAAGAGTACGCCGCGCGCATTTTCGCCCATATGAACGACGACGAGATCAAGGATTTGTCGCAGGTGATGGCCAATCTCGGCAACGTCAGCTCCACGCTCGTCGAAAAGCTTCTCATCGACTTCGCCGAACAGATGTCGTCGGCGGGGGGCACTGTCGGCACGCTGGAATCGACCGAACGTTTGCTCATGAAGGTTCTGGACAAGAACCGCGTCGGCAACATCATGGAAGACATCCGCGGCCCGGCGGGCAGAACGATGTGGGACAAGCTGGCCAACGTCAATGAAGCGGTGCTGGCGGCCTATCTGAAAAACGAATATCCGCAAACCGTCGCCGTCGTCATTTCCAAAATCAAACCCGATCACGCCGCGCGCGTGCTGAGCCAGCTGCCCGAAAGTTTCGCGATGGAAGTCATCGCCCGCATGCTCCGGATGGAGTCGGTACAAAAAGACGTGATTGACGACATCGAGCGCACCCTGCGCAACGAGTTTATGAGCAATCTGGCGCGGACCAACCGCCGCGACAGCCACGAAATGATGGCGGAAATCTTCAATAATCTCGACCGCGCCAACGAAGCCAAATTCATGACCGCGCTCGAGGAACGCAGCCGCGACTCCGCCGAAAAGATCAAAGCCCTGATGTTCACCTTCGAGGATTTGGGCAAGCTCGACGGCCCCGCCATTCAAGCCATCCTGCGCGTCGCCGACAAGTCGAAATTGCCGACCGCGCTCAAGGGCGCTTCGGACTCGATCAAGGATTTGTTCTTCTCGAACATGTCGGAGCGCGCTGGCAAGCTGTTGAAAGAAGACATCGCGGCCTTGGGCCCCGTGCGTCTGCGCGATGTCGAGGAATCGCAAACCCATTTGGTCGCAACGGCCAAGGACTTGGCCGCCAAGGGCGAAATCGTCATAGCCAAGGGCACGGAGGAAGACGAACTTGTCTACTGAAACGGCATCATCAGCGAAGAAGACGGCGTTCGAAACGGCGCCCGCGCGGAAATTCATGTTCGAGCGCTCGTTCGACAACGCCGGCGTCGTGCATCGCGCGCCCGAACGCAAACCAGTTTTGATGAAGCCGGAGCAAATCGACGCGCTGAAAAAGGAATCCTACGACATCGGTTTCGCGGCGGGAAAGGCCGCAGGCAAGGAAGAGCAAATCGCGCAACAAACGTTCGTCTTGGGCAAAATCGACCAGAACGCCTCGACGTTGATCAAAAACATCAGCGCCGTCGCACAGGAACAGGAACAACAGACCCGTTACTTGGCATTGGCGATCGCCAAAAAAATTCTGCCCTTTTTTACAAAACAAAACGGGATTCAGGAAATCGAGGCGCTGGTCAACGATGCCTTGCGCGAAATGGCCCGCGAGCCGCGCCTTGTCGTGCGCGTATCGGTGGGCGAATTCGACGTCCTTAACGAAAAAATTCAGAACATCGCGACGCAAAGAGCCTTCCCCGGCAAGCTCGTCATTCTCGCCGATGATGCCGTTGCCTCGGGAGACTGCCGCATCGAATGGGCAGACGGCGGCATCGAACGCAACACGCCCGCCACGATGGCCGCGGTTGAAACCACCCTTCTTCCCCCTTCCTCTTCCCAATAGGAGCATGATATGGCCGACGAAAAAGAACCCCTGACCCTGACCGAGCTTGAAGCCAATCCGGGCGAAGCGCCAAAAGACGATCAGCCCATCACGTCCAACGATCTGGACGCCGTTTACGGCATTCCGGTCGAAGTGGCCGCCGTGCTCGGCAAGGCCGAAATGCAAGTCAGCCACTTGCTGAAACTGGGCCGCGGCGCCGTAATCGAACTCGACCGCAAAGTCGGCGAGGCCATCGATATTTACGTCAACAACCGCCTCGTCGCGCGCGGCGAAGTGGTCGTCGTCGAAGACAGGCTTGGGATAACCATGACGGAAATCATCAAGTCGGATAGAAACAGTTAGGGAACAATCACCATGCGGCTTCTCATCGTCGGACAATTGGAAGGCCCTCTGGGCGCCGCGGGACGCATCGCGACGCAACGCGGAGCCAAGGTCGCGCATATCGACAGCGTCGATGGCGCCTTAAGCGCTTTGCGCAACGGCCAAGGCGCCGATCTCGTGATGTGCGACGTCGGGCTCGACATCGCGCGGTTTATCGGGAGCCTGAAGTCCGAACGCATCAACATACCCGTCGTCGCTTGCGGCATCGGAGCCGACGCCGCCGCCGCCGTGCGCGCCATTCGCGCGGGAGCCAAGGAGTACGTTCCGTTGCCTCCCGACGCCGACCTGATCGCCGCCGTGTTGCAAGCCGTCGCCGAGGAAGACTCCACCTTCATCGCGCGCGACCCCTCCATGCAGCCGCTGCTTCAGATGGTCGACCGCGTCGGCGCGTCGGACGCTTCTATCCTCATCACCGGCGAAAGCGGGACCGGCAAGGAAGTCATGGCGCGCTATATCCACCGCAAAAGCCGCCGCGCCGCCGCCAATTTCGTTTCAGTCAATTGCGCCGCCATTCCCGACAATCTTCTGGAATCCGAACTCTTCGGGCATGAAAAAGGCGCATTCACGGGCGCGGTCGCGCGTCGCATCGGCAAATTCGAGGAAGCCAATGGCGGCACGCTGCTGCTCGACGAAATCAGCGAGATGGACAGCCGTTTGCAGGCCAAGCTTTTGCGCGCCATTCAGGAACGCGAGATCGACCGCGTCGGCGGCACGCAGCCGATCAAGATCGACATCCGGCTCATCGCCACGTCGAACCGCAATCTGGAGGAGGAAGTCAAGGCCAAGCGTTTCCGCGAAGATTTGTATTTCCGCCTGAACGTCGTCAATCTGCACCTACCCCCGTTGCGCAACCGCATCGCCGACATCCTTCCCCTGGCCGAGCATTTTGCCGAAAAATACGCCAAAGCCAATGGCCTGCCGGAACGCGCATTGTCGCATCCGGCCGCCGCCGCCTTGCAGGCGCACCATTGGCGCGGCAACGTGCGCGAACTCGAAAATACGATGCACCGCGCCGTCCTTCTGGCGCAAGGCACGGAGATCGGACCCGAGGCCATTATGTTGTCGGGGCAATCTTTCGCGCCCACAAATTCGACTCCCGTTGAGGAAGTAGCTCATGCGGTTCTGTCCCGCGCGCCCGGCTCGGCAAGAAGCGATTTGGTGGGAAGAACCGTGGCCGACGTCGAACGCGACTTGATTATCGACACGCTAAGCCATTGCCTCGGCAACCGCACGCACGCGGCCAACATTCTCGGCATTTCGATCCGAACGCTTCGCAATAAGCTGAAACAATACAGCGACGAAGGCGTTGCCTTGCCGGGCGGCGCGAGCGAGGAGAGAGTCGCTTCCTGAATCCTGACCCCTGAACGCTAGATTTATGACCGACCAGACAACATCCATTGAAAGCGACGATCCCTTCGGCGGGATTTTCAAGCGGGGCGAGATTTGGCTCGGCCTTGGATTGATGGTCATCCTGACGGCATTGGTCATCCCGATGCCGCCGTTCATCATCGACCTCGGGCTGTCGATTTCGATCACCTTCGCCGTTCTGATCCTGATGACGGTTTTGTTCATTCGCAGATCGCTTGAGTTCACGTCGTTCCCGACCGTTTTGCTGATCGCCACGTTGATACGGCTGTCGCTGAACCTCGGAACCACGCGTCTTGTCCTGACGCGCGGCAACGAAGGAACGGACGCGGCGGGACACGTCGTTCAATCGTTCGCCAGCTTGGTCATGGGCGGCGATTTCATCATCGGCGTGATCGTTTTCGCCATTCTGACCTTGGTCAACTTCGTCGTCATCACCAAGGGTTCGGGACGCATCGCCGAAGTCGCGGCGCGTTTCACCTTGGACGCAATGCCCGGCAAGCAAATGGCGATCGACGCCGACTTGTCCTCCGGCCTCATAAACGAAGACACTGCGCGCAAGCGCCGCAAGGAATTGGAGGACGAAAGCAACTTCTTCGGCTCGATGGACGGTTCGGCCAAGTTCGTGCGCGGCGACGCCGTCGCGGGACTCGTCATCACGCTTATCAACGCGATAGGCGGCATCACCATCGGCACGTTCCGCCACGATATGCCGGTTCTTCAGGCGGCGGACACCTACGTGAGGCTAACGGTCGGCGACGGACTGGTTACGCAAATCCCCGCCCTTCTGGTTTCGGTCGCCGCCGGTTTGCTCGTGACCAAGGCGAATATGACGGGCTCGGCCGATAAGGTGTTGTTCAACCAGCTCAGCGGCTACCCCATGGCGCTGGGGCTTAGTTCGGCGATGTTGACCATCCTTGCCATTCTGCCCGGAATGCCTTTCATTCCTTTCGCCATTTTGGGAGGATTTTCCGGCTTTGCCTGTTATGCCGTTACGCAAGCCGCCAAAGACAAACGCGCCGAAGATGCCTCTGCGGCAGCCACCAAAAACAAAGCCGCCGTGCCGGAAGAGCCGATCGCGAAAGCTTTGTCCATCGATATGATCCGACTCGAACTCGGCTATGCCCTCCTCAGCCTCATCAACAGCGAAGCGGGGCAACGCCTGACGGATCAAATCAAGGGATTGCGCAAGCAACTCGCGTCCGAAATGGGCTTTATCATGCCCGCGGTCCGCATTCAGGATAACTTGCAACTGCCTCCGAATTCCTACGTCCTGCGCATCAAGGAAATTGAAGCCGGACGCGGCGACTTGCGCCCAGGCATGCTTTTGGTGATGGATCCCAAAGGGCAGCCCATATCGCTGCCGGGCGAAACGACCGTCGAGCCGACGTTCGGCCTCGCCGCCACGTGGATCGACCCTACCTATCGCGAAGAAGCTTTGTTCAAAGGCTATACCGTCGTCGATCCTCCCACCGTCATCACGACGCACCTGACCGAGCTTGTCAAAGACAACATGTCCGATCTTTTGTCTTATTCGGAAACGCAGAAATTGCTCGACGAACTCGGCAAGGATCAGCAAAAGCTGGTCTCCGACGTCATTCCGAGCCAAGTCACAATCAGCGGATTACAGCGCGTGTTGCAGAATCTTCTGTCCGAGCGCATTTCGGTGCGCGATCTGCCGACCATTCTCGAAGGCATTTCCGAGGCAACTGCCGTCACCCGCAATCTGGCGGCTATTTCCGAACACGTGCGTTCGCGCCTTTCGCGCCAGATATCCGACGCGAACACGAACGAAATGGGCTATATCCCCATGATCACGCTTTCGCCGGAGTGGGAGCAGGCGTTTGTCGAATCTCTGGTCGGCGAGGGCGAGGCGAAGCAGCTGGCGATGCCTCCCAGCCAGTTGCAGCAGTTCATCACCACCGTAAGGCAGACATACGACCGCCAGGCCGCGATGGGGGAATCTCCCATCTTATTGACGAGTCCTTCGATCCGCAGTTATGTAAGATCGGTTGTCGAGCGTTTTCGTCCCTCGACGACCGTTTTGTCGCAGAATGAAATTCATCCGAAGGCTAAAATTAAAACCTTGGGGCAAATATAGATGAGGCTCAAATCCTTCCACGGCGCGACTTTAACGGATGCGATGCGCGCCGTGCGCGAAGCCTTGGGCGAAAACGCGATCATTGTCGCCACGCGCGAAGACGAATCCGGCGGCATGCGCGTGACGGCAGCCATCGACGAAATTCCGTCCCGCGCCGAGGCATCGAACGCAGCTTCTTATAGGACGAAGACGGACGGCTCGGAAGCCTTGGAGGTCATCGCCGAGGCTCTTACCTATCATCAGGTTTATCCGGCGCTCGCCGAAAAGCTTATGGCGACCGCCGTGCAATTCGCCAGCGACGATCCTCTTCTGTCTCTGGGCGCGGCGATCGACACGCATTTCAAATTCGAGCCCACGGACATTGGCAAGCCGTTGATGCTCGTGGGCCCCCCGGGCGCGGGCAAAACCCTTTGCACGGCGAAATTTGCGACGCAGGTGACGCTCGCCAATCATCGCGCGACCGTCATCAGCACGGATTGCGAACGCGCCGGAGGCATGGAACAACTGGCCGCCTTCACGCGCCTTCTGAAGATCAATCTGGTCGAAATCGACGACTGGCACGCGTTGCGCGATCTTTTGTCGCTGCAAAAAGAGCATCCAGTTTTTATCGACAGCGCGGGGCGCAACCCTTTCGATTTGCGGGAAAAGGAAGCCACGCGGGAATTTATCTCCACCGTCGGCGACGCGACGCTCGTGCTTCCCGCCGGATTGGACGCCGCCGAAGCGATCGACCTCGCGCTTGAATTCCGGAGCATCGGCGCGGCGCATCTTCTCTTCACGCGCCTCGACGCCGTGAGAAGGATCGGAAGTTTGTTGCGCCTCGCCTACGAAACGCGCATGCCCCTTTCGAATTTCAGCGCCTCGGCCAAAGTCATCGAACCGCCGATGCCCTTGAATCCCGTCGTTCTGGCGCGGTTGCTTTTGAAAAAACATTCAGGCGCCGACAGCCGGGAAAATGAGCTTTCCGAGAGGAGCGCTTCATCATGAAGTTTCTGAATGCCCCCTATGGAGTTTCGCTATGACCGATCCCATTCCTTTAAGAGCCGAGAAAGCCCCTCCCGTCCCCGCGCTTTTGCGCTGCCCGAATATGGTCGCGGTGGCATCCGGCAAGGGAGGGGTCGGCAAAACGTGGTTTTCGATCACCTTTTGCCACGCGCTGGCAAAACGCGGCAAAAAAGCTCTTTTGTTCGACGCCGATTTCGGATTGGCGAACGTCGATATTCAATTGGGACTGACTCCCGACAAGGATTTAGGTAGCGTGGTCGACGGAATCCTTCCCATGAAAGCCGCGATTACGCGCTACGACGAAGGAGGATTCGATATTCTCGCGGGACGCTCCGGATCGGGAAGCCTTGCCGCTTTGCCGTCGCAAAAACTGTCCGAAGTGCGCGCCGATCTGATCGGCCTCGCCAAAAATTACGACACGGTCGTCGTCGATCTCGGCGCAGGCATCGAAAGGCCGGTACGGCAGATGGCTGGCCCCGCAGCGATCACGTACATCGTCCTGATCGACGAACCGACTTCCCTGACGGACGCTTACGCCTTCATCAAACTATCGCGCGCGGCCAATCCCGATGCGAACCTGCGCATCATCGTCAACATGGCGGCGAGCATTTCGGAAGGCCAAAAAACCTACGATACGATCCGCAAGGCGAGCGAAAATTTCCTTCATTACGAGCCGCCTCTCGCGGGCATTATCAGGCGCGACACGAAGGTGCGCGACGCCATTCGCGCGCAGACCGCGCTTCTGACGCGCTCGCCCATCTGCGACGCCGCCAAGGATGTCGAGGCCATAGCCGCGCGGTTGCGTTTTTAGAAAGGATAATGGAGGAGGAATGACAGATATTCCCGTCGCCTCTCCAACCCCTCCACCGACAACGGCGGCGAATGCCGCGGCTGCATCAGGCCTGACCGCCGTTCAGGTTTCCGTGACCCAAGTCCCCTCCGCGCTCGAAAATCTGACGCGCACGATACAGACGACCGCGACTCCCGTGGTCGTATCGAACGCCAACAGCTTGACTTTGGCGACAACTCTCGGTTCGATCACCGTCGCCTTGTCGCAGCAGTTAAGCGCGGCGGAAAAACAAAATCTGACCCAACAGTTGATGTCCCTCGTACAGAGCGGGCGTTCCGTCACGCTGACGCTGCAACCGGGCTCTCCCCCCACGCAAGGGGCTTTGCTGATTCCGCAGACGACGGCTTCCGCTCCGGTTCAGATCGTTCAGGAACATTCTTTTCTTTCCGCGTCGGTTTTATCGGCGCGGCCTTTGGCGGTCGGCGACGACTTTCGCGCGATCGTTCTGCCTCCTTTGCCCGCGCCTGCCGCCGTTTTAGCCTCGGCGCCGCAAGCGGCATCGTTGATAAATCTTGCGGCGTTGCGTCCTTTAAACCCGGCTCCGGAAGCCGAAAATGTTCTGACGGCTATGATTTCTCCTCCGCCCGTCGGCGAATTGCCTGTTACGGAACACCCCCAGACAGCCAACGCCTTTCAAGAAACGATTGTTTCTTCCGATCCCCAAACGGCAACGCCTCCGGCAAACCAAGCGCTTCCTTCCCAACAAGCGGATATCGTCCGGCAAACAAGCGTCCCTCCCCCTGCACAAGCGGCCAACGCTTATCAATTTATGGGCGCGCCAGCCGCGCCGCAAACGCCTGCCGCCATTCAGCAAACAATCTCCCAGTCCGCGCCTCAAATGCCGCCATCTGCGCCGCCTCCGGCAAATCCAGTGCCTCTTCCTCAACAAGCCGATGTTCTTCAGCAAACACCCGCCCCACAAACGGCCAACGTTCTCAGGCAAACAGGCGCTGCACCCGCGCCACAACCGGCGACGCCCGCATTAAACTCTGCGCCCTCTTTGCCTCCCGACGACGACGCAGCGCCTTCTTTTGCCTCAACGGCGAACGCAATTCCGAAAGCTGTTTCGCCTGCTTCCAGCAATCCGGTCGCGCCGCAAGCTACGTCTTTGTTGATTCCTGGAAATGAAGTCTCCCTGCGCGTCGTTTCCGTCTTCGTCCCGAGGGGATCTGCGCCAGAGGCGTCTATCTTCGCCCAAGAAGCGCAGGCCTCACCCCCTCTTGCCCCCAATCAGATCGTAGCAACGGTCAGCGGCGCTGGAACGGGCGGCCAGCTTATTCTGAAAGCCGGAGACGCGACTCTCTTCGTCAAAGCGCAGGTTTCGGCGCCTGTCGGCGCAAACCTGATCGTTTCCATCGATCCGATCAAAAGTTCGCCTTTGATGACGCTGCCTCCGCTGGAAACGCCGAACTTTCAGGCGTTGCCGCAAATCCTCGCCACACTTCAGCAAATCGATCCGGCTATTTTCCAAAACCTTATGTCGAGTTTTCTGCCCCAGCCGACCGACGCCCTGCCCGGCGCTTTGCTTTTTCTGCTTAGCGCGTTCAAGCAAGGCAACGTGCGCGGCTGGCTTGGCAACGACGCGGTCGACAGCCTGATATCCGCCGGAAAATCATCGATCATCGGCAGCCTGTCGAAAGAATTGAGCGGCGCGGGGCAGCCCGCGCAAGACTCCGTCGTGGGCGAGTGGCGCTCTTATCCTCTTCCGCTTTATGCGCACCAGCAGTTTCAGGCGCTGACTCTTTACGTCCACGGCGACCGCGACCCTCGCAAGGGGGAATCCGCGAATGCGCCCGGCTTCGGCAGAATGAGGTTTCTGATCGACATGCGGCTTAGCAGGCTGGGGGCGATGCAAGTCGACGGATTCGTTCAACCGAAAAAGCTCGACATGATTCTGCGCAGCGAAACCGTTCTGCCCGCAGGGTTGCCTCACGATTTGCGCGCGGCCTACCTCAAAGCCTTAAACGCCACGGGCTTCGCCGGAACATTGAATTTCCAGGTCGGTCGGCAGCATTGGATGGTGATTCAGAGAACAGAGGACAGAGGACAGATGACAGAAAAGAAATTTCTTTAATTTTTTTGTCATTCATCTTCTGTTTCTTCTTTTATCGAGGCCCACCAAATTTTTGGGGATCATATGCCTTTGCAACATGGAGTATCACGGCCTCTTTCAAGCGTTCAGGAGTTGCTTCAGCTTCTATTGTTCTAAAATGATAATCTCCCTCCGGCAAGCAAAACGTTTGTTTTTGATAGCCCATAGTTTCAAGGTTAACTCGATAACCGGGACTACCATTCTTGAGCGTTGTTCGTGTCACTTGACATTTCCCCGTTTCACACACCGCGTCGGCGGCAGCCCAGAACCAGCCGCCAGAAACCTTCTTCGTGCCATGAATAGCGAGGACGACCGATGGCAATTCGGCTTTTTCGTCATCGAAGGACGTTGTGATTGAGACGACGGGATAATTGCCAAACAAATCCTTGGGAAGAGAACTCAATGTATCTTGTAGGACTGGAACGACTTCATCCGCAAGCTCTTTATTTTCGAGCGCGAATTTTTCTTTTAGCCTTGCCTGAATTTCTTCAAATGTTTTTTCCATAGCTAAGCTCCTTTGTTAAAAATGATTGCCTAACAAAAATCCATAGTAAAATACCATAAAATTCACGAAAGTAATTCACGTTTTTTTTGAATAAATGTTGTTTTCTTTCGTGGGGCCAAGCGAATACGGTTAATAAATCCTTATAATTTTCCCTGAATGCTGACACCTAAATGCTACCCCGCCTTCTTCCTCTCATGCCTTGTCCCGCCGATTTCGTCAAGCTCGAGCGTTTCAAGGCGGCGTTCTTCTTTGGCTTCTTTTTCAAGACGCTGTTCTTCGGCAATTTCATAGCGTTTCTGCTCCTCGAAAAGTTCGGCCAGCTTTTCCCGCGCGGCTCTTATGGCCATTTCCGTCATTTGCCGGTTTTTCTCCAATGCGCGGCCTTTAACGATGACTCCCTTCAAAAACGCGCCGTAGGTAAAACGCGCAACGACGTCTTTGGCCGCCGCCGCTTTCTCGTGCGCCTTAATCATTTCAAGCTGCACGATCAGTCTCTCGATCTGCTCGAGATGATCCAAAAGCCGCATCAGTTGCTGCCTTTGTTCGTCGACGAACGTCTTTTGCAGTTTGATGAGGGTTTTAAAACTTTTCATCGTCAGCCAACGCCCAGAATTTTCCCAAGACGCGCATAGGATTCCGCGAAGGTCGCGCTTTCTTCTTTGCCCTGTCGCAGGAATTCCTCAAGCGCCGGATAAAAATTCATCGCTTCGTCCACTTCGGCGTTGCTTCCCTTGCGGTACGCGCCCAGGCGGATCATTTCCGCCATATTTTCGTAAGCGGCAAAATGCCGGCGCGCGGTATTGACCAGAACGTTCTCGGAATCCGAATTGCATCCGGGCATCGTTCTCGAAATGCTGCGCAAAACGTTGACTGCGGGAAAACGTCCCCGCTCCGCGATCGACCGGTCGAGAACGATATGCCCGTCGAGAATGCCTCGCGCGGCATCGGCAATCGGCTCGTTGTGGTCGTCGCCGTCGACAAGAACGGTGAACAAGCCCGTGATGTTGCCGCTGCCCTTTTCGCCAGGCCCCGCGCGTTCCAGAAGCTTGGGAAGTTCGGAAAAAACCGTGGGCGGATAGCCTTTGGTCGTCGGCGGCTCGCCCGCCGCGAGGCCGATTTCGCGCTGCGCCATCGCAAAGCGCGTGATGCTGTCCATCAGGCACAAAACCTGCTTGCCCTGATCGCGGAAATACTCGGCAACGGCCAGCGTCAGGAAAGCCGCCTGACGGCGCATTAAAGGAGCTTCGTCGGATGTCGCGACGACGACGATGCTGCGCGCCAAGCCCGCTTCGCCCAAGTCATCGAGAATAAATTCCTGAACCTCGCGCCCGCGTTCCCCGATCAGGCCGATCACCGACACGTCCGCCGAAGTATAGCGCGCCGCCATCGACATCAGCGTCGATTTTCCGACGCCGGAGCCGGAGAAAATGCCCATACGTTGCCCTTGGCAAATCGTCGTGAAGGCGTTGATCGACCGCACGCCCAAATCGAGTTTTCCCCCGACCCGCTGTCGCATATGCGCTGGCGGAGGCGGGCTGCGAACAAGGCGCGGATTTTCGCCGTGAGGCAACAAGCCTTTGCCGTCGATAGGCTCGCCGAGCGCGTTAACGACGCGCCCCAGCCACGACACGGTCGGAAAAATGACCGGCTGGGCATCGGCGAGTTCGGCTTTGCTGCCCAAACCGACGCCCTCCAAAGGCGCAAAGGGCAGCATCAAGGCTTTTCCGTCGCGGAATCCGACCGTCTCGCATAAAACGCGACGGCCTCCGCGCGCGTTGACGTAACAACGGCCGCCGACCGACAAATGGCCCTCGATCCCCGCGACCTCGATCAGAAGTCCCTGCACGCCGACGACGCGCCCAAAAATGCGGACGGACGGCAACGTGTCGATGCGATTGACGAGCGTTTGAAAATTCTGATTCATTCCCCCCTAATTCTGCCCTTTCTCTTCTTGCTTTTCCAGCCCATTTCAACCATAAAAACCCTTATCTTTCAGAATGAACCGATCTATGTCCTTCCTGCGCCAAACAATTAAAAACCTGTCGGCCTCGCCCCAAAGCCTTTTTTGGCTTTTCGCGCTGACGCATCTTGTTTTGTGGACGCTCATTCCGAGCCTTTCCAACCAAAATCTGCCCCTCGATGTTATCGAGGGCTATGCGTGGGGCAAGGAATGGCTGATTGGCACGCATAAGCATCCCCCCATGCAAGCGTGGATTCTGGAAAGCATCTTTCACCTCACGGGACGCGTGAAATGGGCGCCTTATCTGACCAGCCAGATAGCCATCGTCACGGCGTTCTGGGCCGTATGGCGGACAGGCCGCCGCATCGCCGGAGAGAAAGTCGGCCTGATCGGCGTGTTGCTTCTGGAAGGTGTCGTCTATTACAATTTCACGTCGCCGGAATTCAATCCGAACGTTTTGCAACTGCCGTTCTGGGCTTTGACCGGCTGGTCGTTCTACAAAGCGGTCAAGAACGACAAAATCATCGACTGGTTCCTGTGCGGCGTTTGGGCCGCCGCCAGCATGTACACTAAATACAGCTCGGGAGTCTTTTTGCTCGTCCTCGTGGCGGCATTGCTCGCGCACCGCGACGGACGCAGCCGCCTGAAAAGCATAGGCCCTTATCTTTCCGTCATGACGGCCTCGCTTTTGTTTTTGCCGCATCTTTTATGGCTTATTCATAACGATTTTCTGCCTTGGGCCTACACGATGGGACGGCTCGAGCGGAATTCCGCCCCGTATTCGTCGCTCGTGACGACAATCCTCATGGTCGCGGGGCAAATCATCGCCCTCCTTTTCGCTATTTTTCTGCTTATCGTCATTTACGATCGCCGCCACGCGCCCGAACGCCCGCCTGCCGCTTCGTTTGACCGCATCTTCCTGACATTCGCGGCTTTTGGGCCTTTTCTGGCCATGTTTTTCCTGTCGCTGTTTCTCGGCTATCACATCCGCGATATGTGGCAAACGCCGTTTTGGAACTTTACCGGTTTATGGGCCGTCGTTTTCATGCGTCCCGCTCTTTTGCCCAACGACGTGCGCCGCTTCGCGATAGCTTGGACGTTCGTATTCATAGCGGGATTAACCGGTTATCTCGCCAACGAGACTCTGGCTCCTTACGTCACGGATAAGTGCAAGCGCACCATTTTCCCCGGCAAAAATCTTACCCAGATCGTCACCAACGAATGGCAAGAGCGTTTTCATACGCCTCTGCGCTATGTCATCGGCGATATGTGGCCGACGGGAAACGTGGCGTGGTACACCGACGACAGGCCGCATGTTTTTTTGGATGGCAATCCGCGCATTAGCCCGTGGATCGATCAAAACGATCTGAAAAAATCGGGAGGAATCATCCTCTGGTGCATTCATTGCGGCTCGCGGCCGGAACAGCGTATAGAATCCGAAAACATGCGAACTTTGATGTCTCATGCGGAAATTCAGGAACCTTTGACGCTCAAACGCATGACGTTCGCAAAGTCTCCGCCCGCCGTGATAGGCTGGGCGATACTTCCGCCGGAAAAGATGCACTAATTACTCCCATTCTATAGTTCCCGGCGGCTTGCTCGTCACGTCATAGGTTACGCGGTTGATGCCGCGCACTTCGTTGATGATGCGCGTGGCGACTTTGGCCAGAAACGCATGATCGAACGCGTAAGATTCCGCCGTCATGCCATCCACCGACGTTACGGCTCGTAAAGCCAGAACATTATCGTATGAACGCCCGTCGCCCATCACGCCGACCGTGCGCACGGGCAATAAAACCGCGAATGCTTGCCAGATTTCGTCGTAAAGCCCCGCCTTACGGATTTCGTCGAGATAAATCGTATCGGCCTTGCGCAAGACGGCGAGTTTCTCGGGCGTAACGTCGCTAAGAACGCGGATGGCAAGCCCGGGCCCCGGAAACGGATGGCGGCCTACGAATGATTCCGGCAATCCAAGCTCGCGGCCCAACGCACGCACTTCGTCCTTGAACAATTCGCGCAACGGTTCGATCAGTTTTAAATTCATGGCTGCAGGTAAGCCGCCGACGTTGTGGTGCGATTTGATCGTAACGCTCGGGCCGCCCGTGAACGAAACGCTTTCAATCACGTCGGGATAAAGCGTGCCTTGCGCCAGAAATTTCACGTCCTTGATTTTATGCGCTTCGGCGTCGAAGACGTCGATGAACAGTTTGCCGATCGCCTTGCGCTTTTTCTCGGGATCGGCGACGCCCGCGAGCGCTTTGAGGAATTTCCCGCCCGCATCGACCGCGATAAGCGGAATATTGTAGTGCGAACGGAATAAGGTCACGACCTGCTCGGCCTCGCCCTCGCGCATCAGGCCGGTATCGACGAAAATGCAGGTCAGTTGATCTCCTATGGCCTCGTGAAGCAAAACGGCTGCGACGGCGCTGTCCACACCGCCCGAAAGCCCGCATATGACCCTGCCCTTACCGACCATTTTCCGGATGCGTTCGATCTCCGTCGCGCGGAAAGCCTTCATGCTCCACGCATCGCCGCAGCCGCAGATTTTATGCACGAAGTTTTTCAAAAGTTTCGCGCCGTCGGGCGTATGAACGACTTCGGGATGAAACTGCACGCCGTAGAAGTTGCGCTTCTCGTCGGCAATAAAGGCGAAAGGCGCGCCCGTGCTCGTGGCCGCGATTTCGAACCCGTCGGGAATTTTCGTCACGCGGTCGCCGTGGCTCATCCACACCTGAGGTTTCTCGCCCCGAACCCATACGCCTTTGAACAAGGCGCAGTTTTTTTTGATCTCGAGATGAGCCTTACCGAATTCGCGCGCGTGCCCGGCCTCGACCAAACCGCCCAATTGCATGCACATCGTTTGCTGGCCGTAGCAGATGCCGAGGACGGGAACGCCCAGTTTCCAAACGATTTTTGGCGCGCGCGGGCTTTCTTTCTCCAATGTCGAAGCGGGGCTTCCCGATAAAATAATTCCTTTGGGATCGAAGGCGCGGATTTGCTCGTCCGTGCGGTTGAAGGGCTGGATTTCGCAATAAACCCCCGCCTCGCGCACGCGCCGCGCAATGAGCTGCGTCACTTGGGAACCAAAATCGAGGATGAGGATTTTATCTTGAGAGATCATATTATGTCCTTATAAAAACAACCCGCCCGCCTTCGCCTAAGTAGGCTGCGACGTGGCAATTTCCAAACGCGGAGCGTTTGAAAATTGGTGCGGGCAGTCGGAATCGAACCGACACGCCTTGCGGCTCAGGATTTTAAGTCCTGTACGTCTACCAGTTCCGTCATGCCCGCAGACCGTGGCAGAAAGTATCAGTAAATCAGGCCCATGCCAAGGGTTGCTGTACGTCTTTGGTTAAGGCGCAACAGATTTAATCTCTTCCGCCGTCACGTACTTCCACGACGCCAGATGCACGACGACCAAACCCGCGACGCTTCCCGATTCAAGCCGCACGGGCATTTCCGGCAAACCCGGCGCGGGAGGCGCAAGCCAAATGAGGAAGGGATCGCGTCCTGCCTCTGTTTCCGTCTTTTTCCAGAAATTTGCGTGCTCGCGGTCTTTCCATTCTCCCGAAATCATCTTGAAATCCGCCCCGCACAGGCGCGCGTTGCCGCTATAGACGCCGTATTCCTCGCCCTCGGTAACACCGGTTCCTTCATCCCTTCCTGTAATGTCGAAACGGCGCTTGCCGTCAAAAACGGGAACGGGAATCGCGCAGCTTTTCTGCACCGCGACGTGCGCAAGCATTTGCAAAAGCGCCGTGACGGGATCGAGCGAATTTTTCCTTTCCTCCGGCGTGACGATCTCGCGGTTTTCATCATGATTGGGCGGATCGAATTCGGGAACGGCGTCGCCCTTGGCGTTGTAATGTATCTTCGTAATTCTCAGCTTATGTCCCCATTCGTCGTGCGAATAAAATTCCTTCGGCTCCAAACGATCCCCTTTGATAAAGCCGTAGGCGTCGAGCGTCGTTTCCCACGGAATGAGCCATCCCCAAAAGCCGTGAGTTCCCGCCTTCACGACAACATGATAGTCGTTTTTCTGCTCCTCGAACCAAACGCGGGTTTGGACGAGATGAAAACCGCCGACATAAATATCATAAGTAATGAAAATCGGCGGGAGCGTGGGGATTTTTGATTTTGCAAGCTTTGCCGCGGGCGCGCAAAAACCTTTGGTTTTTTCGGCATGCGCCGATGTAAAAGAGCCCCATAAAGCAATCAGGGTTAACAGGGTCAATTTCTTCAATTTCATGCTTCATCCTACGTTGAAAGTATTTTTTGCAATGGCATTTTTGTCTGGTCGTGTGGTACACTCGGGCCATTCGAGCTTTGAGCATTATTTATCCATAATGAAAAGAATGCAAATATGACTATCAAGAATCAGATGAAAGAATCCTTTCGTTATGCAATGGAATCCTTGTGCGAGGCAAATATGCGCCTTAGCGAGTTTGCCGTGCGCAAGCAAAAATTCTTTGGTACCGGCGTGTCTTTGGCTCTTTATTTTGACGTCCTTTCTATCTTAATGAAAAGGCCTGATTGGGGATATGTCGGTGGTCTTGTTTTTTTGACGATGATAACCCCACCCGTCGGGCTGGAATTGTTAGATCGTGCCGTTTACAATCGCTACTTAAAAAAGAATTCCCGTTTCCAAGATTGTGCTCCATAAACGTTGGGTCAGCCGACACAGCGTTTTTTGATGAAATTCCGCAGAATTTCAAAGGCGTCTCATGCTTCGCTTGCAGCAAAAAAATGTAGGAATATAGTGTAACCACGCTAGAATGGTTTTCTGCATTTAAACTTCAGGTGAATCGTGTCGCAAGATAAAGAATTTCAGACCTCAAAAGCCTCCGTTCTCGATGAAACGGCAGCCGCAAGCGCAGACGGCTTGTGGGTCGGCAAAGTCGCCGACAAAGTTCTCGCGGAATTTCCCGATCGGGACGTTTATACCTGCGCTGCGGGCATCAGCCCTTCGGGCATCGTCCATTTCGGAAACTTCCGCGACGTGGCCACGTCGCTCGCCGTCAAGAACGAACTGATCGCGCGCGGCAAAAAAGCGCGCCTATTGTTTTCGTGGGATAACTACGACCGCTTCCGCAAAGTCCCGGCGGGCATCGATCCTGCATGGGCGAAGTACATCGGCATGCCTTTGACCGCCGTACCCGACCCCAAAGGCGAATACGAATCCTACGCGCGCCGCTTCGAGGTCGAGCTCGAACAATCGATCAAGGAATTGGAAATCGACCTTGAGTACCGCTATCAGACAAAGGAATACAAATCGGGCCGCTATGCCGAACAAATGGCGTTCGTCCTCCAAAACCGCAGGAAAGCCGCCGATATCCAGCTTCAATTTAAAACCGACAAGGGCAATCAGGAAAAGGGCATCGATCCCGAAGAATATCGGAATACCTATTTTCCCATCACCGTCTATTCGCGTTTTTCGGGAACCGACAAGGTTCAGGTGATCTCCTACGACGGCGGCACGAAGCTGACGTACCGATGCCTCGTGACCGACAAGGTCGAGCAGATCGATTTCAAGGAAACGCCCGTCGTCAAATTGCCGTGGAAGCTCGATTGGCCGATGCGCTGGCGCGAAGAAGGCGTGAATTTCGAGCCCGGCGGTAAAGACCACGCGACGCCCGGCGGAAGTTACGACGTTTCCGCGACCGTCGCGCGCGAATTGTTCGGTTTCAAGCCTCCCGTGTTTCAAGGCTATCTGTTCGTCGGCATTCAGGGCGTCAAGGGCGACAAGATGTCGGGATCGAAAGGCGGCGCGGTGTCTCCCGCGACGCTGCTCGAAATTTACGAACCGGCATTGCTGAAGTGGCTTTATATGCGCCGCCCGCCCACGCAGAGCTTCAACCTCGCGTTCGACACGGAAGTCTATCGCCAGTACGACGAATTCGACCGCGAAGTGACGAAAGTCCAGAAAGGCGACGCGTCGCCCGCCGAGCAGAAGATCATCCGGTTCAGCGGCGTGAAAGAAAACTGCCCCACTCCCATCGCTTTCAAGCAAGCCGTGGCGTTAGGACAAATCACGCAATGGCAGGCGGGAAAAATGCGCGAACTTGCCGAGAAATCGGGCGTTCCGTGCAGTGAGGCCTCGATCGCCTCGCGCCTCATGAAAGCGAAGGCGTGGCTGAACAGCTATAATCCCGAGGAAATCATCGCCCTGCGCGCCGCGCCGAATGCGGACTATGCGGCGGCGATGGACGATAAGCGCCGCGCGCAAGTAGCGGCGTTGCGTAAACTTCTTCAAGAAAACATCACCTCCATCGCCGCGTTGGAAGAAAATCTGTACGGCATCCCCAAAGACCCCGCTTTGAACGATAAGGAATTGAAAGCCGCGCAGCGCGGGTTCTTCAAGGACGTATATAATCTCCTGATCGGCAAAGATGCCGGGCCGCGCCTTTCGACTTTTTTGTGGGCGATCAACCGCGAAGCGGTGTTGAAGCTTCTTTCTTTTTAAGCCTTACTGATTTCCGGCGGCAGGAGGCGGCGCAATAACCGCTTGACCCGCATTTGCAGGCGCTGGGACTCCGACAACCGGCTGCTGCTGAGTTGGAATCGGAGCAATAGGCGTCGTGACAATTCCCGGAGCAACGCCGACAGGTGCTGGAACCCCGACAACCGGCTGCTGCGTTGGAGCCGAAGCGATGGGCGTCGTGACAATTCCCGGAGCAACGCCGACAGGCGCGGGAACCCCGACAACCGGCTGCTGCGTTGGAGCCGAAGCGATGGGCGTCGTGACAATTCCCGGAGCAACGCCGACAGGCGCAGGAACCCCGACAACCGGCTGCTGCTGCATTGGAGCCGAAGCGATGGGCGTCGTGACAATTCCCGGAGCAATGCCGACAGGCGCAGAAGTCGCGGCCGGCTGCGGCGCGGCGGGCATAGGCACAGGGGTCGCGGCTGGCTGAGGAGACGCAGGCACAGGCGCTGCGGCAGGAGGAAGCGGCGCGAGTGGCGTCGGAGCCGCATTGGCGGGAGCTGCCGGAATTGCTGCAGGAGGAGGAACCGGAGCTGGCGACGGAGCCAAAACGATGCCAGCCTCTGCCGGTGCGCCCACATTTTGCGGCGGAGATGCAGGAACGGGCTGATTTCCGACCGTGACCGGTTGTTGCGGCTTATTAACTTTCTTTTTGGCAGCATGCTTAACCGCCGCATGTTTTTTCACATGGGAGGAAAGGATCAGCCCGCTTGTACGGCGGGCTTCAAAGCTCGTGCATCCGCTGATGCCCTGGAAAGTGGCGCTGAAGGCATCCTTTGCGGGATCGAAGCTGCCGACGATCACCGTGTTATAGTACCCTTGCGGACGCTTGATCCAGTTTCCCGGGTTGATCAAAATGCGCTTCGATTCATTATCATACTGGCCATAGACGGTATAAGAGCCTTCGGGAACCGAGGGGTTCTTTTCCGTCGGATAGAATTTAAACACGCCGTCGAAATCCATGCCGCGCAGGGATTTGATCTGCAGTGTGCCGCCCGTAGAACCCTGAGCGCACGCGTATGTGCCGATCCATTCGCCCACCGGAGAGAATCCGTCGATGACGATGGGCTTCGATCCCTTCTTGCCCGCATTTTTAGAAGGTGCTTGCGGCAAGGCATCCGCCGGAATCGGAAACACTTGCACCGAGGGCGGAGTCGGAGCCGGGCGATGAGTCGACGCGACGGGAACGCTCGCCTCGCACAGGTTCAAAACGAGCCCCAATTCGTTCGCCGACCAGAGGAAGATAAAATGCTTGCTAGAGCCGTCCGCCGTGAACAGCGTGATTTCCTTGGAATCCGATTTCAGGGTTTCCGGCGCAACCGTATAGCCCATGTTGCGCAATTTTTCGACGGTGCCGTTAAAAATCCGGTTGACGCGATTTTGCTCGGTCTGCTTCATCCGCCAGCCATAGGCTTCCATTTTGCCGCAACTGCGTCCCAGTTCGCTGCTGACGGTCAAAAGCGCCATTTGGAAATTCTGCTCGACGGGCAATTGTATGGGAAAATCGTCAAACGTCACGCCCGTCAAAGGCGACGAGGAGGCCAGCGGCAGCTCCGCCGCGCGCGCGCGGGGGAAGAAACCTAGGGCGGCAACGGCCAAAGTCAGTATGAGAGCGCCTTTCATCCAGCGGGTTGCGTATTTCATTTTTGCTCATCCTCAATCGCGGGGGCTTGCGCGAATCGCGCGGATAACTGTCCAATACTATGCCGTTCTACGCGGTGATGCGCAAGCGGGTATGAAAACCGCGATTTCAAACAAAAACGGCGGAAAATGGCGAAGATTCGGAATTAGGCCAGTCCCTAAGGCGTTAGCCCGAAGTTATTGGCAAAATCCGGGTCATGATATCTGAGACAATGCAGGATCGTGCTGGTGATTTCCTTCTCGGCCGGCGAAAACACGGGCCGCAAATTGTTGCCTCCGACAAAAATCCCCCCCAGCGTAAAGTTATATTCGCAGCGATACCCAAGCGAGCGATTATGGCTATCAAAGCTAACTCTCTTTCCGTCAGGAAGATCGGCATTGTTCACCCAGAATCTGACGCCCATTCTTTGCTTTTTCGGGTCATAATGAGAAACAGTCGCTTGGGCCGGAGCGACAAGGTCGATACGCGAACACACTATCTTTTGCGACGGAGAGGCGATAAGCACGGGGTCATAATAGACGCTTGAATTCAAACGCTTGATGAGCCCTATTTTAATCCCTGCAAGATTCAAATCTTCGCATATTCTCTTCACGACGATTAAGTGCGCGTTGTCCATAATATCCTTCGAAAACATAAATTAATAAACACATACGTGAACTCTATCATACGTCTTTATGACCATGAAAATAAAAACGGCGCAAGGATTTTAACCTTGCGCCGTTTTTTATCGTTAATTTCGGCTTCTTATTCGGTAATCGTATTCACGTCCACCTTAACGCCCGGCCCCATCGTCGAGGACAGGCTGATGCGCTTGACATACGTGCCTTTGACGCCCGCAGGACGCGCTTTCACGATCGCCTGAATGAAGGCTCTGGCGTTCGTGAGAAGATCGGCTTCCGAAAAGTTCGCTTTGCCGATTCCCGCCTGAACGATTCCGGCCTTTTCGGCGCGGAATTCGATCGAGCCCGCCTTGGCGGACTTGACCGCGTCGGCCACGTTCGCCGAAACGGTTCCAAGCTTCGGGTTCGGCATCAGGCCGCGAGGACCTAAGACTTTCCCCAGCTTGCCGACGACGCCCATCATATCGGGCGTCGCGATGACGCGGTCGAAATCGCTTTTGCCGGCCATAATGGCTTCGGCCAGATCGTCGGCTCCGACGAAATCGGCTCCGGCGGCTTTGGCGGCATCCGCCTTTTCGCCCTTGGCGAAAACGGCGACGCGGACGGTCTTGCCTGTGCCGTGAGGCAGGGAAACGACGCCGCGCACCGTCTGGTCGGATTGCTTGGTGTCGATGTTCAGGTTAATCGCCACTTCGACGGATTCGACGAACTTGCGCGCGGTTTGCGAAGCGTTCGAGAGAACCAACTTCACCGCTTCGGGCAAGGCATAGGCCTTGTTGCGATCGACGTTCTTTAAGGCGTTACGAATTTTTTTGCCACTCATGATAGCTCCTTTTTAATTTGGGGCGCGACTACTCTGCGGTACGCCAACTTCGTTGGCTCCCCGCAACCGTGACTGCGCCCTATTTCTCCACAACTTCGAGGCCCATCGAGCGGGCGGAACCGATGATCATTTTGCTGGCCGCTTCGATATCGTTTGCATTCAGATCGGCCATTTTCTTGGCCGCAATTTCGCGAATCTGCGCCATCGTAATGGTGCCGACCGTTTCGGCGCCCGTTGTCTTCGCGCCCTTCTCGATCTTGGCCGCTTTCTTGATGAAATAGGTGTTCGGCGGCTGCTTCGTGATGAAAGTGAAGCTGCGATCCGAGTACGCCGTGATGACGACCGGAATCGGCATGCCCTTTTCCAAGCCTTGCGTCTTGGCATTGAACTGCTTGCAGAATTCCATGATGTTCAGGCCGCGCTGACCGAGCGCGGGGCCGATCGGAGGCGACGGATTCGCGGCGCCCGCCGGAACCTGAAGCTTGATGAGGCCAACAACTTCTTTTGCCATAGTATTTCTCCCTTAAGTAAAAAACTTCGACGCGCGGCAAAGCCACGCGTAAAGCAGACCATCTCCATATGAAGGGAATTTTATGTTCCCCCGACCAGTTTTTAGACTGGTTAGCGTGGTGCGGCTTCCTTGGGTATTGGTTGAAGGAACGCCTTCCACACCGATTTCACGCGCGGTTTGTAGGCAAAATCAGGGCGTAAGTCCAGATGTATTTTGGAGCATGCCTAGGTCGTGTTGAATTTTTTCCAAGGAAGGGCATTCGGGTAATTTCCACCCCTCTTCATTATTTTTGCCATATTCGTCAATGGTATAAAGATCGGCCTCGCTTCTTTTTTTGGTCGTTTTTTGAGAAATCGCGGTCTGCGCAATTCTCTCTTCATGGCAAATTGAAGAAATGGAGCTACTCACTCCAGGGCATATTGGAGCGACGGCAATACATACTTTAGAGCGCACAGAGACCGCACTAAGATCTTCCCAAGGATACACAGATGTATCTGTTATGCCGTCTTCTTCCATCTTAATCCCTTTTCCAAAGGCCGCATCGCGAAGAATCATTCGCCTCATTGCAACTATAGCGCAAAAAGGATAATCAGAAATACTTTCATAAGCCGCTAAATATCTTAATCTTAACCATGTCCCTTCAAAAAGCCCTCAACGCCCTGAAACGCAAGGATTTCGCAAAAGCCCGCGACCTGATCGCGCGCGAGGATGCGGCATTTTTTAGCCTTCAGCATTTTCTGATTAAAGGGCTGGCGGAATCGGCGTTGGAAGATTGGGCTGCGGCCTTAAAGACTTTTACCGAAGCGACCGAACGTTTCCCGAATTATGCTTTATTCTGGCTTAACCGCGGCATAGCCGAGGAAAATTTGAAATCGTTCGATGCCGCCATTGCGAGCCAGGAACGCTGCATCGCGCTGGCCCCGACGCAGGCCGAAGCCTGCGGCAATTTATCGAATCTTTACCGCAACAAACGGCGTTTTCTCGAATCGGAAGCGATGGCGCGGCGCGCTTTGGCAAACGGGGCTTCCAAGGGAGATTCCCTGAATTGCCTCGGCCTCGCGCTTTGCAAGCAGGGAAAATTTGACGAGGCGAGAAAGATTTTCATCGAGGCGCATCGGGCCGCGACCGATAATCCCGACATTCTTTCCAACCACGCAAATCTGGAAGTAGAGGTTTTCAAATTCGACGAAGCGTGGAAACTTTTCGCCGCCGCGCGCGCCATAAAAGACAAACCCGTTTTCCGCCACGATGAAGCTTTGGCGCGGCTTTTGTCGGGAGATTACGAGCGCGGGTTCGAGTTGTTCGAGGCGCGGCTTGAAATGCCAAGCGCCCTGCGATTGCTTCCCTCGTTTCCCCTCTGGAAGGGCGAAAGCCTGAAAGGCAAGAAGCTTCTCATCATCGCCGAGCAGGGTTTCGGCGACGCTATACAATTCTGCCGCTATCAGAAATTCCTGCCCGAAGGCGATTTGGTTTGGGCCGTTCCGAAAAATCTGGTGCGTTTGTTTAAGGGTTCCTTGCGCGGCGAGGTGCGGGACGAAAAATCCGCCCTGCCCGCTTGCGATTATTTTATTCCGATGATTTCTCTGGCTTTTGCGACGCGGGCGTATGACGCGCCTTCGATGGAGCCTTATCTTTCGGCTCCCACAACGCCCGTTTTACCGAAGGGAAATCACGCTTGGAAGATCGGGTTGGCGTGGGCGGGATCGCCGACGCATCAACGCGATTACGAGCGGTCGATGCCGCTGAAGTTTTTTGCGCCTCTTTTGAACGAAGTCGCGGCGGATTTTTACGCGCCTTTCGTAGGCGACGCGTTAAACGATATCGGGGATTTTCCGATCATCCGCCTCGACGTTCTTATTGCGGATTTTGCCGACACCGCCGCTTTGCTGAAGCAGATGGATTGCCTTATCACGGTCGATACCGCCGTGGCGCATTTAGCGGGGGCTTTAGGCGTCAAAACTTTTTTGCTTGTTTCCCGTTGTCCCGATTGGCGCTGGGGCGTTAAGGGCGAAAAAACCGCCTTGTATCCGTCGGTAACCCTTGTGCGCCAGCCGGATTACGGCGATTGGGACGGCGTTATAAAAAAGCTTTTGCCGATTTTAAAAAATCTTAATCCCTGACCACGGGAACGACTTTACGGCGGCTTTTTTCGGTTTTGAACGAGCGCTCCAAATCCGAAGCGATGGCTTCGCTGACAAACGGCCTCACGTCGCCGCCCAAGCGCGCGATTTCCTTGACGAAGCTCGACGAGATGAACTGCGTTCCCTCTGTCGCGGAAAGGAAAATGGTTTCGATGTCGGGATACATGCGGTAATTCATCGCCGCCATTTGGATTTCATATTCGAAATCCGACACGGCGCGCAGGCCGCGCACAATGACCGAAGAACCGATTTTTTGAGCAAAATGCATCAACAGATTGTTGAAAGGCATCACGACGATGTTTTTGCCGTTTCCCAAGGCTTTGATTTCGCGCTCGATCATTTTAACGCGAACCGCCGCATCGAACAACGGGCCTTTGCCCGAACTCCGCGCCACGCCGATTACGAGATAATCCACGAGGCGCGCGGCGCGCTGGATGATGTCGGTATGCCCGCGCGTGATCGGATCGAACGTGCCCGGATAAAGGCCGATGCGCTGCCTGTTGATTTTTGCCATTTGATTGCCTGCGTTAGGAAAAACGGGGAATCGCAGGGTTATATCATGTTTTCGCGTCTTGAAATCTGAATTTTCTTATCGAGCAGGCGCTTGTTGGTACACCTCCCTGAAAGGAGGGCAGCGCAAGCGGCGCCACCTCTTGCTAACGAACCTGATTTGAAAGGAGCCGCGTTTTTCGCAGAGAGCTTTCAAAACACCTCGTTAACGGTCATAGGTTTCTCTTAAGTTCTTCGTCACGTCATTTATATAAGCCTTTTTCTCAACGATTCATTGCACGCTCACCATGAGCATGAGGCGACTATATCCCATGAAAAAAGGGAAGTCAAGGGAAAAATCACATGCTTGAAAGATTATTGTGGGATTTATCATATGTCCTTGAAGAAAAACGACAAAGGCGGGTTTTTGTGGAAAGGCTGACTGGATTCCGGCTTTCGCCGGAATGACGATGAAGAAGGGAAGAAACCAAATCGGATTCCGCATAAGTTTTCTTTCGCGCGAGAGCGTGAAGAGAAAACTTTGCGGAATGACGGTGGTTATTTATCGGGAACAAACGGAAAGAAGACCCCGCATGATCCGAATCTTTAGCTTTGGATCGTGGGCAGTGCAATCATCGTTCGGATTGGTAAGGCAACTTACTGCCCAAGGTGTGTGGCCAGAAAAACAAATGTGATAACCATCTATCTTGCAAACACTTTTCCTACAGTCGGAACAGGCGTTCTTTCCCGCACGACGTATGGTGTCTTCGATAAATTCATCTATACCAATAATAGAAAAAAATTCTTAAACATGGTTCTTACCTTTCCTCGCTATTTTCTCCTTTTTCGCCTTCAACTTCGTTACATTCTTCGCCACCGCCCGATTGGTCGTCCACGGCGGCGACGGAGACGACTTTTTCGGCCTGATCGACGCGGAAGACGGTCACGCCTTGGGTGCGGCGGCCTGCTATGCGGATATCCTTGACCGGCGAACGGATAATCTGGCCGCCGTCCGAAACCAGCATGATTTCCTGACCGTCTTTCACGGGGAACGTGGCAACGATAAGCCCGTTGCGCTCGGACATATCCATGTTCCAGATGCCCTGCCCTCCGCGCCCCGAAATGCGGTATTCATAGGCCGAGGTGCGCTTGCCGAAGCCTCGTTCGGAAACGGTGAGGAGGAAGTCTTCCAAGCCCGCGAGTTCCGCATAGCGTTCGGGCGACAGGGTTAAATTCGTTGCCGTTGCTTCCTCGTCACCCTCCTTCGCCAAGGCTTCGGAGGGCAGGTCGTCGATTTCGCCTGCCGCGCGTCTTGCGGCGTTGGCTTGTTTCAAATAAGCGGCGCGTTCGTCCGGCGTGGCTTCGACGTGGCGCAAAATCGACATTGAAATGAGAACGTCGCCTTCGGCCAATTTGATTCCGCGCACGCCCGTGGAATTGCGCCCGACAAAGACGCGGATTTCATCGACGGCGAAGCGGATCGCCTTGCCTTGCTTCGTCGCCAATAAAATATCGTCAGTTTCCGAGCAGGTGTTGACGGAAATGAGATGATCGCCTTCGTCGAGCTTCATCGCGATGATGCCGCTGGGGCGCACGTTGCTGAAATCCGACAACTGATTGCGGCGCACCGTGCCGCTGGTCGTCGCGAACATGACGAAAAGCTTGTCCCACGTCGTTTCGTCTTCCGGCAGATGAAGGACTGTCGTGATCGTTTCGCCTTGCTCAAGCGGCAGCAGATTCACGAGCGCTTTGCCGCGCGACTGGGGCGTGGCGAGCGGCAGTTTATAGACCTTCAGTTTATAGACGCGCCCCAACGACGAGAAAAACAGCATCGGCGTGTGCGTACTCGCCACGAAAATATCGCTGACGAAATCTTCTTCCTTCGTCGCCATGCCCGCGCGGCCTTTGCCTCCGCGCTTCTGCGCGCGATACGTGGAAAGAGGCACGCGCTTGACGTAGCCTTCGTGGCTTACGGTCACGACCATGTCTTCGCGTTGGATGAGGTCTTCGATGTCCTGTTCGAATTCGACGGGCGTGATTTCCGTTTTGCGCGGCGTGGCGAATTTAAGCTTAATCGCGGCGAGTTCGTCCGACATGATTTGGAACACGCGCTCGCGCTTGGCGAGGATGTCGAGGTAATCGGCTATTTGCGCGACCACTTCGCGAAGATCGTTGCCGATCTTGTCGCGTTCAAGCCCCGTCAGGCGATGCAGGCGCAAATCGAGAATGGCTTTGGCCTGCGTTTCGCTGAGTTTATACGAAGGGTTCGCGGCCTTGGCGTCGAACGATTCATCGACGAGCGTGATGAGCGGGCCGACGTCGCCGACCGGCCACGCTTTGGCCATCAATTCCTGCTTGGCGATTGCGGGATCGTTGGCTTTGCGTATCAGCGCGATGATTTCGTCGATATTGGCTACCGCGACGGCGAGGCCGAGCAAGACATGCGCGCGGTCGCGGGCCTGGCGCAGTTCGTATTCGGTCCTGCGCGTGATGACTTTTTCGCGGAAATCGACGAAGGCTTTGAGAACGTCCTTCAGGTTCATTAATTCCGGCCGCCCGTTGTTGAGCGCGAGCATGTTGACGGCGAAATTCGTCTGCAACGGCGTGTGCGCGAAAAGCTGGTTCAAAACCACTTCGGCCATCGCGTCGCGCTTGAGCTCGACCACCACGCGGACGCCGTCGCGGTCGGATTCGTCGCGGAGTTCGGAGATGCCTTCGATGATTTTCTCATGCACGCATTCCGCGATGCGCTTGACCAAGGCTTCCTTGTTCAACTGGAACGGAATTTCGGTAAAGACGATGGCTTGGCGGTCCTTGCGGATTTCCTCGATCGCGTGGCGCGCGCGCATGACGATGCTGCCGCGTCCCGTATGCATCGCGGCGCGGCATCCCGAAGCGCCCAGAATAATCGCGCCCGTCGGAAAATCGGGGCCAGGGATGATTTCAAGCAGTTCTTCGATTCCGATATCCGGATTTTGGATCACCGCGAGCGTCGCGTCCACGACTTCGCCCAGATTGTGCGGCGGAATGTTCGTCGCCATGCCGACCGCTATGCCGCCGCCCCCGTTGACGAGCAGATTGGGAAAACGCGCGGGTAAAACATCCGGCTCTTGCAGCGATTCATCGTAGTTGGGATGGAAATCGACCGTATCCTTGTCGATGTCTTCGAGCATCGTTTCGGCGGCTTTGTCGAGGCGCGCTTCCGTGTAACGCATCGCGGCTGCGCTGTCGCCGTCCATCGAGCCGAAGTTGCCTTGGCCGTCGATCAGCGTCAGGCGCATCGAAAAATCCTGCGCCATGCGAACCATCGCGTCGTAAATCGCGCTGTCGCCGTGCGGGTGGTATTTGCCCATCACGTCGCCCACGATGCGCGCCGATTTGCGGAACGGTTTCGTGCTGTCGTAGCCGTTTTCCTTCATCGCGTAGAGGATGCGGCGGTGAACCGGCTTCAATCCGTCGCGCACGTCGGGCAGCGCGCGGGAGACGATCACGCTCATCGCGTAGGCGAGATAGGATTGCCGCATCTCGTCTTCGATCGTGACGGGCGAGATGTCGGAAGGCGGAGGCGTAACGGCGGTGTCGGTCACAATGTGTCCTGCTTTCTAGAGTTTTTCTTTCAGCCGAAGAAAACCAAATCGGATTCCGCATAAATTTCCTTTCGCTTCGCGAAGAGAAAATTTTGCGGAATGACGAACTTCCTTAACGTTTATTCTCACCATTCTCAGCCAAAAACCGCGAGAATCACGAAGCCAAAATTTGGCTGATATTTGTAGCATTTATGCTTGCGGCGACCAAGGGAAAAATTGGGGATAAATCTATTAATTTCAGTATGTTATAGGGAGATTTCAAAGAAAAAAGAATTATCTTAAAGCACAGATAAAATCCCGGTCCTGATTTCGACGATTTTGCTCATTTTGCGCGCGAGGTCGGCGTTGTGCGTGGCCATGAGGAGCGCGAGCTTTTGGGATTCGACCAATTCTTGCAGCATATCGAATACGTGACTTGCCGTGTCGGGATCGAGGTTGCCGGTTGGTTCGTCGGCGATGAGCAGATCGGGATTGTTCGCTAAAGCGCGGGCGATTGCGACGCGTTGTTGTTCGCCGCCCGACAGTTTTCCCGGGCGGTTGTCGGTGCGGTTCGCAAGACCGACTGCTTCGAGCAATTCGCGCGCGCGGTTTTCGGCGGTTTTGCGAGAAATGCCCGCGATCATTTGCGGCAAGACGATGTTTTCCAAGGCCGAAAATTCCGGCAGCAGATGATGAAACTGATAGACGAAGCCGATTGTGCGGCGGCGCAAGGCCGTGCGGCGCGCGTCGTCGAGCAAGACGGCGTCTTGACCGCCGATGAAAATCTGGCCTTCGTCAGGTTTTTCGAGAAGCCCCGCGCTGTGAAGAAGCGTCGATTTGCCGGAGCCGGAGGGGCCGATCAAGGCCACGGTTTCTCCGGCGTTAATCGTGAGCGAGCATCCGCGCAAAACGTGCAGGGGTTCGCCCGCTTGCTCAAACGTGCGCGTGACGTTGCGGAGATCGAGGACGGGTTCACTCATAACGCAACGCCTCTACCGGATCGAGTTTTGCCGCGCGCCACGACGGATATAACGTGGCGAGAAAGGAAAGCGCCAGAGACATGAGCACGACGCGCACGACATCGTTTGGATCGACGACCGAAGGCATGTGGGTCAGGAAATAAACGTCCGGCGCGAACGGATCGGTGTGCGTGAGGAATTGCACGACTTGGCGCAGGCCTTCGATGTGATGCGCGATAAAGAGGCCCAAGGCGAGGCCCGCCGACGTGCCGACGACGCCGATAAAAGAGCCGTTCAAGAAAAATATCCGCATAATCATGCCGCGCGTCGCGCCCATCGTGCGCAGAATGGCGATGTCGCGGCCTTTGTCTTTCACGAGCATGATGAGGCTTGAAATAATGTTGAAGGCGGCGACCAAAATGATCATTGTCAAAATCAGGAACATCACGTTGCGCTCGACTTGAAGCGCGGTGAAGAAGCTCGAGTTGCTTTGCTGCCAATCGAGCAGGCGCACGGGCTGCGGTTGCATGGGGCCTATGGCGGCAACGATATCGGCGCGGACTTTTTGCATGTTTTGCGGGTCGCGCACGAACATCTCCAACGCCGTCACGCCGTTGCCGGTTTTGAAAAAAATCTGCGCGGATTCCAGCGGCATGAAGATAAAGCTGTTGTCGTACTCATACATGCCGACGTCGAAAATCGCGCCGATTTTATAGCCGCGAAGGCGGGGCGCTGCGCCGAACACCGTCGTTTTGCTCACCGGAGAAATAAGCGTGAGCGTGTCGCCAAGACGCAGATCGAGCCTTTGCGCCATGCGCACGCCTATCGCTATCGTGTTGTCGCCGAAATCGTTCAGCGAACCGGCGACGATATGGTTGGCGATTGTCGGGCGGTTTTTGATCGCTTCCGCCGTCAGGCCGCGAACGTAGGCTCCCGATGCCGTTCCGTTATAGGTGATAAGGGCTTGCGCTTCGACCGTCGGCGCAACGGCAACGACATCGGGAACCTTGGCGATGCGGTCGAGAAGCGGTTTGTAATCGTCGATCGGGCCTTGCATCGCGTAGAGATTCAGGTGCCCGTTGAGGCCAAGAACGCGCTGGAACAATTCCTCGCGGAAACCGTTCATGACCGACATAACGACGATGAGCGTCGCCACGCCGAGCGCGATGCCGATAAGCGAAAACCACGTGATGACGGAGATAAAGCCCTCCTGCCGCTTGGCCCGGAGATAGCGCATCGCTACGAGGATTTCGAAGGGAGAGAACATCAGTACGCTCTCGCGAAGATAACGTCTTGCGTAGCGGAAGCGCCGGTGAGGACGCATTTGCCTTCTTTTCCGTCTTGATCGAAGGGAATGCAGCGGACGGTAACGCCGAGTTCTTCGAGCGCGGGGAGAGATTTCGGGTCGCCAGACCATTTGGCGCGGACGAAGCCCTGCCCGCTGACGAAACTGTTGTCGGCGTCTTTTTTGAAATACGCCTCGAAGCCAGCGCGGGTTTTAATGTCGGTGACGGTGCGCGATTTCATGAATGCCGAGGCTGCGTCGAACATGCCTTTTTGGATTTCCGCAAGTTCCGCGACGATGCCGCCGATAAATTCGCCCCGCGCGGCGAAGCGTTTGCCTTTGTCGAGTTGGTCGCGGCGCGTGATACAGACTTTGTTGCCTTCGACATCGCGCGGGCCGATTTCAAGAACGAGCGGCGTTCCTTTTTTGACCCAATCCCATTTTTTGTCGGCGCCGGAGATGTCGCGCGTATCGATTTTCGCGCGAACGGGTTCGCCTGCGTAAGTTTGCGCCGCAAGTTCGGCTTTCAGGCTTTCGCAATAGGACATGACCGCGTTATTGTCGCTGCCTTCGCGCAGGATAGGGATGATGACGACTTGCCAAGGCGCTATGCGAGGAGGAACGCGAAGGCCGTTGTCGTCCGCGTGGCCCATGACCAAAGCGCCGAGCAAGCGCGTCGAAACGCCCCATGAGGTTGTGTGAACGTATTCTAGATCGCCGTTGCGGTTTTGGAACTGGATATTGAGCGATTTCGAGAAATTCTGTCCGAGATAATGCGACGTTCCGGCCTGCAACGCGCGTCCGTCTTGCATCATCGCTTCGATGGAGAACGAGTTGACTGCGCCCGGGAAACGCTCGTTCGCGGGCTTTTCGCCGCAGATAACGGGAAGCGCCAAGACTTCCTCGGCGAATTGGCGATAGACTTCGTGCATCTTGCGGGCTTCGGCCATTGCGTCTTCGAAAGCTTCGTGCGCCGTATGGCCTTCCTGCCACAAAAATTCAGTCGTGCGGAGCAAAAGGCGCGGGCGCATTTCCCACCTGACGACGTTCGCCCATTGGTTTACGAGCAACGGCAGATCGCGGTACGATTTGATCCATTTCGCCATAGCCGCGCCGATGACGGTTTCGGACGTGGGGCGGACGATGAGCGGTTCTTCGAGTTCGCCATCGGGAATGAGGACGCCCTCTTTCATTGCAAGGCGATGATGCGTGACAATCGCCATTTCTTTGGCGAAGCCTTCGACATGCTCGGCTTCCTTCTGGAAATAGCTGAGCGGGATGAAAAGCGGAAAATAGCAGTTCTCGTGCCCCGTTTCCTTAAAGCGGCGGTCGAGGTCGCGCTGCATAAGTTCCCAGATTCCATATCCGTTCGGCTTGATGATCATGCAGCCGCGCACGCCCGACAGCTCGGCCATGTCCGAGGCGCGGACGATTTGCTGATACCATTCGGCGTAATTTTCCGCGCGCGTCGGCGTGATCGCGGTTTTAGGGGCTTGGGATTTGGGGGTGTTCATAACCTAATGACCTGAAAGAAGAAAAACAAATCGGATTCCGCATAAATTCGCATTTTTGCAAGAAGCAAAAAAGCGAATTTTGCGGAATGACGTATGGCTAAGAGGTTTTAACAAACTATGCCAACAATGCCAATTAAAACAGCTTGCCGCCATTTGGGACTTTTTTATCGGGGCTTATCAGGACAACCGCGCCGTTTTCGTCCGGAAAACCGGTGCATAGGAAGTCGGAAACGAAACCTGCGATGTTTTTCTCGCCGAGATTCAGGCATCCGACGACCTGTTTACCTATTAACGACTCGGGCGTGTAGTGAACCGTAACTTGAACCGATGTTTGCCGCACGCCGAATTCCGGCCCGAAATCGGCCCAGACCTTATAGGCAGGTTTGCGTGCCTTGGAAAACGGCTCGGCGCGCACCACCGTGCCCACGCGCAGTTCAACGGACGAAAATTGCTCGTATGCGATCATGTACCCTCCCCCCTTCGCCATTTAAACCGGACAGGCGAAAAATACCTTTTCCCCAGTATTAATCATAGGGGCAATTCTTAATTTCTCGGCTGCTTTGCGTTTGACAAAAATACTTTCATTCCCTAGGTTTCCCGCATTGCGCAAGAGTTGGTTATTTAATGGTTTTTCATATGGTTGCTGCAACTGAAAAGTGTGATGTTTTGTCAAAGGATGTCATTTTATGAGCGCGGCCTCTCCTGAAATTACGACGTCGCTTTGGATTGGCACCACAACGCATCAAAAGGTTTTGGAGTACGCCGCCATCGCTTCCGCATACGGCGAGTTGGCTGACAGATATTCCGGTTTTGCCGCCCAATACGCCCATAGAGCCGCCCACCCACCCCTTGACTCTGCCGGACAAATGAGCATCGCGGCCGGATATAATACCCTTGCCGCCTATTTCGGAAAAAGAATAGACATCAGGCCCCTTAACGATATCGACGAACATCACTCCGCCCCGGAATACGGGGATACCAGCGAAGAAAACGTTCTGGAAAAAAGCGCCGACATCGCGGAAGCCGTCAAAAAATTCCGCAAAGGCGGCAAATACCACCGCGCCTTCATGAATGAATTGATGGACAACGACATCTCTTTCGTCGGCGGTCCGGAAACGGCGATGCAGCGCACCTATTTCATGGCCGACGACACGACCGAGGCGGTTCCGGAAGACATTTGGAATAAAATGCTTCCCGTGCTCGAAAAGCTCGTCACGCCGGATGCGATTAAGTTCGAGCCTTGGAAGCCCGACGACGAGCCGGGCATAAACTTTATCTCCATTACGAGCGTCGGAAAGGTCATGGCGGCGCTCACGCAGAGAGGATTTTGGGGGCTCATACTCGAAAAGGCCAATGAAATTCCATATTATAGGGATAACCCCGTTTCCGTTTATCACCGGATCAAATGCACCGTTAAATGCCTGAACGATCCTTTGGACGCGCCTTTTATAAGGCTGGAAGCCTATACGGAGCGGCATGTTTTTGCGCCGCCGCCCGGGTACAGGCCTAAATCGCCGATCGAAACGTCGGATGATTACACGTGCGAGCCCTTTATGCCGCATCTGCCGATTTCCGCAAAGTACCGGAAATATTTGCTGGAGGACAGCACCCGCAAAAAGATTCTCGATCAATTTCTGGAATTGGTGAACAAGAACGAAGCAAAAATTACAAAGACAAATGACGTCCAAAAATCTTTTTCGGCCGCCTCAAAGGACATTTCGTCCAACAAAAGGCGGAAGATCGTTCAACTGTCGGGCGATGTTTTCCATGACGGAAAAGCGCAAGGAAGCATCGACGGACACAAGATCGCAAAAGTATCGTTTCACAAGAAATCCAACGGATATTCGAACGGAAAGGGTCTTAAATGGAAGGAATTTATCGATGCTTTATCGATGGAATTTCCCATCGGCAAAGGAAACTCTGTCACGCACGCCGATGCGCTTCTCTTGCCGTCTTTCGACGCATCCAACTATGAATTGCGCGCGCGCAACACGCTGATGTTTTTATCCGCCTCCGTCGCAAAAGCCCTCGACCGCCGCTATCATAACGTTCCCCTTATCGTCATGAATCACAACGGATGTTGGAACGACGCACTTATTCTTCATTTTCTTTACGCCAAACGCGGCTTCAATAAGGCCTTCGTCCTCGATCCCCTTCACGATCAGTTGAAGCCCGGCGAAAAAATCGTCACGACCCCGAACGTCAAGCATATTTCGTCTCTTTACGCCGATTTTATTATTTCAAAAGGCGACGACGCAAGCGCGGCCGTGCAGGCGGCCAAGGAGGCTTTGCGCTTCCGGTTTAAAAATTACCGGCGCGTCGGAACCAAAAAACTGGGCTCCCATCACGGCGGGACGCAGAGACCGATTGGTTCTTTTGCGGCGACCGTTTTCGCCTCGGCGACCAGCAATAGAAAAGACATTTGCGACAACGGCGTCGCCATCGGCCGCATGTTGGGCGAATTCGGCATCGCCCTTTGCACGGGAGGCGGCGACCAGAACGCGCTTTACACGCCCATCATCGGTTATAACCAGACGCGCAGAAAAGGCTCGCATATCACCTGCGTCAGCACGCACGATATCGTCAAGGTCGAAACGAAAGAAGGCTTTTTGCCTCCCTGCGATTATTGGGAATTGCACGATAAGATCGGGGCGCGGTTGGAGACATTGATTAAGAGCGACATCTATGTCTCGATTGGCGGTGGCGACGGCACGGGACAAGAAACGGCTCTCGTTTTGTATATGATGAAGTTCATGCCAAAAGAAATGCGCGGCAAGAAAATGATCTTCGTCGGAACCGATCCGTCGATGTACGCCGAAATCAGGAGCATCGTCGGCAAAAAAGAATTCCGCAAGCTTCTTCAAGACGGCCGCAGGAAAGAACCGAAGGGCGTGGACGGAATCTTTCTCGTTCCCGACGCCGAGGCGGCAAAAGACATCATCGCAAAAGCTCAGGCCGAATTTTATGCGCGGGATCAAGTGCGCCGGACCGTTTTGGACGTGGTTCAAAGGATCGGCGACGCCGCGTGCACTTACCCCTAACGGATTTCCGCACGGCGCTTTTCTTGTAGACGCCGCACGAGGGGCAATGCGCGCCGGGGAGAAGGCCGATGCTCATCAGAAATTCGCCCGTGATTTCGCCTCCGGTAAATTTGAAAGTCTTGCGAAAGAGTTTGACCCATTCCTTTTTGCTTTTGGGATGATGCGCGGCGAGCCATTTGGCGAAGCCTTTATGCGAGGAACGCATATCGAGGACTATTTTGGCGTTTGTTATAATCGCCCGAATCTTGAGGCGGTTGCGAATGATGGTTGCGTCATTTAGTAAGCGCTCGATGTCTTTCGCGCCGTAAGCGGCGATTTTGGGAACGCGAAAGTTGTCAAAAGCCTTGTTCAAGGCTTTGCGCTTTTTCAGGATAATCTCCCACGACAGGCCAGCCTGCATGATTTCAAGGCTCAGGCGTTCGAAAAGGACGCGTTCGTTCGAGGCGGGAAAGCCATATTCCGTGTTATGATAATGGGCATGAACGGGGTGTTTGGGCGCAATTTTGCAGTACCAGTAGGCCATGTTAACCTTTTCCGATTTTGCGAATAGAGAGAAATTTACGGTAATGCTTGCATTTTGGCCGTTGTTTTTCTAGAAGGATGCCTCGCTTGTTAAGGAATTAAAGAAATGAAAGAAAATCTGCATCCCGATTACCACGAAATCACCGTCGTCATGACCGACGGCACCGAATTCGTCACGCGCAGCACGTATGGCCAGGCGGGCGCGAAGCTCATTCTGGACATCGATCCGAAGGTGCATCCGGCTTGGACGGGCTTGCATCACATGGTCGATCGCGGCGGACAGCTGGATAAGTTCAATAAGCGCTTCGCCGGTTTGTCGAAAAAGAAAGAGGCCGCCAAGGTCGATGAGGCTCCTGCCGAAAAGATCAAGCTGACGACGACCGCCTCGGACGCCAAGAAGAAGAAAAAGGCGTAAGGTCGCGCATCCCCATCAAGGGGCGTGCCCCTAATTGAGGACACGCTTTATTCCACAAATGGTTTTTTGCGGAAGTTATGATGCGCTTCGACGAAGCGCACGGTACCCGTGCTTGAGCGCATGACGATCGTGTGCGTTTCGGCTCCGCCCGCAAAATGGCGAACGCCTCTCAGCATCGTGCCGTTGGTCACGCCCGTCGCGGAAAACATTACGTCTCCGTGCGCCAGATCGCTCATTTCGTATTTGCGCTTTAAGTCCGTGATTCCCGCTTTCGCGGCGCGCGCGCGTTCGTCGTCGTTGCGGAAGATCAGGCGCCCCTGCATGAAACCGCCGATGCATTGCAGCGCGGCGGCGGCCAGAACGCCTTCCGGCGCGCCTCCCGATCCCACGTACATATCGATCCCCGTATCCGCCTGCGACGTGGCTATCGCTCCCGCGACGTCGCCGTCTCCTATCAGCATGATGCGCGCGCCCGTTTCGCGAACCCGGGCGATCAACTCTTCGTGGCGCGGACGTTCGAGGATGCAGATTTGAAGATCGGAAACTTCCGCGCCTTTGGCCTTCGCGAGATTGCGGATATTTTCCGAAGGCTTGGCGTCAAGATCGACGACGTTCGCCGGAAGCCCCGCGCCAACCGCTATTTTATCCATGTAAACGTCCGGCGCATGCAAAAACCCTCCGGCTTGCGCGAACGCAATGACGGCCAGCGCGTTCACGCCGCCTTTCGAGGTGATCGTCGTCCCTTCGAGGGGATCGAGCGCGATATCGATCTTGGGGCCTTTGCCCGTGCCGACCTTTTCGCCGATATAGAGCATCGGCGCTTCGTCGCGTTCGCCTTCGCCGATCACCACCGTTCCGTCGATATCGAGGACGTTCAGCGCGCGGCGCATGGCGTTGACCGCGACCTGATCGGCCATTTTTTCGTCGCCGCGTCCGACTTGAAGCGAGGCGGAAAGAGCGGCCGCTTCGCTGACGCGCACCAGTTCCATGGCCAGATTTCGATCGTTGTAGGAAGGGGTCGTTGACATGATATTTTCCTTAATGAATGAAACGGTGTTTTCTAACACGCCGAATCCGTTTTGACTACTGCGACCTAAGGATGGAAGATTCGACTTTATCCCCCGCTTCGAACCCGTCTTTCTTCGCCAATCCGCCGTTAATCTCGATAACGGCGCTGACGGGCTCTTGCGAGGAAATCGGCGTCACATCCTGCGGCTGCGCCGATGCCGCGATGCGCCCTATCGTTCCGTCCGATTGAACGAAAAGCATATCGAGCGGAATGAGCGTGTTTTTCATCCAGAAAGAGACCTTGCGCGGAGGGGCGTAAGGAAAAATCATGCCCTCGTCGTCGCGCAGCGAGGTTACGAACATAAGGCCATAGGTTTGCTCGGTTTCGGTTCTTGCGACTTCAACTTTGAAAGAAAATTTTGTTCCGTCCGCGCGGGTTATCGTTAAAGCCGACTTTTCGAAACGGGGACGCGGCGCGCTTCCTTTGACGACGCCGGACGATAAAAGCAGCACGCCGAGCGCCAAAAGCGCCGCGCCAAAAATGGTGAGTCCTTTCTTTCGCATCATAAACGTCCGCTTCGCGCCCTTTCGATTGACGCGTCCTTCTTTCCTCACTATTTATTATCTACTTGAATTTTGGGGGTTTTGACAGGAAAAATGAGGGAGCTTTCCATGCGTTATGTTCTTTTTGCCGCAGCCAACGTTCTTTTCGCCGTCGCGCTCGCGCCGCAGGTTTCCCTTGCCGCAGCTAACGTTCTTCTGCCTAAGGATTCGGGCAACGATCAGGCTTCTTTCCCAAATCTCGGACTAAGCCCTTCGGTTCCGGCTCCGGCGGTGGATCAGACGAAGGACTCCGTTTCGCCCTCGCCGGATATAAAAGACGCTCCGGACGGCGCAAAAACAGGCGCGCCTGCGCCTTCCTCGGATTCCCCGCGCATCATTCAACAAACTGATCCGTCAATAACCCCCTCCAATTCGACGCTGCCCAACAGCCTGACGATTTCCTTCGGCAACAAATCTTCCTTCGGCGCGGACGATTTCGCGCTTATCGGAAAAAAACTCGGGTTGAGCCACAAGCAGATTTCTTCATCCTGCGCGCTTTCCCTGCACGGACTTCTTAAAACCGACAAAGGCAGTTACGTTATCGGCGGAGGGATGTCGCCGCAGACCGTTGTCGCTTACGACGGAACGATCAAAAGCGCCATTATGTCGGCGCAGGCTTTATGCCTTGCGAGCGGCAATCTTCCGCCGGGGGACGGCGTCATGATTAAAATGAACGACCGCTTTGTCGTTCCGCTGCAATCGATCGGTTGCAGCGTTCCGGACTTCAAGGCATCCAGCCTAGTCATCACTTATGACGGCAGCGGCAAATCGCAGTGCGTTTATAAATAGTGCGGTGAAGTCCAAAAACCGGATATTTGGAAGCGCAGACATTCGCGTCGAGCCGAGGCGAAAATTGTGATTTTCTTGATTTTCGTGCGGAGCGTACTTTCTTCCGTACGTGAGCAACGAAAATCAAGAAAAGCGCGATTTGCAGCCCGGCCTCACGCGAATGTCCCATTGCCGGATTGCATGCCGTAGAGGCGGGCATAGACTCCGCCTTTGGCCAGAAGTTCGGCGTGCGTGCCCTGCTCGACCGCGCGGCCTTCCTTAAGGACAACGATGAGATCGGCATCGACAATCGTCGAAAGCCTGTGCGCGACGACGATCGTCGTGCGGCCTTCCTGCAACTTTTTGAGCGCCGATTGCACCGCGCGTTCGGATTCGTTGTCGAGGGCGGATGTCGCTTCGTCGAGAAGCAAGATCGGCGCATTGCGCAGCATCGCGCGGGCAATCGCTATGCGTTGGCGCTGGCCTCCCGATAATTTTACGCCGAATTCGCCGACGTGCGTGTCGTAGCCCTGCGGAAGATCGCGGATGAATTCGTCCGCCGACGCCGCTTGCGCCGTTTGTTCGACCTCTTCGGGCGTGGCTCCAAGTTTTCCGTACGCGATGTTGGCGCGAACGGTGTCGTCGAAAAGCGCCGTTTCCTGACTCACGAGCGCGATTTTGGAGCGGAGGCTTTGCATCGTCACGTCGCGCACGTCGATGCCGCCCACGGCGATGCGCCCCGATTGCACGTCGTAAAAACGCGGGATGAGATTGATGACCGTCGATTTTCCCGCGCCCGACGAGCCGACAATCGCCACGGTTTTGCCGTGCGGAATCTTGATCGTCAGACGGTCGAGAGCTTCCGTCCCGTCGGCATAGGAGAACGTGACGTCTTCAAGCCAGACGGAAAAATCCGCCACGTCCAGAATCTTCGCATCCGGCTTATCGACAATCGTCGGATGAACGTCGAGAAGCGTAAAGACGCGGTCCGCCGCGGCAAGGCCCGATTGGAACTGCGCGCTGACGCGGCCCATGCGCTTCATCGGGTCGTAGGCCAAAACGAACGAGGCGATAAACGCGACCAGATCGCCCGGAGAACTGACGCCGCGTTCGACTTGCAGATAGCCGTAAAGGACAAGCGCGCAAATCGCTATGCCGCTCAGGATTTCCATTACGGGGCCCGTCAACGCCGCGACGCGCACGCCTTTCAGCGAGAATTTGTATATCGCCTCCGTCAAGGCGCGGACGCGAGAAACTTCTAACGCTTCGTTGCCGTAAGCTTTGACGTGGCGGATGCCCTGAAAAGTCTGGTTGAGAAGCGCGGATAAATCTCCTGTCGCGTTTTGCGTGTTCGAGGCCAGAGATCGGATTTTTTTGCCGATCCGCGCGACGTAAAAAGCCGACAATGGAAATACCGCGAACACGATGAGGGACAGATGCCAGTCCTGATAGAACATCACGCCGATGAGAGACGCCAGTTCGAGGCCTCCGCGAAACGAGTTGAGAAGGCATTCGTTGACCGCTTGGCGCATGATCATCACGTCGTTGATGACGCGCGAGACGAGCGTGCCGGAGGAATTGGCGTGGAAGAAAGCCAGATCGCTTTTCAGCAAATGCGCGCACATCTCCTGCTGAACCGTGGCGACGATGCGCTGCCCTATGCGGTTCATCAGAATAGTGTGCAGATAAACCATGCCGCTGCGGAGCCAGAAGCTGCCGATAATCAGGGCGCAGACCCAGATCATATAAACGAGGCCGCGGCGTTGGATCATGCCGTCGACGACAAGCTGCAACGTGTGCGTGAAAACGCCGCGCATAGCAGCCGCGACCGCCATAAAAACCATCGCGGCGATAAAATTGCTTTTATGCGGGCGCAGATAGCGATCGACGAGACGCTTCAGCATCGTCCACGAGCTTCGCGCTTTGTCGCCCTGAAGGGCCGTGAGGTTGGAGGTGGTTGGGGTGGGGTGGGTCAAGCAAAAACTTTCTGTCGATACGCGACGAAGAAGCCCTTTTCTTTATCCTATTTGGATAAAGAAGGAAACTTTTGAAAAAACAATGATTATAAGGCAATTTGCAAAGATTCGTTTTGTTTTCCAATGGGTTATAAATTAATCTTTCCGATTATCCTGTTTTCTATAAGCTTTGGGCATTCGCCCTCGATAAAGTTTTGGATCTTGGTGGAAGAGATTTTTTGACAATTCTTGCAATTTAATTGGAGGGAAATATGTTGCCAGGAAATATGGACAAAAAAATTATGTGCGTCAGCCTTGTGATTGGCGGCGTGACTTCTCTTTTTTCCAGAGCAGCATTGCTTACAACATCGCCTTCTCTCCTTGCGCTTTCTTTAGGTTTCAGCGCGAGCGCAGGGGGACTTAACGGTCTGGTGCAGGAATATTATGGAGGAGACAATCTGTTGAATTGTTTCTATCCATATCCCCATTGTAAAGAAAGAAAACACCGTTTTCGGGATTCATTTCTCAGAGGCGTTTTTTGGAGCCTCGTTGGCCACGCCGCAGTCGATTGCGTCGGCTATGGCTATGATGCTTTCCAAGCAATGTCCGCGACGGACCCGAACGCGCTCTCTTCCGTTCCTTTGAAGGAGAATATGGCTTCGGCAGGCTATCTTGCCGATCCGGCAGGAACATCCCGTATATCCGATCAAACGATGTGCTACGGCGATCCCGACGTTTTCGGAAAAGCGTATTCTTGGGATCTGCTTATCCGGGCGCGCGAAAACGCGAGAAGTTTCACTTCGTGCGCCACCACGCTCGCCAATCATTCCGTAAACGTCCTTTGCGATCACGGTACTGTATTCCAAGACCCCGACCCTCTCAGAGGAACCGAAAACGGCGTCTTCTTCAATAATGGGATTGCAAGCGGCTATTGCCCGCCGGATGCCGCGCAACTCCCCGTGCAGGCGCAGCAAGGATTGTCCGGCTGGTTCAACACCAACGTCGTTAAAATGGTTGGCGTCATCAATCCGGTCAGATATATGAATACGTATAAAGTCCTTTATCAAAACGGGACGGTAATTTGTTCGGCGGTGAAAAATGCCATTGCCGGCGTATCGCAATGTGCGCCCGCTCCAATATAAAGATTATCTCAAAACAAGTTTAATCGCAGCGAACACAAGCAAGCCGACGAATATCAACAAACACCGATCTCGCGGATAGTCTGACTGGGTTCCGGACAAATTTGCTGCGCAAATTTTCCGGAATGACGAAGAATTTTTAAACCGCCTTTATCAGGGCGTGTTTCTTTTTGCCGACGCTGAGGCGGGCGGTGTTTGTAGAGTCACAGTCTTTGGCGGCTATTGTTGCCGTGAGTGACGTTACGGGCGCGTCGTTAAGGCGAAGGCCGCCTTGCTCGATGAGGCGTTTGGCTTCGCCCTTGGAGGCCGCGAGTTTGAGCGCTGTGACAATATCGACGATAAGCGGAGTCGTATTGCGGGAAAATTCGTAAGTCGGAAGATCGCTGCCCCCGCTTTCTTTATTGCCGCCTCCGCCTTCGAAAACTTCGCGGGCGGTTTCTGCGGCGGCTTTGGCTGCGGATTCTCCATGCGCGAGTTTGGTCGCTTCGTTTGCCAGGATTTTTTTCGCCTCGTTGATTTCGGCGTCGCGGAGTTTTTCGAGGCGCGCGATTTCATCGAGCGGCAGATCGGTGAAGAGTTTGAGAAATCTTCCGACGTCGGCGTCTTCGGTGTTGCGCCAGAATTGCCAGTAGTCGTACGAGCTGAGGCGTTCTTTCTTGAGCCACACCGCGCCCGCCGCCGTTTTGCCCATTTTTGCGCCGAAGGCCGTTTGGATCAGCGGCGTCGTGAGGCCGAAGAGTTCGACGTTCTTCATGCGGCGGCCAAGCTCGACGCCGTTGACGATGTTGCCCCATTGGTCGGCGCCGCCCATTTGCAACGTGCAGCCGATGCGTTTGTTCAATTCCACGAAGTCGTAGCCCTGCATGATCATGTAATTGAATTCGAGGAACGTCAGCGGTTGCTCGCGGTCGAGGCGCAATTTGACGGAGTCGAAGCTCAACATGCGGTTGATCGTGAAATGCCGCCCGACTTCGCGCAAAAACGGAATGTAGCCGAGGGTATCGAGCCAATCGGCGTTGTTGACCATCACGGCGTCGATTTGCCTCGTGCCGAATGTCAGAAAATTAGAAAATATGGTTTTGATGCTGTCGATGTTGGCGGCAATTTTCTCGTCGGTCATAAGCTGGCGCGTTTCGTCCTTGCCCGAAGGATCGCCGACTTTCGTCGTTCCTCCGCCCATAAGGACAATCGGCTTGTGCCCCGTTTGCTGGAGGCGATGCAGCATCATGATCGTGGCGAGATTTCCCACGTGCAGGCTGTCCGCCGTCGCGTCATAGCCGATATAGGCCGTAAGCGCGCCTTTCGCGGCTTTTTCGTCCAACGCCGCGAGATCGGTGCATTGATGGACGTGGCCGCGTTCGTGCATGACGCTTAGAAAATCGGATTTGAAGCTTGTCATAACTGGAAACCTTTGGGTTATTCGGGTAGCATTACCGTTTGTCATACTACCCAACCCTGATAAAGACATGAAGTCTAAACTTTACCGCGCTTTGGGCCTGATGAGCGGCACATCGATAGACGGCATTGACGCCGCTTTGATCGAAACCGACGGGCATGATTATGTGCGGCCTTTGGGCTTTTTGGGATGGCCTTATAGCGCCGATTCTCGCGCGAAATTGCGCCGGTTTCTGGGCAACGAGCGAGGCGCTTCCGATCCCGAAGTCGCGGCGTTTGAGCGCGAACTGACCGAGAGGCACGCGGAAATCGCTCTCGAACTTTTGAAGAAGTTGGGCGAGAAGGCTGACCTGATCGGTTTTCACGGACAGACGCTTTATCATCGTCCGGAAAAACGGTTGACGATTCAAATCGGCGACGGAGCATTGTTGGCGAAATTGACCGGCATCAATGTCATCAACGATTTCCGCAGCGCCGATGTTTTGGCCGGAGGCGAAGGCGCTCCTCTTGTGCCGCTTTATCATCGCGCGCTTGTCGCGAAATTGCCAAAGCCGGTTCTTATTCTCAATATCGGCGGCGTGTCGAACGTCACGTGGATAAACGGAGAAAAAGATAACGAGATTCTCGCGTTCGACGTGGGGCCTGGCAATGCGTTGATCGACGATTGGGTTTTACGGCATACGGGAAAGCCTTACGATCATGACGGCGCGTTGGCTTCTGCGGGAATTGTCGATGCTGCGTTCGTTGATGAAATTATGGATATGGAATTTTTCAAAAATGCGCCGCCCAAATCGCTCGACCGCGACAATTTTCAAAAACACGCGCCCGAACATCTTAATCCTGCCGACGGCGCGGCCACGTTAACGATGATAACTGCGCGCGCGGTCGCATGCGCCCTGCCCTTTTTGCCGAAAAAGCCCAAAACGATCTATGTCGCGGGCGGAGGGCGGCATAACAAGACCCTTATGCGTTGGATTGGCGATGTTTCCGGTCTTGATGTGCGCCTCGTGGACGATTTGGGTTGGAGCGGCGACGGGCTGGAGGCCGAGGCTTTCGCGTGGTTGGCAGTGCGCTCCGTCCTCGGATTGCCGTTAAGCTTACCGAAAACGACGGGGGTTCCGAAGCCGATGTGCGGCGGGAAATTGAATAAAGCGTCAAATTGATAGGCGTTGTTTTAACCACGTTTTTTGTTTTGATTCATTTGATATTTTTGCTAGTATTCGTTGCCTTTTTTGAAACGATATTGCGGCAATCGAATTTTTAAAGGATTCTCATCATGAACACACTAGGCGATAATTCCGAACCCGGCGAACGTTATCATTACCGGTTTTTCAAAACATCTTTCAAAAATGACGATACGGAAAAGGCCGTGGAAAGCATCGTTCGAAAAGCCATTTTCGAACACCTCGGATTACGGGACATCTTTCTCTTTTGTGCTCTCGCCGACGAAGGCATTCATAATTATACCAGCATCGACGAAGATGGAGCCTATCGGCTAAGTTTTGCCGTTGACCCGCTTAAAGTTTATCCAAAACTTCCAAAAAGATACGATTTTGAGGTTGAATATCCAGCAGATGCGGCGGTTGCACAGGCAAAGATCATAGCGGAAAAAATAGAGGAAAAGGTTCTTGAACTCGTTCCATCGTATAAAAACGCGCCCGACGTGAAGATGTATTCCGATGACATTTCTATTGGGGGGACTCGTACCTGCTGGGTGGATTTTTCCATGCCGCGGGATCAATTCCGGAAATTGGCCGTTCAGCTAGATATCGCAAAGGAATTTAATCAAATCATATCCGCGGACGATGCGAGGCGCGCCGAAGCGCAAGAACATCTGGATGCCGCCAACAGAGTGTTAAGCGGTAAATTGCCCGAAGGCTGCCGTATTGTGAAAATTGTGGAGGGTAATCCTTGTCTTATTTTTTCGCTTTCCCGGCCCATTAAAGTTTCCGAACGCGAGATTTCTTCCACCGCCTATCCTTCAGAAGCCACTTTTGATGGATATTTAAAAAATGAGTGGGATTCCGATGGTAAGGAAGTGATATTTAGTTCCATTGCTTCCGACATTTTCGATTCCGACAAGGAATTTGCGAAAAATTTAGGATTGACTGAAGGGAAAGATATTAATCTGGCCTCAGACTGCGGGATTTACAGAGAAACCTTCACTATTCTGGGGGAAGCCAACGTCCGAAAGTTCTATGAAGACGTCGAAAAAGAGCTGAAGGCCATGCAACCGCCCCCCCGCGAAAAGCTGAGAACCGCAAGTAGTTTAGGAACATCTGAGATTCTATACGGTAACTTAGGCGCTCTTAAATCCTAATCAAAGTTAATGGTTTAGAATTGAATTCCCGCTTGCACCTGATTCGATTCTAGGGAATCATTACGAAACAGAAATTATTTGCCGGACTTCTTATGATTCAGACCTTCCAAAAAGGCGACTACGGAATCGAAGAAGGCGCGCTTTTCCGGCGCGGCATGGGCGGTTCCATGTCCGAAATCGCCGAGGTCGTCGAGATCGGGCGCGACCGCATGGGCATTCCCCACGTCCGCTTCAACACGCACTTGATGCGCGGCAGCTATTCCGCTCAGGATTCGGAACAACGCACGCTCGCGCTCGACAGTTTCTGCGCGAGATACAAGGAACGCGTTCAATTCGACGAAGAAGCTAGGCGCGTAGAACCGCTTCAATAGATTCCGTCACCTTTGGCATATCGGCCATGCCGTCGATCGTTTTCAGCAAGCCTTTCGCTTTGTAATAAGGAAGGATCGGCGCCGTTTGCTCGTTGAAGGCTTTGAGGCGCGTCTTCATCGTCTCCGCGTTGTCGTCGGGACGGCGGGTAAATTCCTTGCCGCCGCACGCATCGCAAATCCCCGCCTGTTTCGTCGGCTTGAATTTATCGTGATACCCTGCGCCGCATTTGGCGCAGGTGAAGCGGCCCGCGATGCGCTCGATCAACGCGGGTTCGTTGACTTTAAGTTCGATGACGAAGTTCAGGCGCTTGTTCTGCTCGGCAAGCATTTTATCCAAGGCTTCGGCTTGCGGAACCGTGCGCGGAAAGCCATCCAAAATAAAGCCTTTGGCGCAATCGGGCTTCGCGATGCGCTCTTTAATGAGAGCGACCATAAGCGCGTCGGGAACGAGCTTGCCAGCCGCCATGATACTTTTGGCTTCGAGCCCCAACGGTTCGCCGTTCTTGACCGCCGCGCGGAGCATGTCCCCCGTCGAAAGCTGGATCATGCCGTGTTTTTCTTCCAGAAGCTTTGCCTGCGTTCCTTTTCCGGCTCCGGGCGCGCCGATCAAGATGATGTTCATTTTTATCTCCCGCGCAATTTGGACTTTTTGATCAGCCCTTCGTATTGGTGGGCGATGAGATGCGACTGGATGCGCGAGATCGTGTCGATCGTCACGCTGACGACGATCAGGATCGACGTGCCTCCCAGATAGAACGGGATGGCTCCCCTGCTCATCAGAAATTCGGGCAACAGGCAAATCGCGATCAAATAGGCCGAGCCCAGAACCGTGAGGCGCGTCAGGACGTAATCGAAATAATCGGCGGTGTTTTTCCCCGGACGGATGCCCGGAACGAAGCCACCGTATTTTTTGAGATTATCCGCCGTTTCGACCGGATTGAAAACGACCGCCGTATAGAAGAACGAGAAGAACGCGATCAGCGCGGCGTACAAAATCATGAACAAAGGCTTGCCGTGCCCAAGCTGCGCGACGATATCGGCCAGAATGCCGCCTTTTTCCTGAACGCTGGAGAAGCTCGCCAACGTCAAGGGAAACAGCAACAGGGAACTGGCGAAAATCGGCGGAATGACGCCCGACGTATTGATCTTGAGCGGCAAATGCGAGGCTTCGCCGCCGAACATCTTGTTGCCGACCTGACGCTTCGGATACTGGATCAGAATGCGGCGCTGGGCGCGTTCGCACGCGACGCAAACCGCGAGAACGGCGACGATGATGACGAGGATCAACAGGATGAACCACGACGAAAGAGCGCCCGTGCGGCCTAATTCCAATGTTTGCCCGACGGCGTTGGGCAGATTGGCCACGATGCCCGAATAGATGATGAGCGAGACGCCATTGCCGATGCCTCGCGCCGTGATTTGCTCGCCGAGCCACATCAAAAACACCGTGCCTCCCGTGAGCGTGATCATCGTGCTGATGCGGAAGAAGGCTCCGGAGAGAATGACTGCGGAGCCATGCGACCCCATCATATTTTCGAGGCCAACCGCCAAAGCATAGGATTGCACTGCCGCAAACCCGACGGTTAGATAGCGCGAATACTGGTTGAGCCGGACTTGTCCCGATTGGCCTTCCTTTTTCAGAGCTTCGAAATAAGGCAAAATCGCCGACAAAAGCTGCACGATAATCGACGCGGTGATGTAGGGCATGACGCCGAGCGCAAAAATCGTCATACGCCGCAAAGCGCCGCCCGAAAACATATTGAACATGTCCATGATGCCGCCCGAGTGCTTGCGGAAAATTTCGCCCAGCATGGCGGGATCGATGCCCGGAACGGGAATGTAGGTGCCGATGCGGTAGACGATCAGCGCCAGAAGCGTGAACCAGATGCGGCTTTTAAGTTCCGTGGCCTTGGAAAAGGCCGAAAAGTTCATGTTGGCGGCGAGGGATTCAGCGGCGGATGGCATGGGCGAATATCTGGGGTTCGGGTTAACTTTTCTTCGTCATTCCGGAAAACGCGCTTTTTGTTCTTCACAAAATGCGCGTTTATCCGGAATCCGATTTAGTTTCTTAGTATCAAGGAAAACAAATCGGATTCCGCATAAATCCGCATTTTTGCAAGAAAGAGCAAAAAAGCGAATTTTGCGGAATGACGAGGCATATATAGGGGGTAAGGGCGAATAAGACAAGCGGGGCGTCAGGCGGGGAAAATCGGCAATAATGCAACGTTCCGGCGAATGCTCGCCGGACGGGCGCATCATCCATTCAGCCTAAAAAAACTATGCGTGGGAGAATACTTTTCTGAATACCGATTCGAGCTTTCCGAGAGGCTTCATCGGGAGGGGCTCTAAAAACATATCAGCCAGTTTTTCCCTCGAAACTTTCAGAATTTTATGCAGATCGGCAGAGTCATTCTTACCAAGAGTTCCTATTAATTCTCCGCTGCTATGATAATAAAAGCCCGGGACGCTGTCGCTTTCGCCAATACTATATCTCCCGTGATGATAAATGTTGACTTCGCAACCTTTGCCAATCCCATCAGCGTGTTTTATTGTTATTTGAATATACAACCCGCTGACTTTTTCCATATCTACCTTGATATCGTTCCCCTTCGTCATCTTCACAAGCTCATCGCGAACTTTTTCAGCAAAAGGCATATATCCGTCTAACCTTAACTGGGCTTGCATCTCATCGTATTTTTTGTCGGGCGATTTCTTCCCCAACGTGGAAAGGCCGGGGATTCTTTTTGCTATTTCCTGCTTCGCCGATTCCAGAAATCCAATCATGACAATATCTCCTCTTTAAAGTTAAGACCTCACTCAATTCACGCATCGCGCCAATTTCTTAGCAATCCAGTTATAATATCCTTATTACTTTCAGACCACGCTTTCGAGACAGATTATAGGACTTTGTGGTTAAAATAGCCCTAATTTCTACTTCTTGCGCTTTTTCATAACTCCTTATGATTTTGTTGTTTTTTCAAAAAAATGGTATGAAGTTATGATTAAAATTCTTTTCCGGCACTTTCCTCTCTCCAAAGGAGTCCGATCATGAGCTATGAAACGCTGCGCCTTTTTCGCAATATTCTTCTGAGAAGTTTTGCGGTCGGAATTGTCATTGTCCTGATTTCCGAACTGATAACCGTTAGCGGTTGGACGATATGGACGGGATTGGTCGGTTCGTTGTTGCATGCGAAAGAAGCCGATTTAATATCCATCGTTCTTTGGTTCTTCACAATCGCCAAGCTTTTCCTGCTCTTTGTCGTTCTGACTCCCGCGTTGGCGCTTCATTGGACGCTGAAGAAGGAAAAGTTCGGAATAAAGCTTTTTAACTAAAGCCCGCACGCCTTGAGCGCTTTCGTCTGGCGTTTTTTCAGCGTTTCGACGCTGAAACTGCGGATCAGGTCTTGGAAAAGCCTGTACCAGTTGATGCTTGCGTCGAGGCGCAGAAAAACCGAACCGAGGCCTATCGCCGCCCTGTCCATAAGGACAAATTCGCGTGGAATTGTTACGCCGCCGATCTTGCGCAATTCGGCGTGGACCTTATTTGCGGTTTCGCGGCCATAAAATCCCGTGTTGGTTTCGTCGATAGGGCGCGTTTTGTCCTCAAGGGTCGGCGCGTAAACGAATTTTGCCCAGATGTTCAGCGTTTCGACCAATTTCTTGCTGGGCTTGGCAAAGCCCCACAGTTTGTAAGCTTCGGCTGCTTCGTCCTCGCGATGATCGCGCAAAGCTTCGTAGAGCATGAGTACGCCTTTGACTAATTCCGGCCTGAACACGCGCACGCACCCGAAATCGAGCAGATTGATGCCGTTATCCTTGCGCACCGTGTAATTGCCCATGTGCGGATCTCCGTGGATGATGCCGTAATCGTAAAACGGCGTGTACCACGCGCGAAACATATTGACCGCAATCTCGTTGCGGTCCTTAAGAGGCTTGGCGTCGGCGGCGGCGGTGAATTTTTTGCCTTCCAGCCACGTCATCGTCAGCAAGCGGTCGGTCGAAAGCTCCGCGACGGGTTCGGGAATGTAAACGTTCGGCGTGGTTTTGTGCATGAGGCCATAAAGCCGCATGTGTTTCGCTTCGCGGATATAATCCAGCTCTTCGCGCAAGCGTTCCGCGATTTCTTTTTGCACTTCCTTCGTCGAAACGGCGCGGTCGTAATGTTCGAAGATCGCCAAAACGATTTTCAGTTGGCGCAAATCGGCTTCGGTCGCCGAGTTCATATCGGGATATTGCAATTTGCACGCAAGAAGACGCCCGTCGAGCGACGTGGCCCTATGCACCTGCCCCAATGACGCGGCGGCGCAGGCTTCGCGATCGAAGGATTTGAATTTGGTTTCCCAATCCGGCCCCAATTCCGCCGTCATGCGGCGCCTGACGAAAGGCCAGCCCATCGAAGGAGCGTCTTGCTGAAGCTGCTGGAGTTCTAGCGCGTATTCTTTTGGAACGGCGTCGGGGATCGAGGACAAAATCTGGGCCACTTTCATCAAAGGCCCTTTGAGGCCGCCCAAGGCTATGCGCAGGCGCTCGGCTTGTTTCCTGCGGTCCGCGCCGAGGCCGAGCAGCCGATGCCCCGCCGCGCGCGCGCCGAAATTAACCATAGACGCCGAAACTTTGGCGTAGCGGGCGGCGCGTTTGGAAAGGGTGGACGTGTCTTTTACCATTGATACAACGCATGAAAGTAAAAAAGCCCACAAACGGGTTGATTCGGCGGCGGCCTCTTTGATAGCCTGTTTTCATACCACCAATATTATGGGGATGACATATGTTAGAATACTCATTGGATAAGTACGAATTATCGGACGAACAGCTCGCAGAGCTTAGACGTCATCATCGCCTTCTTCAAACCGCACTTGCCAAAACGGCGGAGGAAATCCTCGTCAATCGCGCGAAAATAGTTGTCGACAAGGCCGACAAGGAATTTGTCGCGCAGGTTCAGGAAAAAACCGCCGACAAGACAACGAAGGATATGACATCTCTTGCGGCTTTATCGGCAGTGATTGCAGAGATTAAAAAGGAAGCCAAGGCTGAAAAGGAAACCATCGCAAAGACTCCGGAGCATTTTCAAACTATTGCCGCGATGGAAATTATCGCTAAGGCCGAAAATCACGACTTCGACGCCGATAAAAGACCTAAATTCATTGGTGGAATGATAGGCGGCGTGCAAATCAACGACGTCAGCATTAATATTGGAAAGAACAGCGTCTTTGCCGACGGCCCTTCTTCAGACAAAGCCATACAGGAAGAAACGGCGCTCGGAGAAGCTTTAGACACGCTCATCCCCGCTTTCAAGGAACAAGGCGTGGCCGCGTTTAAGCGCTTTGAAGACATCGTGCCGTTCGACGCTCCCTATTTGGGTACGCGGCTTTGCGGCATGCTCAACATCGATGCCTACGCCACTATCCGCTAACTCATCGCCATGCCGCAGACAACATATGGCGGCGGGCCTGTAGCGTTCTGAGGCGCGGCCTCGCCAGCTTGTGCGGATGCATGCCCGTTGCCGCTTCCAATAATTCCGACAAATCTCTGGCGGTATAATCGACTTGGGGAAGCTTCCGAAGATTGACGTATTTTCCCCGCGTTATGAATACGGTCATCATGCCGGCTTTTTTCGCAAATTTCAGGCTTTCTTTGGAATCGTCGGCCATAACCATCATCTTGGGACAATGCCCTTCCTTCTTGATGACATGCACAAAAGGCGCGGTGGATTCCGTTTTTCTCTGATATCCGACATCTTCGAGAGCGGTAATTGTTGTTTCGTCCGGGAAAAAAGAGCCCAAATTCAGATAATCCAAAACGCGTCCCGACCATTCCCTTCCGCCATGAGTCAGAATCCCATATGGCATTTTTAGTTTCTTGAATCTCGAAGGGAGCCTTTTGTCGATGTGTATAATGCTCGTATCGCAATGCGCGTGGTAGCGCGTGTGCAATTCCTCAAGATCGACGCCGTAGCGATCAACGAATATCTGGAGGCTGTAGCGGTGGGTGTTCCACGAATCCCACGCGATTTCCACGCCTCTTTTTTCCGACACAGGACAACCGCAATCAATCGCCGCTTGCGCGACGGCAATGGCGTAGGTGTCGAGTATCTCTTGCGTCAGCCGATAAAATACGCCGTCGAGATCGAGTGAAATATATTTGCGTCTCGAAATCGCCTCGGCAAGAGCGTTTTTGACAAATGGCAAAATAAACTCCTTATAAAATTTCTTATCTTCTAAATACTCATCCCGCATCCTTCCTCTTGCGGGGAAGGATCATTAATTTCATTTTCGAACGCCTAACATAATGTCCTTTGCATTGAATCCCAAATACTTTCTTAGATCATCGCCATTCCGCCGTTAATATGCAGCGTTTGGCCCGTGATGTAGCGCGCTTCCTCGGATGCCAGAAAAGCGACGCCGTTAGCGACATCCTGCGGCGAGCCTATTGCGCCCATCGGGATTCCGGCCAGAATTTTAGCTCTTTGCTCGTCGTTCAAAGCGTCGGTCATCGCCGAAGCGATGAATCCGGGCGCGATGCAATTAACCGTGATGTTGCGCGAGGCTATTTCCTGCGCCATAGATTTGCTCATCGCGATCAGGCCCGCTTTCGAGGCGGCGTAGTTCGCCTGCCCCGCGTTGCCCGTCACGCCGACGACGGACGCGATGCTGACGATGCGTCCCCACCGGCGCGACATCATGCCTTTGAGCGCGGCGCGCGAAAGGCGGAACGCAGCGGCAAGATTAACGTTAAGAACCAAATCCCAATCTTCGTCCTTCATGCGCATCGCCAGTCCGTCGCGAGCCAAGCCTGCGTTGTTAACCAGAATATCGACGACGCCGCCCAGTTGCGCTTCGGCTTCCTTAATCAAAACTGCGGGAACGGCGGGATCGGACAGATTTCCTGCGGCGATAAACGCGCGGTCGCCCAGTTCCGTTTTCAGGGAAGCCAGCAATTCGGCTTTCATGTCCGACAAGACGACTTTGGCTCCCTGCGCGTGAAGAGTCTTGGCAATTGCTTGTCCAAGGCCACCCGAAGCGCCTGTAACTAGAGCATTTTTTCCTGAGAGCGAGAACATGAAGGACCCCGTGTTGATGGAAAAGGAACGTTGGGTTCTTGCATAACTACAAAAAAAAGAAAATGGGATCCCCGCTTTCGCGGGGATGACGATGATTTTATATAGGTATGGGTATAATTTTTAACTGTAATTTCATAGCGTTAGAATGAATTTTTATCCTTTTTTCCTGTGCCCGCCGTATAGTAAGCATTGTTGCATGAAAGTAACGCGTCGCTTGCATTTTCGCTTCCAGAAGGGGTAATCGTTCAGAATCATACCCTTGAAATGCTAGAAGTTAAAGTTGCGCCCGTAAATCAGGATATCGGGGCAAGAATTGCTTAACCGGAGAAGTTGTTGAAAAAAACACCCAAAACTAAGTCTGCCGAGTGCGCGCCGCGACGCAAAGGCGCGATTGACGACGTGTGCGAGATCGAAGCCGCAGAACCCGCGGACATCAAAGTCGCGCCCGGAAGGCCGGTTACGCCTCTTCTGGATAAAATACGGATTCCGGAAGATTTACGGAAATTGCCGCCCGATGTGTTGCAGAAGGTTGCCGACGAGTTGCGCGCCGAAACGATCGACGCGGTTTCCGTCACCGGCGGCCATTTGGGCGCGGGCCTGGGCGTCGTCGAGCTGACGGTCGCGCTTCATTACGTCTTCAATACGCCCGAAGACATCGTCATTTGGGACGTCAGCCATCAGGCTTATCCGCACAAGATTTTGACCGGACGCCGCGATCGTATCCGCACGTTACGTCAGGGCGGAGGCCTTTCCGGTTTTTGCAGGCGCTCGGAAAGCGATTACGACGCCTTTGGCGCGGGGCATAGTTCCACGTCGATTTCGGCGGCTTTAGGATATGCGATCGGCCGCGATTTCAGGGGCAAGAAAAACAATGTCATCGCCGTGATCGGCGACGGTTCCATCAGCGCGGGCATGGCTTACGAGGCGATGAACAACGCCGGAACCTCGAATTCGCGTTTGATCGTCATTTTAAACGACAACGACATGTCGATCTCTCCGCCCGTGGGCGCGATGAGCGCATATTTGTCGCGCATCGTTTCGTCGAAGGAATACCGCGGCCTGCGCTCCGTCGCCAAGGAATTCGCGAAACTGTTTCCCCGCCGCCTGACCGAAGCGGCGCGCAAGGCCGAGCATTACGCGCGCGGGATGGTCACGGGCGGCACGTTGTTCGAGGAATTCGGCTTCTATTACGTCGGCCCCATCGACGGGCATAATCTGGAGCATCTCGTCCCCGTCCTTGAAAACGTGCGCGACGATCCGCAAGGCGGCCCTGTCCTCATCCACATCGTAACGGAAAAGGGCAAAGGCTATTTGCCCGCCGAAAACGCCGCCGATAAGCTCCATGCCGTTCAGCCGCATTTTAATATCGTTAAGACCGAGGCTGAAAAGGCAGCAGAGAAGCCGAAGGTTTCCATTCCGTCCTATACCAAGGTCTTTGCGGAAGCGCTCGTCGACGAGGCCGGACGCGACGATAAAATTCTGGCGGTTACGGCGGCCATGGCGGCAGGAACCGGATTGGACCTTTTCGGAAAGAAATTTCCCGAACGCCTTTTCGACGTGGGCATCGCCGAGCAGCACGCCGTGACTTTCTCCGCCGGCCTCGCCTGCGAGGGATTCAAGCCATTCTGCGCCATTTATTCGAGCTTTATGCAGCGCGCCTACGACCAGCTCGTGCACGACGTGGTTCTGCAGAAGCTTCCCGTGCGATTCATCCTCGACCGCGCGGGCCTCGTCGGCGGAGACGGGCCGACGCACGCGGGAATGTTCGATCTCGCTTATCTTTGTTGCTTGCCGAATATGATCGTCATGGCGCCGTCGGACGAGGCCGAATTGACGGACATGGTCGCGACGGCGGTTTTGGTGGATGATTTACCCACCGCCGTGCGTTTTCCGCGCGGCGAGGGCATAGGCGTCAAGCGTCCCCTGCGCGGACAAATTCTGGCTATCGGCAAAGGCCGCATTATCGAGGAAGGAAACAAGATCGCGCTTGTCAATCTGGGCACGCGCCTTGCCGAATGCCGCAAGGCTGCCGCAGTTCTGGATGCGCGCGGCATCAGCACAACCGTCGCCGACATGCGTTTCGCGAAGCCCATCGATTTCGACATGATTTCGCGCCTCGCTTCCGAGCATGAGGCGATGATCGTCATCGAGGAAGGCTCTGCGGGCGGCTTTGGCGCGCATGTTCTGCATCATCTGGCGAACGTTGGCGCTCTGGATAAGGGCTTGAAAATCCGCCTGATGAATTTGCCAGATATGTTTCAGGATCAGGACTCCCCCGTCAAACAGTACGAACAGGCGGGGCTGAATGCGCATCATATCGTGGCCAAGGCTCTCGAAGCGTTGGGCGCGGACGAAGAGCAAATCGCGGCGGCGGCAATCGCATGAAAGGAACGGTAAACATGACTTTCATCCGCCGTTTTTTGGCTGTGATCGCCGTTTTGGGATTGTTTATTCCCCTTCCCGCAAGCGCCGACACGCCCGCGCAAGCTGTGATCCGAGGATTTTACGCGCAACTGGTCTCGACGATGAAACAGGGCGCGCAACTTGGATTTAGCGGACGCTATAAGAAGCTTGCCCCCCTTATTCAGGCGTCGTTCGACCTGCCTTTAATGACGCGCATGGCCGTCGGCTCCGGCTGGACGGACGCGTCTTTAACCGAACAGAACGATCTCGTCGCCGCATTTTCCGATTTCAGCATCTCCACCTACGCCAACCAGTTTGCCTCCTACGACGGCGAAGAATTCATCGTCATTGGCGAAAAAACCTCCGCGAACGGCGTCATCGTCGAAACAACGCTCAAGCCGAAAACGGGCGACGCCGTCACGCTCAATTACCTGATGCGCGCGGACGGCAAGGGCCCATACCGCATCGTTGACGTGTACATGAACGGCACGATCAGCCAATTGGCGACGCGGCGCGGCGAATTTTCGTCCATAGCCAGACGCGAGGGCATCCCCGCTTTGGTTAATTCGCTCCAAGAAAAAGCGAAGCAGATGGGCGCGTCGTAAATCAGATGACAGACGGCGGGTTTTTCTGATATCCGTCTGACATCCGTCATTCGGCTCGCACCATGCTTCGCAACTTCATTCCTATCACCGCGCTCGTTCTTCTCGCCAATTTCGCCGTGTGGGCTTTGGTCAATCAAAGCGTTTCCGAGCGCGCGTGGGGCGGCGTCATCAACGGCATGTCTTATAGCGGCTATCAGGCCGGAGACGCCGACAGTCGCTTGACGGACGAGGACATTGACCGCGATATGGCGACGCTCGCGGGGCAAACGGCCGCGATCCGCACCTACAGCGTCAACGACGGGCTCGACCGCATCGTGCCGATTGCGGGACGGCACGGCATCGACGTCAATCTCGGCGTTTGGCTTTCGGGCGACGACGCCAAGAACAAGGAAGAACTGGCGCGGGCGCTTGACGTCGCGCGGGCCAATCCGAACGTCAAGAAACTGATCGTCGGCAACGAAACGTTGCTGCGCGAGGATATCAAGATCGATCAGCTGATCGGCTTCATCGAGGCGGCCAAAAGGCAAATTGGCATTCCCGTCACGACGGCGGAGCCTTGGCATATCTGGCTGAAATATCCGCAACTGGCGGACAGCGTCGATTTCATCACCGTCCATATCCTCCCCTACTGGGAAGGCGTGCCCGAAGAAGGCGCGTTGGGTTACCTGATGTACCGCTATCGCCAGTTGGCGACGGCGTTCCCGGGCAAGCATATCTATATCGGGGAAGTCGGATGGCCCTCCGAAGGACAATGGGTCAAGGGCGCGGAGCCTTCCCTCGTCAACGAGGCGAAGTTTATCCGCGACTTTCTGAACATCGCCAGCGCCGAACGCCTGGACTACTCTATCGTCGAATCCTTCGATGAACCGTGGAAGCGCGGCATCGAAGGCACCGTCGGCGCGCATTGGGGATTGTGGGACATCCATCGCGCGCCGAAATTTTCCATGAGCGGTTCGATAGCCGAATCTTCGCGCTGGCTTTGGGGCTGTCTTTTTGCTTCCTTGCTCACGCTGTTTCCGATCCAATGGTTCCTGCGGCGCAAGCATTACCTGAATTTCAAGGGGCAATTATTTTACGCCGCCCTTATCCAGATCGTTGCGAGCGTGTTCGTGTGGGCAATCATGGCCGCGTTGGCCGAGCGCATTCTGAACAGCAATCTCGTGGCGTGGGCCGTGCTTTTGGGCGCGCAAATCATTTTGCTGGCGTTGCTTCTGGTTGACGGCCTCGAACTGGCCGAAGTTCTGTGGACGCGGGAACACCGCCGCCATTTTGACCCATATAAAGACTGGGTCCCTCCGCCGGACGCGCCGAAAGTTTCCATCCACGTGGCTTGTTTTAACGAACCTCCCCAAATGGTGAGGGAGACGCTCGACGCATTGGCAAAGCTCGACTATCCGAATTTTGAAGTGCTGGTCGTCGACAACAACACGGAAGACGAAGCGGTATGGAAGCCGATCGAAGCCGCTTGCGCCGAACTGGGGGAACGTTTTCATTTTTTCCACTTGCCGAAATGGCCCGGATACAAAGCGGGCGCGTTGAACTTCGCTTTGACGAAAACGGCAAGCGACGCCGCGATTGTCGGCGTGATCGATAGCGATTACACCGTCAGCCCCGATTGGCTGCGCGCGACCATTCCTTATTTTTCCAAACCGGAAATCGCTTTCGTTCAAGCGCCGCAAGATTACCGCGACGAAAACGAAAATGCGTTCAAGCGCATGTGTTATTGGGAATACGCGGGCTTCTTCCATATCGGCATGGTTCAGCGCAACGAGCGCAACGCGATTATTCAACACGGCACGATGACATTGATCCGCAAAACGGCGCTGCAAAACGCCGGAGGATGGGCCGAATGGTGCATTTGCGAGGATGCGGAGCTTGGGCTTCGTTTGTTCGAAAACGGCTACGAGGCCGTTTATATGAATGCGTCGCTCGGCAAGGGATTGATGCCTGACACGTTTAGCGTCTACAAAGCCCAGCGATTCCGCTGGGCGTACGGCGCGGCTCAAATCCTGAAGCGGCATTGGCGCTCGCTGGCCGAAGGCGACCGGCTGACGCGAGGGCAGAAATATCATTTCATTTCGGGCTGGTTGCCGTGGTTCGCGGACGCCGCGCATATTCTTTTCGCCGTGGCCGCTATTATTTGGTCCGTTCTTTTGCTGTTTAAGCTTGTGGAATTTCCTCCGGCGGTTTTTCTGGTTCCGACGCTCAGCGTTTTTGTCTTTAAAATCGCCGCCGCTTTCATTCTGTATCACGCGAGAGTCAAATGCGGTTGGCGCGACCGGCTGGGCGCGGCGGTTGCGGGCATGGGCCTGTCGCACGCCGTAGCGCGGGCCATGTGGCAAGGCATGTTCACGTCGGACAAGCCGTTTTTCCGCACGCCGAAGTGCGCCGGAAAAGGTCCGGCTTTGCAAGTTCTACTGATGGCGCGCGAAGAACTTGCGTTATTGATTCTGCTGATTGCCTGCGCCGTTTCCGTTCTGTGGAAATTCGATACGGAAAACCGCAACGCCGATTTGTGGGCGGGAATGATGCTGGTGCAAACCCTGCCCTATTGGGCCGCCGTGACTCTGGCTTGCGTCAACGCATGGCCGAAGAAAAGAGAAGTTACACCAACCGGCGCTTGAAGTGACTCGCGGAAGTCACGAGCGGTTGCGTGGAGCGCGACATAAAAAAGCAAACGCTTCAACAAGACATAAGCGGAGCGCAGAACGAGTGAAGTCAGACGGCAAGTCGGATTTCATGGGCCCGCTGGTATTAGTGATGTAAATTAAATTCCCAGCCGACTTCGGCTGTCGCTCCGTTGCCGCAGAAAGTTTGCGCTTGCGCCAAAGTGATGGGGGCATATGTCGCTCCGGAAGGAATGCCGCAGATTCCGTTGCTGCAAGTGATAGCTTGCCATCCTACGGCGTTATCGCAGGTCGGATTTGCCTGAGCGGGACATATTTGCGCGATCCCCAGGGACGAATCCTGATAATTAATTCCGGAAAAAAGAAGCTGGACGCACGCCGCAGGAGTCAGATTCGTCAACACAATCCGAAATCGGGTCGCCGTCGTCCCGACGCACGTTCCGGCCGTTGCGGAGCCTCTCACCTCGAACGAATTTGCCCCCGCCCCTCCCTCGATAAAGGCGGAATCGATATTGCAGGAGGCGCCGGAACATCTCCTCATATCGGTCGGAAACAATCCATTGGCGTCGATAATCGTCGTCGTTATCTCGTTATTATTGCACGCCGCCGGTATTCCCTGCTGATTCATATAATATTCGCGGATGTTTTGCGAAATCTGCAACACCTGCTGAATCGTTTTGGAAACGTGGTTGTTAGACGAGACATTTCCGATGGCAACCCAGATCGCCGCGAAGACAAGTCCCATCGCGCCCAAGAAAATCGCAAGTTCGGTTAACGTAAACCCGCGCGTTTCCATGCGGTTTAAAGTTTGTCTTTTGCGCATACAGAAACGCTCCTTTTTTAACCGCCCAATTTATAATACCAGTCGAGAGTGATGGTATTCCCGGCGGTTGGCGTGCAGAAAGACTTTGCGGCAGCCGGCGAAATGGCTCCGTTCGTCGTCGTTGTGGAAACGGTGGAAAACGTGTGAGTGCCCGCCGTGTCGTTTAAAACCATGATTTGCAAAAGATTCATTCCGGACGCAAACGCCGATGTGCGGGGGATCATCGCTAGGCAAGCCTGCGTCGTCAGGCCCGTGTAGCGGATGGCGAAAGTGACGGGGGCCGAACCGCACACATAAACCAGCGCCGTCGATGTCGCGGACCCGCTGTTCCACACGTTATTCGAAACGGCGCCCGTGACCATTTCAGAAGGAAAAATACCCGTGGTTGCGGGAAGGGGGGTAAGAGAACCGGGAAGAGCGGCAGGACATGCGGCAGGAGACGGAAATTGCCACTCGTTATAATAATTACGCACGTTGTTGACGATGACTCCAAGTTCGTCAACGGCTTGATTGACGTTGAGCTGAGTCCGGGACGGAGAAAGCAGAGCAAACAATCCCCCAACGATAATCCCTATAACGCCCAGAACAATTGCGCTCTCCGCAAGAGAAACTCCCCGGCGATGCGGCATGATCATTCCTCCCCTTCGCCACAAGCCTGCCTGAAATAGGCTATAGCCTGTTTAAATTCATCCCTTCCAGGCGCCACGTTCCGCCAAGCACGCGATTGTCGTCGCGTTCGGGGAAGCTTATGTAGAGCGAATTGTTATTCACCTGCGCCTGATAGGCGCGCGTGCAGTTCTCGATCTCGAGCAGTTTGTGGTCCTTATCGTTCAGCACAAGGACATAATTTTCGTAAGAGCAGAGGACGCTGTCGGGATTGAACGTCGTGAAAATGATCGCGTCCTCGCCGCCCAGATCGTAGGTTTTCGAAATGCCGATGACCGAGGGCTGGCCGTTGACTTCGAGAAGGGTTTGGCCGTTGAGCTTGACGGTGTAACGCTTATCCGTCCCGCCTCCGGTTTCGTTAACCTCAAGCCCCGCAAAGCGCGTGTAAAGAAGCGTGGGGCTTTTGCCTAACGGCGTCTGATAATCCTGATCGACTTCGGTATTGAGGGGATTGACGAAGCCTTGCTCATGCGTCAGGGGTTCGTTCGGCGATATCTCGCTTGGGCTCGGCATGACGTGATCGGCATCTTCAAGCGCCTTGCGGGTTTTCTTGCCCAGAACGCCGTCGGGCTTCAGCCCATGTTCGCGCTGGAAGTTCTTGATCGCCTCGCGCGTCGCGGGGCCCATGATGCCGTCGATCTTGCCCGTGTAATAGCCGAGATGCGCCAGATGTTCCTGCGCTATGCGGACGATTTCGTCGCCTTTTTGCGCGTGGGCGCAAGGCGCTTTTTTGTGCGCGCAACCAACGGCATGTTTTGCCTTGGCTTTGGCGGGATGGGTTTTGGCGATTGCGTGTTTTTTGGCGTGGTGCGTCTTCGCGGGATGCGCCGTGACGCAGGGCGCTGCGCCGGGCTCATCCGCGCGCGCGGTTGGCGCGCCAAAGGCCAGAGACAGGCAGACGAAAGCGAGCAAAAAAGCCGATTTGCGGAAAAAAGAGGTCATTTCAATGTTCCTTCATTTGATTCCCGTTTTTATATAGCATATTCTCGTAAAGCCCATAACCCTCGAATTTTACTATGAATTACAGACATATTTATCATGCCGGAAACATCTCGGACGTTGTCAAACATGCCGTTTTGACGCATTTGTTGCGGCATTTGCGCGAGAAGGAAAAGGGATTCGCGGTTCTCGACTGCTTTGCGGGAGCCGGTCTTTACGACCGGAACGATCCGCGCGCCCAGAAAACCGGAGAAGCCGCCGAGGGCATTTTGAATTTGCTCGCGGCCCCTGCTCTTCCCGCTTTGGCGGATTTTTATGCGGTTTTGCGAAAGGTAAATCCGTTGTGGTCCGGCGAGGGTGCGGAGGGATTTCGCGTTTATCCCGGGTCTCCCCTTTTTGCTTTTCACCTGTTGCGCGAACAAGACCGTTTGATCGCTTGCGAATTGCATCCCGAAGAGGAAAAGGCGTTGCGTGTCGCGGTTCCAGCCGACAAGCGCGTACAAATTCATTGCCGGGACGGATACGAGGCTTTGGGCGCGTTTTTGCCGCCGCCCGAAAAGCGCGGATTGGCGCTGATCGATCCGCCTTACGAACGGGCGGACGAGTTCGACGTTATCGTCAAGCGCGTCGGCGCGGCGTACCGGCGGTGGAGTTCCGGGATTTTTATGATCTGGTATCCCGTTAAAGACAGGCCCGCGATTTGGAAATTTCATGAGGGTTTGGCGGCAACGGGCATTCGGAAAATTTTGTGCGCGGAATTCGTTTACGATGAGGACGTGCGCGCGGACAAATTGAGCGGAAGCGGGATGATCGTCATCAATCCTCCGTGGAAATTGGATGAGGAGTTGAAGGCGCTGTTCCCCCTGCTGCACGGAGCGATGGGGACGGGGTATGCGGGCGTTGCAGTCAGATGGCTTGCCGAATAAAGCCAAACGTGCGCGGATTCAAAGACCACGCCGCGTTTCAGAAAGTGCCGAATTAATCTTTCAAAAAACGAAGATTAACAAACCGATCAAGATAATTAGAATATGCCGCGTGGACGTGCGGCGCTGGAATGACGAAGAAAAAAGGAACCAAATCGGATTCCGCATAAGTTTTCTTTCGCTACGCGAAGAGAAAACTTTGCGGAATGACGGTTAGCTTTTCAAATCAGGCGGTAGAGCTTCTACCGCTAGATTCTTGACCGCATCGGAAAGGCTCAGGATTTCCTGCGCTTCGCCGCCGAGGCGGCGCAAAGCGACGGATTTGGATTCGGATTCCTTCTTGCCGACGACCAAGATCAGCGGGATTTTTTGTAAACTGTGGTCGCGGACTTTCGCGTTGATTTTTTCGGGGCGAACGTCAATTTGCGCCCGGAGGCCCGCGTTCGCAAGCGCCGCGTAGACTTCATTCGCATATTCTTCGGCGTCGTTCGTGATCGTGCAGACCACCGCTTGCACCGGCGCGAGCCAGAGCGGAAATTTTCCCGCGTAGTGTTCGATGAGGATTCCGATAAACCTGTGCATCGAGCCTAAAACAACGCGATGAAGCATGACGGGACGGTGCTTTTGGCCGTCTTCGCCTATGTAGGATGCGTCGAGGCGTTCCGGCATGTTGAAATCGACTTGTATCGTTCCACATTGCCATTCGCGGCCAATCGCGTCTTTCAGGTAAAATTCGATCTTGGGGCCGTAGAAGGCTCCGTCGCCTTTGTTCATATCGTAGGCGAGGCCGCCCGATTTCAACGCGCTGTGCAACGCGCCTTCCGCTTTGTCCCAGACGGTATCCGAGCCGATGCGCTTTTCGGGACGATCGGCCAGACGCACGCGCGCGACCTCGAAGCCCAGATCGGCGTACATTTTGCGCAAAAGTTCGCAGAACGCGAGGCTTTCGCTTTGGATTTGGTCTTCGGTGCAGAAAATGTGCGCGTCGTCCTGAACCATTTGCCGCACGCGGATAAGGCCGTGCATCGCTCCGTGAGCTTCGTTCCTGTGGCAATTGCCGAATTCCGCCATGCGCAGCGGCAAGTCGCGGTAGCTTTTGATGCCTTGCTTGAAGATTTGGACGTGGCCCGGGCAGTTCATCGGCTTGATGCCGAACCATTTTGTTTCGTCGGGGTTTTCTTCGTTCTTGACGGCGACTTTAAACATATTGTCGCCGTAGACATCCCAATGCCCCGACGCCTTGAACAGCGAACTGTCGAAAAGCTGCGGCGTGTGGACTTCGACGTAGCCCGCGGCTTCGATTTGGCGGCGAACGTAATTTTCGAGCGCGCGGTAGAGCGCCCAGCCCTTGGGATGCCAGAAGACGCTGCCCGCTGCTTCGTCCTGCATATGGAACAGATCGAGGTCCCTGCCGATTTTGCGGTGGTCGCGTTTTTCGGCTTCTTCGATTTGCGTCAGATACGCTTGCAGTTCCTTGTCGTCACGCCACGCCGTGCCGTAGATGCGCTGAAGCTGCGCGTTGTTGCTGTCGCCGCGCCAATAGGCCCCCGCGAGCTTGAGCAGCTTGAACGACGTGCCGATTTTGCCCGTCGAGGGCATGTGCGGGCCCCGGCACAGGTCGCGCCATTCGCCTTGAGAATAGGTCGAGATGACTTGATCGGAGGGAAGGTCGCGGATGAGTTCGGCTTTGTATTTCTCGCCCCGAAGCTCGAAATATTCGATCGCGTCGCCGCGCGACCATTCCTCGCGCACAAGGGCTTCGTTTTTCGCGATGATCTCGCGCATTTTAGCTTCGATAATCGGGAAATCGTCGGTGCTGAAAGGTTCGGCGCGCGCAAAGTCGTAATAAAAGCCGTTCTCGACGTTCGGGCCTATCGTCACTTGCGTGCCCGGAAAAAGCTCCTGCACCGCTTCCGCCAAAATATGCGCCGTGTCGTGGCGGATAAGCTCCAAAGCCTCGGGCGATTTGCGCGTGACGATCTCCACGCGCGCGTCTTTCTCGATGGGGCGCGAAAGATCGCGCATCGCTCCGTCAACTTTGACGGCGAGCGCGGCGGCTGCGAGTCCTTTACCGATCGACGCGGCGAGATCCAAACCCGTTACGGGGCCGGAAAATTCCTTGACGGTTCCATCGGGCAATGTGAGGCGACGCGACATGTTCTAAAAGCCTTATGAGTTTGTTCCCTCATTCTTTTCTAGCGCGCGACGAAGACGAAGGAAAGCTTTTTGCTTCCTCCCTTGTGAGTCTTTCATGCAACGGAGAAAAAATTTATCGCCCGCGTCATTGACCATTTGAAACGGGTGCCTCTAGAGTAGGTCTTCTGATTCGTCCTCTCGGCAGGGAAAAATGAAGAAATCATGAATCCGACGCCGACCACCGTTCTCTTTCTTTCCACAGGCGATGCCGCGCGGGGCCTTATGGCAGAGGCTCTTCTAAGGCACGTCGGCGGGGACCGCTTTGTCGCTTTTAGCGCCGGATATGCCGCGCTGACGGAGGCCGATCCGCGCGCTTTGCAGCTTTTGGACTACAACAATATTTATACCGAAGGGCTGAATCCCAAGGGATGGTCGGACTTTTTCGAATCGCCGAGGTCGATTCTCGTCGATGTGATCGTGACTTTGTCCGAGGAGGCGCGCGCCAACTGCCCCCAATGGCCCGGCGATCCCGTGCGCGTCCATTGGCCCGTCGACGATCCCTGCGCCGCGCTCAACGACGACGAGCGCGAGTCAAAGTTTCGCAAGTGCTTCAATACGATGCAAAACCGCGTCGAGGCTTTGATCAAGCAGCGCGCGCCCCACTCGCCGGTCGAGTTGATGTTCCAGTTGAGGAGCATCGCGTCGGTGGTTTAGCCTAGCCGCGATTTTTAAGGGTCAGGCAACGCTCGATAACGTCGTTTATTTCCTGCTGGTTGAACGGCTTCGCGATAAAGCCGTCCGCGTGGTTGTGCGCCGCTTTTTCCTTTTCTTCGATAAAGTCGTTCACGGTCGCCATGACGACGTACGCCGAGGGGTTGTCTTCCTTGATTTTACGCGTGAGGTCGTGCCCGCTGCCGTCCGGCAGGCGGATGTCCATGAAAATAAGATCGGGTTTTTTCTCCTGATAAAGGCGCAAGCCTTCTTTCGCCCCCGACGCCGTGAAGATCGCATGCTGGCCGCGAAGGGCAAGTCGGAACATTTCGCGCAAAAGATCGTTGTCCTCCACGACGAGAACGCGTAATTTTTCATGTTCCGGTTTCTGGTTGCTTGGGTTTTTGCTCATAGTGTCCTCGCTTGCGTCGGAAATGGTCGAAAGGTCAATGATAGACAAAAATGGTAAAGAAATTGCATAAAGAACCGCGAATTCTCGGGAATTATGCGACTTTAGCCGCTTCGTTTTCCATGCGCCGGCCCACCGGAAACATCAGGGCTTCGTACGCTTCCATGATGCCGTTGAACCAGTTGGCTTGCGGGAAATTGTCCTCGACGAAGGCGCGCGTGTTATCGGCCAGCGATACGCGTTGATCCGTAGTCATATGAGCGGCCTCGCGCAAGGCTTTGGCCAGAGCGGCCGGATTATCCGGCGGAAGAATCCACGCTGTTTCGTCCTTCAGAATCATTTCTTCGTTCGCGCCGACGTTCGGGACGATCACCGGACGCCCCAAGGCCTGTGCGCCGAGGATTTCCATGTTCTGTCCGCGCAAAGCGCTGCCCGGCGCCACGACCACGTTCGAAAGCCAGAACGCCGCAGGCCAGTCGGGGCACACCTCCGGCATAATGACTTTGCCGTTCAGGCCCAATTTCTCGACGCTTTGCTCAATTTCGGCGCGCAAGCCCGGCGCGCGGCGGTCGCTGCCGACCATGACGGCGTAGATGTTTTCATCTTTGACTTGCGCCAACGCCTCGAGAAAAACGGCGTGGCCCATTTGCGGCTCGATTGGCACCGGCATAAGCGCGACGATGCCTTGTTCCGGCAAGCGCCACAGACGGCTGAGGGCGTGAAGGCGCTCGGCGCTGATCGCCGCCGTGTTGAAGTTTTGCAGGTCGATTCCGGGCGGGATGCGCGTCACGACCGCCGGATTGATCTGAAACGTCGAAGTCAGGTGGTTTTCCATCATGCGCGTGGGCACGCGCACCGTGCAGGACGTTTGAGCTATCAGCGCGATCAGGCGGCGCGTCGAGGAAATGTCGGGCAACGGCTGCGTCAGATCGACCACGAGCGGCAGATGATGCTGGAGGCTGAGGCTGCACGCCATGGCGACGGGATCGAGCCCGTGCGCGTGGATCAAAACCGGATGCTCCCTTTGCACGAGCGCCTCGAGATGCACGCGGTTGCGCCAGTTGGCGAACATCCCGTGGCGGCTGAGCGGCATGCGAAAGTGTTTGACCGCCGCGCGTTCGGATTCCGTCACGAGAGCGCCGCCGCCCGATGCGATCATCGCGCGCCAGCCCAATCTTTGGGTCAGAACGGCCAAGGTGACCGTTTCCCGCGCCGGATCGCCGTAATCGAGGTCGGCGCACAGATGCAACACCCCCGTGCGCGCGTTTCGGCGCGACGACGATTTCGACAGGTTCGCTTTAAGTGAAGGCATTTTCTTGCTAAGAGGGTTCTGGATTATCTCTGACGAAGAGAAAAAACATGACCGTCGAGTTCCTTAGTCTAGCGGAAGAAAGCCTCGCTTATCAACGGCAAGTTGGAAATAAAAAGCATTCCGGTGTTTTTTTTCTAAGCGGCTTTGCGTCGGATATGGAGGGGGCTAAGGCGACTTTTCTGTCAAAGCGCGCCGAAGAGCACGCACTTTCCTTCGTGCGGTTCGATTATCGAGGGTGCGGACGGTCTTCGGGGAATTTTCCGGACGGAACCATCGGCGCGTGGCTGGAGGATTCTCTGGCCGTTTTCGATCGATTGACCGAAGGGCCGCAGATTGTCGTGGGATCGTCGATGGGTGGATGGTTGGGCTTGCTGCTGGCGAAAGCGCGGGCCAAGCGCATCAAGGCGTTTATCGGCGTCGCGGCCGCTCCCGATTTCACGGAAGAGCTTATTTGGAAAAAGTTGACGCCCATTCAGCGCGAAAAAACGCTGCGCGAGGGAGTTTTTTACGAGAACGGGGCGCGAAAAGACGAAGGCAAGCCGATTACCTTGAAATTGATCGAGGAAGCGAGGAAGCATTTTGTGTTGCGCGAGTCTTTGTCCCTCCCCTGTCCCGTGCGGTTGCTTCAGGGCAAGAAGGACGGGGAAGTTCCGTGGACATATGCGGAGCGGATTGCGAAAAATATTTCCTGCGAGGATGTAAAGGTCACGCTCGTTAAAAACGGGGACCACTCGCTGAGCAGTCCGCAGGATTTGGAGATGCTGTGGGAGACGATTGGGGAGTTTTTATAGGTGTTTCTTTTTCCTATCCTGCTCAATTTAACGGGAAATAGAGGCGTTCTTTGCCAATAGAGCTTAGAAGCCCGTGCCTTCAGGCCGTGGCGTTATAATTTCGCCAATTTCTTTTGTTGCTATCCCGCTAGGACATTCGGGAACTGGGAACGACTGGACGTTCATCATGGCGTCAAAAGCTTCATCGGGAATTACTCTAATTTCATCAAGGGGGCCAGAAGTGGAAGTGCTTTTGTTCTCCGTCACGTCTTTATTGACATGATCCCACATCAACTTGGTCACCACGGCTGCCATTGTTGGGATAACAACGAGCGCGATATCTTCTGCGAACACCATATCTACCATGCCGACCTCCTTCCATCTTGCGTATAGTATATGTTTTTTATTCCCGTTATTTCAAGCCAATTGCTTGCCATTAATACTTTCAAAAAAAGTTACCAGCAAAAACAGTTTGTTTTTCTCAATTGCATTTTTATATGCTTAATCCTTCTCGGAAGATTTTACCAAAAATTCATTATGAATGATCACTTAACATACTGAAAGTAAAAGAAAATCTTGACTTTTTGCCATCGGCAAGTAAAATCAAATTCATAGTTTAAAACATTGTTTTGGAGACATTGTAAATGGTTGCCCCGGATCGAAAAGACAAGATTGAAAAACGTTATCCGATGACAATCGCTGAAACCCTGAAAGAGGAAGAAGATGCTTTAGCTTTAATCGAAAAAGGGATGATCGATTGTCTTGAACAAAAGGAAGACTCTCCCACAATTGAAGATATTGAGAAGAAATTAGATAGTGTGTGGATAAACCTGACTAAGGCAAACGCACGTGTCCCCGGCGGGTTAACATCTGGAATCAAAATTCCTATTAAGGACAGAATTGGAAAAATGCCGCCAGAGATCGTGACAGATAAAGACCTGCGGATTCTCAGCATACGCTATAACGGCTTGGTTCAAAGGAGAAATGACTTAAGCGCGGTGTTAAGCAACAAACACATGCGCAGCTTGTTAGAAAAGGGCAACAAAACAAACGAAATTCTTTTAGCGGTTACGACCGGCGGTCTTGTTCCTTTGACAATTTTAGCCGTCATGCTCGCGGCGTACGGAACAAAGGACGAGGGATTTCTTTTAAAGCTTGGATCACTAGTAATTGTAGCTTGTGGAGGAACAACTGCTTATGTGCTTTACAAGCCTTCAATTATAAAAAACGCAAAAAATGTCATAAGAAATTTTAGGGAATGCGGAACTTCGGTTACTGCGGGGTGTAATAGTCTACGAATGAAAGGGTACAACATTCGGTTAGAGGCTTCTATTCGCGTAGGTTTTGCATATGAAAATGGGAAAGTTTGGGTTGACGATAAAGCCCATGCGATGGTGATGCCAATTCGAAAAGTCGCAAATCGATTTCGTTTTAGAAAAGGGCCTAATTTATAAGTGATCCGACAAAACTTCTCTCACCAAAACAACATCTTCGGGAGTGGTGGGAGTTTTTCCGCCCTTGGGATTGCACGCGCAGATATCCTCGCCGCAAGGATGAATATCTTCGCCATCCTTGGTGCAGCACTTGCGCTTCGTTACCGTTGTATCCATTCTCTCCATAATTTCTCCTTCTCAAAAAAACCGATCGTTAAAGATAATTCAGGCAGGAAAAAAATGCGACAAAAAAGTCATTCCGGGAAAAGCCGGAATGACTTCTTGGTTAACGCGGTTAGTGGTTGCTTTGGCGGCGAAGGAAGGCCGGAATTTCAAGTAAGTCTTCCGGTTGTTCCGAGATCACCGGACGGTCTACCGGCCGGACTTCCGCGTGCTGCGGCGCGGCCAAGGCCTCCTCGCCCATCTGCGCTTCCGGCGTTTCCTCGTCGTGATGCTGAGACGATGGACGCACAAGGCCGAAGCCCGTAATGCGCGTGAAGAGAGATTCGGCGCGGCGCTGGCGGCGTTGCTCAGACGCGGGCTGGGGCGACGCGGTTTGCGCCGACAATTGCGTCATGCGCATGTCGGCCGCTGGCGCCATCGGCGTGGCCGGACGCGCGCTGCGGGCGTGGGTTTCCGGCGTCGCCGCTTTTGGCTGCGCCTGAACCGCGCGCGGCGCGGGAGCTTCGACGGCTTCGGGAGCGGAAATCGCTTCTTCCGCGATGTCCTTTCTGGCTTCGGATACCTGAATCTTCGCTTCGACTTCGGGCTCAATCGCCTCGATCGGCTCCGTGTGCGGGAGGACATCGGCGTGCGGCACGATCGCCTGTGGCATTGTGAAGTAGTTGGTTTGCGAAGCGACCGCAGGATTCACCTGCTGCACCGGAACGGCTTGAGACGGATACGCGGGCTGCGCATAGGCCGGGGGCGTTTGAGTCCGCGCCGAAACAGGGGCCGGGCGGGGACGAGCTACCGCCGCCTGTGGGCTGACGGTTCCGGCGGAAGTTGTCGTCGTCGTCGCGGCGGAACGCTGCTGCGCGGCGGCGTCTATGCCGGTCGCAATGACCGAAACGCGGATTTTGCCGTCGAGCGCTTCGCCCAAGGTCGAGCCGACCTTGATCTGCGCTTCGGGATCGACTTCCTCCCGGATGCGGTTCGCCGCCTGATCGACTTCGAACAACGTCATGTCGAGGCCACCCGTGATGTTGATAAGCACCCCGCGCGCGCCCTTCATCGACACATCGTCGAGCAGCGGGTTGGATATCGCGGCTTCGGCCGCGCGCACCGCGCGGTTGTCGCCGTCGGCTTCGCCCGTTCCCATCATCGCCTTGCCCATTTCGCCCATCACCGTTTTCACGTCGGCGAAATCGAGGTTCATGAAGCCCGGCATGACCATTAGGTCGGTAATGCCGCGCACGCCGCAATGCAGAACTTCGTCGGCCAAGCGGAAGGCTTCGGCGAACGTCGTGCGCTCATTCGCAATGCGGAAAAGGTTCTGGTTCGGGATGACTATCAGCGTATCCACGAATTGTTGCAACTCGGCGATGCCCGCTTCGGCCATGCGCATGCGGTTGTTGCCTTCGAAATGGAACGGCTTCGTCACGACGCCGACGGTCAGGATTCCGGCCTCGCGCGCCGCGCGGGCAATGACGGGCGCCGCGCCCGTTCCCGTGCCGCCTCCCATGCCTGCCGTGATGAAAAGCATGTCGGAGCCTTCGAGCGACGCCAGAATGTCGTTGATTTGCTCCTCGGCAGCCGCGCGGCCCACCTCCGCCTTCGAGCCCGCACCCAAGCCGCGGGACATATTAATGCCAAGCTGAATCTTGCGGGCCGCCAGAGACATCGCGAGCGCCTGAGAATCCGTGTTGGCCGCGATAAAGTCGCAGCCTTCCAATTGGCAACGGATCATGTTGTTGATGGCATTGCCTCCTGCGCCGCCTACGCCAATAACCGTCAGGCGGGGACGCAAATTGTGTTCGGGATCGGCCATCGACAAATTGATCATGAATTAACCTCCGGTTTTAGGGGCGCGGGAATCATTCTCCCGATATATGAATCTTTTCCTTTGATTCGCGCAACAAAAACCCGCGCCAAGAATCAGAAATTTCAGACATTTAGGCTGTTTTGGGCGCGCGAAAAGGCATAAAGAAATTGCAATGCAACCTGTTAGCGGGCGAAGTGAAAGTGATGTGTGAATCAGGACGTTTTCGAAAGCTTTTTCGCGCGCGGTGTCTAATGAGAGAAATTTTTCCGCCGCCGGACACTGCGTCCGCGAAGAAGGGACCTGTTGCGTATATTTAATCGCCAGTCCTTATCAAAACATATTTTTTCGTCATCGCCCGTCTCTTTTTAAACGGGTTTACGCACCTTGCTGCCTTTCCCATGCGCATTAGATTCGACGGCACAAATTGCTTTCATCAACTCAACGGGGAGGAATTCAATGGATTGGAGAACACAGGAAAAAATAAATGCAATCGATAGCGCTCTGTCTAACAGCGAAAGCGGATTGAGCTTTTCGGATCGGTATGAGCTTGAAAGCCACAAGTCCGATCTGCAAAGAAAGGCGCGGGAATCGGATTCCTTCGCCGGATCGACGAAGGTGCAGACCCCTTCCACTCCTTCCGGCGAAATCAGGATCGACGAAATCAAGGAGGGCCAGACCGTTCTCTCGTGGAACGGAATAAAAAAGGAAATCGTCGCGCGTTCCGTTCTTAAAGTTACGATAAACGATTCGGCCAATATTTATAATCTTTCCTATGAAGGCGCGGCCGAACCTGTGAGGATTACGTCGAACCATTTGGTTCTGACGCAAGACGGATGGAAGCGCGTCGGCAAGCTTGAAACAAACAAAGATGTCCTGCTTGTTTATATCTGCGGAAAGCAGAGTCTGGCTCGCGTGGCGAGCATGGACAGCGTCGCTTCACGGGAGCCCGTTTATAACCTGCAGACCGACGGCGAAAACAATTTTATCGCCGCCGGACTTATCGCATGCGGACACGCCGATTCAAACATTCTGCTGGAGATTCCGAATCGGGTCGCGGAAAGCGTCGCGAATTTGGTTGCCGTTGATGAGTCTGCGTCGCAGCCGGTGCCTGTGTAAACGGGGGTATTCTCCCCGTCACTTTTGGCGGGGAATTGGTGGGGGATGACGCCGAGGTAAAGACCCTTATGCAGGCTCTTCGCCGAACTATCATCCCCCATCCCGAAAGGCGGACGCCCGCGACTTGAAGCGTATGCCTCGGCGTTCCCTGTAATCGAGGTTTCGCCCGTGCGTTTCACGCAAACGGCCTAGCGCAAGGAAAGCGGCAATATAGAGAATGGCGCCGATGACGGCGGCGCTTGAGGCGAAGCTTATCGTTCCGTTCAATCCCTGAAGCGCGAAAATCATCGGAATGACGCTGGCGCGCTGCGCGTTTGCAACAAGCGCCGTCGCCGTCGCGCGGATATTCGTTCCAAAATGCTCTGCGGTCATCAGCATGACCAGAATGAGGCTGCTGAGCGTGAAGCCGAGAATGAAGTTTAGCCCGTACATCTCGTGCGCCGTTATTTTCACGACGGGACAGACAAACAGATAAACCCCCGTGGTTATCGCGCCACACAAAAGAAACGAGAACAGCGTTTTGCGGCGGCTTTGCCAGAGTTGGCTTATCGCGCCGCAGCTCACATTACCGAGGCCGATCCCGACGTAGAAAAGAAGCATGCAGAGCTTTTGGTCGAAGATTTCTCCCGCGCCGAGGACGCTTTTGCTGATTTCAAGCGAATAGAAGTTAAGAAGGTTAACCGAGTACGGAATTTGAAGGCCTATCGCCATGCAGCACAAAAGCATGAGCGTCATTCGCGGATTCAGGAAGAGTTTGAGCGAGCCCCGAATGTTGTCGCTGACGTGGATTTTTTGGAACAAGGCTGGCTCGACGAGCCGAAGGCGAAGAACCAGGAGCCCGAGACCCATGACTCCGGCGATGACATAAGTCGTGCGCCAATCCCAAAACCATGCGAGCAGCGTGGCGAAGACGGGACCGAACGCTCCGATGCCGCCAACGATTGTTACGCCCCACGCGCGGTTTTTCGGCGACATGAGTTCCGCGACCAGCGTTACCGCCGCCCCCGTTTCTCCCGCAAGGCCGAAGCCCGTGACGAAGCGGCAGACGCCGTACGTAAGAGGATCGTGGATAACGGCGCAGGCCAGCGTACCGAGCGAATAGATAAGGATCGAGCCGTAAAGGGCTTTGAGACGCCCAAATTTGTCTCCGAGCCAACCCCAAAGAAAAGCTCCCGCAATCATGCCCGCCATTTGCGCGTTCAGGATATAACCGCCGACTTCAGGCAGCCTGTCCGGCGGAACGCCCAGTTCCGTAAGGCTCGAAACGCGCAGGACGGCGAAAAGCTGGATGTCGAATATGTCTATAAAATAGCCGAGCGAACAAACGATAATGGCTCGGATAATGCTTGTCTGCACGATGATGCCTTTGATGTGATCCCCTTTCACACTAGACAAATTATGGCGAGAATAGTCAACTGTGAGATTGACTCTTATGCCGCGCAAATGCGCGGCGCTGGATTTCCGCCTTCGCGGGAATGACGGAGCGTTTGGGGCGCGTTGTTATGTCTTTAGGGCCTATCATTTACAGACTTCGGGAAAGAGAAAACCTGTCCGTTGACGAAACGCGGGAGGCTTTCGATTCCATTTTTGCGGGTCAAGTTTCCGAAGAGGCCATTGCCGCGCTTCTTCTGGCTTTGCACAGAAAAGGCGAAACGGCGGACGAGATCTTGGGCGCGGTTTTGTCCATGCGCGCAAAAGCGCTGACGATAAACGCGCCTAAGGATGCGATCGACGTTGTGGGAACGGGCGGCGACGCCAAGGGAACCTTCAACATCTCGACCGCCGTTGCGCTTGTCGTGGCCGCGTGCGGCGTTCCCGTCGCCAAACACGGCAATCGCGCCGCCACAAGCCAATCGGGATCGTCCGACGTTTTGGCGGCGCTTGGCATTAATTTAGAACCTTCCGTTGAAATTTTGGAAGAATGCCTTATGGAAACCTGTTTGTGCTTTTTGTTCGCGCCGAGGCATCACCCGGCCATGCGTTTTGTCGCTCCGGTTCGCAAAAAATTGGGCGTGCGGACGATTTTCAATTTGCTGGGGCCGCTGACCAATCCCGCGAATGTCAAACGGCATCTGATCGGCGTTTTTTCTTCAACGTGGCTTTTGCCGATGGCCGAGGTTTTATATTCTTTGGACAGCGAAGCAGCATGGCTCACGCACGGACTGGACGGAATGGATGAAATCACTACAACTGCGAAAACGGATGTCGTCGCTTTGCACGGCGACGAAATTTCGCGGTTTGCCGTATCTCCCGAAGACGCAGGGCTAGCCTTAGCCTCGCCGAACGAATTGCAGGGCGGCGATGCCGCCACAAACGCGGAGGCCATTAAAAAACTTCTGGCGGGGGGAAAAAACGCCTACCGCGATATCGTTTTGCTTAACGCCGCCGCCGCGCTTGTCGTGAGCGGCAAGGCCGAGGATTTGCGTCAAGGAGTCGGATTGGCATCCGAAAATCTGGATAATGGCGCGGCTGCGGGCGTTTTGCAAAAACTAGTCGTGTTAACAAACAAGGTTCCCTATGAGCGACATTCTTGAAAACATATGCGCCGACAAACGCGCGCACGTCGAAGCCGCCAAGCGATTGAGGCCTTTCGATGCCGTGCATAAGGAGGCGTTGCAGGCGCCTCCGGCGCGGGGATTTTCGCGTGCGCTTCGCGCCAAAGCCGATTGCTGTGGAGTTGGGTTTATTACGGAGATCAAGAAGGCTTCGCCTTCCGCGGGAATTATACGACATGATTTTTCGCCTGCCGCAATCGCCCGCTCATACGCCGAAGCCGGAGCCGCGTGCCTTTCCGTTTTGACCGACGAGCCCTATTTTCAGGGACGCAACGAAGATTTGGTCACAGCGAGAAACGCGTGCGCCCTGCCCGTTTTGCGCAAGGACTTCATGCTGGACGTCTGGCAAATCGCGGAAAGCCGCGCGATCGGCGCGGATGCCGTTTTGCTGATACTGGCGGCTTTGAGCGACGAAACCGCGGGAGAATTGTTTCAGGCGGCTTCGGATTACGGGATGGATGTTCTTATCGAAGTCCACGACAACGAGGAATTGACCCGGGCGCTGAAATTTCCCTTTGCGGCTTTGATCGGCGTCAATAGCCGCAATCTAAAAACGATGAAGACCGATTTGCAGAGCGCTTATGAGCTTATGCGCGCGATTCCGCCCGAACGGTTCGCCGTGAGCGAAAGCGGCATTCGTAACGCGGCGGACGTCGCTTTGATGCAACGCGTAGGCGCGCGCGGATTTCTGATCGGAGAGTCTTTGCTGAAAGAGGCCGACGTTGGGGCGGCATTGGAGAAGATGAGGCTCTGAAGCGCGATATTTTGACATTGAATCAAAATTTGAAATATCGCGCTCTCATTTTATGTTTAAGACCAGCGATTCACGCTTGGCATCGAAGCGAACGCGTTTCAATGCCAAACGATCGCGGTCTAGATTTTGCTCTTCGCGGATTTGAAGATGGGGATTTCGTTGATCGCACTATCAACAAGCCGCGTCGCGTCGGCTTCGGACAGATTTTCAGACAATGTCTTGCGGGCCAAGTCCATGCCCATCGTTAGGACCGCTTCGCGCACCGCACCGACCGCTTTATCCTGAGCGAGGCGAATACGCTCCGTCGCCATCTGCTGCTGGCGGGCTACCGCCGCTTCCAGATCGACAGCGGCTTGTTTCCGCATCGCTTCGGCTTGCTGCCCCGCCATTTTCACGATGACTTCAGCTTCCCTTTCGGCCTGAGCCTGCTTGGTTTTGCATTCCGCAAGCGCGGCTTCCGCCTCGGCGCGAAGTTCGTGCGCGATCAAAAGTTCGGCTCTGATTTTCGCTATTTCCCCGTCGATCCATCCGAGAATCGGCTTGCGCAGGAGAACATAGGCCAACGCCAAAAACAGGACGAAGGCGACGGCATAGATGTTCATCGGGTTTTGCAAGAATTCCTTCATGCCTTCACCTGCGCTTTGGCTTCGAGAATCTTATCAACAACGGCCTTCGCCAGATCGGCCGCGCTGGTTCGGACCTGCTCAAGAGCCGCCGTGCGCGTCGTCGCGATGTCTTCTTCGGCGCGGCGAAGATTGCGCAGGAGTTCCTTTTCCCGAGCGGCGCGATGCCCGTTAGCCTCTTCCGCGACTTTAGCCAGCATTTCGCCAACGCGGGCTTGCGCGTTCGCGCGGGCTTCGCTCAGCGACTTCTCGACCGCAGCGACAGACACCTTGGCCGCTTCGTTTGCCGCGCGCGCCGTCTCGATTTCCGCCGCGATAACGGTTTTGCGGTTGCTTTGCGTTTTAGCCACGCGGGGCAACGCCACATACGCCATCATCGCGTAAAGAACGGCGAAACTAACGAGGAGCCAGAAAACCTGCTCCGAATAGAACGCCGGATTAAATTGCGGCAAACCGCCGCTCTCCGCCGCTTCCGTCCCCTCGGCCCATGCGGACAGAGAAGACAGGGCGAACGGCACAGCAATCGCCGCAAAAGCGAGGGAGTTTCGGATCATGCGCATCTGAACGAGCTACTTGCTTAAGATGATAAGCGCGGTAACGAAGCCCAGCAACAGGGCAAGTTCCGTTCCGGCGAAGGCGATGAAGCCGATTTTCGAAAGCTTTGTGTCGGCCGACGGATTGCGGGCGATGCCTTCAAGCCACGCCGAAAAGAGGCGCCCCAGACCGAGACCTCCGCCAAGCGAACCGCCAAGAATGGCAAGACCGGCACCGATATACTTCAAGGATTCATCCATTTTTATTGCTCCTAGGTTGTTAGAGGGTCGAAAAGGTGGGCTATCAAAGATTAGGCTAATGCATCTCGATCGCGTCATGCAAATACACCGACGCAAGAACGGCGTAGATATAGGCTTGCAGAAACGCGACGAAAAATTCGAAAGCGATGATAACGATGTCCATGATCAGAGGCAATACGCTAAGGCCCGCGAGCCAGCCCGCCGTCAGAAGGCTGAGGACGAGGCCTGCAAACACTTGAAGCACGAGATGTCCCGCAAGCATGTTGCCGAAAAGACGGATCGAGAGGCTGAAGGGACGAACGCAGAAGGAAAAAAATTCGATGACGGCCATCATCGGAATCATCAGCATCGGAACGCCTTTGGGCACGAACAGCCCAAAAAAATGAATCCCGTGACGCACGAATCCGGTGATGATGATGACGATAAACAGGATTGCGGCAATCGACAGATTGACGATGACGTGGCTCGTCACCGCCAAAGATCCCGGCAACATGCCGAACAGATTGCAAAACAGGATGAAAATGAAAATCGAAAAGATAAAAGGAAAGAAGGGCTTGGATTTTTCTCCCGCGCCGCTTTCCAGAAAATCGGCGACAAGATCATAGAGCTTTTCGGCCGCCAGTTGCCAGCGTCCCGGCACGACCGCTTGCGGGCCCATCGCCAGAACCATGAAGAGGGTGCAGGCGATAACGGATATAAACATGAAAAGAGCGGAATTTGTGAAGGCAATCGGGTGACCGGCCACGGAAAACAGCGGCCCGCCAAGATGATGGATTTCAAATTCTTCGAAAATCGACGCCATGTTCCTTACACCTCGGCTGTTTTACTCTTTTCTTTGGGACGCCCGCCACAAACCCATGATTCCCGAAACAAAGCCTAATACCACCATGCCTATCAAACACCACGGCGTCGTTCCGAAAAACCGATCCAGAAGGATGCCAAGAATGACCGCGCCAAGAACCGCTCCTGCAAAATCAAATCCTGCATTGCGCATCGGACTTGGCTCTGCCTTCGGTTTCGGCTTCGCACCCGCTTCTGCTTGACGGATGCGCTTGGACAAACTTTCGAGTTTTTCTTTATCCGAACTCATTTTCACCCAAGCGCCGAACTCGCGCGAAATTAGGGGGGAGAGCACGCCAAGTCAAGACTTTACGGCAGATAAAAGAAAAACAAGCTGCATACGAGGAGCGACCTTGTGCTGCGGCGCGGGAGAAAGATCATTGGAAAGGAGGATTGCTTTCGCCGCGCTTTGCGCGGCTCGATGCCTGACCGCGCGCAATTTTATATTCTTTAGCGCGCTCGGTCATTCTCCTTCGCTAAAGCTACGACGGACAAGTCGAACCTGTTGTCCGTTCACCAGCCCCCCACCATTAAAAAAGCCCCAAGCGGAGCTTTTTTAATGGTGGACAGGGGAGGATTCGAACCTCCGTACTCGTGAGAGGGCAGATTTACAGTCTGCTGCCATTAACCACTCGGCCACCTGTCCGCATATAGGGAATGGGGGGAGTAACGGATTTTGCTTGTTTTTGTCAATCCCTTCCTTAGAATCATCCCATGAAAAACAAGAAAACTTACGGATCAAAACGCGCGAATCCCGATTTCCGGCCTTACTCACGCGCGACAAAACCGAAAGATGCCCCGAAAGGCCGCCCTGTCGTTGCCTCTTACGCGAAAGCCAAAGGGGAAGAGAGGTTTGAAAAGGAGCGTCGCGTTCAGGAACCTTTTTATAAGAAAAAGCCAAGGCCGGATTTCCGCAGGCCGAAATCCGAGGCGAAAAAAGAGGAAAGTTACAAACCCGCAGGCGATGGCGTTCTGATTTGGGGATTGCATGCCGCGCGCGCGGCGTTTTTAAACCCCGAACGGCGTGTCACGCGGTTGTGGTTGACCAAATCCGGGCAGAAGCTTTTCGAGACGGCGTTGAGTGCGGCGCGAGAGGAATTGCTCAAGCGCCCCGATGCTAAAATGATGGAACGCGACGAGCTGGACAGGATTACGCCTCCGAACAGCGTGCATCAGGGAATCGCGATCGAGGCCGCTCCCCTGCCCGATCCTTCGCTGAGCGAGATTATCGCGGCCGACCCTCCGCCAGATTTGATTTTGGTTCTCGATCAGGTCACCGATCCGCATAATGTCGGCGCGATTTTGCGCTCGGCTTGCGCTTTCGGCGCGGGCGCGGTCGTGATGACGGAAAGAAATGCTCCGGCTTCGACCGGCGTTTTGGCGAAGTCGGCTTCGGGCGCTTTGGAATGCACGCCTTTGATTCATGTCGTGAATTTAGCGCGCGCGCTCGACGATTTGCGCGAGGCCGGATACTGGTGCATCGGATTGGCCGAAGAAGGCGTGAAAAATCTCGGCGACCTGGATTTAACGGGACGCACGGTTTTGGTTTTGGGCGCGGAAGGCGAAGGGTTGCGGCATCTGACGAAGGCAAAATGCGACGAATTGGCGCGGTTGCCGACGCAGGGGCCTATCGGAACGTTAAACGTGTCGAATGCCGCCGCCGTGGCGTTGTATGAAGTGAGGAAGCAGGGGAAGTAAGAAGGATGGATACCCGCTTCTTGCAGCGATTCACGGAACGATCTTATTCTTTTTTCTTGAATCCGATTTATGGCTCTGGACCTGAGCGTTTCTTCTGCAAGAAGACCACAACATCGTCCACAGCAGGATTAGCTCCCTTGACGTGATGCACGATTTCTTGTCCGGCGAGCTTTTCAGCCAGCAATATCGGCGGCGTATTCAGGGCTGTATTGTCAAAAATAAGAAACATGTCGGCTTGATCGGCAAACCACTTCAGTTGCTCATGTGATTTATAATATCGCTCGATGACTTTTAAAGGATCGACATCGTGCCCACCTTTTTTCGCCCTAACCTTGACGCGCTCAACGGTTTTCTCTGGGGGATAGATCGACACATAGACAAGGGCAAATTTGAAGCCGCGTTTTTTAGCCTCTACAACATCGTCTCTGTATTTTGGAGAAGACAGGACGGTTTCAATGTAAAATGATTTCCCAGTCTCTATGTTTCTCTCAACCTCAGCATCTATTTGCTGGGCTGCCATTAGATTCAATTCTTGAAGTGGCTTATCAGGAAAGATGGCTCGAAGCTCCAGCGTTCTCTCATCTGCATTTAACTTCGTAAGAGCTTGCCCCAAAAGCTTAACGACACCATTTGTTATCGACGATTTACCTGCTCCGTTCGGACCGCAAATAAACAAAACCATCAATTTGGTCATGCAAATCCCTTAAAAAATAGCCTCGGCAGCAAATTTATAATTTACAATCATCAACGAATTTTATTTCCCCGCTGGGAGTTCTTACCGCTGAACGCCCATCAACCGTCCCCGGCGAGTCGATGCCAAGGCGAGCATTTTCTTCTTGAGCATCTTTTGCAGCACAAACCCCAGCCTTCGTCCACAGAGACTTGAACGCCTCCGGGTTGCTGAACGGATCCAATACAGCGGCTCTTTCATCCGCCGTTAATTCTTCAACTGCTTCGGACATCGCCGAACTCCTTCCATAACCTATAGAAGGCATTATGATACTTTCAAAGGCTGTTTGCAAACCTTGCGGTAATTCGAATTTAACTATAGACGAATTGGGCGGCATAATTAACGCTTTGATGTTTAATAAAAATACAAATTTTCGCTTCACTACATCAACAGAATGGTACAAAAAAATGAAAAAGCTATTAATTCAAGGTTGTTTTTATGGGAAAATCGCAATTATTCATCAAACTTGGCGTGTCGAATGCCGCCGCCGTGGCGCTGTATGAGGTGAGGAAGCAGGCGAGATAATCCGCCACCTACCCGATGGCGGAGAGGGAATATTTTTTCCGGAAAATCTATTTGATAACTTATTCCGGCATATCCGCACTTGGCCCGCGGAGTTCCCATCTCCCGCGTCTGCGCAAAATGAGGAAATAATAAGCGGCAGACAGGACAATGATGCCGAGCGTCGCCCAAAGGCTTGGGCGTCCCACGGCTTCGTCCAAGAAATTCGCGTAAAGGACGTAAGCCATCGCTACGAATCCTACGATAGGCCAGAAGGGATAGAGCGGCATCTTATAAGGGCCGTGCGCCGTAATGCCTTTGCGGCGGCCCTCCACGGCGGCGACGTTTAAAAGGACGTAGATGACCACAATTCCAGTGCCGGTGATCACAAGCAGCATTGTCATGCTGATGAAACACGCTGCCCCTGCCAGAACGCCGCACAGAAGCGTCGAGAACACCGGCGAATGGAAGCGGTTGTATATATGGGTCAGGACGCGATTGACAACGGGCGGCCAGACGCGATCGCGGCCCGTGCTATAAAATTGCCTCGCAATCATCAAAACGTACGCGAGGTTGGCGTTGAAAATAGCAAAGGCAATGCCCAGACTGATAATCATGCCGAGCGTTTTGCCGCCTCGGTCGGCGATGAAATCTCCCAGCATGTTTTGAGAGCCGAAGAGCGCCTTCAAATCCGGCGCACCCATGAGCATCGCCGTAACTGGCACCGCTTCCGCGATAACGGCAATGACAAGGGCCCAAAGAATGGCTCGGGCGATGCTTCGGGGAGCATCGTAGGTTTCTTCCCCGAAATAGACGGCGTTGCCATAACCGTTATAGGCAAAAACGGCTACCGACGTCGCAAGACCGATCATGCCGATCGACGCAGGCTGCAACTGCCCTGCCAAGCCGAGAGTAACCGGATGGAACATGAGGTCAGATAAAGGCCTCGTGATATGCCCAAACCCAAGGACCGACACGACGACCAACGCCAGCACTTCTCCGGAGAGAAAGATTCCGGTGATGACGGCGTTTGTCCGAATATGCAGAATCCCGCACACTGTGCTCAAAACGACGACCCAAAGAGCCAACGTAACGGACGACGTGCCGGGAAAAAGAAAGCCTATGTAATTTCCGATGCCCAGCGGAAGCACGGCCGCAATAAAAATCATCGTGATGATGTTCAAGCCCAGAACGACAAACCCCGCGAACGGCCCGAGAACGCGCCCGACGATGGCATATTCCCCTCCCGTTAACGGAAAAGCGGACGATAATTCGGCATAGACGTAGGCGCTGCTCAGGCTGATGAGCGCTGCCAGCGCGAAGCTCAGGAAAGCGCCGGTTCCGGCTTGCTGCACGACGCCAGGCGCTATGATGAAAACCGAAGAGGCGGGCGTGGTCGCCGAGAGGGTAAGGAGCAAAGCGCCTAATAGTTTTAAGCTGCGTTTGAGATTTTTGATTTCCATGCCGATGCTCTTGTGCCGATTGAGGATTCTTTCAATAAATACGGCCTGTTTTTGTATACCCTGTCAAGACGCTTATGTCATTTCGCTCGCGGATGCGCGGCGCGGTAGACGGACGAGAGTTGCTGGATGTCCACCTTTGTATAAAGCTGCGTGGTGGAAAGCGAGCTGTGACCAAGCAATTCCTGAAGGCTGCGAAGGTCGGCTCCGTCGGCCAGTAAGTGCGTCGCGAAGCTGTGGCGCAGGGCATGGGGCGTCACGCTATCGGGAAGGCCAAGCTGACGGCGGAGGGAACGCAAGGCTCGCTCTGCCACAGCGGGATTCAATTTTTCCCCACGAGCGCCGACAAAAACAGGCTTATCGTCTTTCAAAGCGTAGGGGCAAGCGGCAAGATATTTCTCGACGGATTTCCGCACGACGGGAAGCAACGGGACGTTGCGCTGTTTGTTGCCTTTGCCTGTCACCGTGATGCGGTCGGCGCGCAGGAGATCGGCGCGCGTGAGAGAAAGGGCTTCGCCGAGACGCAAGCCCGCGCCATAAAGAATTGTGAAAAGAGCTTCGTCGCGCAGGCCGATCCAACTGTCTTTCAGAGAATCCGAAGCGAGGGAAAGCATGTCTTGCGCTTCGCTTTCCGAGACAGGACGCGGCAAGCGGCGCGAAGTTTTCGGCATTTTCAAAAGATCGATCGCGGGGTTATGCATTTGCCCGCTGCGATCACAAAAATGGAAAAAATTACGCACACCCGCAACAGCGCGCGCGCGCGAGGCCGCGCCGATGTTATCCGAAGCGCTCTGCGCGAGCCATGCACGGAAATCGGTGAGCGAGAGGGAAGCGAGCATTTTGATCGTGATTTGCCCGCCGCGATAGCGGGTCAGGAAATGAAAAAGATTCTGGATGTCGAAACCGTAGGATTCGACCGTTTTCGCCGCCATGCGCTTTTCGGACACAAGCCAACTGCGCCAACGCGATAAGGCATCGATCACGTCGGCGGCGAGAGGAAGGGTTGTGGGGTTTGAGGTCACGAGAGCGACGCACCAAAAAAAATCGTCCCACCGCTTTTTTGCGGTAAAAAGAACCAAATCGGATTCCGCATAAATTTTCTTTCGCACAAGAGGCGCGAAGAGAAAATTTTGCGGAATGACGGGGGTTATTATAGCCTCATTTGACCTTATTTTGGCAAAATCTTTTGGCCGGATTTCGCCCAATCGGCCACGAAGGCCGCGAGGCCTTTGTCGGTTAGCGGATGATTGTATAACTGGCGAATGACGTTCGGCGGAATCGTCGCCACGTGCGCGCCCATCATCGCGGCCTTCACGATATGAATCGGGCTGCGGACCGACGCGACGAGGACCTCGGTCTTGAAGTTCGGATAGTTCGAGTAAATCTGGCAGATGTCGGAGATGAGCTGCAAACCGTCTTCGCCCACGTCATCGAGGCGGCCCACGAAGGGCGAAACGAAGGAAGCACCCGCTTTCGCCGCCAAGATCGCCTGCGCCGCCGAGAAACAAAGCGTCACGTTAACCATCGTGCCGTTCTCGGACAAATACTTGCAAACTTTAAGACCCGCGGGCGTTAGCGGCACTTTCACCGCAACGTTTTTGGCGATTTTCGCAAGAAACTTGCCTTCTTCCAGCATCGTTTCATAATCGGTCGCGGCTACTTCGGCGCTGACGGGACCGGAAACGATGGAGGCGATTTCTTTGATGAGTCCGATGAAGTTGGCGTGGCCCGATTTCGCCACCAAGGACGGATTGGTCGTGACTCCGTCCAGCAAACCTGTTGCGGCAAGGTCTTTAATGTCATTAAGATCGGCGGTATCGACAAAGAATTTCACGGTTTTCTCCTTGGGTTAGATTCTGGTTTCCCTTATACATGATGACAAAAGCTTCCGCCATACCTTCCAAAACCCTGCGCGTTCTGCTGCCCGCGCCGCTCGCCGATGCCTACGACTATTTGCCGCCCGAAGGCGAAAGGCCCGAAAACGGCGCTTTTGTCGAAGTTCCTTTCGGCGCGCGCAGGATGATCGGCGTGGTTTGGGGCGAAGGCAAAGGCGGCGTGCCCGAAGCGAAGTTGAAGGCTATTTTTCGCGTGCTGCCCCTGCCCCCCGCGCCCAAGGTCAGCCGTTCTTTTACCGATTGGGTCGCGGCATACACGCTGACTCCTGTCGGAGCCGTTTTGAAAATGATGTTCGGCAACGCAAAGCTGATCGAGCCGAAGAAAAGAGATTCGTTCGATTGCCCCGTTTACGATCCGGATTTCCATTTGCCCCAGTTGAGCGAAGATCAGAGGGTTGCCGCCGACGTTCTTAAACAGAATGTCCGGGCGCAAAAATACGCGGCCACGCTATTGGACGGCGTGACGGGATCGGGAAAAACCGAAGTGTTTTGCGAGGCGATCGCCGAATGCTTGCGGCAAGGAAAACAGGCGCTCGTGTTGTTGCCGGAAATTTCGATGACCGCCGCGCTGATCGACAGGTTCGCGGCTCGGTTCGGCGCGAGGCCTATCGAATGGCATTCGCGCCTCGGCGACAGGCAACGGCGGCTGCATTGGCAGGCGATTGCAAAGGGCGAGGCGAAATTTATTCTGGGCGCGCGATCGGCTTTGTTTTTGCCGTATCCCGATTTGGGATTGATTGTCGTCGACGAAGAACACGAGGCCGCATACAAGCAGGAAGAAGGCGTGATTTACCACGGGCGCGACATGGCCGTCGTGCGCGCGAAACAGGGAAATATTCCCGTCGTTTTGTCAAGCGCAACTCCGTCCTTGGAGACGTTGTTCAACGTACAACAGGGAAAATACGGCCACGTCGTTTTGCGCGAGAGGTTCGGCGACGCGCAGATGCCGAGCATCGAATTAGTCGATCTGAAAAAGCAGAAACTTTCGGCGCAGGAATTTATCAGCCCTCCCTTGTTCGAAAGGTTGAAAGAGACGATCGCCGCCGGACAACAGGCGATGCTGTTTTTGAACAGGCGCGGGTATGCGCCGCTGACTTTGTGCCGGAATTGCGGACACCGGCTGCAATGCCCGCGATGCACTGCATGGCTGACCGAGCACAAGCAATCGGGGCGTCTGCATTGCCATCATTGCGATTATGCCGTGCGCTTGCCGACCCAATGCCCCTCGTGCAAGGCCGAAGGGCGTTTTGCCGCGTGCGGCCCGGGCGTCGAGCGCATCGCCGAAGAAGTGAAGGCGCGGCTGCCCCACGCTCGGTTCGCCGTCATGGCGAGCGACACTTTGGACAATCCGCGAGCGGCGCAAAATCTGATCGAGAAAATGGCGCAAGGAACAATCGACATCCTGATTGGCACGCAGATTATGGCGAAGGGTTATCATTTTCCTTTGTTGACCTTTGTCGGCGTCGTGGACGGGGATTTGGGTTTGGCGGGCGGCGATCCGCGCGCTTCCGAACGCACGTTCCAGCTTTTGCAGCAGATAGCGGGACGCAGCGGACGCGCGAAGAACGCAGGGCGCGTGCTTTTGCAAACGACGGCGCCGGAGCATCCCGTCATGAAGGCTATCGTAAAGGGCGACCGCGACGCTTTCATGAAAATCGAACTCAGCGAACGCGAGGCGTATCGTTTGCCGCCCTATTGGCGGTTGGCGAGCCTAACGGTTTCGGGCGTGGATTCGGGCGAGGTCATTCGTGCGGCGCAGTATTTGGCGAAATGCGCGCCCAAGGGAGAATCTTTGCGCATTCTCGGCCCCGCGCCCGCGCCATTTGCAAGGTTGCGGGGACGATATCGGCACAGGCTGATGATTCAGGCTCCGCGCAACGTCAACCTGCCGTCTGTTTTGAGGAAATGGCTGGCGAGCGTCAAAATGCCGCGCCATTTGCGGCTGTTGATCGACATCGATCCATATAGCTTTATGTAGGGCGTTCTCCGGAAAGGGATGTTACCGCGGAGCAAGCTGAAAATTCTTTATATTCACAGAAACGCTGGCCACAACCTTAATATTTGCAGGATCCTTTTCATCTATTCTAACGACAGTTATTTTACCGGGCAAAGAGTGCTTCGGAGGACGGCTATACGATGTCTTGAGCTCTTTATTACTGCCACTCTTATTCATACGAGATGTTAAGCTTTTAAGATGGTTATTGAGCTTTCCACGACTAATTCTTCCGCTGCTCATAGCCTTATCCTCCCATTATTGTCAGGGCGCTGAATTTCTTGCCATTCAGTTAGGTCAAGCGCCAACCTGCCGCAAAATCCACGGAATGGGATCGACGCAAATCCGCATAGCCCTATGTAGCGCCCTTAAAAACTACCCTCTTGGTGTACAAGACGGGGCGACAAGACGTTCCTGCGCAGCGGGAAGACCCAAACCATCCGTAGGAATGTCGTAGCCAAGGTCTTCACGCAAGCTCATCACGTTATATGCTGGCGCGCTGGCTGGTTCGATTAACGCTCTTTTCGTGTTTTGGTTCTTCAAACTTTTTACGTGAAAAGAGATGCCCGTGGACTTCGCGTCAACAACCTTTACAACCTCCCTATTCATTTGCGTTGCGATCATAAAAGCATTCAGTACAGCGAGGTTTTCAGGATGTTTTTTCATTAACTCAGCAATTCGTCTATCTTTATTCAATAAAGTAACAACTTGAGGTGACAAATCCAGATTAGGTTGCTGCTGCATTTTAATCTCCCATTGTTATAAGGGTTTAAGGCATCACTTCACATAATTTGGTAATAACTTACCCCTATTGATTCGGTCAAATAGTTTCATCGTCCGGCATAATTTTTGGCGATTATTGCCCGCGCAGTGTGGCAAAAATCCCGCATTATTGGAAAAGATTCGGACGGTTTTGGTTAAGAGGCATATGGCTTAACCCTGTTGCGGCAAAGATTTCGGAAATAAAAAGAACGATGGTTCTTGCGGATAGGCTAACTGGGTTCCGGACACGCGCTAAGAAGCGCGTTCCGGAATGACGATAGGGTTTCGGAATGACACTAAGAAAGCGGGGAAAGGTGTATCAATAATTCCGCAGAAGGCTGATGAGTTTGCCTTGAATTCTCACGCGAGATGCGGGGAAGCGGCGGGTTTCGTAGTTTTTATTGGCGGGCTCGAGAGCGACGACGGGGCCTTCGCGCTTGAGATATTTCAAGGTCGTTTCCTGTTCGTCGATCAGAGCCACGACGATCGCGCCGTTTTCCGCCGTGTCGCAAGCGCGGATAATGACGCGGTCGCCATCGAGAATGCCGGCGTCGATCATCGAGTCTCCGGAAATTTCGAGCACGTAGTGCCCTGCGGGATCGGCGCGCCCCCTGCTCATCGCCAAAAGGCCTGCAGGAACGTCGATACTGCCGTTCGGATCGCGCAGCGCTTCGATCGGCGTGCCAGCCGCGATGCGGCCATAAAGGGGAAGGCTAACGCTTTGCGTGGTGGCTATCGCCGCCATGTCGGGCATCGGCAGGTCGGAAGGGACTCCGCGCGAGGATTCGCGGCTTTTACGCAAAGAGGATTTGTTTTCCGAACCTTCGGGAAGGCGGATGATTTCCAGCGCGCGCGCGCGGTGCGGCAGGCGCTTGATGAAGCCGCGCTCTTCCAACCCCGTGATGAGGCGGTGGATGCCGGACTTCGATTTCAGCCCCAAAGCGTTTTTCATCTCGTCGAACGAGGGCGGCACGCCGTCCGCCGCGAGGCGGTCGCGAATCAGAAGCAGCAGCTCTTTTTGTTTGCGCGTCAGCATGAGGGAATCTCCTTAGTCCGCGATCGAACGCGGGAAGAACAAAACATGAATGTTCTACTTTGGTTCTTATGGGGAGTCAAGCGCGGAAAGACATTCTTTTGAGGGTATTGATTATAGACGGTTCTTTCGCGTAGAGTACGCGGGTTAACATCAGGAAAGTATATTTTATGGGTATTTTTTCGCGCAAAAACGGAACCGCGCCTTTGAGTGCCTTTCAGAGAACAGCCTATGAATTGGGGAGGCCGTTCGCGGCCTACGTGGCTGGCGCCGAGACCGTTGTTATTGGCGGCGGCATTGGATGGAACATAGGAATGTTTGCCGCCCTTACCAAGTGCGCCCCCGCGCAGGCGATAGAGACGCTAAACGGAATTGGTTTGGACGGGACATCTCTTTTTAAATTGGTTGGCTGGTCAACAACGGCTCAAAACGCCTTGTGCGGCAGCGTACCCACTTCCATGTATTATCTTGTCGCTATTGTTTCAACAGTCATTTTCGGGATTACAGCTGCCCTTCCGGCAAGACGCATCACAAGAAGCCTCAATAGAACGATGAAGGGTTGGTTTTTTCCGCCCAAGGTTAACATTCCTTCTTTCTGATCCGCCAGCCAACGTTTTAAACGTAAAGGTAAGAGTTTGTTCATAAAATGATGCGAGTTTGCATGGGGTTTTTCCGCAGCAATCTTTTTTGCGTTTTCATGACAACTCCTTCGCAAAAGCAGACGACATCGACCTGGTTCAAATATATTCAGATCGCAAGGCCCGATCATTGGATCAAAAACGTATTCATGATTCCGGGAACCGTTCTGGCGCTTCTGCTCGGCGACGGAATTTCGCATTTCGATTGGACGCGGTTTTTAGGCGCGGCGGTCGTTTTGTGCCTGCTGTCGTCGGCAAATTACGTCATCAACGAATATCTGGATTCAGCGAGCGACCGCTATCATCCCATGAAGTCCAAGCGCGCCGGAGCGCGAGGAGAACTTAAGTTTCTTCCCGTCTTTTTACTTTATCTCGCGCTGGTCGTGACGGGACTTTCGCTGGCGCAGCGTTTCGGTTCCCTGTTTTTGGCGACTTCCGCCCTGTTTCTGACAATGGGGCTTCTTTATAACGTCGAGCCTATTCGCACGAAGGACCGCGCTTATCTCGACGTGATTTCGGAAGCGATCAACAATCCCTTGCGATTTCTTCTGGGGTGGTTTGTCGTCATTAACGGCGCGTTGCCCCCCTCCTCCGTCCTGCTTTCCTACTGGATGGGCGGCGCTTTCCTTATGGCGATGAAGCGCTATTCGGAATACAGGCAATTCGACGATCCGGCGCGCATAGCGCTTTACCGGAAGTCTTTCAAATTCTACGACGAGAAGAAACTGCTTCTGTCGTCGTTTTTTTACGCGCTTAACGCGACGTTTTTTCTCGGCGTGTTTTTGATCAAATACCGGATCGAATATTTCCTGAGCTTGCCGTTTATCACGGTCATGTTCGTATGGTATATGCAAATCGCCCTTAAAAAGAATTCCGCCGCGCAGGCTCCCGAAAAGCTTTATATGGAAAGGCTGTTTTTGCTTTATGTTCTTTTTGTTTGCGGTTTACTGGGCGTTTTAACGTTTATCGATCTTCCGGCGTTGCAGATTCTTGTCGAGCCGGTCAAATATTAACTATACTCTCCATAAGTGATGAAAGTTTTTGACGATTCCCTTTTTTGGGCTAGAAGTTACCCTTCATAGGTAGTCCATTATCATAAATTTAAAAGGGAGTTTAAAAAAATGAGCCTGTTAATCAATGATCTCACCGTGTTCGATTTGGTCTGGTACGATATTTTGAGCACCGTTCCTTTTCATCAAATGGCAATCGACATTTTTGCGGAAGTCTCGGGACGTTCGAAGAAAGACGCCTCCGCAACTTTTGTGCTGATTGAATCTGTCGTAAGCCATCCGCAAGTTTGCTCCCCAAAATTTCTGGCGCAGGCTTTAAGCCCCAAGGCGATGAATGCTTTGAGCGTTCTTGGAGATGAAGGAGCCGAAGTCGCCGAGCTCATGAACGCTCACGGAAGACACGTTGCGATTATGAAAGACGGCCATTATGGGGTCTACACTTCGAGGCTTGCCCTCGACAAAGATATTCTGCCCCGCGGGAAAGGACAGAAACCCCTGACGATTTTGGAAATGATTCTGCTTATCAGACAAGCGCAGCACATCGACGACATTAAAAAAGAACAAGTACGCGCCGGCATCGATGAACCGGTGGATATATTGTCTATTTCCTGCAATTCTCCCAACGAAGGGTTTAAGCAACTGCGCGCTTTGGGCAAAGAACTCAACAAGGTTATTTCCGCCCTTTCAATGTCAGACCCGTTCGAGGATACAGCGCTCGACGTGGCAGCGAGACGAGAAGGAGAAAAAGCCCTTAAACGTTTTCTGGGCAGGCCTTCGGTGCATTCGTTCGCAACCAGGAAGCCCTTGTTCGGATTATCCAGAAAAGGGGGTACTGAGTCTACAGTCCCTCTCCATGTTGAAACACTCTAAGATTTATTCAAAATTCGGAAGGTTAAGAAAACCCCTTCTCTTTCAGAGAGAAGGGGTTTCTCGTATCTGCCTTTTCCAACAGAAATAGAGCAGCGCCGCAAGCATCGGCGGCGTGAGCGGCAACGCGTAATATTCGCCAGTGTCCTTGGCAAAAGCCGGTAAGAGCCAGAGCGCGAAAAGGAAAAGTTTCTCGAAATTGAGGAATCCTGTTTCTGCGCCTTCCTTCGCAAGCAAGGCTATCGGGATTGCCAGAAGGACTTGGTCGTAGCCGAAGGAATAGGGACTCGCCAGAAGCAAGACCCCGCACAAAGAGCTTGCGCGGACGGCGAGCGACGGCCTGCGGCTCCAGATATATATTAAAAAGAGGACGGACAGGACGGCGACGATCGCTTGGACGGCATAGGCCGCTTGCAGACTTCCGCCGAACATGCGGACGGCGGAAAAAGCCGTGTGCATGATGCCAAGCCAACGATCCGATGTGTTCTCGAGTATCGCCGCGCGCGCTGCAGGAAGGCCGTTGAAAAAAGCTCGCCACGAGTCGAGGCCGAAAGCGGCAAGCGAAAGTCCGGCGCAGATGCTTGCGCTGGCTAAGGTTGAGAATAACGCTTTCCGAGAGCGGCTTGCGGCGAGGACGATAGGGATGAGAATGAAGAAGTGCGGCTTGTATGAGAGAAGGCCGAAAAATACTCCCGCCGCTATGGGCGACGCGTCGAGGAAATATAACCCCGCGCCGAGAAGCGCCGTCGTGATAAATCCGTTTTGGCCCACGAACAGATTGCTGCAAACGCCCGGAAAAGCCGCGATTGCCCAAATGGATTGTTTAGCGCGGGCGAGTTTGGCGATTGAAACCGCATAAGCCGCGAAGCCTGCGATCAGATAGGCCGCGAGCGCGCCGTAATAAGGCAAAAACGCCAGAATCCACGCGACGCCCAGAAACATCGGCGGATAGAGCCAAGGGATGTAACTTTCTTCCGGGTTTGGGCCTTTTCCGGATTGCTCGATTTGATGTTCGAGGATTTTCTGATTGTCCCAATCGTAGACTTGCGCCGCGCGGCCTTCGCGAACGGCTGTGCCAGCCGCGTATACGTTTACAAAATCGCGCGAAAATTCCACCCTTTCGTGTGGGGGGAAGAGGGACGAGCCCGAAACCCACAGGACGGCGATCAGAACATAGACGAGGAGAAAAATAACGGGATAGGCTGTTGCGCGTTTTTCGTCGATCCAGTTCGCGCGCTTCAATGCCGCCAAGGGAGACATTATTTATGACGGAACGTGATGCGTCCCTTACTTAGATCGTAGGGAGTCATTTCGACGTTGACCTTGTCGCCCGTCAGGACGCGGATGCGGTTTTTGCGCATTTTGCCCGACGTATGCGCCAGCACCTCATGCCCGTTGTCCAACTTCACGCGGAACATCGCGTTCGGGAGAATTTCAGAAACGATGCCTTCAAATTCGAGGAGGTCTTCTTTCGCCATTATCGATAACGCCGAGGTTAAAGGTTTATTCGCGCGTTTGCGCGCCGGAAGGAGTAACAGGAATCGCGGGTCAGGTAAAGGGCTGTGGATTACGGCGTTTTTTGCGCCGCATTATCGTGACATGGATGGCAGAAGGCTGGCCACGGCTCGCCGAAATCCTCGATCGCGCCCGACAAGGTTTCGAGCTCGAGGCGAATGCGGGCGTCTCCGGCAAAAATGAAGTTCAATATGTGCGCGGGCTCCAGAATAATCGCCAGAAGATCAAGCATCCCTTCGGGATCGCGCTGATCGACGCCGTGCGTTTGAACGCTTTTGACGCCCTTTATGGTTAATGCGCAGCAGATGCGCTCCGGAATTTCTGCTTCTTCGGGTTCGCGGCGAAGGCGTTGCGCGACAGCGATAAAAGTTTTGTCTTCCGGCTCAAAGGTTATGTCGCAGACCGGAAGGATGGCATCCTGCAACACCGCCGAGATCACTTGTATATCCTCGGCATCCTTCGCGCGGAGTTTCAGCATTTCCTTTTTCATGCCGCCGCCCTGACGCGTTCGATATCCGCGCCGCACGCCGCGAGTTTTTCCTCGAGCCGTTCGTAGCCCCGATCGAGATGATAAATGCGGTTCAGGACTGTTTCGCCCTTCGCGGCAAGCCCCGCGAGAGCCAACGACACCGACGCGCGCAAATCCGTCGCCATGACTTCGGCCCCCGTCAGCATCGGCATGCCGCGCACAAGCGCCGACGATTTATGGACGGTGATGTTCGCTCCCATGCGTTTGAGTTCGGGCACGTGCATGAAGCGGTTTTCGAATATCGTTTCCGTGATCATCGAAGCGCCGTTGGCCACGGACATCAGCGCCATCATCTGCGCCTGCAGATCGGTCGGAAAGCCCGGATAGGGTTCCGTCATAACGTCGGTTCCGTTTAGGCCAAGGATGCGGCTCACGAGCAGGCCGTCCGGCGTCTCTGTGATTTCGACGCCCGCTTCGGCCAGAATGTTGGCGACGCTGTTGAGATGCTCGAACTTCGCGCCGATTAGTTCAAGTTCTCCGTCCGTGATCGCGGCGGCCATCGCGAAAGTTCCCGCTTCGATGCGATCGGGAACGACGCTGTGCGCGGCGCCGTGAAGTTTGGTTTTGCCTACGACGCGCAGGCGGTCGGAGCCGATGCCGTCGATTTCCGCGCCCATTGCCACGAGGCAGTGCGCGAGATCGGCCACTTCGGGTTCGCGCGCGGCGTTCACGATCCGGCTTTCGCCTTTAGCCAGCGCGGCCGCCATCATCGCATTTTCGGTTCCCGTCACCGAAACAACCGGAAAAATGATTTCCGCGCCGTGCAAACCACGCGGCGCGCGCGCGTTGATGTATCCTTTATCGAGCGTGATCTCGGCGCCCAGCTTTTGCAAAGCGCCGATGTGTAAATCCACAGGCCGCGAGCCTATCGCGCATCCTCCGGGAAGAGAAACCTTCGCCTCGCCCGCGCGCGCGATAAGCGGCCCCAAAACCAGAATGCTGGCGCGCATTTTCCGCACGAGATCATAGGGGGCCGTGACGCCGGAAAGAGTCGCGGCCTTCAATTCCATCGTGCGGCCCTTATACCCTCCCGCCCCCATGCCATCGAGGCTGATATCGACGCCGAGTTGGCCCAGAAGGTTCGACATCGTCACGATGTCCGCCAGATGCGGCACGTTGGAAAGCGACAGCGTTTCTTCCGTCAAAAGACTCGCCGCGAGCAAGGGAAGCGAGGCGTTTTTCGCTCCACTAATGTGGATTTTTCCCTTGAGCGGCTTGCCGCCAACAATGCGAATGCTGTCCATTTCTTACGCCCTTTTGCCGAGCGGGATTTCCTTTACCACACAACCTTTCTCCATTCTCGGCAACGTAACGCCCGTTTGTCCCATGTATTTGCCGCCGCGATCCGCGTAGGACGTTTCGCACAAAGAATCGGCTTTCAGGAACAAAAATTGCGAGATGCCTTCGTTCGCGTAGACTTTGGCGGGAAGCGGCGTCGTATTCGAGATTTCGAGCGTCACGTGACCTTCCCATTCAGGCTCCAAGGGCGTGACGTTGACGATGAGGCCGCAGCGCGCGTAGGTCGATTTGCCGAGGCAGACCACCAGCACGTCGCGCGGAATTTTAAAATACTCGACCGTGTGCGCCAGAACGAACGAATTCGGCGGGATGATGCAGACGTCGGCGTTACGCGTGACGAAGCTGTTATCGCAGAAATTTTTGGGATCGACGAGCGCATTGTCGATGTTCGTGAAAATCTTGAAATCCGACGCCACCCGCGCGTCGTAGCCATAAGATGAAAGGCCGTAGGAAATCACGCCCGAACGCTGAAGCTTTTCCTCGAACGGCGTGATCATGCCTTGTTCGAGCGCTGTTTTTCTAATCCAATGGTCAGGCATTACGGGCATTTTTTGCTATCCTTCGAAATATTGTTTTTAATGTCTTGCGTTTAGTTCTGGTTTTTGCGCTTGCGCAAATTCTCGCGCAAGGCAGCGGCGACGCGGTTGTCACGTGTGGATGTTTTATCCGATGTTTGCTTGAGATTCACTCCCATTCCTTCTGTTTAGAGGGTTTTAACGCCGGAGGCTAGGTTAAATCTCTGGAAATGATGAGGCGTTCTTGCTAACCATTTAACTAAATATTGTAACGCCTTGAAAGGCCTTCAATGAAGACGACGATCGTTATTCCCGCCCGTTATGGTTCCACGCGCTTGCCGGGAAAGCCTTTGGCGCTGATCGCGGGACAAACGATGCTTCAGCGAGTGGTGCGGATAGCTTTGGCTGCCGCGCAGAAAGACCCCAATATCGGCGTTCTGGTCGCCACGGACGATAAGCGCATCGCCACGCACGCCGACGAACTGGGCGTCGCATGGGTAATGACGCCGGAATCGTGCCCCACAGGAACCGACCGCGCCGAGGCTGCCGTCGCGCAAATAAAAGTTCAGCCGGACTTCGTTTTGAATTTACAGGGCGATGCGCCGCTGACGCCTCCCGATTTTATTCGCGCGATGATCGATTCTTTTGCGGGAAATCCCGCCGATCTCGTCACGCCCGTGACGCGGATGACGTGGGCGCAACTCGACAAATTGCGTGAGGATAAAAAGACGACGCCTTTCAGCGGAACGACGGCCGCATTCGACGAAAAAACCGGATTGGCGTTCTGGTTTTCGAAAAACATCATCCCCGCCTTGCGCAAGGAAAAGGATTTGCGCGAGAAGTCGGATCTATCGCCCGTTTGGCGGCATATTGGCATCTACGGGTATAGTCGCGCGATGCTGGAAAAATTCCCGAAACTGCCCGAGGGGAAATTTGAAAAGCTGGAGGGCCTCGAACAGCTTCGCGTTCTAGAGCACGGATATAAAATTCGCTGCGTGCCCGTCGATTACAAGGGACGCGCGAGCATGTCGGGCGTCGATAGCCCCGAAGACATCGTTCGCGCGGAAGCGTTAATTAAAAAACACGGCGAGTTGCTTCCATGAAAACGCTTTTGATGATCGCGCGTCACGGCAATACGTTTTCTCCGGGCGACGTCGTCACGCGTGTCGGGGCGCGGACGGATTTGCCTTTGTCTCCGAGCGGATTGGAGCAGGGATGGAGGCTTGGGCTTTATTTACGCGAGAAAAACCTGCTTCCCGACGCCGTTTACACGTCCTCTCTTCAGCGCACGACGCAAACGGCCGAGCAGGCTTTTGCGGCAGCCGACATCACGCGGGATATTAATGTCAATCCTTTGTTTAATGAGATCGATTACGGAATCGATGAGAACAAGCCGGAGGCCGAAGTCGTCGCGCGCGTGGGCGCGGAAGCGTTAAAGGCGTGGGACGAGGATGCCGTCGTGCCGGATGGATGGAAAGTGGACGTGCCGACGATCATCCGTGGATGGATCGATTTCGGCGAAAAAATCGCGCGCGACGAGGCGGGAAAAAAAATTCTAGTTGTCACAAGCAACGGGATCGCACGTTTTGCGCCCCATCTGACCGGTGATTTTGCGGGTTTCCGGCGCGCGCATAAGCTGAAAATTTCCACAGGCGCTTTATGCCTTCTGGCGCACGAAGGCGGCGCGTGGAAGATAGAAGGGTGGAATATTAAAGCCTAAGTAAAAAACGGGCCGTATTTTTGGGAAGGATCGATTCCGGCGTTGCTGCCGGAGCCAACACCGGCGGGCGCGACGGTTCTCTGGGCTGATGCCGGGACATAGGCCGAGCTTACTGCTTTTTCGGTTTGGCGGTTTGTTTCATACATATATCTCGCGAGAATTTCCGGCTCCTTGTCTTGGGGCGTAACCGTCAAGAGGATTTCGTTAAACCCGGAATCGATAGCAACCGGCACCTGCAATGCCGCGCTGAGACGAACCGCCGCTGCGGCTACCGCAGAAGGCTCCGTGCGAGTCCAGGCGATGACCCTTACCGAGCGAATTTGCCTGTCGCCGTCTTCCGGCAAAGGATCGACCTTCATGAGGATAAGGGATTTATCCGCCAAAGCATCGGCGAACAACCGTTCGTCATAACTCTCTGCCGATCTTCCGCATAACGCATTGACGGCTTTCCACAGCCCCCAAATGTTGACGTTCGGTTCCTTATAACGCGTCGCCCCCTGCCCGAAGCAAGGGCTGTCAGGCTCGAAGAGGACTTGCGTCAACAAAGATTTCGAACAGTCCTCTTTCCGTTTAATGACGGTAACTTCGACTCGTGAAAAGTTTACAAATACGTCCATTGGATGCGACTCCCTAGTTCTGCCGCTTCCGGCAGGCGCGCGGTGTAGCACTTTTCGGCGCTTTTACAAGGTGGACTTTACTTTCGCTGGAATATCTAGGGGTTATAAGCAAAATGTGCGCTAACGCTTGAAACCAGCTCCGGTTCAGGCGATAAATGCGGATAACGAACGAAGGAATCATACAAATGGAAAATATCCTCGCCTGGCTTTCCGCTCATTGGACTTTGTGGACGATTATCGGCCTTTTCGGACAATTTTTGTTCATGATGCGCTTCGTCATGCAATGGATTGCGTCTGAGCGCATCAAGCAAAGCGTCGTGCCGGAAATTTTCTGGTATTTCAGCCTCGGCGGAGGAGTAATCCTTTTCGTTTATGCCATTCATCAGCAGGACTTGGTTTTTATGTTGGGACAAGGGTTGGGCTTGTTCATTTACCTGCGCAACATCTATTTCATCCGCAAACGCGGGATTCCCCCCCATGCTTAAGGCGTTGGAAATTATTCCGGACACTTTCTTTTTGCAGGGCGGCAAGCAGCTGAGTTTCGTCGCTTACGCGTTTCTGGTTTTGCTGTGCGTCGGCTTTTTCACGCCAGGGATTGCTTTGATGCCGCCGACCGACCGCGATGAATCCTCTTTCGCGCAGGCTTCAAAGCAGATGATCGAAACGGGAAATTACACCGACATCCGGTTGCAGGATGCGCCGCGTTATAAAAAACCCATTGGAATCTATTGGCTACAGAGCGCTGCCGTGCAAGTTTTAAATCCACAGCATTTGGATGAAATCTGGGCGTACCGCGTGCCGTCTTTCATCGGCGCGACGGTCGCCGTTTTGATGACGGCTGCGTTGGGATCTTTGCTTTTCTCTCCGGCTGTCGGGCTGCTTGCGGCAATCATGCTCGCGGGATGCGTGCTTTTGAACGTGGAGGCGAGGCTTGCCAAAACCGATGCCGCGCTTTTGGGATGTGTGATGGTTTCTTTATACGCCTTGGCGCGGGCGTACCTTGGGCAAGCATTTAAATTCGGCGTGCCGTTGGCGTTTTGGACCGCCATGGCGTTGGGCGTTCTTATTAAGGGGCCGATTATCCTTTTGCCGATCGCCGGCGTATTGCTGTGGCTGAAAATCAGCGATAAAAACATTTCGTTTTTCCGGACTCTGCGCCCTGCCCTTGGCGTTGTTTATGCCCTCGCGCTTATCGCGCCGTGGTTTATCGCCATTTCGATGCAAAGCCACGGCGCTTTCATACAAGCCTCCGCCGGAAACGATATGTTGGCGAAACTGTGGCAAGGGCAAAACCGCGGCATGATGCCTCCCGGATTGCATCTGATGGCGCTGCCGATTTTGTTTTTCCCGTATGCGTTGTTCGCCGTTTTCGCCGTTCCAGACGTTTGGAACGCGCGGCGCGAGAAAGCCGTGAAGTTCTGCCTCGGCTGGATCGTACCGACGTGGATCGTCTTCGAACTTTCGATGACGAAGCTGCCGCATTATGTTTTGCCAGCCTATCCCGCGCTGGCGCTTCTGGCGGCCAAATGTTTGGTGGATGGATTTCCGGCTGTGAGCGGCGCCAAGCATAAGTTGCCGATCGCGCTGATTGTCGGAATGTGGATCATAATCGGAAGCGGATTCGCTTTTATTTTCTCATCGCTTCCTTTTTTCGCCGACGGAAAACTGGAAATTCCGGAAATTGTCGCGGGAGTCGTTCTCGTTCTGGCACAAGGTCTAACGCTTGTTGTGTTTCTCAGGCGAAAAACCGCAAGCCTCACCGTTTTGACGCTTGGCGGATTGATTTTCTTTTCCACGACGTTCGGGGTCACGCTTCCCCGCTTGCAGCACGTCTGGATGACGCGCGAGATTGTCGAAACCGTCGCGGGCATAGGGCCCTGCGCGCACAGCCAGATCGTTTCCGTCGGATATCACGAGCCGAGCCTCGCCTTTATGGCCGGAACGGATACGATCATGGCCAAAACCGGAAACGAAGCCGCCGAAGACTTGAAACAGGATTCCTGCCGCGTCGTTGTGATCGATAATGCGCATGAGGAGGAATTCATAGACGCTTTTGCGAAAGAAAAACGGCGACCGCGGAAGACCGCGACTATCGACGGACTCAATGCGGGACACGGTAGTCAGGCGACGTTGACGGTTTTCGTTTTGCCGAAGGGAGCAAGATGAGTAAGCCCCCCTATGCTCGCTATCGCTCGCGCTGGATTCCCGCTTTCGCGGGAATGACGATAAGAGGAAGAGCGGAAACGATGAGTGTTCACATTTTTTGTTTTCTTCTTTTGGAAATCGCGCTGTTTTTTTATGCCGACAGGCCGCTCGCGGAATATGCCAAAGGGCTTGACGAAACCGCACACGGATCGATCGAGTTTTTCCGGCGTATCACCGATTTGGGCAAAGGATGCTGGTATTTGTGGCCGTGCGGCATCGGTACGGTTTTTTGCGCCTTCCTGTCGCGCGGAACGGACGTGAAGCCCCCCTTTCGCCGGTTGTTCGGATATATCGGCGTGCGCGCGTTTTTCCTTTTCGCGACGATCGGCCTTTCGGGCATCACAGCCGATCTTATCAAGCCGCTGGCCGGACGCGCGAGGCCTCTTTTGTGGCTGCGCGACGGCGTTTACGGATTCGAGCCTTTTCATTTCAGCTCTTTATGGAATGGAATGCCTTCCGGCCATGCAACGACCGTTTTCGCCCTTGCTTTCAGCCTCGCCAGACTTTACCCGCGCGGGCGGATTATCTGGTTTTTATACGCTTTTTCGATATCCCTGAGCCGCGTAATGGTCGATGCCCACTATCTTTCCGACGTTTGCGCCGGAATGGCGCTTGGCTGGCTCACGGTCCGGCTTTTTTCGAAATATGGGATGAGCCCCCTATGTAAGGTTATTTTTCCCATTGACTCTTCCGCCGGAAAGTTGTAGGAAATTTCCATGACAAAAGAGAAAGAACAAACAGCACCGGAATGGGTGCGCAACCTGCGCCGTTTGATGGACGAGCAAAAGTTCAATCCGCGCAAATTGTCCCTGCTCGCGGGCCTGAATGCGACCGCCGTGCGCGATATGATCGAGGGCCGCTCGCGCTTCCCCCGCTACGACACCGTGCAGGCTTTGGCGGACGTTTTGGGCACAACTCCAGCGCTTCTCATGAGCAGCAAGAAGACAGGAACGGAGATTCAGTCGAAAGGCGGCGCGTTCGGCCAGAATATCGAGCTTCTGACGGAGATCATCGCGCGTTTACAGGAAACGGCGATCGAAGTGGGGCGCGAGCTGACCCCGCGCGAATTTGCCGCCATGTCGGCGACTATTTACCGCCGTTTGCAAGAGGCTTCCGAAGACATTACGCATAAAAACAAGGTCGGCTCGATCAAGCCGCAAATCTATGATTTATTGGAATACGAAACCCTGCGCCATAAGCGGGGAAAACAAGGATAGATATGAAATAAACCAAAAAGAGGTAATAACCTAACAAAATCTGGCAATTTGTGCGGGAAATTATACTTAACCGCATATTGTGCGAATTAGTTTCGTTCTCTTGTGATAGAATACCTCCATAAGGCGAGGATACGTTTTTTACACACTTATTCCTTGTATCTGTTTTCGGCGGGCGGGTTATTAAAATGGAAGACAAAGGCGAAAAAATTATTTTTCTGGCGCGCGAAATACTGGAATCCGACGCAACTCCGGCTCCCGTCACGAAAAAGACGATGAGCATCACGATGACGTTCAAAACGCTGTGCTTCACCACCCTTCTTGCCGCCGCGAGCGGAGATTTGATTTCCACTTACGTTCACGAACAGGGCCGGCCCTTGAATCGTTATGAACGGGTCGAACTTCAGGCCTTGGTTTTCTACACGGCAAGAACGAAGAACATCAGCGAAGACATTTTGCGCACCGAAGTCGAAAAACAGGTCGGCATTGAACGCTTCGACGACATGACCGCCAAGGAATTCTCCGCCGCGCGGCTTTATTTGCAGGAAAAGGCGCAGTAAAGGTAAAAGCTTATTTTAGCGCTCGTGCCGAGATTCCGTTTCAGGAAAATCGATTGGATTGCGCGTCGGAATATTCGGCAAATATATCTGGCTCAGCCAATTATAGCCCTTTTGAATTACAGATTCGGACGATTGACGAATGAGTTTTGCGCCAATTCCCGGTTTTGTCTTCACCATATTCATCATATCACGATAACTATACGCGCGAGGCTCATCGGCCTTAAAAAGGATAACGCGATTATTTTTTTCCGCTTTGTCCCAGTGGCTTTCGCCGGGAATATCCGCCCATGCAGGACGGAGAATTAAAATTGGAAAATCAGGATCCGCCGTCGTTGCCGTCGTAAGGTGGTGGATCGCGCTGCCGTTGCCGATGACAATACCGCGATAATGTTTGTTTGCTGCGCTCATAAGATAGGCAGGCTCTTCGAAAGTGTTCCAATCCGCGCCGAGATTCGTCACCGGCGTAATCAAATTTCCGGATTTGTTGAATGTATCCATACGCGCTTGCAGTTCTTGCTTGTCCCCATGCTGGGCGAAAACGGGAACGATCAACTGACCTCTATCACCGGCTTCTTTCTGCAAAGCGGCGATGGCGGCGATCTGGTCGTCCGCGCCGACGGATTTCACCAAACCGCCTAACCGCTTGGCATCGAAGGTCGGTTCGGAATCGGTGAGCAATTTGTCTCCAACGAAAAACAGAAAAACAACATCCGCATTGGGTTTTCCGGTAAGCTCGCGCGCTTTCTCCGCTTCGGCATCGAGCGCGGTTTTTGCCCACTCCGCCTTTTCGGCAATATTGGCAACCATTGAATCGGTCCGAATCCATGTTACCGGATTAGCAAGCAAAAATCCCGCCGGAGAGTCTGTTAACGCGTATTTTTCATTATCATATTTTTTCAGGCGTTCGGCTAGCTGTGCCGCCGCTAGAATCTTTCTTCCTTCTGCCGGGGCAACTTGGGCTACAAATTTATTTTGCTCCACCGTAATCAAGGCGCTTGGCGGGAAGGCTTGGCGTTTGTACGGGCGGGCAACCCTAATGTGCGATCCCATATCCCAGGCACTGTTATCAACCAAACCGACAAAACGTTCATCGGCGTAGAGTGAAATATTAACAAGAACGCCGCGTTTCCGCGTTTCCATCGCATAAGCAAAGACCGCGCCGATCTGAGCAATCGCAAAGCCTGCGGAATTGGCAATCGGAACAATAATATTCGGCTCGATAGTAAAAGAATTGGGCGTCATGTCTTTATCCCCAATAAATTAATATGTGATCTCGCTTATTTACAATGAAAACGCTTCGTCGGACAAGGCACAATTCCAAGCTTTTTACTTTCGTCCCTCAAATAAATTAGGCCTCCTGACTGAATGTGTTATAGAATCCAAACTGGTATGAAGATGGTGGTTTTATGCAAAACGCGATTTCCTTCTCTTTAACCCTTATTTTCGGCTTGATCCTCGGCGGGGGAGTTTTCTGGCTGTTCACGCGGTCGCGCGGGAGCTCCGAAACGCAATGGAGCGACACATTCAGCCGTATCGCCAATGAAGCTTTGCGCCAGAGCCATGAAAGCTTTTTGCAGATCGCCGAAGGGCGGCTGAAGCAAAGCGAGATGGCGGCGGCCGCGACACTGGACAAGAAATCGACGGCGATTGACGAGATGATCAAGCCCGTCAAGGAAACATTGGGCAAGATGGACGCGCAGATTCAGGCGCTCGAGATCAAGCGCGAGGGCGCGTATCAGGAAGTCTTGAAGGCGGTTTCCGAGTCGAACAAAACCCAGCAGCAGCTGCGTACCGATACTGGACAGCTTTTGCAGGCTTTGCGCACGCCCACGACGCGCGGACAATGGGGCGAAATTCAGGTGCGCCGCATTCTCGAAATGATGGGCATGATGGAACACACCTCCGATTTCTCATCGCAACATCATGTGGCGGGTGAAGACGGAAATATCCGCCCCGATTATGTCGTGAGGCTTCCGGGAAATCACTGCATCGTCATCGACAGTAAGGTTCCGTTGACCGCCGTCCTCGACGGCGCGCAAAGCAACGATCCCGATTTCAAAAAGGGTGCTATGGAAAAACACGCGAAGCAGGTGCGCGAGCACATCCGCGCCCTTAATTCCAAAGCCTATTGGGACAAGATCGACGGTTCGGCGAATTTCGTCGTTCTGTTCGTGCCGGGCGATCTTTTGGCGAGCGCTTTGGATTGCGATCCGGATTTATTCGAATACGGCACGAAAAATAATATCGTTCTCGCCTCTCCTACGACGCTTGTCGCTCTCTTGCATGTCGTCGCGATCAACTGGCAACAGGACAGTTTGCGCGAACATTCGAAAAAACTCGGCGCGCTCGGCGGCGAATTGTACGCGGCTCTTGCCGTCATGACTTCTTACGTTTCCGAGATGGGGAGCAAAATCGAGGGAAGCATCGACTGCTATAACAAGATGATCGGAAGCCTTGAGCGCAATGTTTTGAGCAAAGCCCGCCGGTTGCGTGACTTAGGAGCAAAAAAAGAAGGCAAGGATATTCCCGACGCGCTTGAGCCTGTTGACAAGCAGCCTCGCGCCTTGCAAGCCCCTGAAAGCGAAGAAAAAGACGACGCGGCGTGAGGTAAATAATTGAAATATGTCATTGGAAGCATATATTCTAACTATTCTCATAGGATGAAAACGTGATGCCCAAACTTACGATCCAAACCATTCCCGCGCCTTCGTTGCGCGAAGTCGCGGAAGCCGTCGCCGCCGTCGATAAACACGTCGCCGCGTTTATGGAAGAACTCGCGGAAACGATGTACAGGGGCAACGGTATAGGGCTTGCCGCCAATCAGGTCGGGTCGCTCTCGCGCGTGATCGCCATCGACGCGTCGCAGGAACGGAATGGCAAAAACGCCTTGCTGATGGCTAATCCGGAAATCGTCTGGAGCGAGCCGGAGGAAATTTTCGTCTATAACGAGGGATGCCTATCGCTTCCCGGGCATTATGCCGACGTGAAACGCCCCAAGCGCATTCGCATGAATTATATCGATCAGCACGGCAAAAAGAAGGAATTGGAGGCCGAGGATCTCTTGAGCCAGTGCATTCAGCACGAGATCGACCATTTGAACGGCGTTTTGTTCATCGACCATATTTCGAGGCTTAAACGCAACATCATCTTGCGCAAAATCGAAAAAGAGAGAAAAGAGGAAGAAGAAGGGCATATTTTGTGAAATTTCACGCCGTTATTTCAACAACAGCGAAAGCAAAAGTTTTCAATCTGGATTCCGGCTTTCGCCGGAATGACGATTGTGGTTAGATTGCACTTAGAATGAACAACAACATCTCTCCCCTTCGCATTGCTTTTATGGGCACGCCTGAATTTGCTGCAGATGTTGCCTTCGGCAAGCCTGTTTTTCCTGTGGGTGAAGTGGCACCACTTATGGTTTTACATCAGGCGACTTTTTCACAGCCCTGGTTAAAACTCGTTGCCGTTTATTGCCAGCCACCGAAGCCCGCGGGACGCGGGCATCGGATGCAGATAACGCCGGTGCAGATTGCAGCAGAGGCATGTGGAATCGAGGCGCGAACGCCGAAGACATTGCGCGATCCGATTGAGCAGGAAAAATTTGCGGCATTAAATTTGGATGTCGCGGTCGTGGCGGCTTACGGGCTTATTCTGCCGGAAGGAATTTTGAAGGCGCCAAAATACGGGTGCATCAACATTCACGGCTCGCTTCTACCGCGCTGGCGCGGGGCCGCGCCCATTCAAAGGGCAATATTGGCGGGTGATAAAGAAACCGGCATCACGATCATGCAGATGGATTCCGGCGTGGACACGGGCGCGATGCTGATGAAGGAAAGCGTCGCGATTACGGATAAGACGACGGCGCAAAGTTTGCAGCGCGATTTGGCCGGGATCGGCGCGCGGCTGATCGTGCGCGCGCTGGCGGATTTGGCTGCGGGAAAGCTGAAGCCAACGCCGCAACCGGAAGAAGGCGCTTGCTATGCCGCCAAGTTGACGCGTGAGGACGGCAAAATAGATTGGACAAAACCGGCGTCCGAAATCGAAAGGCAAATCCGGGCTTTGACTCCGTGGCCCGGGTGTTTCTTTTCGCTGAAGGGCGAAAACGTGAAGGCGCTCGCGGCGACAATCGTTGCGGATAAGACGGGCGCGCCCGGAACGTTGCTCGACGAGCGATTTACTGTCGCTTGCGGCAAACAGGCTTTGAGGTTCGATCGCGTTCAACGCGCGGGAAAGAACGCGACGGACGGCGCTTCGCTATTGCGCGGGTTAAGGTTGCCGATTGGGTCGCAGTTATGACTCGCTGGAAATTGACAATCGAATACGACGGCTCGAAATTCTGTGGCTGGCAGAAACAGGCGAATGCGCCTTCCGTTCAGCAGGCGCTTGAAGAGGCAATTCAAAAATTTTCGAACGAAGAAGCCGCGCTGTTTTGCGCGGGACGCACCGACACCGGCGTTCATGCGCGGGCGCAGGTCGCGCACGTCGATTTGGAGAAAAAGACGAACGGCGATGTCGTACGCGACGCGGTCAATTTTTATCTGAGGCCGCATAAAATCGCGATCCTGAACGCGGAAGAAGTCGACGAAACTTTCCACGCCCGCCTGAGCGCGACGCAGCGCACCTATCGCTACCGCATCGTCAACCGCCGAGCGCCTTTGACCCTTCAGGCGGATTATGCGTGGCACATCGCGGCCCCGCTCGACGCCGAAGCGATGCAGCGCGCCGCTGATCTTCTTCTCGGCAAGCACGACTTCACGACCTTCCGTGCGAAAAATTGCCAGGCCACTTCGCCGTTGAGAACGCTGGATGTCCTCAATGTCGCGCGCGAAGGCGAAGACGTTTTCATTTGGGCTGCCGCGCGGTCGTTTCTTTATCATCAGGTGCGCAATATGGTTGGAACGCTGAGCCTCGTCGGAACGGAACATTGGTCGATCGAGGATTTCGGTTCCGCGTTCGCCGCTTGCGACAGGACAAAAGGCGGCCCGACCGCTCCGCCGCAGGGATTATGCTTCTGGAACGCAAGTTATCCCCAGAAATAGCGACTTATCCACAGGTCTTTGGCCGAACTTGGTTTTACATACACTGGCAACTCATAATAGAAGTGGCGAGGACACATTCGTGTTTTTGTACTCCTTTATAGTTAATTCTCATGAAGCTACGGCTTCTTCCTCATCTATTGCTTCTGCTTTTTCCCTTGTTAGCCATACAGGGATGTTCGCCCTCCGCCGAACTGATAGCAACGAGCGATATCGACCCCGCAGGCGGATTGAGCCGCGAGGATTATCTGGCCTTGCGCCAGCGCCAGCCGCAGGAAGAAAACGGAGTTTCTAAAAAAGCGCCCGCGATTCCTCCTATCCCGAAAATTCCGGACGGAGACGCCGACGCGGCGGCGGATTCGCCTTTAAACAAGCTCGTTAGCGTGACCGTCACCGACAGCGTTCCCGTGCGCGACGTTTTGATGGAGCTGGTGCGCAAGACGGGCGCGAATCTTGAACTCGACCCGCGCGTGCAGGGCAGCGTGATACTTACCGCCCGCGACCAGCCTTTCGAGCAGGTTCTGAAACGCATCTGCGATCTTGCGAATTTGCGCTATACCGCCGACGACCAGTTCATTCATATCGAGCCGGACGATCCATATCAGAAATCGTACCGCCTCGATTACCTGAGCCTCTCGCGCAAGACATCGAGCGACACGTCCATCGCCACAAACGTGTTTGATGTCGATCTAAGCACGAACGGTTCCCTTTCCGGCCCCGGCGGTGCTTCGAGCGGCAATCGCAGTTCGACCGCAGCCGAGAATAATTCGACAGCCAAGGTTTCCGGCACGTCGGAAGCCGATTTCTGGGCGGAAACGGAAAAGTCGGTCGCGCAAATTTTGGGCTCCGGCGACCGTAAAACCGGCGGGAAAGTCAATTACAGCATTAACAAGCAGGCGGGAATCGTTACGGTTTACGGCGATCAGAAGCAGCAAAACGCCATTGCAGCTTATTTCGTCGAGTTGCGCAGGAAGGCTTCCGCGCAGGTACTGATCGACGCGCGGATCATCGAAGTCGAGCTGGACGACGAATTCAAATCGGGCATCGACTGGAACGGCGTTTTCAAAAACGCCGCTGGACTCGCCGCGAATTTCGGCACGCAGGCTTCCCTTAATTCCAACGGATTTTTTACGGCGGGCGTTACTGGAACCAACCTGAGCGGCATGATTAATCTCGTGCAGACTTTCGGCACGACGCGCGTTCTTTCCGCGCCGCGCGTGACCGTTTTGAATAACCAGACCGCCGTGATGAAAGTCGCGACCAATCAGGTTTATTTCGTCACGCAGGCCCAGTTCACGACCACGACCAACGCGAGTGGCGCGTCAATCACGACCAATCCCGTTTACACGAGCACGCCGTTGACGGTCCCCGTCGGGCTCGTCATGACAGTGCAGCCTTCCGTCGACGCCGCGAACAACCGCGTGACGATGACTCTGCGCCCGACGATTTCCCGCATCGTAGGCGAAGTGGACGATCCTTCCATCGGCTTGAACGCCGCCAACGCGGGCGTCACTAATTCGGTAACGTCGCAAATTCCGGTTTTGGCCGTGCGTGAAATGGATTCCGTCATCCAGCTTCATTCCGGCGAAATCGCCGTGATGGGCGGATTGATGCAGGACAGCTCGATCAACACGGATACGGGCGTTCCCGGAATGGCGGATGTTTCGTGGATCGGCAATTTGTTTAAGTCCCGCAACAACAATGGCACGACCAGCGAATTGGTCATTCTTTTACGCGCGACTATTTCCGATCAGCCTTCGCCAGACGGCGCCGACAGCAACCTTTATCAGGACTATGCCCGCGATCCGCGGCCTTTGAAATTGCCGAAGGCGAAGCCTTCGCCCGACGAAGATTCCGACACCGATACACCCTCATGAACGGAGAAATATGATGACAAAAAAATACACGCGGCGTTCCGGTTTTACTCTGGTCGAACTTTCGATCGTTCTGGTCATCATCGGCCTGATTATCGGCGGCGTCTTGACCGGCAGGCAGATCATGCAAAATGCGGAGGTGACGAACGCGATCAATGCCATTCAAGCCTACGAAGCGCAGTTCCAGACCTATACGCAGAACTACGGAGCGATTCCGGGCAACGACGCCACCGCGCAAGCGCGGTTTCCAACCGCCGGAATCCCCGCGGACGGAAGCGGCAGCGGAACTTTGACGGGCACTTTCGACAGCGTGACGGCCAATGCGGAAACCCTTTTGCTGTGGGCCGATTTGCGCGCCGCTGGGCTGGTTAAGGGCGCGGGAAGCAATACCGCGCAACCGGTTAATCCGTTTGGCGGCATATATGGCTTCCAGCACGGCGCGTTTAACGGCGTCTTTACGGGCAACGTTCTGTGCCTTAACGGCGTGCCCGGAGACGCCGCCATGGCTATCGACTCGCGCCTTGACGACGGCGTCAGCAATACAGGCGCGATTCAGGCGATGGTTTCGACCGGAACCGTCGGTGAGGCCACGAGCGGAGCGGTCACCGCAACGTATGTTTCGGGAAACACCTACACGATGTGCGTGCAGATGTAGGGGCTTGGAATGACGAGGTCTTCGCGTTCCGGCTTCACTCTCGTCGAAATGGCCATCGTGCTGGTTGTGATGGGGCTTGTGATGCTGACCGTTTTGCCCGCGTTGACTGCCGTTCGTTCCGCAAACCAACTGGCGCTGACGCAAAGCAATCTGCGCAATCTGATGCTGGCGACGGCTTCTTACGTTCAGGCGAACGGATGCCTGCCCTGCCCCGCCGTTCCAGGAAATACGGGAGCCAATTTCGGACGATTGGGGTATTCATCAACGACAATCTCTTGCGGCACGTGCTCCGCGCCCGAAGGGATTGCGCCTTTCGTTGCGCTGGGCGTTCCCGCATCGACCGCACGCGATGGATGGGGGCATTGGATCACGATGCGCGTCGATCCGGCGTTGACTGCAAATTTCGGCGTTACGCCGCCAACAGCAGGCTGTCAATGCAACGATTTTATCGCCCCCCTTCCCGCAAACTGCACTTCAAGCACCGCTAAGACGACAACGCCAACCTGCACAACGCTCAATGGAAGCCAGAAAGGATTTTGCCAAAGCAATCTTTCGGCCAGCAAAACCTACATCACGATAACCACTCCTGGCGGCGCGCTCCAAGAGGCCGCCGTCATTTTCGTGAGCCACGGCTCAACGGGATACGGCTCATTTGTCGCGGCGCCAAGACAATCGGGTTACCTTCTTCCGTTCGCGTCGAACTACGCCTCGTGCAGCGCTTATGGGGGTTACGCCCAATGCAACAGCGCGGCAAACAATTCGACGCAATTCTATGACGCACCGACCGTTATCAGCAACACGGATTCCTACGACGACGTTCTGGCCTATGCCGACCGCAACACGTTGGTCTCCATGCTCGGCAGCGGCTCCTGCGGCACGGTGTGGTGACGCATGACTAAAGTTCTTCCTTTGCGGCGAACGGAGGACGAAGAAAAAACGCTTCGTCTCGGCGAACGGCTGCTGCACGCCGGGAAGATCTCGCAGGATCAGATGCAGATCGCCTTGCACGAACAGCGCCGCAGCAAAGAGCGTTTGGGCACCGTTCTCGTCAAACTGGGCTTTTTGAGCAACGAGGCGCTGGCGAACGAACTGGCCGCGCAGACGGGGCGCGATTGCGTCGATCTCAAAACACTCGACATCGCCCCAGACGCAATGGGCCGCGTGCCTTACTCTGTCGCGGCGCGGTGTCGCGTTGTGCCGGTTTCGTTCGACGGCGGCATTTTGCGCCTCGCCGTCGCCGATCCTCTGGATATCGGATCGATGGACGAGGTGCGCCGCTATTTTCCGCGCCTTACCGAGATCGTCCAGCTCATCGCCTCGGAAACGGATATCGCCGAGGCGATCGAGGCTTACGCACGGAAGACCGCCGATTTCGACGACATTTTGAAGGAGCTGGAGGGCGTCGCGGCGTCTTTGTCGCAAGAAAGCGAGACGTGGCAGCATCCGATCATCCGCCTCGTCAACACGATTTTGACGGACGCCGTGCGCGAAGGCGCGTCGGACGTTCATCTGGAGCCCGAAAATTCCTTCGTTCGCGTGCGCGTGCGCGTGGACGGCGTACTGCGGCAAAAACACGCGCTGCACCGCTCGCATTGGCCGGAACTGTCGCACCGCCTGAAGATTATGGCGGGCATGAATATTGCCGACACGCGCAGCATGCAGGACGGACGCTTCCATATGCAGATCGGCGGCGCGGAGATTGATTTCCGCATGGCGGTCATGCCTACCGTGCAGGGCGAAAATATCGTCATCCGCATTCTCGATCACCGCCGCGCCCTCCTGCCTTTGGAAGCCTTGGGCTACGACGCGGCGGCGCTTGCGCGGATGGAACTTATTCTCGAACGCCCCGAAGGCATCGTTCTCGTCACGGGCCCCACCGGAAGCGGCAAAACGACGACGTTGTACGCGATGCTGAAACGCCTCTCAAGCGTCGATGTCAATATCATGACTTTGGAAGAGCCGGTCGAATACCAGTTCGAGATGATCCGCCAGACCGCCATTCAGGAACAGCAGGGATGGGGGTTCGCTGAAGGCGTGCGCGGCATTCTGCGCCAAGCTCCAGACATCATCTTTATCGGCGAGGTGCGCGACGACGATACCGCCCGGATGGCGCTTCGCGCCGCGATGACGGGGCATCAGGTTTTCTCGACGTTGCATTGCAACGACGCTTTCGGCGCGCTGCCGCGCCTCAACGATCTCGGTTTATCCTCTAGGATGTTGGCGGAAAACGTCATCGGCATCGTGGCACAGAGATTGGTCAGGAAACTGTGCCCCAAATGCAGGCACGCGCGTCCCGCCACGCCGGAGGAAATGAAAATTCTCGGGTGTTTCGAGGCCGCCGAGGCTCATGCTTTAGGATTTGCGGAAGCGCAAAAGCCTTTCGATGCGCCCGTAACGATCGCGGAAAGCGCGGGCTGCGAACAGTGCGGCCATACCGGCTATCGCGGACGCACCGCCGTGACGGAAATCCTGCGCGTCACGCCGGAGATTGACGAATTGATCGCGACAAACGCGCCGCGTGCGGCTTTGCAAAAGCAGGCCGCAAAAGAAGGGTTCCACTCCATGGCGGACAACGGCATCGCGAAGGTTTTACTCCAGGAAACGAGCCTCGACGAGCTGCGCCGTAACGTCGATATGACAAGGATATTGTAATGCCTTCGTACGCCTATCGCGCTGTTCATGCTTCGGGCCGCGTTTCTTGCGGGGAGATGGCTGCAGCCAACGAAAACGAATTAGCGCATTATCTGAACCAGTCCGGGCTTGAATTGATCGACGCGCGGGAAAAAAGCGGCAAGGCGTTGCGTTTATCTTTTTCGAGGAAGTCGATTCCTCCGCGCGCCTTGGCGGGATTTTGTTCGCGGCTTCGCGATCTTTTGCTTTCGGGGATCGCGTTTCCCGACGCGTTGCGCGATGTTCGGGCTTCCACCGACAACCGTGTTTTGGAAAGCGCTTTGGCGCAAATCTCCCAATCCATCGCGAACGGCAAGGGCATTGCTGCGTCTTTCGCCCTGTTCCCCGACCTTTTTCCGCCCGTTTTCATCGCCATCGTCGGCGCGGGAGAAAAAAGCGGCGACATGGCGGTGATTTTCGATTTTCTTTCGGCCTATGCCGTCAGCGCCGCGCAAACGCACGAACGTCTTGTCCGCGCTTTGCGGTATCCGTTGTTTCTTTTCTTCGTCGCGGGAAGCGCGGTCGTTTTCATGATGACGATGGTCGTGCCCCAGATCGTGCAATTTCTGAACAGCATCGAAGAGCATTTGCCTTTGGCGACGCGTATGCTTGTTTTCGTTTCCGCCGCCTTTACCGATTACGGTGCGTTCCTTCTGGCGGGCGTTGCGGGCATCTTTCTGGCGGGAGCGGCGGCGCGAACGTATTTTCCGTCCTTTGCCATCGCCCTCGACGGCGTGCTTTCGCACCTGCCCGTCATTGGCAATGTCATCGTTAAAACGAACCTCGCGCGGTTTGCGCACAGTTTCTCCATCCTTTTCCGAAGCGGATGCGGTGTTTCGGAATGCCTGAAGCAGGCGGGACAGACGATCGGCAACCGATTTCTGCGCGTCGGAATCGAAAAGGCGGAACGGCGCGTGGCGGAGGGGTCGTCGCTTTCGCTCGCGCTTGACGGCGTGATGCCGAATTTCGCGACAGGCGTTTTGCGCACGGGCGAACGCAGCGGAAATCTCGGCAAAAGCCTTGACGACATCGTGGCCGCCTACGACCGCGAGGCCGCGAACGCCGTGGACTCCTTCATCGGTCTTTTGGAACCTTGCCTGACGCTTTTGATCGGCGGCCTTCTGGCATGGACCGTTATGGCCGTGTTGGGCCCGCTTTACGGAAGCCTGTCGGTTCTGGGGGGAAAGATATGACGTTTCCCCTGCCCCATCGGCAGCGCATCGTTTTGATGATCGGCGACGACGGCGTTATCGCCGTGCCGGAAGAGATTGCCGGCGCTGCGCCCTTTTTCGCACCTTTGGGAGACACGTTCGCGGTTCAGGCGATTGCCGATTTCGTCGCGCGGCATCCGAAAGCCCGCGTGACTTTGTTCGCCGACAATCTGACGCAGGACTATCGCTGCGACGATTTGCCTGCCTTGAATTTTCTCGATCGGGCGAAGCTTATCAAACGCAGGTTGAAGCAAACTTTTCCTTCCGCGCGGCTTGCGGCAAGCTTGCGCTTCAAGAAGACGCCTTGCCGCACGCTGATGATCGGCGTACATGAAAGTAACGCCGTTTTCGCGTGGGCGGAACGTTTGCGGGCGAGGTTGCCTGATATCGCCTTGTTGCCCGTTGAAGGCGCCGTTCTTACGGCGCAGTTGATGCCGGAAGCCGCGGACGGATGGGCTATGCTGGTCAGCCGCCAGAAATCGGGTGGATTCCGGCAGATCGTCACGTTTAAAAACGATTTGGTGTTCACAAGATTGACGCCTCTACCTTCCGCCGAAGCTTCCGGCGGAGAAGCCGAGATAATCTCCCGCGACATTAAAGCCAGACCGTATGTTCGCAGTCATCTCCGCCTTGGGCGGTAAGCGGTCTAAGATGAGAGACCTCTCTACCACGGAAGGAAGAGAGCGAAACTCAAGCCATGGAGATGACAATGGGTGCTCTGTATCTAGGATTGGATGTTCACAAAAAGACAATCAGCATAGCGACAGCGGAAGAAGGTCGGTTGGGCGAAGTTCGTTCCCACGGAACGATTGAGAATACGCCTTTGAATATTGAGAAGCTGATGAAGCGGTTTTCAAAGGTCAGCCAAGAGTTGCATTTTTGCTATGAAGCGGGCTGTTGTGGCTATGTACTGCAGCGACAAATTACATCGGCAGGACATTCATGCACCGTTGTTGCGCCGAACCGCATACCACGTAAACCTGGGGAATTTATCAAGACCGACCGTCGTGATGCTATCAAGCTGGCCCGCCTTCATAGGGCTGGTGAGCTCGATGAGATATGGGTGCCGGATGCCGCGCATGAAGCCATGCGAGACATCATACGCTCCCACGGAGATGCAAAAAATCATCTAAAAACCTGTAAACAGCAACTGCACTCTTTCCTTCTTCGACACGGACGGATTTTCACCGGCTTATGCAACTGGACGCGGAGCCATTACACATGGCTTGCTAACCAAAGGTTTGAGCATCCGGCACATCAAGTCGTCTTTCAGGATTATATCAATGCTATCCATGATGCCGAGGACAGAGAGAAAAAACTCGTCAAGCAAATCGAAGAGCTTCTGCCGCATTGGAGATTGAAACCACTCGTCGATGCTTTATGCCTTCTCAAAGGAATTAATCTCGTTGCTGCGGCAACTATTCTTTCCGTGACTGGCGATCTGCGGCGTTTTCCGACTCCAAAGCAACTGAGTGCTTATTTTGGCCAGGTTCCTTCCGAGCATTCAAGCGGCGAACACGTCAAGAGGTTCGGGTTGACCAAAGCCGGAAACTCGGAAGCACGGCGCATACTGACCCAAGGAGCCTGGTGTTATCGATTTCCTGCACGGATAAGCAAGCAAAAGGAACCCGCCCTTGTAAAAGCTGATAAAGCCATTCGCGATGTTGCTTGGCGAGCCCAACTGAGGCTTTGCAGTCGATATCGCCGGTTGATTGCACTCGGCAAACCATCGCCCGTCGCTTGTTCTGCTGTTGCACGGGAACTCGCAACCTTTATTTGGGAGATAGGCCAAGTCGTTCCGATTCAAACCTAAACAGATCTTTAAACCACATAGCCTGGCAGACACAGCGAAGAGATTGGGCCCCGTTAGGGAAGAACTCGTTCGAGGCTTGGGCAAATCATAATCGATCAGTGCCCGTATTCAGACTGAGTTAGTCCCACGACGACCAATGATAATGCGGTAACCAGTCCGCGAATGAGAGAATGATCAGACGACGTTTTTGCGCCCAGTCTCTTCACCTTGTTTGCCAGATCACCTTTTATTTAAGGCCCTTCCAGCTAAAAGGTCCCGTGGAAGCTCTGTTCTTTCTTTCTTGACCGCGAACATGAGAGCCTCGATT